>JAESFN010000384.1_pt1 | contig 44988 bp, 43 predicted proteins | sample 9269411 | NCBI WGS metagenome assembly JAESFN01 (sample SAMN14505399, study PRJNA617100) | algae metagenome | isolation source: Iphinoe sp. HA4291-MV1 and co-occurring heterotrophs from trail next to... | place: USA: Maunawili Falls, Hawaii | collected 2009-07-25
CAAGGCCGGTCGCAACTGGACCGACTCCGACGACGACGAGAACGGCTCCTCCAGCGCCGACGTCGAGGAGCTCAAGGCCGCGATCGTGGCGCTGAGCAAGAAGGTCGACGCCCTGAGCAAGAAGGCCTGACCTTCACGTACGTCTCCGCCCCCCACCTGCCTCGCCGGCCGAGGCACGTGGGGGGCGGTCTGCGTCTCCGGGGTGGGGCGATCCGGCGCGGCGCCCAGTACGGTGTGCGCGTGCCATTGACCACCGATCAGCAGATCGACGCCATCCGGCGGCACAGCCTGGCCCTGGCCGCGGCCGCGAAGTCCAGCCTCGGCCGGCCGGTGCAGCACTGCCCGGACTGGTCGGTGGCCGACCTGGTCTGGCACGTGGCCAACGTGCACTGGTTCTGGGGCACGATCGTCCGGGAGAAGCTGTCCGGGCCGCCCGAGGAGTCCCGCCGCCCCGCCCGGCCCGCCGACGACGAGCTGGTGGCCCACTTCGAGGCCGGCGTCAAGGACTTCGTCAACGTGCTGCGGGACGCCAAGCCGAAGACCAAGATCTGGACCTGGGCCGGCAAGGACCACCAGAACGTCGCCTGGGTCATCCGGCACCAGGTGCAGGAGGCGCTGGTCCATCAGTGGGACGCCTGCCGGTCCTCCGGACGCCCCTGGTCCACCACGCCGGAGGTGGCCGCCGACGCGATCGACCACTTCCTCGGGGTGGCCCTGGACGGCGAGCTCGGCGGGGAGTTCGTGCTGCACTCGATGGACACCGGGGACTCCTGGACGGTGCGCGACGGCCGCAAGGGGCTCGAGGTCAAGCACGCGATGGGGGCCCGGCCGCCGAAGCTGGCCGGCTCGTCGGCCGGGCTGCTGCTCTGGCTCTACGAGCGGATCGACCTCGGCTACGACGGCGACCCGAAGCTGCTCACCCGGTTCCGCGAGCTGGTCTCACTGCCGTAGCGGCGCGGCTCAGGGGTGCGGTAGCTGGTCGAGCGCGCCCTCGGCGATCGAGAGCAACGTAGGCTCGTCCGTGCCCGCCTTGCCCAGGGCCTCGATGCCGCGCAGCACGGCCAGTAGGACCCGGCCCGCGCGGCGGGCGTCGGCGGCCGGGTCGAGGTCGCCGTGCCGCTGCGCCCCCTCGATGCACTCGACCAGGGCGTCCTCGATGGCGATGAAGGTGCGGCGGGCCCGGTCGGCCACGGCCGGCTCCTGCCCGGACAGCTCGGCGGTGCTGTTCGCCAGCAGGCAGCCCTGGTGTCCGGTGTCGGCGGCAGTGCTCGCGGCCAGGGCTCGCACGTAGTCGCCCAGGCGCTGGTGGGCGCTCGCGTCCGGGCCGCTCAGTGCCCGCCGGCTGGCCTCGACCGCGTCGGTGCAGTAGTCGTCGAGGATCTTCAGGTAGAGCGCCCGCTTGTCGCCGAACGCGCCGTAGAGGCTGCCCTTGCCCAGACCGGTCGCGGTGGCGACCTCGTCGATGCTCGTCCCGGCGAACCCGCCGGACCGGAACCGGTCGCGGGCCAGCCGCAGCACCTGCGTCTCGTCGAAGCTGCGCGGCCGGGCCATGACTCCAGACTAAGTATTTTGGACGGTTCGGTCAAGAACGTGCTACGTTCTGGACTGTTCAGTCAACAACTGGTCGATCGGGGAGCATCATGAGCAAGGAACTGCAGGACCGGGTGGCCGTGGTCACCGGCGGGACGACCGGCATCGGGCTGGCCGTGGCCAAGCGGTTCGTCGCCGAGGGCGCCGAGGTCTACGTCACCGGCCGACGGCAGGAGACCCTGGACGCCGCGGTGGCGGACATCGGTGAGCGCGCGCACGGGATCCGGAGCGACGCCGGCGACCTGGCCGATCTGGACCGGCTGTTCGCCCAGGTGCGGGAGCGGTCGGGGCGGATCGACGTCCTGGTCGCCAACGCCGGCGGCGGCGTCGCGGCGAACCTGGGCGACATCACCGAGGAGCAGTTCGACGCGACCTTCGGGACCAACGTCAAGGGGGTCGTGTTCACCGTGCAGAAGGCGCTGCCGCTGCTCGCCGAGCACGCCTCGGTGATCATCGTCGGGTCCACGGTCTCGGCCACGGGCCTGCCCGGGGGGAGCATCTACGCCGCGACGAAGTCCGCCGTGCGCAACTTCGTGCGCAGCTGGATCGTCGAGCTCAAGGGTCGGAACATCCGGATCAACGTGCTCAGCCCCGGACCCACCCGGACCCCGGGCATGCTCGGGCTGGCCGACGCCTTCGGGCAACAGGCCTTCCTCGACGCCATGACCGAGTCGGTGCCGCTCGGCCGGATCGCCGAGCCCGACGAGATCGCCAAGGCCGCTGTGTTCCTGGCCTCCGACGCCGCCGGCTATGTCAACGGCACCGAGTTCTTCGTCGATGGGGGACAGGCGCAGACCTGACGGCTCGTGAGTGGTTGGTAGCGCTATAGCGCTACCAACCACTCACGGGTGCTAGTCGAAGGCGCCGATGACGTGCTGGTCCCAGTCCAGCACCGAGCCGGTGACCACCCCGGAGCGGTCGGACAGCAGCAGCACCACCATCGCCCCCACGTCGGCCGGGTCGCCCAGCCGGCCCATCGGCAGGTCGCGGCCGGCCCGCTCCTTCCAGCCGTCCTCGGCGGCGTGGAACCGCCGCTGCACCACGTCCTCGCCCTCGGTGTCGGTCCAGCCGATGTCCAGCTGGTTGATCCGGATCCGGTCGAACCGGTGGGCGTGCGCGGCGTTGCGGGTCAGCCCGGCCAGCGCCGCCTTGGCCGCCACGTACGCCGCGAGGTAGGGCTGGCCGCCGTACTCCGAGGTCGAGCCGATGTTCACGATGGCCCCGGGGGCGCCGCGCTCGGTGAGGTGCGCGACCACCGCCTGCATGAGGAAGAACGGGCCGCGCAGGTTGATCGCCATGTGCTGGTCGAACAGCTCCGGCGTGGTGTCCAGCAGGGTGCCCCGGCTGGTCAGGCCGGCCGCGTTGACCAGGGCGTCGACCCGCCCGAACGCATCCCGGGTGGCCGCCACCGCCGCCCGGCAGGCGGCCACGTCGGCCACGTCGCAGGGCACGAACACCGCCTCGGCGCCGTCCGCCCGCAGGCCCGCCGCGAACGCCTCGCCGACCTCGGCGCGGCGCCCGGTGACCGCCACCGCGGCCCCTTCGGCGACCGCCGCCCGGGCCACCGCCGCGCCCACTCCCTGGGTGCCGCCGCTGACCAGTACCACCCGGTCCTTGAGCAGGCTCATGTCGTCGCCTCCGTCCTGTCTTTCGTGGCCGTGCCCACTGGCACCCACGAGTCCGTTCCGGCGGCCGCGACCGCCGCGTCCACCACCTGGGCGGCGACCAGCGCGTCCGCCACCGTCGCCAGCCCGTCCGCCGGGCCGGAACCGGTCACGGCGCCGAGGAACCGGGCCGCCTCGATCACCTTCAAGTCGTCGTAGCCCATGGCCACCCCGGGCCCGGGCTGGAACCGCGGGTAGTCGCCGAAGCGGTCGTCGGCCAGCTCGGTCAGCCAGCCACCGCCGCCGATCCGGGCCACCCGCAGCTCGTTCATCCGCTCGAACTCCCAGGCCGCCGAACCGAGGGTGCCGGTCACCTCCAGGGTCAGCCCGCAGCGCGGTCCGACGGCCACCCGGGACACCTCGAGGGTGCCGATCGCCCCGCCGGCGAACCGGGCCAGCACGACCGCCTCGTCCTCGTTGTCCACCTCGCCGAGTGGCGCGTCCGGCTCGGTGACCACGTCGAACACCGATCCGGCGCCCGGTCCGGGCAGTGGCCGCTCCGGGTGCACGATCGTCGAGGTGGCGGCCACCGCGTCGATACGGGCGCCGAGTACGAACGAGGCCAGGTCGCTGACGTGGCAGAGCAGGTCACCGAGCACCCCGGCGCCACCCGTCGAACGTTGGTAGCGCCAGGACAGCGCGACCCGGGGATCGGCGGCCTGCCCGTTGCGGAACACGCAGCGCACCCCGGTGACCCGGCCCAGCTCCCCGCCGGCGACCAGCGCCCGCAGCCGGGTGACCGCCGGGGCGTGCCGGTAGTTGAACCCGACGCCGGTGACCAGACCGGTCGCCGCGTTCACGATGTCGGCGGTCTCGCCCGCGTCCCGCCCGGCCGGCTTCTCGATCCAGAACGGCTTGCCGGCCTCGGCGGCGGCCAGCGCGATCTCCCGGTGCAGCCCGTTCGGGGCGCAGATGGACAGCACCTGCACATCGTCGTCGGCGACCACCGCCGGCCAGTCCGCGCTGACCCGGGCGAACCCGAGCGCGTCCCGGCCGAACGCCGCCCGCTCCGGGTCGGGGTCGCCGGCGTGCGCGAGCCACGGCCGCAGCCCCAGCTCCGGGTAGCGCGGCGGCAGGGCCAGGTAGGCCCGGGAGTGCAGGCCGCCCATCCAGCCCAGGCTGATCACCCCGACCCCGATCGGCCTCATCGCTTCGGTCCGCGCCGGGCGGACTGCGCGGCCAGCGCGGCGGTCAGCCGCCCGGGCAGCCACCGCTGGTCCAGGGCCCGGCGCACCAGGTCGGCCTGGGACGGCGGGGCCAGCCCGTCGGTCGGCGGGTCGGCGTCCAGGTCGGTCGGGAAGGGGTAGCCCTCGGCGGCGGCCGCCAGCGCCCGGTGCGCCCCTTCCGGGTCGGTCGCGGCGCGGGTCAGCAGCGCCGGGTACACCGCCGCGCACACCCGCTCCCGGTCCACCGTCTCCATGGCCCGGCCGAACGCCGAGGACACCTGCAGCAGGTTGGCGCTCCGCCGGACGTCGTGAGTCCGGTTCGCCCCGGCGCCGTGGATCACCGCCGGGTTGAAGAACACCGCGTCCCCGAGCCGGAGCGGTAGCTGGACGTGCCGCCGGTCGAAGTAGTCCCGGAACTCCGGCCGCCCGGCCACCAGGTACCCGGCCGGGTAGCGCTGCGAGCCCGGGAGGTAGCAGGTCGGCCCGGTCTCGGTCGGCATGTCCGAGTGCGCCACCGCGCCCTGCAGGGTCAGCACCGGGGACAGCCGGTGCACGTGCTCGGGGTAGCGGCGGATCTGCTCGGGGGCCATGAAGCCCAGGTGGTAGTCCCGGTGCCCGACCTGGGCCGCGCCGCCCGGGTTCACCACGTTGGGCTGCGAGGTCACCTGGTACCCCGGGCCCAGCCAGGCCTCGCTGACCCGGGCCAGGGTCTCGTTGGCGTAGTAGTCGACGAACACCTCGGGGGCGCGCACGGCCAGCTTCTCCAGCGCATTCCAGATCCGGTCGTTCGCGCCGGGCCGGGCGAAGTGGTCCCCGTGCGCGGCGCCGGTGGCGTGCTGCTCGGCGATGATCGCGGCGAACTCCGCGTCGGCCCGGGCGACGACCGCCGGGTCGAACGCCCCCTCGATCACCACGATCCCGGGCCCGTCGGCCAGCGCGGCGACCAGCTCGGCCGGCGGGGTGGTCTCGAACGTCTCGGCCCGGTAGACCAGCACGTTGTCGGTGACCCGGTCGGCGTGCGGGTAGTCGGCCGCGTGCACCGGCTCGTCGACCAGCGTGACCAGGTCGTCCAGCCGGACGCCGTCGAGGGTGGCCGTCACGGGAGGTCGAACCAGACGACGCCGTCGGCGACCTTGGTCGGGTAGGTGCGCAGGTCGACCAGCACCGGGGCGCCCTTCGCCTCCCCGGTGGCGTAGTCGAACCGCCCCATGTGCCGGGGGCACTCGATCTCGCCGTCCATCACCAGGCCGTGGCACAGCAGCTCCCGCTCGTGGGTGCAGTGCCCGTCGGTGACGTGGTACTCGTCGGCGGGCGAGCGGAAGACGGCGTAGTCCCGGCCCTCGTGCTCGACGCCGATCACGTCGTCCTGGTCGACGTCCTCGACCTCGCAAGCGGTGATCCACATGACGTTGCTCCCTTCGGTCGCCCGTGAGTGAGAAGTGGTGCTATAGCGATGTTTTGCACTCACGGGGTAGGTCGCGGCGGACATGGTGCGACGGGTCGCGCAGCTGGTGCAGGACGGCCGGGACGATCTCCTTGTACGCCGCCCAGATCGACGGGTACGCCGGCGCCAGCTGGTCCTTGATCTCCTCGTGCAGCTCGGGCAGCCGGTGGTACGGGATCATCGGGAACATGTGGTGTTCCACGTGGTAGTTCATGTTCCAGTAGAGGAACCGGTTGATCGCGCACATGTGCACGGTGCGGGTGTTCAGCCGGTGGTCCAGCACGTTCTCGCCCATCCCGGCGTGCTGGGTCCAGCCGTAGATCACGTGCATGAAGGTGCCGTAGATCCGGGGTCCGCCGATGATCACCAGCGGTAGCCAGGTGCCGAACCCGACCGCGCACAGCCCGGCCGCGAGGTAGATCGCCACGTGCACCCGGGCCGACCGGTAGACCCGGCCGCGCTCCTGCTCCGGGACGAAGGTGGCCTCCTCCGCGCCGAGCCGCCCGGCGGCTTGGCCGGCCAGCTTGGCCAGCGACACCGGCACGTCCCAGAGCCCGAACAGGTTGGCCAGCACCTTGGCCAGCCGGGCCGGGCGCATGACCTGGATCTCCGGGTCGCGGCCGACCAGCAGGGTGTCGGTGTGGTGGCGGGTGTGGCTCCACCGGTACACCGTCGGGTTGCGCATCATCATGTACGACCCGAGCTGGTACACGACGTTCGACATCCAGCGGGTGCGGAACGCGGTGCCGTGCCCGGCCTCGTGCCAGCGGGAGTCGCCGGCGGAGCCGTACAGCACCCCGTAGACGAGGAAGCAGGGGACCGCCCACCAACTCCCCCAGAGCAGGCCGCCGGCCACCCCGGACACCAGCATCAGCCCGAGCCACAGCGCGGTGTCCCGGACGGCCGGGGCGTCGCTGCGCCGCATCAGCTCCTTCATCCGCTTGCGCGGCACGTCGGCCCGGAACCACTGGCCGGTGGTCAGCCCGGCCTCGACCGCCTTCGGTCCCTCGACGCCGACCAGGCTGTACCGCTCCTTGGTGTCGCTCATGTCAGGAGTCCCTTCAGGTACGAGACGCTGGTGTGCACGTCGGCCACCGGGCCGACCCCGGTGGGTTCCTCGGTGAGCACGGTGTCCTGCTCGAGCACCCACCAGCCGTCGTAGCCGTGCGCGCGCAGGTGCCCGACGATGGCCGGGGTGTCCACGTCGCCCAGGCCCAGCGGCCGGTACATCCCGACCCGCACCGCCTCGGTGTACGACCGCCGGCCGTCCCGAACCGAGCGGGCCAGGGACGCGTCGACGTCCTTGAGGTGGGTGTGCGCGATCCGGTCCGGGGCCTGGCGGGCCACCTCGGCCGGGTCGGTGCCGCCGACCAGCAGGTGCCCGGTGTCCAGGCACAGCGCGATGCCCGAGCCCTCCAGCACCCGCCGCACCTCGTCGCCGGTCTCCACCATGGTGCCCACGTGCGGGTGCAGCACCGCCCGGACGCCGTGCGCGGCGGCCACCGCGGTGACCCGGTCGCAGTTGTCCAGCAGGGTGACCCAGCCGGCCTCGTCCAGCTCGGGGCGGGTGTCGTAGCCGTCCGCCCCGGTGACCGCGGAGACGACCAGGGTGCCCGCGCCGCTGGCCTCGTAGGCCTTGAGCAGCCGCCGGACCTCGGGGACCGGGTCGTGCCCGGCCACGTGCAGCAGCAGCGGGGTGAACCCGCCCACGGCGTGCAGGTGGTGCGCGTCGAGCACGGCGGTCAGCGCGGTCGGGCTGCCCGGCAGGAAGCCGTCCGGGCCGAACTCGGTGGCCGACAGTCCCACCTCGGTCATCTCGGCCAGCACCCGGTCCGGGGCCAGCTGGTAGCCCCAGCCGGGCACCTCGCACACCCCCCAGGAGATCGGGGCGCCGGCGATCCGATCGGTCATCGGAGGACCTCCTCGATGCGCACCGGGCGGCCCTGCGCCCGGGAGAGGGTGGCGGCCTCGGCGATCCAGCCGGCGGCCAGCGCGTCGGCCACCGTGCACGGCGAGGGCGCGGTGCCGGCGACCAGCGCGGCGAACGCGGCCAGCTCGGCCCGGAAGGCGGTGGCCAGCCGGTCGATGAAGAAGTCGTACGGACGCCCGGAGGGCCAGCTCACGCCCGGCTCGGCGGAGCGGATCGGCGTCTGGTCGTCCCAGCCCACCGCGACGCTGCCGGCCGACCCGTGCACCTCCAGCCGCACGTCGTACCCGGCGCCGTTGTAGCGGGTGTTGGAGACCAGGGCCAGCGTGCCGTCGTCGAGAGTCAGGACCACGGCGGCGGTGTCCACGTCGCCGACCTCGGTGAAGGATTCGTCGCCCCGGTTGGCCCCGGTGGCGTACACCTCGACCACCTCGCGGCCGGTGACCCAGCGGACGGCGTCGAAGTCGTGCACCGAGCAGTCCCGGAAGATCCCGCCGGACACCTTCACGTACTCGGCCGGTGGCGGCGCCGGGTCCAGGGTGGTGGCCCGCACGGTGTGCAGCCAGCCCAGCTCACCCTTGCTCACGGCCTCGCGGGCCTTCCGGTAACCGGGGTCGAAGCGGCGCGGGTAACCGATCTGCACCCGCTGGTCGCGGCCGCGCAACGCCTCGCCCACCCGCACCGCGTCGCCGATGTCGGCGGCCAGCGGCTTCTCGCAGAACACCGGCAGCCCGGCGTCCACGGCGGCCAGCAGCAGCTCCGGGTGCGCGTCGGTGGCGGCCGCGATGAGCACCCCGTCCACCCCGGCGGCCAGCAGCTTCTCCGGCGACTCGGCCGGCTCCACGCCCGCGTCGGCGCCGCGCAGGTCGGCGACCACCCGATCGATCGCCGCCGGCTGCGCGTCGGTGACCACCAGCGAGTCCACCTCCGGCAGCTCGCTGAGCGTGCGGGCGTGGAACGCGCCGATCCGCCCGAGCCCGATCAGTCCCAACCTCATCCGGTCACCTCCGCGATCTGCGTTGCCGGCCGTACCGGGAGCCCGGCGGCCAGGTATACGGCGTCCACCAGCTCGGCGTTGGCCACCGCGTCCGACGCGTCCAGCGGGAACGGCGAGCCGTCCAGCAGGTGCGAACGCAGGGCCTCGAGCTGGTAGAGGTAGGACGACCGGCCGGGGCGCTCGGCGGCCCGCGCCCAGCTCACGGCGGGCGCGCCACCGGCGGAGCGGCCGAGCGTCCGCAGCGCGTGCAGGCCGTAGCAACCGAGGTCCATCACCGCGCCGCCGGCCAGCTCGAACGACCAGCGCGGGTCGTCCGCCGGCGGGGCCGGCATGGTCACGTGCGCCTCGACGGCGCGCAGCTCGCCGAGCTCCCCTGATCCGGCGAGCTCCAGCATCCGGCGCATCACCGGGTGGTGCAGGTAGTGGAACGCCTCGACCACGACCACCCCGGCCCGCTCGGCGGCCTCGGCGACCACCCGGGCCTCGGTGGCGTTGGCCGCGAACGGCTTCTCGCTGAGCACGTGCTTGCCGGCCGCCGTCGCGGCCAGGTTCCACGGCCCGTGCGCGCTGTTCGCCAGGGGGTTGTAGACCACGTCCACGTCCGGGTCGGTGATCACGTGCGCGTAGTCGTCGTGCACCCGGGCGATGCCGTGCCGGTCGGCGGCGGCCTGGGCCCGGTCGCGGTTGCGGGCGGCTACCGCGACCAGCTCGTCGCCGGTCTCCCGGGCCGGGGTGACCAGCGCGAGCTCGGTGATCCGGGCCGCCCCGAGGATCCCGATCCGCAGCCGTCGCATCGTCGCCTCCCGCTGGTTAGTGCCGACATGCTTTAAAGCGCTTTAATACGGTCAACTATCCTGGGTCGGACACCCGCCGGTCAATCGGCTGAAAGGGGGGCGGAGCTGAACACGGAGAGAGCATCCGAGCCGCCCGCCCGGCGGGTCCGGCTGGAGGACGTGGCCGCCGAGGTGGGGGTGTCGACCGCGTCGGTGTCGCTGGTGCTGCGCGGCGCCCCCGGGCCGAGCGCGTCGACCCGGGAGAAGGTGCTGGCCGCCGCCGCCCGGCTGGGTTACCGGCCGGACCGGGCGGCCAGCCGGTTGGCCGCCCGGCGCAGCCGGCTGATCGGGGTGCTGATGGACGTGCGGTCCACCTTCCACGCCGAGTTCGTGGCCGACCTGCACGAGCCGGTCGAGCGGCACGGCTACGACCTGGTGCTCAGCACGATCACCCGGGGCCGCGACGAGCGGCGCGCGGTGGAGACCCTGCTCGACTCCCGGTGCGAGGCGCTGGTGCTGCTCGGCGCGGAGGCCCCGGTCGAACGGCTGGCCGAGCTGGACCGGCAGTCCCCGGTGGTGCTGGTCGGCCGGCGGCTGGCCGAGCTCGACGAACCGGGCGTCGACGTGGTCCGGGTGGCCGACGACCTCGGGGTGGGGCAGGTGGTCGAGCACCTCACCGGGCTCGGGCACCGGCAGATCGCCTACCTGGACGGCGGCCCGGGCACCATCCCGGCGATCCGCCGCGACGGCTACCGGGCGGCGATGGCCCGGGCCGGGCTGACCCCCCGGGTGCTGGACGGCGGGATGGACGAGGAGGCCGGGGTCGCGGCGGGCGGCGCGCTGCTCGCCGGGGCGACGCCGCTGCCCACCGCGGTGGTGTGCTTCAACGACCGGACGGCGGTCGGGTTGATGGACCGGTTCGTCCGGGCCGGGGTGGACGTGCCCGGGCAGGTCTCGGTGACCGGCTACGACGACGACCCGGTGGCCCGGCTGGCGCACATCGCGCTGACCACGATCAGCCAGAGCACCCACCGGTTGACCGAGCACGCGGTCGAGGCGCTGGTCGAGCGGCTGGACGGCGGCCGTACCGGGCACCGCGAGGTGGTCCTGCCGCCGCATCTGGTCGTCCGCTCCACCACCGCCCCACCACGCTAGCCGTACAGCTCGGGTTTCGGTCGCAGGGCCACCGGCTCCCGGGCGCCGCTCTTCAGCGCGGCCACGCCGGCCTCGCAGGCGGCGGTCGTGGCGTAGCCATCCCACACGCTCGGCCCGACCGCCGCCCCGGCCGCGCAGGACGCCACCCAGGCCCGCAGCTCGACGTCGAACGCGCCCGCAAACCGCTCACCCCAGCTCGCCGGCACCGGCCCGCCGTACCCCGCGCCGCCGCGGATCAGCGCGCCCGACCACTCGGGCAGCGCGGCGGTGCCCTCCTCGCCGACCACCTCGCCGCGGATGTCGTAGCCGTAGCCGCTGTTCATCGACACCTCCACGTCGACCACCGCGCCGCCGGCCAGCTCCAGCAGCACCAGCAGCGGGTCGTCGAACCCGTCCGGGGCGCGGCGGTGCCGCCGGGGCCGGTACACCGAGACGTGCGCGACCTCGTCGGCGAACAGCCAGCGGGCCACGTCGATGTCGTGCACGCAGGAGTCGTTGATCATCGCTTCGCCGGTGAAGTGCGGTGGCGCCGAGGGGTTGCGGTGCGCGGCGTGCATCAGCAGCGGCGCGCCCAGCCGGCCGCCCGTGACGGCCTCGTGCACCGCCCGGTAGGCCGGGTCGTAGCGGCGCATGAACCCGACCTGCACCAGCCGACGGCCCAGGGCGACCTCGGCGTCCAGGATCCGCTCGGCGGCCGTCGACGTGGTGGCCAGCGGCTTCTCGCAGAACACCGGCTTGCCCGCCGCGATCCCGGCCAGCACGTACCGCTCGTGGGTCGGCCCCCAGGAGGTGACCACCACCGCGTCCACGTCCGGCGCGGCGATCAGCGACTCCCCGTCGCCGTGCACCACCGCGCCGGGCAGCGATCCGGCCACGGCGGCGGCGCGCCCGGCGTCGGCATCGGCCACCGCGACCACCCGCGCCCCCGACCCGGGCCCGCTCAACCGGCGGATGTGCTCCACCCCGATCGCGCCGACCTCGACCACCCCGACCCGAACCGTCACGCCGTCCTCACTCCGTCCCGCGTCGTCCCCGCCCTTCGCGCACCGGCCTGCTTGCGGCCGCCGACCTGCCGCCGCCCGGGCGACCGCTTCACCGCTGAACCGCCGGGCGCCGCCCCGTCGTGATCATCAGGACACCGTTGCTGTTCGCGTCCGCCGAAACAACGCTGATGCCCTGATGATCAACGAACCGAGCTCAGGCGCCGGGGGTGGAGAGTGTGCGAAGTCGTCCTGCGCTCCCCGCCGCTCGGCGCCCGGCGCCCGGCGCCCGGTCGAACCGTCACGGGCCGCTGCCGCGCAGCTCGTGGGACAGCTCGGCCAGCTCCCGGCCGCCGGCCATCTCGCTGGTCAGCTCCTCCAGGGTCACCTCGCCCCGGGTCTTGTCCAGCACCCGCCGGCCCAGCTTGAGGATGATGAAGTGGTTGCCGACCAGGTACGCGTGGTGCGGGTTGTGCGTGATGAACACGACCCCCAGCCCGGCATCCCGGGCGGCGGCGGTGTACTTGAGCACCACCCCGGACTGCTTCACCCCGAGCGCCGCGGTGGGCTCGTCGAGGATCAGCACCCGGGCGCCGAAGTACACCGCCCGGGCGATCGCCACGCACTGGCGCTGGCCGCCGGACAGGGTGCCGATCGGCTGGTTGATGTCCTTGACCGCGATCCCCATCTTGCGCAGCTCGGAGTCGGCCACCTCGCGCATCCGCTTGATGTCCAGCGGCGCCAGCGGGAAGTTCCCCTTCCGCAGCTCGGAGCCGAGGAAGAAGTTCCGCCACACCTCCATCAGGGAGACCACGGCCAGGTCCTGGTAGACGGTGGCGATGCCCTTGTCCAGGGCGTCGCGTGGCGAGCCGAACCGGGCCTCGCTCCCGTCCACCTTCAGGACGCCGGACGAGTGCGGGTGCAGCCCAGATATGATCTTGATCAGGGTGGACTTGCCGGCGCCGTTGTCGCCCAGCACGCAGGTGACCTCGCCGGCGTTCACCGTCAGGTTGATCTCCTCGAGCGCGGTGATCGGGCCGAACGCCTTGCCGATCCCGGTCATCTGGATCAACGGTTCGCCCCGGGCCAGCGTCGGATCCGCCCGCTCGATGATGGTGTCCGTCATCGCTGTCTCCTCACCGACGGGTGGACGCGTAGTTCTTGACGTACAGGTTGACCAGCACCGCGAGCAGCAGCATCGCGCCCAGGAAGGTGAAGAACCAGTTCGGGTCGAAGCCGGCGAACACGATGCCCTGGGTGGTCATGCCGAAGATGAACGCGCCGACCGCCGCGCCCAGCGCCGAGCCGTAGCCGCCGGTGAGCAGCGCGCCGCCCACCACCACGGCGATGATGTAGATGAACTCGTTGCCGATGCCCAGCCCGGACTGCACCGAGCTGAAGTTGAACATCAGGTGCATGCCGTAGAACCAGCAGACGAAGGCCACGGCCATGAACAGGCCGATCTTCACCTTGGTCACCGGCACCCCGACCGCCCGGGCGCTGGCCGCGTTCCCACCCACCGCGAAGATCCAGTTGCCGACCCGGGTGCGCAGCAGCGTCCAGGTGGCGATCGCGGTGAACAGCAGCCACCAGAACACGGTGACCTTGACGGTGATGAAGCCCAGGTTCACGTCCGAGGCGAAGATCGCCTTGCCCAGCGCGAAGCCGTCCAGCTCGGAGACGTTCGGGGTGGCCACCGTGCCGGTGACCGCCTTGGTGACGCCCAGGTTCACCCCGCGCAGCATGAAGAACGTGGACAGGGTGATCAGGAAGCTGGGGATCCCGGTCCGGCACACCATGTAGCCGTTGAAGAACCCGATGCCCAGCGCGATCAGCAGGCTGACGATCACCCCGACCCAGATGTTCAGGCTGAGCTGGAACGACAGCATGGCCGCCGCCAGCGCCGAGGTGACCACCGATACCCCGGACGACAGGTCGAACTCCCCGCCGATCATCAGCAGGCAGACCCCGACCGCCACGATCCCGATGGTGGAGCTGGCGTAGAGCACGGTGGAGAAGGCCGGCGCGGTACGGAACGGCTCGGCCACCACGAAGAAGAACACGAAGATGGCGGCGGCGGCGGCCACGGCCCCGACCTCCGGGCGGGCGAGCACCCGGGAGGCCAGCGACCGGGCCGGCGGTTTCGGCGGTTGTTCGGCCCGTGGCGGAGGCACGACGGTCGGTGCGCTCATCGCACGCCCTCGCTTCGCTCGGTCGGCGCTTCGCGGTGCTGCTGTGACATTGGCTCGCTCGCAAGCTCGCTCACGGCCTCACCGCCGGTTGTTCGCGGTGTAGGGCAGGATCTGGTCGATGTTGCTGGCGTCCACGAAGGACGGGCCGGTCAGCACGGGCTTGCCGCCGCCCAGGTCGTTGCCGTTGGTCAGGTTCAGCCACAGCGACGTCACCGCCATGTAGCCCTGCACGTACGGCTGCTGGTCGACCGAGAAGCCGATCCGACCGTCCTTGATCGCCTTGGCCGCGTCCGGGTTCAGGTCGAAGGTGACCACCTTGGCGTTGCTCCCGGCGTCGGTCTTGCCGTTCAGCGCGGCCAGCGCGTCACCGGCGCCCAGGGTGACCACGTGGGTGATCGACTTGTCCTGCTGCAGCTTGCCGCCGATCGCGGCCTGCTCGGCCGGCTTGTCCGCCCCGTTGACGTAGAGGTTCTCGGTGTTCGGGAAGGACTTCTTCACCCCGGCGCAGCGTGCCTCCAGCGCCACCGAGCCCTGGGCCTGGATCACGCACAGCGTCTTGCCGCCACCGTCGGCGGCGATCCGCCGGCCGACCGACTCCCCGGCCAGGCTCTCGTCCGAGCCGAAGTACATCTTCGCCCCAGCCTGGGTGTACTGGTCGAAGCCCTGGTTGAACACCACCACCGGGATCTTCGCGTCGGCCGCCTTCTTGGCCACCGGGATCACCGCGTCGGCGTTGGACAGGGTCACCGCGATGCCGTTGACACGCGAGTCGATGGCGTTCTGCACCAGGGTGGCCTGCTCCGGGCCGTTCTCGTTGTTGGAGTACTTCAGGTCGATGTTGTGATCCCGGGCGGCGTCCTGGGCCCCGGCCCGGATCTTGTCCCAGAAGGTGTCACCCGCCTGCTCGTGGGTGATCATGGCGATGGTGTAGCGCTGGCCGCCGCCGGGTTCGCCGCCGCCCGGCGCGTTCTGCGCCCCGCCCTTGCTGCTGCACGCGGTGGCCGCGGCGGCGGTGGCCAGCACCGCGACGAGGAGGGTGGCGCGCCTTCCGATACTCGTCATTGAGCTCTTCCTTCGGTTGGGCAGGAGGCCGGGCGGCCGCTGCGGATCAGGTGGCGGTGGGGAAGTGGAAGCTGGAGCCGGACGGGCCCTCGAACGCGGGCCAGCGGGCGGTGACGACCTTGGCCCGGGTGTAGAACGCCACGCCCTCGGGCCCGTGGATGTGGTGGTCGCCGAACAGCGAGTCCTTCCAGCCGCCGAAGGAGTAGTAGGCCATCGGCACCGGGATCGGCACGTTGATGCCGATCATGCCGACCCGCACCCCGCGCTGGAAGCGGCGCGCGGCCGCCCCGGACGAGGTGAAGATGGCCGTGCCATTGCCGTACGGGTTGGCGTTGATCAGCGCGATCGCCTCGTCCACGGTGTCCGCCCGGACCACGGTCAGCACCGGGCCGAAGATCTCCTCGCGGTAGACGTCCATGTCGGGGCGCACCCGGTCGATCACCGTGGGGCCGACGAAGAAGCCCGGTTGGTGCCGCAGCTCCCGGCCGTCCACCACGAGCGAGGCGCCCTGCGCGGCGCCGGTGCCGATCAGGTCGACGATCCGGTCCCGGGCCGCGGCGGTGACGATCGGGCCCATCTCGGACTCCGGGTCCCGCCCGGGGCCGACCCGCACCTCCCGGGCCTTGCCCGCGACCGTCTCCACCAGCCGGTCGGCCGCGTCGCCGACGGCCACGGTGGCCGAGATGGCCATGCAGCGCTCCCCGGCCGAACCGAACGCGGCGGCCACCAGGTGATCGGCGGCGAACTCCAGCGGGGCGTCCGGGAGCACCACGGCGTGGTTCTTCGCCCCGCCCAGGGCCTGGACGCGCTTGCCTTTCGCCCCGGCTCGCTGGTGGATGTAGCGGGCGATCGGCGTCGACCCGACAAAGGACACGGCAGCCACGTCGTCATGGTCGAGCAGCGCGTCCACGGCCTCCTTGTCCCCGTGCAGCACGGTGAACACACCGTCCGGCAGCCCGGCCTTGGCCCACAGCTCGGCGATCAGCATCGACGCGCTCGGGTCGCGTTCCGACGGCTTGAGCACGAAGGTGTTGCCGCAGGCGATGGCAGGAGGGTGCATCCACATCGGCACCATCACCGGGAAGTTGAACGGGGTGATCCCGGCGCACACGCCCACCGGCTCGCGGAAGAAGTACACGTCCACGCCGGAGGAGACCTGGTCGGAGAAGCCACCCTTGAGCAGGGTCGGGATGCCGCAGGCGAACTCCACCACCTCCAGCCCGCGCTGCACCTCGCCCAGGGCGTCGGAGACCACCTTGCCGTGCTCGTCGGAGATGATCTCGGCGAGTTCCTGCGCGTGCTGGTTGACCAGCTCGCGGAAGGCGAACAGCACCTTGGCCCGGACCGACAGCGAGGACTGCGACCACTCTTCGAACGCCGCGGCCGCTGATTGCACGGCGGCGTCGACGTCCTCGCTCGAGGCGAGCTGGACTTCGGCCTGCTGCTCGCCGGTGGCCGGGTTCCACACCGGGCTGGTGCGGGTCCCGATGCCGCCGGCCGGCTTGCCGCCGATCCAGTGCTGAACGGTCCTCATACGTTCTCCCTGCTCACCGGCGCGAGTAGCGGGCGTTGCGCGGGCTTGTGCGCCTCGTAGGTCTTGCGGGCCTGCTGGGTGGAGTCGAGGGTCGACACCTCGGCCACCGGGACGTCCCACCAGCTCTCGCTGGAGGGCACCGGGGCCAGCGGGTCGGTCTCGATGTGGATCGCGGTGGTCCGGTCCGACGCACGGGCGGCCCGGACGGCGTCGCGGAACTCGACGATGTCGTGCACCCGGATGACGTCCGCCCCGAGCGACGCCGCGTTGGCCGCCAGGTCCACCGGCAGCCGGGTGCCGTCGAAGTGGCCGGAATCGGGGGAGCGGTAGCGGTAGCGGGTGCCGAAACGCTGCGAGCCCACCGACTCGGACAGCGCCCCGATCGAGGCGAACCCGTGGTTCTGCACCAGCACCAGGTTCAGCTTCACGCCCTCGGACACCGCCGTGACGATCTCCGACGCCATCATCAGGTACGACCCGTCCCCGACCAGCGCGAACACCTCCCGCTCCGGGGCGGCCAGCTTCACCCCGACCGCGCCGGCGATCTCGTAGCCCATGCAGGAGTAGGCGTACTCCACGTGGTAGCTCTTCGGGTCGCTGGCCCGCCAGAGCAGCTGCAGGTCACCGGGCATCGACCCGGCCGCCTGCACCACCACGTCGTCGGCGTGTAGCTCCTCGTTGAGCACGCCGAGCACCTCGGTCTGCGCGGGCAGTGGCTGGTGGTTCAGGTGGTAGGCGTGGTCGACGGTTTCGTTCCAGTCGGACATGTCCCACCGGCGTTCCCAGTGCCGCCCGGCGAGCGCGTCGGTGAGCGCGTCCAGGCCGGCCCGGGCGTCGGCGACCAGCATCTCGCCGGCGTGCTTGGCCGCGTCCAACCGCGCCACGTTCAGGTTCACGAACCGCACGTCCGGGTGCTGGAACGCCGACCGGGAGGCGCTGGTGAAGTCGCTGTACCGGGTGCCGACGCCGATCACCAGGTCGGCCTCCCGGGCCAGCGCGTTGGCCACCGGGGTGCCGGTCGAGCCCAGCCCGCCGACGGCCTGGGCGTGGTCCCAGGGCAGCGCGCCCTTGCCGGCGTGGGTGTCGGCCACCGGGATCCCGGTGGCCTCGGCGAACCGGCCCAGCGCCGCGCCGGCCCGGGAGTACACCACCCCGCCGCCGGCCACCAGCAGCGGACGCTCGGCGGCCCGGATCAACTGAGCGGCCCGGGCGAGCGCGGCCGGCTCCGGCACCGGGCGGGGGATGTGCCAGACCCGCTTGGCGAACAGCTCGTCCGGCCAGTCGTACGCCTCGGCCTGCACGTCCTGCGGCAGGCCGACGGTGGCCGCCCCGGTCTGCGCCGGGTCGGTCAGCACCCGCAGCGCGCCGAGCAGCGCGGACGGCAGTTGCTCCGGCCGCCACACCCGGTCGAAGAACACCGACAGCGGGCGGAAGGCGTCGTTCACGCTGACGTCGCCGGCCTCGCCGCGTTCCAGCTCCTGCAGCACCGGGCCGGCCACCCTGGTCGCGAACACGTCCGAAGGCAGCAGCAGCACCGGCAGCCGGTTGGTGGTGGCCAGCGCGGCCCCGGTGAGCATGTTCGTCGAGCCGGGGCCGATGGACGCCGTGCAGGCCATGAACCGCAACCGGTCGGACTGCTTGGCGTACGCGGTGGCGGAGTGCACCATGCCCTGCTCGTTGCGGGCCAGGTGGTAGTCCATCTCGTCCTGGTACTCCAGGAGCGCCTGCCCGATCCCCGCCACGTTGCCGTGCCCGAAGATGCCGAAGCAGCCGGGCACCAGCCGCTGCTCCACGCCGTCCCGCTCGCTGTACTGGGCGGCCAGGAACCGGATCACCGCCTGGGCTGTGGTGAGGCGGGTCCGCCGGTTCAGTCTCATGCCCGTTCCTCCGTGGACGTCAGCGGCAGCCGAGGGTCGATCTCCTGGGCGTCCCAGGTGCCCCGGACCCAGGCGTGGTCGGGGTGGTCGCAGATCCGCCAGGCCCGCTCCCGCCCCGGGCCGGCCATCACGTTCAGGTAGTAGAGGTCGTAGCCGGGGGTGGCCATGGACGGCCCGTGCCAGCCGTGCGGGATCAGCACGGTGTCCCCGCTGCGCACCTCGGCGCAGATGTCGATCTCCCGGTCCGGGCCGGACGTGGACACCCGCTGGTACGCGGGGCCGTCCCGATCGACCTCGAAGTAGTAGATCTCCTCCAGCACCGACTCCCCGTCGCGGTCCTCGTCGTGCTTGTGCGGCGGGAACGACGACCAGTTGGCGCCGGGGGTGAGCACCTCGACGGCGATCAGCTTGTCCGCGTCGAACACCCCGGGCATGCAGAAGTTGTTGACCTGGCGGCTGGACTGGCCGGCGCCGCGCAGCTCGACGGACACGCCCTCGGCCGGGCCGTACCGCGCGGTCAGCCGGTTCGTGCACCGGGCGCCGGGCAGCGCGAACCGTCCGCCGGTGTCGGAGCTGATGACCACCCGGGCGTCCCGAGGCACGTAGGCGAAGTCGGTGACCCGGGAGAACACACTGTTCCGCCCGGCCAGCACGGCCAGCAGGTCGTCACACTCGACGGTGCACGACCCGGACAGCGGCAGCACCACCATCTCGTCGTCGCCGGTCCAGAAGCTGATCGCCCGGCCCGGCTCCAGCTCCAGCACCCGCAGCGAGCTGTACCCCCAGCCGGCCGTCTCCGGGGTGACGACCAGCGCGAACCCGTCCTTCGCGCTGTCTCCCTTACGCAGGACACTCATAGCAGCTCCACCGCCGCGTCGACCGCGCCGGCCACGTCGTCGTCGGCCGGGAAGAGCAGGCTGCGGCCGATCACCAGGCCCTGCACGGTGGGCAGGGCCAGGGCCTTGCGCCAGCTGGCGAACGCCGCCTGCTGGTCGCGCGGGTCGTCACTGACCTCGCCGCCGAGCACCAGCGCGGGCAGCGTGGTGGACTCCATCGCCCGGGCCATGTCCTCCACGATCGGCACCTTCAGCCAGGTGTACGCCGAGGTGGTGCCCAGCCCGGCGGCCACCGACATGGCCCGGATCATCGCCTCGGGGGTCAGCTCGTTGCGCACCCGGCCGTCCACCCGGTGCGAGATGAACGGCTCGACCATGGCCATCAGCCCGTGCCCGGCCAGCTCGGACACCGCGTGCGCGCAGGCGGCCAGGGTGGGCGCGGTGGCCGGGTCCTCCGGGTCGATCCGGGTGAGCATCTTGCCGCCCTCGAAGCCGGCCCCCGCGATCGCCGCAGCGGAGTAGGCGGTGAACCGGTCGTCGATCTCGAAGCTGGTGCCGGCCAGCCCGCCCCGGTTCATCGACCCGATCACCACCTTGCCGTCCAGGGCGCCGAGCAGCAGCAGGTCCTCCAGCACGTCCGGGGTGCCCAGCACGCCGTTCACCCCGGGCCGGGACAGGGCCAGGCAGAGTCGGTCGAGCAGGTCCAGCCGGTCGCCCATGGCCAGCGGCCGGGACCCGGCGCGCAGGGCGCCCCGGGCCGGGTGGTCGGCGGCGATCATCATCAGGCGGCCGTGCTCGCCGAGCAGGCTCTCCGGTCGGCGGCGGCGGGCGGCCGCCTCGGCCACCGCATTCGGCCGGTGCACCCGGGTGTCGACGAGGTGGGTGAGCGCGTCAGACCGCATCGGCGGCCACCCCCATCAGGGCTGCTTTCTCGATCAACGCCGACACCTCGGCGGTGGTGGGCATGGCGTCCGCGCAGGCCAGCCTGGAGGCCACCAGCGCGCCGGCCGCGTTGGCGAAGCGCATGATCCGCTCCAGCTCCCACCCGGCCAGCAGCCCGTGACAGAGCGCGCCGCCGAACGCGTCGCCCGCGCCCAGCCCGTTCACCACGTCCACCGGCACCGGCGGCACCTCCACCCTGGTTCCGTCCCGCCGCGAGGCGAGCACCCCCTTCGGGCCCTGCTTGACCACCGCCAGCTCGATCCCGTGGGCGTGCAGCGCGTCGGCGGACTCGTGCGGGTCCCGGGTGCCGACGGCGGTGTCCACCTCGTCCTGGTTGCCCACGGCCACGTCGACCAGCGGCAACGCCTCGGCCAGCGCCTCCCGGGCGGCCTCCCGGGACGGCCAGAACATCGGCCGGTAGTCCAGATCCAGCACGGTGAGGCCGTGTTCGCCCCGGGCGCGCAGGGCGGCCAGGGTGGCGGTGCGGCTGGGTTCGGTGGAGAAGCCGGTGCCGGTCACCCAGAACACCTCGGCCGCCCGGATCGCGTCGCGGTCCAGCTCATCGGCGTGGATCCGCAGGTCGGGCGCGGTGGGCAGCCGGTAGAAGTACAGCGGGAAGTCGTCCGGCGGGAAGATCTCGCAGAACGTCACCGGGGTGGGCAGCTCGGGCACCGCGGTGACGAACCGGTCGTCCACCCCGAACCCGCGCAGCGCGTCGTGCAGGTACTCGCCGAACGGGTCGGCCCCGGTGCGGGAGATCAGCGCCGCCCGCCGTCCGTGTCGCGCGGCCGCCACCGCCACGTTCGCGGCGGTACCGCCCAGGTACTTGCCGAACGAGGTGACGTGACGCAGCGACACCCCGGTCTGCAGCGGGTAGACGTCCACCCCGAGGCGGCCCATGGTGAGGACCTCGAATCCGGTCATGGCGTTCGGCACGGTTAACAGGTGTACCCTTCCGGGTGATATCAAGTCAATACTTTGTCCTTACATACTTTGTCAGAACAAAGTTCGGACGCGAGGAGGCGCGGTGGCGGTGGCTCCCGAGCTGCAACGGACGACCGTGTGGGGCCTGGTGCCGGAGCTGGCGCTGGACCGCACCAGCCCGGTGCCGCTCTACTTCCAGGTGGCGACCGCGCTGCAGAAGCTGATCGAGGACGGGGACCTGCCGGTCGGTGGCCGGCTGGAGAACGAGGTCGAGCTGGCCGACCGGCTCGGGGTGTCCCGGCCGACCATGCGCCGGGCCATCGGCTACCTGGTGGAGCGGGGGATGCTGGTCCGCAAGCGCGGGGTCGGCACCCAGATCGTGCAGCCCAAGGTCCGCCGCCCGGTGGAGCTGTCCAGCCTCTACGACGACCTGGCCAAGTCCGGGCAGCGGCCGCGCACCGAGATCCTCAAGCTGGAGATCCGGGCCGCCCCGGACGAGGTGGCCGACGCGCTGGGCATCCCGTTCGGCTCGGAGATCAACTGGATCGAGCGGCTGCGCTACGCCGACGACGAGCCGCTGGCGCTGATGCACAACGCGGTGCCGCTCGAGGTGCTCCGGCTGTCCATCGCCGACCTGGCCGAGCGCGGGCTCTACGAGCTGCTGCGGGCCGGCGGGCACGTGCCGAAGACGGCCAACCAGGTGGTCGGCGCCCGGGCCGCGACCAGCGCCGAGGCCAAGCTGCTGCACGAGCGGCGGGGCAACCCGCTGCTCACCATGACCCGCACCGCCTGGGACCCGGCCGGCCGGGCGGTGGAGTACGGCTCGCACCTCTACCGCGCCAGCCGGTACTCGTTCGAGCTGAACCTGACCAGCTGAACGGCGGTAGGGTCCCACGGCATGACCACACCGCTGTGCCGGACACTGGGGATCGAGCTGCCGATCTGGAACGCGGGCATGGGCGGCGGGCTGGCCGGGCCCGAACTGGCCGCCGCCGTCTCCAACGCGGGCGGCCTGGGCGTCCTGGGCATGGGTGGCCTGCCGGAGCCGGTGGTCCGGGCCGAGATCACCCGCACCCGCGAGCTGACCACCCGCCCGTTCGGCGTCAACATCATCATGCCGATGGTCGAGGACGAGGGGCAGATCCTCTGTGCGGTCGACGAGGGCGTCCCGCTGCTGGTGCTGTTCTGGGGCGACCCGGCGCCGTACGTCGAGCGCGCGCACGCCGCCGGTACCGCCGTGGTCTCCCAGGTCGGTTCGCTCGACCAGGCCCGGGCGGCGGCCGACGCCGGGGTGGACGCGGTGATGGTGCAGGGAGTGGAGGCCGGTGGCCACGTCCGGTCCACCACGTCGCTGTCGGTGCTGCTGCCGTCGGTGGTCGACGCGCTGCCCGAACTGCCGGTGATCGCGGCCGGGGGCGTCGCCGACGCCCGGGGGGTGACCGCCGCGCTGGCCCTCGGCGCGCAGGCGGTGTCGCTGGGCACCCGGTTCCTGTGCAGCACCGAGTGCGCGTGCGCCTACAAGGAGCGGGTGGTGGCGGCGCGGGCGGAGGACACCTACCTCACCACGCTGTTCGACGTGGGCTGGCCGGACGCCGCGCACCGGGTGCTGCGGAACACGGCGGTGACCCGGTGGGAGGCGGCCGGGTCGCCACCCCCGGGCGAGCGCCCCGGCGAGGGCGAGATCATCGGGACCGTGCCGCTGGCCGGGCAGACCGTCGAGCTGCCCGCCTACGCGGTGTTCCCGGCGCTCGCCGGGTTCAGCGGCGACCTGGACCTGACCGCGCTGTACTGCGGGGAGTCGTGCTCGCTGGTGAACGACGTCCGCCCGGCGGCGGAGATCGTCGCCGAGCTCGCGGCCGGGGTTCCGGTCGGATAATTCTCCCGGCGGCTGTCGATCCGCGCGGTCCCCGTTCGACGCACTCACGAGCGGTGGGACCGACCCGCCGCCTCTCACTAGGAGAGCCACATGCCCCGCTTCCTCACCATGATCCGCATCGACGAGCGGAACGCCCCGGCCGAGGGCCCCAGCCCGGAGCTGATGGAACGGATGGGTGAGCTGTTCAAGGAGATCAGCGAGGCCGGCGTGATGCTGGAGACCGCCGGCCTGGCTCCGACCGCCGACGGCACCCGGATCACCTGGTCCGGCGGTGCGCTGAGCCGCCTCGACGGCCCGTTCACCGAGGCCAAGGAGGTGATCGGCGGCTACTCGATCATCCAGGCCAAGGACAAGGCCGAGGCCGTGTACTGGGCCGAGCGCTTCCTGAAGGTGCACGAGGAGCACTGGACGATCACCTGCGAGGTCCGCGAGATCATGGAGATGGACGCCGACGGCCCCGGCTGCTGAGGGCGGCGGCCCGTCGGGGCGTGGCTCAGGCTGCGCCCTGGCGGGCTTCGACGCTCTTGCGGAGGGCCTCCAGCAGGTCGGTGACCTCGGTGGCCTCCGGCGCGGCGTCGGCCTTCTGCACCTCGTTGCCCTCGATCTTGGCCTCGATCAGCTCGCGCACCTGGTCGGTGTAGGTGTCGCGGTAGTCCTCCGGCTGCCACGGCGCGCTCATCGACTCGATCAGCGTGCGGGCCATGTCGAGCTCCTTGCCGGTGGACGGGCCGGCGTCCGGCAGGTGGTCCAGGCTCTCCGCCGGGTCGCGGACCTCGTCGGCGTAGTTGAGCGTCTCCAGGGTCAGCGTGCGGCCGTCCGAGTGCGCCCGGACGGCGGCCAGGGACTGCTTCCCGCGCATCACGAAGGTGGCCACCGCGACCCGGTTGGTGGACGCCATCGCGCTGGCCAGCAGCGCGTAGACCTTGGCGTTCTCCTCCTTGGCCGGGGCCAACCAGTAGGTCTTGTTGAAGTAGATCGGGTCGATCTCGTCCAGGTCGACGAAGGCCAGCACGTCGATCGACCGGGACCGTCCGGGCGCGATCTCCTCCAGCTCCCGGGGCTCGACGATCACCACCTGACCGTCCTCGGTGTCGAACCCCTTGACGATGTCGCTGTACGCGACCTCGTCGCCGGTGCGCTCGTTCACCCGGCGGTTGCGGATCCGGTCGGTGGTGCCGCGCTGGTACTGGTGGAAGTGCACCGAGTGGTCCTCGGTCGCGCTGAACAGTCCGACCGGCACCGTGACCAGCCCGAACGTGATCGAACCGGTCCAGATCGCCCGTGGCATGCGGTGTCCCCTCTCGCGCGGTGCACTCTCAGTCTTGTCTACCCGAGCCGGCCGTGCAGGGCCGTCCGGGCTCAGCCGTCCAGGGCGGTGAGGCGTTGTTCCGCGATCTCCTGGCGTCTCCGGGTGTCGCGCAGGGCCCGGTCGGCGTCCTCGGCGGCGCGGCGGGCGGCGCGGGCGGACTCCCGGCTGCGCTGCTCGTCGCGCTCGGCGACGGTCAGCTCGGCGCGCAGCTCGGCCACCCGCCGGTGCGCGGCGTCCTCGGCCCGGGCGGCGTCCTCCGATTCCCGCCGGGTCTCCGTGACGTCGGATTCCGCCTGGTCGCGGGCCTGGGTCAGCCGGTCCAGCTCGGCGCGGGCCTTCATCCGGGCCCGCTCCAGGGCGGGATCCGGCCCGGGCCCGGCCGCCGGCTCCGGCCGCGCCACCGGCTCCGGGGTTCGCGGGGCGCGGGGTCGGGCGGGCTCGGGCAGGGCGCCCGGATCGACCCCGGGCCAGGTCACGCTGCCCGGGTCGGCCACGTCCTTGGTCGCGGCGACCCGGCCCCCGGCCAGCGCCCGGGCGGCTTCCGCCGAGCCCAGCGCGGCGGTGAACATCTCCTCCAGCTCCCGGGCCACCGGGTCGCCGACCGGTTGCCCGGCCTCCGCCCCCAGCTCCCTGGTCACCCCGAGCAGCTCGTTGACCAGCTGGTGTCTGCTCTGGGACAGCGAGCGCAGCGCGCCGCCGTCCAGGTTCTCGTGCGCCGTGCGCAGCGCCGCGCCCAGCTCGGCCAGCTCGACCACCGAGTCCGGCCGGTCCCGGGCCAGCTGGTTGACCAGCCACCCGGCCACCGTCGGCCGCCGCAGCTTGCCGATCCGCGCGGCCAGCTCCTTGTCGCCGGCCGCGCGGGCCGCCCGCACCTGCTCGTCCCGGGCGGCGGTGAAGTCCGCCCGGGGCAGCCCGTAGAGCGCCTCGGCGACCTCACCCAGATCCACGATGCGTGATCAGCCCCGCTCGGAACTCCGCCGCTCCACCGGCACCGGGTCGCCGCCCGGCAGCTGCTCGCGGCTGGTGAACGCCCGGGTGTCGTCGGACTGACCGGGCTCCAGCCTCAGCGTCGGCTTGGCGCCCGACCAGCGCAGCCCGGCCACGTACATCGAACGCTGCCCGGGCCGGGCGTAGCCGTGGAACACCAGGTAGTCGCGGCCGCCCTTGCCCGGCACCACGTCCTGCCCGCCGGGGTTGGTGAACCCGCCGCCCAGCGAACCCTTGTTCAGCCACTGGCCCGGGGCCTTGACGAACGGCCCGGCCAGCGAGTTCGCCGTGGCGTAGTTGGTGAAGTAGGCACCGCTGTTGTACGCGTTCCCGGAGTAGAACAGCACGTACTTGCCGCCCTTGCGGACCAGCGAGGGCGCCTCGATGATCTTGTTCTCCTCGGGCCGGTCGGCGACCAGCAGCGCGCGCCGTTCACCGCTGGCGGTCAGCCCGTCCCGGCTCATCGGCTGGGCCCAGATCGTCGCGTTGCCCCGGCCGCTGGTGTAGAGCAGGTACTGCTTGCCGCCGTCGGAGAAGGCCTTCGGGTCGATGCTGTCGATGTCCTCCGGCCGGCAGACCAGCGGGTTCGCCGTCGAGGTGAACGGCCCCTTCGGCGAGCGGGCCAGCGCCGCGCCGATGCACTGCACGTTGGCCGTCTTGGACCGGCCGGTGAAGTACAGCAGATAGCTGCCGTCGCTGCGGGCCGAGACGTCCGGCGCCCAGATGCTGCCGCCCTTGGCGGCGTCCATCCACGGCGGCAGCGTGGGCATCGCGTCCCCGCCGTCGGTCCACGGGCCGGTCATCGAGCCGGACCGGGCCACCGGCACGTGCCGCACGCCCCGGCCGTAGCCGCTGGCGGTGGAGTACGCCCAGTACGTGCCGCCGACGGCGAGCACCGAGGGGTCGGGGAAGTCGCGGGTGATCACCGGGGCGGCGCGCTGGGCCGGCTTCGGCGCGGCCGGCGGCGGCGCCGTGACAGCCGGCGGAGCCGCTGTGGCGGGTGCCGGGGTGGCCGCGGTGAGCAGGGGCGTCGCCACCAGAACGGCCGCTGCGACGGCGACCGCGCGCGCCCGAGCGCGCTGCACACGATTGAGGGTGATCATCACGGCGGAGAGTAGCTGGTCCGTCAGTGAATTCAGGGCATTTTTTACCTCGTACGTGTCGTGTTGCGGCGAATGGTCACGCTTGGGCGTCAGCCGTCCGGGTCAGGGTGTCAGTCGATCGATGAACGTCCCGGGTCACCGAGATGGGTGGCTCGATCAGCGTCGGTTCCGGCCGTCGCGGGCCGCGCAGCCCGGCCTTGAGCTCGCCCACGGTGGTCGGCAGCCGCCGCCAGCGGGGCACCCGCCGCACGCCGACCGGATGGATGTCCACCCCGGCGGCGCTCACCCGCAGGGCCAGGAACGACTTGAAGTCCGGGACGGCCTGGGCGGCGAACTGCTCGTTGAGGTTGACGCTCAGCCGGTTGCCCGCCGCCACCAGGTAGAACGCCACCACCAACGGCCCGACCGCCGCGCCGACGACGAAGGCCAGCACGCTCAGCATGGTCTGCGGGCGGACGGTGGCGAACTGGTTCGACCCCGCCCCGATGGCCAGCGCCAGCCCGGTGATCGCACACGTCAGCCCGACCACCACGGCGGCGGTCCAGACCATGCGGCTCGGGCGCGGCCACAGCTTGTCGGCGGCGACCAGCCCGGCCAGCGGCACCACCACGAGGCCCACCGCGACCGCGATCGCCGCCACCGCGACCGGCTCCGGGGTGACCAGCCGGGGGTAGGTCTGGACGAACCAGATCAGCGTGGTCAGCACGACCAGGTGCAGCAGCAGGTGTCCGACCGTGGCCAGCCAGCGCCGCCAGGACGACGTCCGGCGGGTGTCCATGGCGAAGGCGTGCAGCCCGGCGGTGATCACCACCAGGGTGAGCGCGCAGACGATCAGCGGTTGCAGGGTGAACGGCTGGCCGGCCTGGCGCTCCACGAACACCCGCTCGGCGTCGTTCACCGCCCGCGCCGCGAACAGGTAGACCAGCGCCGGGATCAGGTAGAACGTCCGGTTGCCGAACATCCGCCAGGGCCGGGTGAGCAGCTGGTGGCTCAGCCGGCGGGAGTCCCGGCCGGAGGGGAAACGGGCCCGGCGCCGGTAGGAGACGAACTTCGGCTCGGCGCGCCCACCGGCCGAGCGCTCGGTGTCGTCGGGCAGCCGCAGCGTCTCGGGCAGCTTGTGGGTGGCGGCCAGGTAGGCCCCGCCACCGCCGGCGGTGATCTTCTGGCTGCCGGTCTCCGGGTTCTCGTAGCGCACGTAGTGGTGGCTGTCGCCGCTGAGTGCGATCCGGATCTCGGCGTGCGGCGGCACCACCCGGCGCTCGAAGTACTCGATCTGCGCGTACGGCGTCGGGTCGGCCGGGGTGGTCTCGATCCAGGCCGGCTTGGCCCAGCACAGGATGATCCCGGCGCCCGCCTCCAGCTTCCCGGCGACGGCGGCGAAGTAGTCCAGCTGCGGCTCGTCGATGTCCTCGTCGAGCTGGATGTCGATGCCCCACAGCCACCAGTTGTGCGGCAGCCGGACCGCGAAGTAGCTGCGCCGCTGCCGGGTCTGCCAGCCGCCGATCCGGCGTTGCTGGCAGAACGTGCGGATGAAGCTGACCAGGCCGTCGTACCAGTCGTGGTTGCCCGGGATGGCCAGCATGACCCGGTCCTCGTCGAACTCGGTGGACGTACTCCGGTACGGGCCGCGCAGGCAGTCCCGGTAGTTGTCCCGGGAGCCGATCGGGTAGGCCTCGTCGCCACCGAGCACCAGCAGCCGGCAGGGTGGGATCTGGGCGTGCGCGTCGCCCGGCCCGTCCAGCCGCAGCGGCTCGGTCCGGCCGGCCAGCGCGGCGATCGCCACGGTGGCGTCGAAGCTGTCCCCCGGGTCGGACACGTAGTCGACCCAGACCTCCGGCCGGTCGGACAGGTCGACGATGTCCAGGGTGTCCGGGTCGGTCGGCCGGATCGCCTCCAGCTCCCGGCGGTCGACGAAGTTGCCGAACGCGGTCGACATGACCACCGCCTTGGCGGTGTGCAGCAGCAACCCCACCGACAGCCAGCGCAGCCGTTTGCGCGGGACGAACCCCAGCTCGTCGGAGTCGAGCACCTGGCTCACGGTTGGTTCCCCTCGTGTCCGATCGGAGCAGGCTAATCCTCCGGACGGCTTCTGCCCACGATTCCCGCGACGGCAGCACTCAGGGGTCGGGGGTGGGGTCGCCGTGCAGGGTGCGGTCGATCAGCAGGGCCGCCCCGAGGGCCGGCAGGTCGTCGGTCAGCGGGCGGCCCAGCAGCTGCTCGGCCTGGGCCAGCCGGTAGCTCACCGTCTTGTGGTGCACGTGCAGCGCGGCGGCGGTGCGGGTGCCGCTGCAGCCCTGCTCCAGGTAGGCCAGCACGGTCTCGCGCAGCCGGGCGCAGGTCTCGTCCCGGGCGCCGAGCGCGCCGAGCCGGTCCGCGGCGAACGGCCGGGCCCGCTCCGGGTCGGTGCAGAGCAGCCCGGCCAGCTCCAGGCCCTGGTAGCCGACCACCCCGCAGGTCGGGTGTCGGCTCAATCGGGCGGTGCGGTCGGCCTCCCGGGCCTGGTGGTGGGAGCGGCGGAAACCGGTGCGGCCGCGTCCGGGGCGGCCGGTCGCGGCGAGCACCCCGTCCAGCGGGACCCGGGCGAGTTCGGCCAGCCGCTCGGCGTCCGGGGCGGCCGGCCAGCCGAACCACGCCCAGAGCGTGCCGTCCCCGACCGGCAGGTGCACCGTCGGCGCCCCGGCCCGGGCGGCCAGCGTCTCGAGGGCCGGGTAGACGTCACCGGCCGCCGCGACCGGGGACAGCACGACCGCCAGGTGGTGCCCGCGCACGTCGTAGCCGAGTACCGAGCTGGCCAGGCCCTCGTCCACCGGGCCGTCGCCGACCAGCTCGCGGATCACCTCCCCGGGGGCCCGGGCCAACCGGCCGGACAACCCGTCGAGGGAGCGGTACTCCGCGACCAGGTGCTCGCAGGAGCGGTCGATGAAGGTGAACATGTGCCGGGAGGAGATCTCCAACACCGCGGCGAGCTGCTCGGCGTCGTCCAGCTGCCCGCAGACGTACGCGCTCCAGCGTTGCCAGATCAGCTCGTGGCCGTAGTGGTAGGCGCGCAGCAGGTCGGTGATCCCGCCGCCGCTGTTCACCGTGTGCCGCAGCAGCTTCCGGGCGCCGAGTACCGGCTCGGTGGCGGTCGCGGGTACCCCGAAGGCCAGGGTGGACAGGATGGCGCCGATGTTCTGGTCGGTGCTCTCCCGCACGGCGTCCACGCCCTGCTCCGAGCCGGCGCCGACCAGCCGGGGCAGCTTGGCCACGACCTGCGCGGTGATCTCGGCGGCGATCTCCCCCGAGCGCGGCAGCAGCTCGTGCGCGCACCGCTGCACCGCCTCGGCGGCCGGTTCGGTCAGCTGCCCGGGCACCCGTTCACGGTAGCGGCCGGACGTGGTCGCGGTCACCCCGGCCTTGTCCACGATGTCCGAGAAACTGGTCCATCACGGACAAAGGTCGGGGTGGCGGCGTGTTGTCGCTGTCACACCGCGCCATCGCGGATAGAACGCGGTGCGGACTCTGACCGGCCGAGCCATTGGCCGACCCGGCCGCGGCCGGAAACATCGGCTCGCACACGCGCCGGCCGCCCCCGACGGCCGAGGATCACGAGGAAGTGACGACGATGGACGACAGCGACTTCGCGCAGATCGGCACCGGGCAGGCGGTCTTCGAACACGACGAGATCGTCGAGGGACCGGTGGTCTGGCTGGACTCCCCGCAGGCCGTGCTGGACTTCTGCTCGTCCGGTGACGTGGCCGGCTCGATCGTCCTGGCCCGGGGCGGGACGACCACCTTCCTCACTCCGGCGCTGTCGTCGGGGGTGAAGGGCGTGATGACGCTGCAGGGCAGCCCGGAGAGCCACCTGGGCATCCTGAGCCGCGAGTACGGCATCCCGGCGCTGATGTCGGTGGCCTTCACCGAGGGCGTCAGGTCGTCCAGGGGTGAGATCATCCCGCCGGACGGCGCCACCGTCCGGATCGACGTCACCACCACCCCGGAAGGCCGGGCGTACATCGCCGAGGGCGACCGGGACTACGGCGACACGGGCCCGGACCCGGAAGCGGACCCGGAGGCCGCCAAGGCCGCCGCCGAGCAGGCCGCCCAGCTCAAGGCCCTGATGGCCAGCTACCGGGGCGAGATCGCCGACGGGATCCGGGGCGACCGGCAGATGCGGGTGCGGCTGCGCTCCGGCGTGCTGGAGGGAACCCCGGAGAACGTCGCCCGCGGCCTGCGTCCGGACGAGGTGTCGGACTTCCTGGCCTACTCCGGCTGGAACCTCTGGGACCTGATCAAGACCCGGCAGACCGAGGGCGAGTCCGGGCTGATCCCGCGCCAGGAGTACGAGACGGTGTCGTTCGTCCAGGAGTGGGCCACCTACGGCCGGCGGATCGACGAGATCACCGAGAAGATCGGCGTCGACGGGGTGATCGACCTCGGCCGGACGTCCCGCCGGGAGATCGGCACCAAGGCCAACCACGTGCACCAGTGGGGCATGGGGGTGTGCCCGCTGATCGGCAAGGCCATCACCAACCAGCTCGGGCTGGCCAGCGACCTCGACCAGCACCGCAACGCCGAGGAGATCATCCAGTTCATCCGGCGGATGCAGTTCGGGCTGTGGGGCGACGGGCCCGGGTTCGTCTCCGGCCGGAAGTACCTGGCCCCGGCGCTGGACGAGCACTGGATCCAGCGGTTCCGGGACGAGGAGGTCCGGTTCGGCACCGACGAGGAGCGGCTGGCCGCGTTCCGCTCGTTCAACGCCACCACCGAGCTGACCGGCTTCCTGCTGCACTACGACTGCCGGGCCGGGATGTGCGACACCGGCCCCTACCCGCTGCCCGACGGTGGGTTCGTGATCGTCCGCGACCACTTCCTCTACGAGCAGGCCTACGAGTGGTCCGAGCCGCTGTCCGACCTGCCGTACTGCGTCACCCAGGCCATGTTCTTCCGCCCGGACACCCCGGTGGACATCGCGATCAACGACATCGCCACCACCTTCGCCCGGCCCGGCAACTACCTCAAACACCTCTCCGGCGCTTCTGTCTACGCCCGGGACACCTGGGACACGCCGGTGTCGCGGGTCCGCCGGCTGGACGACGCGGAGATGGCCCGGATCGTCAAGCGCTGCAACGAGTCGATGCTCGCGCTCTACAGCTCGATCAGTGCGCTGAGCTGGGACGACCGCATCCGCAACGGGGTCAAGGTGTACTGCCGGGACTTCATCCTCCCGTACGCCCGGATCGCCGGGGTCTGGGATTCCTGGACGGCCGACGGTTTCGACGACTTCGCGCCGGAGACCGAGCAGGCCTACCCGCTGCTGGTCAGCGGCCAGGCGGCGCCGGTGCTGGGTGCGGTGTTCCTGATGGGCCAGGGGCTGGTGCCGGACTCCGGCCTGGGCTCGCCGCCCACCGTCGGGCCCGAGGCCCTGCCCGCGCTGCACGCCGTCGCGCTGCGCGGCAACGTCGCGGAGGTGCCCGACGCCCTGATCGATGCCGACCTGGTCGCGCACACCCCCGCCGGCTACCTGCTCACCGAGGCCGGCCACGCCCGGCACGCGGCGCTGCTCGCGGAGGAGCGCGCGGGCCTGGACACCGACCGGCTCGGGCAGATCTACCAGCGGTTCCTGGCGGTGAACGGCGAGCTCAAGGCGGCCTCCGCTCGCCCCGCTGATTCAGACGATCAACGGTTCGAGCTGCTCGGCGAACTCGGTGACCTGGTCGACCGGGCCGGCAGCGCGCTGAAGCGGACCGCCGAGCTGCTGCCCCGCTTCGGCGCCTACCGGGGGCGCCTCGACGAAGCCCTGAACAAGGCCGAGAACGGCGACTGGGAGTACCTGACCAGCCCCAAGGTCGACTCGGTGCACACCGTCTGGATGGAGATCCACGAGGACTACCTGCAGACCCTGAACATCAGCCGCGAAGAAGAAGGCAGCTACTGACCCGTGAGTGAAAATGATCGCTATAGCACTACTAATCACTCACGGGTCCTGAGCTGGACATTCGCGTTCGATGAGGCTGACCCGCCCGGGCGGGAGGTGCTGGGGGGTAAGGGCGCCGGGCTGGTCGAGATGGTCGGGCTGGGGCTGCCGGTGCCGCCCGGCTTCGTGATCGGCACCCCGTGTGGGAAGGCCTACCTGGCCGAGGGCGCGATTCCGGACGGCCTCGCCGATGAGCTGGCGGAGAGGCTGGCCGCGCTGGAGGCGGCGGCCGGCCGGCGGTACGGGGACGACGACGATCCGCTGCTGGTGTCGGTGCGCTCCGGGGCGCCGGTGTCCATGCCGGGGATGATGGACACCGTCCTGAACGTCGGCCTCACCCCGGCGAGCGTGGAGCGGCTGGCCGGGCGCGACCCCCGGTTCGCCTACGGCAGCTTCGAACGGCTGCTGGACACCTTCGCCCGGACCGTCCGGGGCGTCGACGTCGGCGAGATCGAGGACGCGCTGCTCGACCTGCCCCCCGGGGCCGATCCTGACGACGCAGCCCGGGCCCGCTGCGAGGCGCTGCTCAAGGTGATCGAGGTCGAGTCGGGGCGCCCGTTCCCCGATCCGCCCGGGCAGCTGCGGGAGTCGATCGAGGCGGTGTTCGCGTCCTGGAACAGCCGCCGGGCCCGGGCCTACCGCAAGCACAAGGGCATCGCCGAGGACCTGGGCACCGCCGTGGTCGTGCAGACCATGGTGTTCGGCAACCGGGACGACCGCTCCGGCAGCGGGGTGGCCTTCACCCGCGACCCGTCCACCGGCGCGAAGGGGGCGTTCGGCGACTTCCTGTTCGCCGCGCAGGGCGAGGACGTGGTGTCCGGCGAGCACGACACCGAGTCGCTGCCGGTGATCTCCAGCCGGCTGCCCGAGGTGTACGACCAGCTGCTGGCCACGTTCGACGTGTTGGAGCGGCACGCCCGGGACCTGTGCGACGTGGAGTTCACCATCGAGTCCGGGCGGCTGTACGTGCTGCAGACCCGGGTCGGCCAGCGCTCCGGCCGGGCCGCCGTGGCCCTGGCCGTCGACCTGGTCGCCGAGGGCCTGATCTCGAAAGCCGAAGCCGTGGAAAGGGTGGACGACGAGCAGCTGGCCGCCGCCCGGGCCCCGGTCTTCGCCGACGAGCCGCCGGCCGACGAGGTGATCGCCCGGGGCCTGGCCGCCTCCCCCGGGGCGGTGTCCGGGGTGTGCGCCTTCGACGCCGACCGGGCGGCCGCGCTCCACGAGCAGGGCCATGACGTGGTGCTGCTCCGGCCGACCACGTCGCCCGCCGACCTGCCCGGGGTGATCGCCTCGGTCGGGGTGGTCACCGGGCGTGGCGGGCGGACCAGCCACGCCGCCGTGGTGGCCCGGGGGATGGGCCGGGCGGCGGTCTGCGGCGTCGGCGCGCTGGAGATCGCCCGCGACCGGCGCACCGCCACCCTGAACGGCCGCACCCTGACCGAGGGCGAGCCGGTCTCGGTCGACGGCGACCGGGGCATCGTCAGCGCCGGCCGCCGCGAACCGACCGAGGCCCACGAGGCCGACCCGAACCTGGCCACGTTCCTGACCTGGAAGGAAAGCCGATGACCGCGACGCAGACCCGGTTCACCCCGGACGACGACCTGCTGCACGACGAGATCTCCGCCGCCGGACCGCTGGCCCGGGAGAGCCTGCTGCTCACCGCGCCGATCCCGGAGGAGCAGCTGCTGGTCTTCTGCTACCTGTGGCGGGAGGGCGGCACCAAGTGGGGCCGGTTCGTGTTCGTGGCCGGCCCGGACATGTCCACGCCGCTGTTCCTCTCGCACGCCGACGACGCCCCGTTCGAGGGGGAGGACCTGCGGGACTTCACCCTGGCCGGACTGCACTGGCGGCAGCCGGAGCCGCTGAAGACCGCCCACGTCACCTTCACCGGCGACGGCTGCGAGCTGGACATCGAGTTCACCGGCATCCACGAGCCGTTCAGCTGGCACGAGAACGAGGGCGGCTGCCCGGACTGGGTGGCGCACGACCGGTTCGAACAGTCCGGCACCACCCGGGGCCGGCTGCGTCTCCACGGCCGCGAGATCGAGTTCACCGGGGCCGGGCACCGCGACCACTCCTGGGGCACCCGGGACTGGAACTACCTGCAGAACTGGAAGTGGATGAACGCCGCCACCCCGGACGGCGCCGCGTCACTGCACTGCATGCTGATGAGCGTCAAGGGCGACATCCTGGTCAACGGCTACATCAACACCGGCGGGGAGCTGTCCCCGATCGTCCGGGGCGAGGCGCACGCCGACCTGGACGAGGCGATGATCCACCGGGGCATCACCGGGGTCTTCCACGACGAGCTGGGCCGGACCATGCGGCTGGAGGCCCGGTACGCCGCCGGCTGGTCCATGCCGATCCAGCACCTGCTGCTCAACGAGATCGGCATGACCGCCACCCTGGACGGCGCCCCGGCCACCGCGCACGTCGAGCTGGGCTGGCCGGCCGACTACGTGAACGGGCTGGTCGGGAAATGAGTCTCGAGCCGAAGGACGACCTGCGACACCCGCTGCGGCCCGGCCCGCACGCCCGGGAGAGCCTGTTCTACGACCTGGTGCTGCCCGGCGAGGGGCTGCTGGTGTTCACCTACACCTGGGTGGACGCCGAAGACCGGGCCGGGCACCTGTTCGCCGTGGTCGGCGACGACAACCGGAAGCTGGCCTTCAGCGCGACCGAGGGGGTGTCGGTCACCGGCACGGACTTCGACGACTGGCGGGTGCCGGGCGCGGACGGCGAGGTCTGGGTGAAGCACCGCGAGCTGCTGAGGACGGCGTCGTACGGCGGGTCGGCGCCCGGCGCGGCGCTCGAGGCCGAGTTCGTAGGCACCCACGAGGCGTTCGACTACGTCCGCAACGCCGACGGCTGCCCGGACTTCATCGCCGACAACCGGTTCGAGCAGTCCGCCCGCGTCCGCGGCACGTTGGTGCTCGGGGACCGGACCATCCCGTTCGACACCACCGGCCACCGCGACCACTCCTGGGGCACCCGGGACTGGGACGCCATCCAGGACTGGAAGTGGGTGTCCGCGCAGGTCGACGACTCGCTCGCGCTCAACGTGATGGTGCTGCACGCCCGAGGCGAGACCACCTGGCACGGTTACGTCGTCGCCGACGGGGAGCTGTCCCCGGTGGTCGGCGCGCGCAGCCGGGTCGAGTACGACCGCAACTGGTGGCAGCGGACGCTCACCATGAGCATCACCGACGAGGCCGGCCGGGTCACCGAGCTCGCCGGCGAGCGGTACGCGCTGCTCAACTTCCCGGCCGGCGAGCGGATCACCCTGAACGAGGCGGCGCTGCGCGGCACGGTGAACGGCCGGGAGGCGCGGATGCACTTCGAGAACGGCTGGGACCGGTCCTACGCCGACGCCCAGGTCAGGCGCCTCGCCGTGAGCTGAGCCCAGGTCAGGCGCCTCGCCGGCGCGCCGTGAACCGGCGCGCCGTGAACCTGAGCCCGGGTCAGCCGGCCCGGAACGCCTGCGCGGCGACCGCCGAGTTCATGAAGTCCCGGAAGTGCAGCCACTTCCCGTCGCGCAGTGTGATGATGTGCGCGAAGTCGGACTCGAAGCGCTCGCCGGTCTCCAGCCGGACGAACACCTGGTGGCCCCAGACCGCCAGCTCGTCGCCCTCGCTGATGAACGTCCACGGCGTCATCTCGACGATCTGGACGCTCTTGCCGACCCGGGTGAAGAAGTCCGCCGCGCCGGCGGTGCCCGTGAAGACCCCGGAGTAGGGGATCTCCGGCACCCCGTAGTAGCGGATGACCACCTCGGGGTCGAGCAGGGCGAACACGGTGTCCGCGTCGCCGGCCGGCACCGCCTGGTAGATCCGCCGGGTGTTGGTGATGTTCGGGCTGGTCATGGTGCCTCCGTGGGATCAGCGGGTGAGCAGCAGCGGGAGCGAGACCCAGCCGTGCTGGAGCAGGGTCGCGGTCTGGCGCACCGGCTCGGCCGCGCCGGGACGGATCAGCGGGTAGCGGTCCAGCACCGCGTTGACCACGGCCGCCGCCTCCAGACGGGAGAGCGCCGCGCCCAGGCAGAAGTGCAGGCCGTGCCCCAGCGACAGCTGCCGGCCCAGGTTGGGGCGGTCCAGGTCGAAGTGGTCCGGGTCCGGGAACACCGTCGGGTCCCGGTTGGCCGCCGCGAAGAACAGCGCGACCCAGTCGCCCTCAGCGATCGTGCGGCCGTCCACCTCGACGTCCCGGGTGGCCACCCGGAACAGCCGCTGCGGTGGCCCGTCGAGCCGCATCGTCTCCTCGATCAGCCTCGGCACCAGGCTCCGCTCGGCGCGCACCCGCTCGCACACGTCCGGCCGGACGGCCAGGGTCTCCAGCACGTTCCCGATCAGGTACGTGGTGGTCTCGGTGCCCGCCACCACCAGCGTCACGCAGAACCGGACGATCTCCTCCAGGCTCAGCCGGGCGCCGTCCACCTCCACCCGCAGCAGCGCCGAGATCAGGTCGCCGGTCGCGTCCAGCTCACCGGCCTGCCCGGTCGCCCGGGCGGCGTGCAGCTCGGCCTGCTCGGCGACCCGGGCGGTGAACGCCGTCACCATCTCGGCGTTCGAGGCCATCCGCGCGGCCGGCTCCATGTCGCTGGAGAGCATGAACGCGTTCGCCCAGCCCTGGAACCGCTCGTGGTCGCCGTCCGGCAGCCCGAGCAGCCGGACCATCGCCCGGGCCGGCACCTCGGGCGCCAGCCGCATCACGTCCCGCTCGCCGTCGCCCAGCTCGTCCAGCAGCCGGGGCAGCAACTCGACCAGCCAGGCCTCCAGGCCGGCGATCCGTCGGGGGGAGAACGCCAGGCTGACCAGCCGGCGCAGCGCCGTGTGCCCGGGCGGATCGTGGTTGACCAGCATCAGGCTCGGCGCCGAGGACGCTTCCTGCAGCGGGTCCCGGGAGGAGAACGTGGCGGTGTCCTTCGCGGCCGCCGCCACGTGGGCGTAGCGCAGGAACGCCCAGGCCCGGACCGGCTCGTCCAGCCCCGGGATCGTGCCCGGCGGCCAGTCCCGGTAGCCGGGGACGGGTGAGGCGTCGCGCAGCCGCGCGTAGCTCGGGTAGGGATCGGCGACGACGTCCGGGGTGGCGCGGAAGGCCACGCCGTCCTCGAGGTGGGGAAGCACGCGCACTCCTTCGTGGGCTTCGGGCGATGACCATCATCGGAAGCCGGCCGTCCCGGCGTCTATTGGTCGAAGGGATCGTTCGTGTTGCCCCAAGGGGTAACGTCACGCCGACCGCACTGCCGTGGTCAGCCGCACCGCGGGGGAGGAGCGCCGTGCCCGAGCCGGAGCGGACGGCCGACCCGCCGACGCGCCCCTCGGACGACCTGCCCGGTTGGGCCAGCCGCCGCCCCCCACCGGCCGAGACGGACCTGCGCGCCGACGAGCTGCTGGGCCCGGCCGGCGCCGGACCGGCCGACCGGGCGGCGGCGCTGCGGACGGTCTTCGACGCGGAGCTCGACGGCGTCCGCGAGACGTTGCGCCGGCACGGCGAGGACGGCGCCCTGGCCGCGCTGGACCGGGCGGAGCGGGCCGAGCGGGTGGAGCGGGAGCTGACCGACCGGGACGTCCGCCGGCGGATCACCGCGCTGGTCTCGGTCCAGGAGGCGCTCGGTGGGCTGCGCCAGGCCGACTCGGTGGCGACCATCCTGCGGATCGCCCCGCGCAAGCTCGCCGAGGCCTGCGGGTTCGACCGGGCCAACCTGTTCAAGGTCGACAACGGCTGCATGATCATGGAGTCGAACTACTGGTGCGGTGACCCGGACGGCGCGGCGGAGATGCTGAGCTACTCCCGGGGCCGGCCGGCCCGCCTCGAACACATGCTGCTGGAGACGGAGATGATCCGCCGCCGCTCGCCGTGCCTGGTGCTCGACGCCCCGAACGACTCCCGGGTGCCCCGGGGCCTGGCCGACTTCGCCCGCACCCGGTCCTACGTCGCGGCGCCGATCATGCCGTCCGGCCGGGTGATCGGGTTCGTGCACGCCGACTGCCTCTACCAGGGCCGGCTCTGCGACACGATCGACCGCGACCTGGTGTGGGCGTTCGCCGAGGGGTTCGGTTACGCGTTCGAGCGGACGGTGATGGCCGAGCGGCTGCGCCGGCAGCACGACCGGGCCCGGGACGCGCTGGCCACCACGGTGCGGGAGATGGCCGAGGTGGTCGACGGCGAGCTACGGCTGAGCCACGCGGAGACCGGCGCGGTGCCCTCGACCCGGCGGGCGGCCGGCGCCCTCCTCGACCCGGACCTGGCGCCGGCGGGCACGATGACCGCCCGGGAGACCGAGGTGCTGTCGCTGATGGCCACCGGGATGACCAACCAGGCGATCGCCGACGAGCTGGTGGTCACCGTCGGGACGGTGAAGGCACACGTCAAACACGTGCTGCGCAAGCTCGGCGCGGCGAACCGGAGCGAGGCGATCGCCCGCCACCTGGGGGCGCGGCGGTCCCCGGCCGGGTGACTCCGGATCAGCCGCCGCGGGGCGCCCGCAGCCGGTGCGGATGCTCCGGGTCCAGCTTGACGAAGACCAGGAAGTACGAGTGGTTCTTCCGGGCGTGCTCCTGGCGCACCAGCCGGCTCACCCCCGGCCGGTTCGGGCGGACCACCACGAACAGGTCCTTGCAGTAGAACCCGTCGCCGGTGAAGGCGTTGATCAGCTCCACGTGGGTCAGCCGCTGCCGGTTCGCCGACACCTCGTCCTGGCACTTGACCACGAACACCCCGTGGTTGCGCAGCACCCGCCGGGCCTCCACGCCCGCCTTCAGGTACAGCTCCAGCACCGCGTCGTGCCATCGCGGGCCACCCTCGGTCGCCTGCCCGGAGGAGTAGCGGCCGCGGAACGCCGAGTGGCTGCCCGACCCGGCCAGCTGCCCGGTGTCCCGGCGGAACAGCCCCTCCATGTACGGCGGATCCAGGACCAGGGCGTCCAGCTCCCCGTCGGCGTACGGCAGGTCCCGGCAGTCGACGCCGGTCTGCAGGTCGGTGGCCAGCACCTGGTAGGCGCTGTCGGGTACCTGCCGCCAGAACGCGCCCTTACCCCAGGTCACGTCCGCGACCCGGCTGCCCTCGGGCACGTGCAGCGCCAGCACCTGGGCGAACACCGCCGCGTTGGTGGCGACGTGGGCGCTCAGCGTGACGTCGGTGGTGGCCACCCCGGCGGGCCGCCGACGGCCGGGCCGGTCGATCGGTGCTGCCATCACCGACCTCCGGTTACCCTTGACTGGATCACTGCTCCGGGCGAGTAGATTAGCAGCGGCGTTCGACGTACAGGTGGTGTGCGAATGGCCTCATCCGGGGCCCATGGCAGGGACAGCGTGATGCGGTGACCCCCGCTACCCGGGTACTGACCATCGCCAACCTCAAGGGTGGCAGCGCCAAGACGACGACGGCGGCCTTCCTGTCCCACGCCCTGCACGAACGGGGCCGCCGGGTGGTCCTGGTCGACGCCGATCCGCAGGGTTCGGCGCTGCGCTGGCACGGGCTGGCCGACTGGCCGGTGCCGGTGTTCGGCCTGGCCTCGACCGCCCTGCACCGCCAGCTCTGGGGGATCGTCGACCCGGCCCGGTTCGACACCGTGGTGATCGACACGCCGCCGCTGGAGGACCGGGACGGGATCGTCGCCGCGTCCCTGCGGGTGGCCACCGACGTGCTGGTGCCGATCGCGCCGACCATGATGGAGCTCGACCGGATCGGCCCGGTGTTCAAGGCCCTGGAGGACGCCGCCGGCCACCGCGACGAGGACCCGCAGGTGGCGGTGCTGCTCACCCGCACGGTCGCGCACGCCACCAGCACCGAGACCGTCCGGGAGATCCTCGAGGGGCAGAACCGCCGGGTGCTCTACGCGACCGTCCCCCGGCTGGAGCGCTACGCCCAGGCGTTCGGGGCCGGCATCCCGGCGCAGGACGTGTCGTACGGCACCGCCGCCGAGGAGCTGCTCGGCGGGTGGGGCCAGTGACCTCGTCACGGACCCCGGCCGGCCGGCGCGCCGAGCTGGCCGCCCGGGCCGCGGCGGTCGCGGCCGGGGAGGCCGAGGCGCCGGGCCCGGGCGACGCGGCGCTGGACGACCCGACGCCCCGGGTCCCGCGCACCCGCCCGGTACGGGTGACCGTGGAGCTCTCCCCGATGGAGCACAAGCTGCTCCGCCGCTGGTGCGCGGACACCTCCGCCGAGCTCGACCTGCCGGTGGTGGCCGGGGCCGAGGTGTTCCGGGCGCTGCTGTCGTTGATGCACGACCGCCCGGAGGTCGCCGAGCAGGTACGCGCCGAGCTGGCCCGCACCGGTGGCAGCCGCCGCCGGCACTGAGCGGGTGACTCCCGCCGGGCGCTGGGTGCTGCACCTCGACCTGGACGCGTTCTTCGCCTCGGTCGAGCAGCTGACCCGGCCGACCCTGGCCGGCCGCGCGGTGCTGGTCGGCGGCATCGGCCCGCGCGGAGTGGTCGCCGGGGCCAGCTACGAGTCCCGGGTGCACGGGGCGCACTCGGCCATGCCGATGTCCCGGGCCCGGCGGCTGGTCCCCGGCGCGGTGGTGCTGCCGCCCCGGATCGGCGTGTACCGGGTGCTGTCCGAGCGGGTGTTCACCCAGGTCCGGGCGCTGGGCGGGGTGATCGAGCAGGTCGCGTTCGACGAGGCGTTCGTGGAACCGCCGGCGCTGGCCGGGGCCCCGATGGCCGCCGTCCGGGCCGCCGCCGAGGAGCTGCGCGCGGCGATCCGGGCGGACACCGGGCTGACCGCCTCGGTCGGCGGCGGCTCCGGCAAGCAGCTGGCCAAGATCGCCTCCACGCTGGCCAAACCGGACGGGGTGCGGCTGGTCCCGCACGGGGAGGAGCGCGCGCTGCTGGCGCCGCTGCCGGTGCGCAAGCTGTGGGGGGTGGGGCCGGTCGCCGAGGCCACCCTGCGCCGGGTCGGGGTGGAGACGATCGGGCAGCTCGCCGACCTGCCCGTGCGCGACGTCACCGACCTGCTCGGCACGGCGATCGGCACCGAGCTGCACGCCCTGGCCCTGGGAATCGACCGCCGCCCGGTCGCCGAGCGCGGTGAGGCCAAGCAGGTGAGCGCCGAGACCACCTTCGACGCCGACCTCTCCGACCTCGACTCGGTGCACCGCGCGGTGGCCGACATGACCGCGCACGCGCACCGCCGGCTGGTCGCCGCCGGGCGGGGTGCCCGGACGGTCACGGTCAAGGTGCGCGGCGCCGACTTCGCCACCCGCAGCCGGTCGGAGACCCGGCCGACGGCCAGCACCGACCTCGCCGCGCTCACCCGGACCGCGCAGCGGCTCACCGAGGGTGCGCTGCCGCCGTCCGGGGTGCGGTTGATCGGGGTGTCGCTGTCCGGGCTGACCGACTTCGTCCAGGAGGAGCTGTTCCCCGACCTCGACGCCGCGTCGTCGCCGGAGCCGGCGGCCGTCCCCGCCGCGGCGGCACCCGCCGAGACCCCGCTCCCGGGGACCCCCGGCGGGCGCGCGGCCGACGGGCGGGCGGGTGACGGTCGGGTCGGCGGCGGGCGCGCGGCCGACGGGCGCGCGGGTGACGGTCGGGCGGGCGACGGTGGCGCGGGCGACGGTCGGGCTGGCGACGGTGGCGCGGGCGACGGTCGGGCTGGCGACGGTCGGGCCGGCGGCGGACGCGCGGCCGACGGGCGCGCGGGCGGCTGGCGCGCGGGCGGCTGGCGCGCGGGCGACGGGCGGGCCGGCGACTCGCGGGCCGGCGGTTGGCGCGCGGGCGACGACCTCCGGCACGCCGAGCACGGGCACGGCTGGGTGCAGGGCAGCGGCCACGGCGTGGTGACCGTCCGCTTCGAGACCCGCAGCACCGGCCCCGGCCCGGCCCGCACCTTCCCCGCCGACGACCCCGCCCTCACCCCCGCCGACCCCCTCCTCAGCCTCGACTGACCGCCGCCCCGGCCGCCGCCCGCGCACTTGTCGCGGCTTCGTCCCCCACCTGTCGCTTGCATTGCCCGCGACAAGAGCCACTTGTCGCGGGCAATACCCGCGACAAGTCGGGGAGGGACAAGGCGGGGAGGGGTGCGGGGGACGGAGCCGAGCGGCAGGTCTCGGCTAGGGTCGGGGGGTGCTGCCGGAGTCGATCACTGGACTGGCCGGGGAGATCGCCGCGCTACTCGAGGTCCGAGGTCAGACGGTCTCGGTGGCCGAGTCGTCGGCCGGTGGGCTGATCTCGGCCGCGCTGCTGTCGGTGCCCGGGGCGTCCCGCTACTACCGGGGCGGCATCGTGTTCTACACCCTCGGTGGGCTGGACGCGCAGCTCGGCGGGGTGATCGACGCCGACCCCGGCCGGCGCGGGGCGTGCGAACCGCTGGCCCGGTTCCTGGCCCCGGCCACCCGGGCCAAGCACCGCGCGGACTGGGGGATCGGCGAGACCGGCGCCACCGGCCCCGACCCCAACCCGTACGGCGACCCGGCCGGCCACGCCTGGGTCTCGGTGGCCGGCCCGGACGGTCTGCTGGTCGCCGAGCAGGTACGCACCGCCGACGACGACCGGGTCCGCAACATGGTGACCTTCGCGGCCCGCGCCCTCTACGTGCTGCTCCTGGAGCTGGACTAGACCTTCAGCGAGCGCCTGGTCCAGTCGACCAGGTCGGCGACGACCTCGTCCCGGTTGGTCTCGTTGAAGATCTCGTGCCGGGCGTCCGGGTAGACCTTCAGGGTGACGTCGTTCAGCCCGGCGGTCCGGTAGCGCTCCACCAGTGGCTCGACCAGCGCCAGGGCGCCGTTCACCGGGTCGGCGTCCCCGACCGCGATCAGCAGCGGGAGGTCCGAGCGGACCTTGGCCGCCTCCGTGGGGTCGGCCGGCCGGGCCGCCGAGACGAACATCAGCTTCCCGTTGTCGGCGTCCAGGCCGAACCCGCAGCACGGGTCCGCGACGTAGAGGTCCACCTGGTCCGGGTCCCGGCTGAGCCACTCGAACCCGGTCCGCTGCTCGAACGGCGCGTTGAAGGCGGAGAGGTCCAGCGGCTGGTCCAGGTCGAGCTGCGTGGCCAGCAGGTCGATGGCCGCGGTGCCGCTGAGCATGGCGGCGTCCACCCGGGCGCTGTTGTCGACCAGGTACTGCTGCACCGCGAACGACCCCATGCTGTGCCCGATCAGCAGCAGCGGCAGCCCGGCGTCCTGCTCGGCGCGGATGTGGTCGGTGAGCCGGCCGATGTCGCCGACCAGCTCCGTCCAGCCGTTCTCGCCCAGCTCACCGAAGGTCTCGCCGGCGGTGGCGCCGTGCCCCCGGTGGTCCTGGCCGTAGACCACCAGACCGATCCCGGTCAGCGCGGCGGCCACCTCGCCGTAGCGCCGCACGTGCTCGCCCATGCCGTGGGTGATCTGCGCGATCCCGACCGGGGTGCCGGCCGGGTCCCACCGGTAGGCGGTCACCCGCACGCCGCCCGGGGAGTCGAACTGGAAGCTCGCGGACGGGTCGGTCGAAGCGGCGGGTGCGGTCATGGACGGCGGCTCCTCGGTGCTGCGGTGAGAGGGCGGTCATCCGCACGGTACCGCCGGTCGGGCACGCCGGCAGAGGGTTAGAGTGCGCCCCCATGAGCGACACGGGTGGCGCGGCGCGGCCGGACGAGCCGAAGCCGGGCCGGAAGTCCGGCCAGGGGATGCCCTGGCAGCTGATGGTGGCCGGCCTCGCCTGGATCACCCTGGGGATGACCGCGCTGGTCGCCGCGCTCAGCGGGGGCGGCGGGTCGGGCGACGCGGACGCGGGCAGCGTCGGCAAGGTGCAGGGCTCGCTGGGCAGCTCGGCGGCCTCGGTCGGCGAGCGGGGCGGGGCGAACGCCGCCGTTCTGGTGATCATCGGCCTGGCCGCGCTGCTGCTGACCGGGATGGTGCTGCTCGGCCAGTCCTGGGCGCGGCTGGCGCTCTCCGTGGTCGGGGCCGTCGCGGTGATCTACTTCGCGCTCACCGTCGGGGTGCTCGAGACGCTGATCGCCATGGTGGTGCTGGTGATCGGCAGCCTGCTCCTGCTGTTGCCCGCCTCGGTGAACAACTACCTCAAGGGTTAGTCTGGCGTCATCGGTAGTGGCGTGCGCCACTCGGGCGAGCGACGGAGGTGTCGCGCATGGGCAGGTTCGCGCCGTCCCGTGCGCACGCCGAGAGCTCGTGGACCGTGGTCGGGCAGCCGCTCGGGCACGCCCGGCGGGAGCAGGTGCACGCGGTGCTCGCCCGGGCCGCCGAGCTGCTCGACCGCCCGCCGCCGGTGGCCGCCGAGCTGGCCGGCGCCGACCGGGCGCTGGCCGCGCTCACCGAGACCTGGCAGGACGCCACCGACGCGCTGGCCGCCGCCGTGCACCAGGAGAGCGCCCACGACCCGGCCCGGCTGATGCTGCTGGTCGAGCTGGTGCGGGAGGTGAAGGCGGCCGAGGACGGGGTCCGCGACGACCGGTCCGCCCTGCGCGCCGGCACCGGTGACGTGGTGCGCGAGGCGCTGCACGGGCTGCGTGACGTCCGCTCCATCGCCGAGCTCACCGAGCGCGCCCCCGGGGCCGCCGCCGCGATCGGCTTCGACCGGGTGCTGCTCTCCCGCATCGAGGAGTCCTCCTGGGTGCCGGAGACGATGTACGTGGCCGACGACGCCCGCTGGGCCGAGGAGATCCTCCAGGCCGGGCGCGAGGACCTGCGCACCCTGGACAGCTCCCTGCTCGAGACGCAGATCGTCCGGCGCAACCGCCCGCTGGTGGTGGGCGACACCGA
>JAESFN010000385.1_pt1 | contig 44920 bp, 45 predicted proteins | sample 9269411 | NCBI WGS metagenome assembly JAESFN01 (sample SAMN14505399, study PRJNA617100) | algae metagenome | isolation source: Iphinoe sp. HA4291-MV1 and co-occurring heterotrophs from trail next to... | place: USA: Maunawili Falls, Hawaii | collected 2009-07-25
GTATGCTCTGCGACTCCGGGCGGCTCCCAAAGCCCTGCGCTATCCCCCTGGGAGATACGCCTACCCATCTTTGATACGAAGCATAGGGCATGACCAAGGTGGACGCCGAGTGGAACGTCTTCGTTGACGAGAGCATCCACGTTCGCGGTGATTTCATTGTAGTTGCGGCGGTGTTTGCCGAGGATGGAGTTGCTGAACGGGTGACCGCCGCCCTGATTGATTGCGGCTTCGACCCAGCCAGCAACGAGTTCAAAAGTAGCATGACCATGAGGGACGCCCCCGCAGCACAGAAACTGCGGAGCCACGTCCAGGTCATTCTACGCAGCTGCAAGATCGCGGTGGCAGTCTGCCCAGTCTCGGAACGAAACGCGATAGCCACTCATGTCGCAAACCTTCTCTCCGCCGTTGACCTCTCACCAAACCAGCGAATCGCGCGTGTTTTTGTGGATGAGGGTATCAAGCTAACGAGCGCGGCCATGCCGGGCGGCGCAATCGTAAGGTTTGGTTGTGACTCCAGGGTAATCCGGGGAATTCAGCTGGCAGATTGCGCCGCCCACCTGATCTCAACCACCCTCCTAGGGGAGTTGGGACTAACTTCAAAGATGGTGGCGGCGAGCACTGTCTATGATGGACAGGAAGGCGAGATCGAACTCGTTTGGACACTATGGGCAGCGGTCAGGTACGCGCTGTCTGGCGGCATACCGTTGGGAGAAGTCGATGAGGATGGGATATTCGAGCCGTTGATGAAGCCATTCGGACTTCTGGTATCCGATTTTTGCTCGGACGCTGTGCAAGCGGCTGTGGTCGATCGGTTAGGCAGCGTATGGGTTGGATGTATTCATTGAGCAATGACTTGGCACCCGCGACGGTCGCGAGATAGCCACCATCCCGAGGCACGAATCCGTGCAACTCGGATCGGCCCTTACTACCCCCGCTGCGCCTCAGCCTGCGCCACGATGTCTACCCCAACCAGCTTGCTCCACGCCTCGAGCAACCGCTTGGTCACCGGCCCAACCCGCCCATCACCCACAGCCAAGCCGTTGAACCTCGTCGCCGGCATGATGCAGTAGGGGGTCGAGGTGAAGAACATCTCGTCTGATGTCGCGAGGTCATAGGGCAGCAGCGAGGTTTCCTCGGTCGGGATACCCAACCCTCGCGCCAGTTCCAGCGCCGTGGCGCGGCTGATGCCGGCGAGGCAGTTGACCGTGGAGGGGGTGCGGAGCACGCCCTTGGTGACGCAGAAGATGTTGCCGCCCTTGTTCTCGGCGACGTGGCCGTTGAGGTCGAGGATGACGCTCTGGGCCTGGGGGTCGACGAGCTTGGCTTCCATCTCCGCCAGCGTGTAGGCGAGGCGGCTGCGGTTTTTGATGCGGGGGTCGAGCGACTGGCTCGGCACCATGCGGCTCATCGGCGTCACGCCGTGACAGCCCTTCGAATAGAAATCCACCCAAGGCAAGAGGTTCATCGGCTGGGTGAAGATCATCACCGTCGCCGCGCCCAACTGCTTGGTCGGATCGGCGCCGGCCACCGACAGGCCGCGCGAGATATTGTGGACGATCCAGGCGTCCTCGTGCGGAGCGTAGTTCGACCGGTTGGCCTCGAACACCTCGAGCGTCACCCGCTTCATCTCGGCCGGGCTCATCTGTGGATCGATGCGCGTTAGCTTCAGCGACCGGTAGAGCCGCTCGATATGCTCATCGAGCTTGAACGGGATGTGGCGGAAGGTGCGGGTCGATTCCGTCATCGTATCGCCCAGCATGATGGCGCTATCGAAGATGGAGATCCGCGCTTCGTGCTCGGGCACCAGTTCGCCCGAGATGTAGACCAGTCGCGTCATCACGTGCCTCACACGCTGAGAACGATGGGATCCTTGAGTTCGAAGACGATGCCGTCCTCCGCCGGGCCGGCAGCGGAGCGCCACATCATCATGCCGACTTCGGCCGGCCGATCGAGCACGGTGAGGCCGGCATGCCAGACATTGCGGTTTATGCAGACCGCATCCTCGGGGCCGGCGAGATAGGCGCGGATGTTGGCGAGGTCGGGCGTGCCGTCGGGGAGCGTCGGAGCGAGCAGCACGATCCAACGGCCCACCTTCAGCGGCACAAAGGTCTGGGTCGAGTGCGGATGGCGCTCGAGGAAGGTAATGCTGATCGCCTGGGGGTCGACCGGTTGCGGGCAGAGAACAGCGAAGGCGTGCTGGCCGGGGACGTCGCCCACCTCCAGCACGTCAGGCAGGGTGGTGAACTTGTTGCCCTCGGCACGGACGTGGCTGGCAAAGGGGGCGAGATCGGCGGAAGCGAGCGGCGGGAGCGACATGGTGGATTCTCAGTTGAGCCGGGTGAAGCCGCTATGGGCGACGGGGCCCTTGAGCAGCGCCTTGACGTCGCGGCCATCCTCGCATTCGCGGATGGTGTTGAAGATCGGCTCGAGCGCCGCGAAATAGGCGTCGACGATCTCCGGCGTGTGCTCGGTGCAGGTATAGACGCTGGTGGCGGCGAGGTAGCCGGCGGCCAGCATCTCCTGGGTGATCAGGGTCTTGTAGGCGAGCCCATTCGGGGACTTGATGCTGAAGCCGGTAAGCGCCGGGACGCCCGCGGTAGCGAGCGGCAGGCCGTATTTCTGGCCCAGCGCCTGCCAGCGGCTGGTGATCGCCCGGCCGGTGGCGGTGATCTTCTCCCAGGATTTTTCCGCTTCCATCACCTCGAGCGTCGCCAGCGCCGCCACCGAGCCGATGCGCTCGGTCCAGAAGGTCGAGGAGATGAAGGTGTTCTGCGCCGCCTCCATGATGTCGCGCTTGCCGATGACGCCGGTGACGGCATAGCCGTTGCCGAGCGCCTTGCCGAACACCGCCATATCGGGATCGACGCCGTAGACCTTGTGCAGGCCGCCCAGCGCCTGGCGGAAGCCGGAGGTGCACTCGTCGAAGATCAGGATGATGTTGTGCTGGTCGGCGAGTTTCCGAACGCTGACCAGGAACCCCGGGTCGGGGTCGTAGTTGCGTGACACTTCCATCTTGATGACGCCGATCTCCTGCGTGCGGATCAGCGCCTCGAGCTCGTCGAGCTTGTTGTAGTTGAAGGTGAACACCGAACCGCGCAGCGATTTCGGCACGCCATTGGGGCTGAGGCCCGGCAGCAGGTGCCCGGCGAGCTTGCTCTCGTCGCCGAGGTTGGATGCCAGATACCAGTCGTGCCAGCCGTGATAGCCGCAAAGCGCCACCCCATCCTTGCCCGACGCGGCGCGGGCGATGCGGATGGAAATGGCGTTGGCCTCGCCACCGGAGCGGGCGAAGCGCGCCATGTCGGCCCAGGGGTGGAGTGCAACCAGCCGCTGCGCCAGCTCGACTTCCTCGGGGGCGTTGAGCGTCGCCATGTTGCCGAGATCAACGGTTCGCTTGACAGCGTCATCGACTTCCGGCCGGCCATAGCCGAGCGTGTTGCAGCCGATGCCCATGATCGACATGTCGATATATTCGCGCCCGTCGAGATCCCAGACGCGACAGCCGGCGGCTTTCGAAAAGTAGGCCGGCCATTGTTCGGGGAGGAACATTTCGGGGCGCTTCGACAGCAACATGTTGCCGCCAGGTATGACGGTCTTCGCCGTCTTCCAGAGGTCCTGCCCCTTGCCCATCCGTCTCTCCCCCTTCGCCCGCTGCGGCGGGCATTGACGTAATGCTATATTGTTATGAGGATAACCTAGTAGCCGTCAAGCAAGAGGCTGATCGTCCATGCAGAAAAACTGGCTGAAGGAAGCAGGCGCGCGGATCGAAGGCAGCCGCGACCTGGATCGCTCGAAGGTGCAGGCGCCATGCATCGTGCGCGCGCCAGAGGGTGGCTACCGGTTGTTTTACACGGCGGTCGGACGGGAGAAACCGTTCGCCGATTGCCAGGGCTATATCCTCAGCGCGGTGTCGGAGGACGGCCTGCGGTTCGAGCCCGAACCGGGAATTCGCGTGGCGCCCGACCCTGATATCGACCACATGGCGTTGCGGGTGCTGGCACCGAGCCTGACGCAGCTGCCGGATGGGCGCTGGCGGATGTACTTTGAGGGCCGCGGCCGGGCCGACCGGCCGACGGGGATCGGCAGCGCCATCTCCGACGACCAGTTGAACTGGACGGTGGAGCCGGGCATCCGGCTCGATGGTGGCGTCGGCGCACCGCGCTTCCTGCCGCTGAATAGCGGCGGGCGGCTGTTCGTGTTTCGGTCGGAGGTTGCCGACGGCAAGCGGGTGGGCACGCCGGTGGTGAGCGCGATCACCTCAGATGGGCTGAGCTTCGCGTGGGAGCCGGGTGATCGGCTGCGCGACCGCACCGATGGGCTCGACAGCGCCGGGATTACGGCGGCCGAAGTGATCCCGCCAGCGCGGCCGGGGGCGCCGTGGACGATGCTCTATTCGGCCTGGCAGGACCTGCCTGATGGTGCAGTGACGCCGGTGCATCCGAGCCTCGATGCGGAGGCGGTGGCGAATGGGTCGAGCGCCGATTTTGCGGCGGCGTCGATCGCCGCCGACATGTCGGGCTATCGCTCGCGCATTCTCGTGGCGCAGTCGGAGGATGGGCTCAACTGGCGCCGCAGCGGCATCGCCATCGAAGGCGACGGCTATGGCGGGCGCGACATCGATGCGGTGCACGCGGAGGATATGTCGCTGATCGAGATCGGCGATGGGCGGTACCGGATGTACTACGCCTGCTGCGACGCGCATGGGGTGTGGCGGGTGGCGAGTGCGGTGAGTGGGTAGGGAACATCTTGGGCAATCTGAACTTCCCCTCACCCTGACCCTCTCCCCGGCGGGGAGAGGGGACGATAGGAGCACCGCCTGTGCCACAGCGCCCCCTCTCCCCGCTGGGGAGAGGGCAGCGGATGAGGCCAAAGGCCTCACCGCGGGGGTGAGGGGCAGTGCCGTCACGGGAACTAGCCCGGCAACCACCCCGGGAACTCCGCCGCCAACCGCGCCCGATAGGCCTCGTACACCCCCTGCCCCACCGTCTCGTACGGTGGCAACAAGCGCAGCGGGAAATCCGGTTCGCTGAGTTTCAGGATGGTCTTGTCGTAGGCGCCGTCGACGAAGCTGCCGCCGGCGCTGTCGAGCAAAGCGTGCAGCACGCCGCAGAGCTCGCGGTAGAGCGTCGCGAAGCGCGGCCAGTCGCCATTGGCACCAGCATTGAGATACGCGAACGCCCGCGCCGGGTTGCTCGAGGAGATCGAGGTCAACAGCCCGCATTCGCCGAGCGGCGCGCCGATGTAATAGCCCTGCTCGGTGAGGAAGTGCCGCAACTGTGGCGCATGCTTCATCAACCCGGAGATCAGGAACGGATCGCCGCCGCCATATTTGGTGGCGACGAGATTGGGGTGGGCTGCCGCCAGCTCGGCATAGAGCCGTGGCGACACCAGCCGGCCCGAGCGCATCAGGTTGTAGTGGAGGAACTTTGCCTCAGGGAAACCGCCGCAGAGTTCGGCGAAGACCCCTCGCAGCTCGGTGTCGGTGACCACCGACCAGTTGGGCAGCGAAATCTGGAAGGTGTCGATACCGAGCGTCCGGCAATAGGCGATCCGCTCCAGCATGGTGGCGAGCGACTGGCTGACGATACCGACCATCGGCGCGGCGCCGCCGACCTCGCGCATGGTCTCGGCAAAGATCGCAGCAACGCGGCGGAACATGGTGTCGGTGACGGCATAGCCTTCGCCGGCAGTGCCGAAGATATAGAGGTCGGGCAGCCCCGCCGCGACCAGGTTGCGGATGGTGCGGCGGAACAGCGGCTCATCCAGCCCGCCGTCGTCGCGCCAGGGCAGGCAGACGGTGCCGAGCACGGTACGTGGGTAGCGGCTCATCCCGGGAAATCAATCTGCACGCGATCGATCTCGACATAGCCCTGGGCGATGCTCGAGGGCCAGATCGGGTAGTCGCGGCCGGCACGCAGGCGATGCGGATCGCCGCCGATCTCGCCCATCGGCCTCGGCTTCACCGGGAACATGATGATATGGATGTTGACGTTCACCTTGCCGAGAATGTCGAGCAGCGGTTTCTCGCCGTAGGTGTCGGTGCGATCGTGGCGCGAGCCGATGCTGGTCCACTGGCTCGGGTCCGGCACGGCAGTGACGGTGGTTTCAGTCCATTCGCGGTTCACCGCGAAAGTCTCTCCCGTCAGCACCCAGCCGGAAGTGATGCCATCCTTTGAGCCCTGGATCAGCAGCGACAGCCTGGTGCCGGCAGCCTCGAGCTCGCCGCGGGTGCGCAGGGTGATTTTAGCATTGGTGAAGTCGGTGGGGAATTTGCCACCGGTGAAGCGGTTGGCGCCCGAGACCTCGCGCACCGATTCGCCCGAGGGGCCGTGGGTGACCATGCACATCAAGAGCTGCAGGTAACCGCCGCCGGGAGGCGCGTGGTTGTAATCGACCCACCACGGCCCCTGGCAGCGCACTGCGCCGTTGCGGATCGGCAATGCGGCGGGTGGCGCGAAGTTGTCGACCACGCGCATCCAGCCACCCGGCCCGTCATCGAAATCCTCGATGTAAGTCGTCACCAGAACCCCCTCGCCCCTTGCTCACAATATTATCTTATCATTATAACATCTGGAGCAGTGTCAAGTGGACGATCGGGGGGATCGGTTGGCGGGCAAGCACGCAATCATTATCGGCGCCGGGGTGACCGGGCTGTCGACGGCCTATCACCTGAAGCGGATGGGCTACGACGCCGTCACGGTGCTGGAGAAGGATCGCATCGGCGCCGGCTCCAGCAGCCGCGCCGCCGGGATTTCGACCGGGCTGCTGTGGTCGAAGACCGGGGTGCTGGCGCGGAAGACGGCGCTCCGCTTCTTCCGCCAGTTCAGCTCGGAATTCGACGGCTACAGCTTCCACAACGAGCATGGGTGCCTGGGGCTGTTCAGCCCCGAGCTGTGGCCGGCGCGCGAGGCGCTGCTACCGCTCTACGACGAGTACGACGTACCCTACCAGATCGTCTCGCCCACCGAGATGCGGCGGCGCTGGCCGCAGCTCAATCCGGCGGCCGACCACACCGGGCTGCTCGATCCGCTGGGCGGCTATAGCGAGCCGGCCGCTTACCTGCCGGCGCTGGCGGCGCGAGCGAAAGCGCTCGGGGCGACGCTCGTCGAGAACTGCGTGGTCGAAGAACTCATAACCTCGGGCGACCGGGTCACCGGGGTGCGGACGGCAACGGGCGTGCTCGAAGCCGATGCAGTGGTGGTCACCAACTACGCCTGGATCCTGCCGCTGCTCGCTACCGCCGGCATCGCCATTCCGGCCAAGACCTTCGTCCATCAGCGCTACGTGTCGAAGCCGCTGGCCGAACAGCTTCACATTCCGCCGGTCAATGCCGACCCCTATCTCGGCTATGTCCGCCCGGCCGATGGCAACCGGGTGCTGATCGGGGCGGAGACGCCGGATCGCGACGACTGGAAGGTGCGCGATTTCGGTTTCCAGCTGACTGAGATGGAAGACGACCCGACGGTATTACCCGACGTGCTGGCGCGGTTCGGCGATTTTCTGCCGGCACTCGGCGAAGCCGAGTGGGAAACACGCAAGGTCGGGCTGTTGTCGTTCTCGATGGATGGCGAGCCGATCATCGGGCCATTCGGCGGGGTCGAGAACCTCTATGCCGGGGTGTGCTTCCACTCGGGCGGCTTCAGCTACAACCCGGCTTCCGGCTTCTACCTCGCCGAGTTCGTCGCCAAGGGCAAAACCTCGATCGACCTCAGCGCCTTCTCGCCCGACCGCTTCGCGGCGGCCGAGACCGCCGATTATCTCGCTTCCACCGTGCCGCAACGCCACGCCGCTCGCCGGCGCCACTAGGACACCCAGAAAATGCGCGACCTCGACCCGACCGACCTCGACCGGCAGATCTGGGAGGGCGAGCTCGCCGATTTCGTCCCCGACAAGGTGTTCGACGTTCACACCCATATCTATCGCTGGGCCTTCGATCTCGATCCGAACCGGCTCACCGGGCCGTTCGCCAGCAGCATCGGCGCGTATTTCCCCGAAGTGACCTGGGAACTGGCCGACGAGGTCGATGCCACGCTGTTCCCTGGTCGGCAGATCGAGCGGCTGTCGTTCCCGTTCCCCTTCCCCAACCCCTGCGACTTTACGGGCTCCAACACCTATGTGGCGGCCGAGGTGGCAAAGGGCGGCGGCACGTCGCGCGGGCTGATGCTGGTGCATCCGGGGATGAGTGGCGCTGACGTGGAAGCCGAAATCCGGCGCACCGCGCTGATCGGGCTCAAACCCTACCGTTTCTATGCCGCCGACCCGGTGCAGTGCCGGATCGCCGACATGCTGCCCGAGCATCAGATCGCGGTGGCCGACCGGCTCGGGCTGATCATCATGATGCACCTGGGCAAGCGCGACGCCATCGCCGACCCCGAGAACATCGAAGATGTGGTGCGGCTCAGCGAGAAATATCCCGGCGCCAAATGGGTGCTGGCGCATTGCGCGCGCAGCTATTCGGCCTGGGCGATCGAGAAGGCGGCTTCACAGCTCAGGGGGCTGCCGAACGTCTGGTACGACACCTCGACGGTGTGCGATTCCGATGCGCTCGACGCACTCTATACCGGGGTCGGGGTGAACAGGGTGATGTATGGCTCGGACGACATGATCGGCCCGATGCGCGGCAAGTACATCACCTATGGCCGGGCCTGGGCGTACCTGTCGCCGACCAACCATTCGATGGGCCTGAGCCATTGCGATGGGCGGATGACGTACATTCGCTACGAGCAGTTGCGCGCCATGAAGCGCGGGGCGCGGCAGATCGGGTTGAGCACGGCGCAGCGGGAGGCGCTGTTTTATGGGACGGCGCGGGCGTTGGTGGATTCGGTGAAGCTCTAGAACCGCTCCGGCCAATCCGCCGGCCAGTCGACGGCGCCGAGGTCGCTGGCTGGGTGCCAGAGGTCGCGCTGCTGCTGCATCATCCGACGATTGTTGACGCGATCGAGGGCTGGGGGCAGCGGGCGGATCTCGCCGGGCACTCCGACGACAAAGCTGCGCGGCGGGATGTCCTTGGTGACCACCGCACCGGCGGCGATGAAGCTGCGCTCGCCGATAGTGACGCCTGGCACGATGGTGACACCGCCGCCGATCATCACGTCGTCCTCGATGGTGGCGCCACGTGGCGTCGCCGGATTGTCGACGCGTCCGGGCAGACGTTCGTTGAGGATAGTGGTGCCGGGCCCGATGAAGACATTGTCGCCGATCCAGGTGCGCGACGGGATGTAGACATTCGACATCACTCGCACGCTGTTGCCGAAGCGGATGACGCCCTCGAGCGTCGAGTGGTTGGTGACGGTGCAGAAATCGCCCATTCGCACCTTGGCGCGGATCACGGTGTAGTGGCCGGACTGGAAATGGTCGCCGATCTCGACATCGCCATAGACCAGCGTGCCCTTGCGCAGGATGCCGTTGGCGCCGATGCGTGCCGGGCCGCAATCAGGGTGGTAGCGGAAGCCAAGCTCGACGTCAGGCTCGATGATGGTGCCTTCGCCGACGCTGGCGTTGTCATGTGCCATGGGCATGAACCAGGTCGTTGGACTCGATATTGCGCGCCCCCAACTGCGTCACATCGGTCTCGCCCATCAATCCCAGCGCGCTGTCGGCCTCGGCGCGGATGATGTCGAGCACGCGGGTGACACCGGCTTCGCCGGCGACACCGAGGCCGTAGAGGGTGGGGCGGCCGATGAAGACGGCGCGGGCGCCGAGCGCCACGGCTTTCAGCATGTCGTGGCCGGAGCGGATGCCGCTGTCGAGGTAGATCTCGCATTGACCGCCGACCGCATCGACGATGCGCGGCAGGACGCGGATGGTCGATGGGGCGCCGTCGAGCTGGCGGCCGCCATGGTTGGAGACGATGATGGCGTCGGCGCCATGCGCAACTGCGGCGCGGGCGTCATCGGCGTGGAGAATCCCCTTTACCACCAGCGGGCCGCCGAAGCGGCGCTTGATCCAGATGAGATCCTGCCAGTTGAGCGTCAGGTCGTCCTGCTGCGACATCCATTGCGCCAGCTCGGCGACACTATTGGCGCCGGGGACGTGGCTGGCGAAGTTGCCGAAGCTGCGGCGCGGGGTGCCGAGCATGGCGAGCGCCCACGCCGGCTTCAGCGCCAGCTCGGCGACAAATTTCGGGGTGAACTTCAAGGGCACCGTGAGGCCATTGCGCACATCCTTGTGGCGCTGGCCATAGTGCTGGCAATCCATGGTAACGACGAGGGCGGCGCAGTTGGCGGCCCTGGCGCGGTCGATCAGCCGCTCGGTGAAAGCGCGGTCTTTCCGCACATAGAGCTGGAACCAGAATGGCCGGCTGGTCGCGGCCGCAACATCCTCGATCGAGCAGATTGAAACGGTTGAGAGGGTAAACGGGATGCCAGCTTTCTCGGCCGCCCGGGCGGCCTTGATCTCGCCGTCGGCCACCTGCATGCCAGCGGCGCCGGTGGGGGCGAGGCCGAGCGGCAGCGATACCGGCTGGCCGAGCATGGTGGTGGCGAGGCTGCGGCTCGAAATGTCGCGGCCAACTCGCTGCTCGAGCCGGATGCGGGTGAAATCGGAGCTGTTCTCGCGGTAGCTCTGCTCGGTATAGGCGCCGGAATCGGCATACTGGAAGAACATTTTCGGGACGCGGCGCTCGGCCAGGCGCTTGAAGTCGTCGACGGTCAGCAACCGATCGAGACGCATGTTTGTCACTCTCCCGAGACGAACCAGCGCATGTCGTAGCGATGCGTGCTGCGATCGAAGGCGAGGGTATGCGGATCGCAGCGCCAGCGCTCGACCTGGCCATCGGTGCGCGCCACCAGCCAGCAGAAGTCCCAACCTCCGCTTTCGTAGCGCAGTGGAATGGCCGGCTTGATGCGGACCGCCGGGTGGGTGCCGGTGATGAAGAGCTTCTTGTCGGTATAGTAGTAGCAGGAGCCGGCATGGATGAAGGCTTCGTGCTCGGGAGCCGTCTCGCCCGGTGGCACGAGACCGACACCGAACTTGCTGATCGCCACCTTAACCGGCGTACCGTGCAGGAAGGCCTGGTTCAGCGCCTCGACCGAACCGGAGGTCGGCCTGCCGGTATGGTCGTGCGCCAGCACCTCGCGCCAGCGGTCGTTGACCATGAAGCGGTAGCTGTCGAAGTCGTAGACGAAGTTGCTCGAAGGCGCGTTGGTGCCGGCGTCGAAATTGTCGAACTGGTGGTAGCGCGGCATGTCAGAGGTGTCGTCGAGCGGCGACGGGCCGCGCGTGCCGGTCGGCGGCTGGCCATCGAGATAGGGGCGGGCGATCGCCTGGGTGCCGTCCTGGTTGTAGAGAAAGAACGACATCGAGGGTCGCGGCCCAAAACCCTCGGGCAGCTCCACCGGCATGCGCAGCGTCATGATGCCGGCGGCCCAGCGGTCGTCGAGCAGCCAGGTCTGGCGAAACTCGGCGACCTCCTCGATCAGCTCGTTGCTGTTCGAGGACGTATCGATATGCTCGTTATGGCGGAACGCCGTGCCGATGCGCAGGTCCGCGCCGCGGCGAATGGCGTCCACCAGATCGGTGGTGCTGCCGCTGCGGACCGAACGGTCCGAATTCAGCGTCAGCACTGTGCGAAGCGTTCCCCCCATCGCTTCGCTCCGCTCAGAGCGCGTCGAGGAAGGCGACGCCCTTGAGCTGGCGCTCATCGCGCAGCCCACGGAATTCGGCCTTGAGCTTGTCGTCGGCCGCCTGGTCGATGAAGCCGCCGAGCGGCTTTCTGACATAGCCGGCGTCGCACCCCATCCACGCCATGGCGCGCTTGATCGATGGGATGCCGCCGCGGCTCAACGAGAAGAAGATCACCGCGTTGCCGATCTCCTGCAGGCGCTTGGCCTCCTTGAGGTTGCCGGCGGCGACGGCGTCGCGGAGCGCGATCCAGATTTCGGGCATCGAGTTGTAGAACGAGCCGATAATGCCGTCGGCGCCGAAGCTCAGGCCCGACATCGCCATCTCGTCGGCGCCGGAATAGACGATGAAATCCTGCCCGATCTCTTGCTTGATACGGATGATGTCGTGGTGCGTGCTGGCGGTGTACTTGACCCCGGCGACGCCATCGATGCCCGAGAGCCGCTTGATCATGTCGAAGCCGAGCGCCGCCATCGGCACGTTGTAGGCAATCATCGGCAGCTTGGTCGAACGGGTGATGTCGGCGTAGTAGCCGTGGATCTGGTCGGCGGAAAAGCCCCAGTAGATCGGCGGCACCGAGGAGATGGCGTCGACACCGGCCCGCTCGGCATGCTGCGCCAGGTCGATCGAGTGGAAGGTGCTGATGGCGCCGATATGGGCGATCACCGGGACGCGGCCGCGGTTTTCTTCCATCGTCACTTCGACGACGCGCTTGCGCTCCTCCGGCGACATCAGGAAGGACTCGCCGGTCGAGCCGGTGATGTAGAGCCCCTCGACCTTACGCTCGATGAGGAAGTTGACGACAGCGCGCAGGCGCTTCTCGTCGAGCTTCTCATGCTCGTCGAACGGGGTCACCATCGCCGGAAGGACGCCGGTGATGGACTTGATGTCGAAGGCGGGCATTTAGGGCTCCGTTGGGGGCTGGCGCCGGGCGATCAGGCCGCGGCTTCTTGAGCGTCGATGAGGTGGCAGGCGGCATAGTGATCGTCACGGCCGTCGATGGAGTAACGCTTCAGCGTCGGCACAGTGGTCTTGCAGACATCCTGGCGGAAGCGGCAGCGCGGATGGAACGGACAGCCCGAAGGCGGGTTGACCGGGCTCGGCACGTCCCCCTCGAGCACCACGCGATTGCTCTTCCGATCGAGGTCGGCGACCGGAATGGCCGAGAGCAAGGCCTGGGTGTAGGGGTGGAGTTTTCTCGCGAACAAATCCTCGGAGCGACAGAGCTCGACGATGCGGCCGAGGTACATCACCGCGACGCGGTCGCAGATGAACTCGGTGACACTGAGATCGTGGGTGATGAAGACGTAGGTGAGGTTGCGCTCGCGCTTCAGCCGCATCAGCAGCTCCAGCACCTGGGCGCGGATCGAGACGTCGAGCGCGCTCACCGCTTCGTCACAGACGATCAGCTCCGGGTTGACGCTGAGCGCGCGGGCGATGCCGATGCGCTGGCGCTGGCCGCCGGAGAACTCGTGCGGGTAGCGATCCATGTACTCCCGCCGCATGTTCACCGCCTCGAGCAGGTCGCCGATGATCTTGCGGCGCTCGTCGCGGCTTTTGATGCCGTATTTGGTCAGCGGATCCTCGAGCGAGCCGAAGATGGTGAAAGCCGGGTTCAGGGAAGAATGCGGATCCTGGAAGACGATCTGCAGGCGCTTGCGATAGGCGTGCAGTTCCTTGTCGCTGAGCTTGGTGAGGTCGGCGGTGTCTTCAGCGCCCGAATAGGTGATCTCGCCTTCGGTGGCGCGCACCAGCTGCAGGATGGTCTTGCCGAGCGTGGTCTTGCCGCAGCCGCTTTCGCCGACAAGGCCGAGCACTTCGCCGCGATAGATTTCGAGATCGACGCCGTCGACCGCCTTCACCTGCGCCACGGTGCGGCGCAGCACGCCGGCCTTGACCGGGAAATGCGCCTTGACGCCCTTGAGGCTGAGGATGACTTCAGGCGCGGGCGTGCCCGACACGGCTTCAGCTTCGGACGCCATTGGCGAACTCCTCATGGCGTACGCACATCACGCGATGGGTGGGGCTGAGCTGCGTCTCGACCGGCAGGGCGGCCTCACAGGCCTCGAGCTTGTAGGCGCAGCGATCGGCGAACTGGCAGCCCTTGGGCCGGTTGAACGGATCGGGGGTGGAGCCCGGAATAGCCCGGATATCCTGGTTCTTGCCGCGGCCGAGCACCGGCACGGAATCGAGCAGCGCGCGGGTATAGGGGTGGCTGGGCCGGCGCAGCACCTCGTCGACGGTGCCGGCTTCGACGATATTGCCCATGTACATGACGGCGACATCGTCAGCGAGCTCGGCCACCACGCCCATATCGTGGGTGATCAGCATGATGGCCGTGCCGTGGTCGCGCTTCAGCGTCGCCATCAGCTCGAAGATCTGCGCCTGAATGGTGACGTCGAGCGCCGTGGTCGGCTCGTCGGCGATCAGGATTTTCGGGTTGCAGGCCATCGCCATGGCAATCATGGCGCGCTGGCGCATGCCGCCCGAGAACTGGTGCGGGAACTGCTCGACCCGCCGCTCCGGCGCCGGGATACCCATCGAGCGGAGCAGCGCGATGGCCTTGTCCTTGAGCTGCCGGCCGCGCATCACGGTGTGGTAGCGCAGGTTCTCGGCGATCTGGAAGCCGATGGTGAACACCGGGTTCAGCGCCGTCATCGGATCTTGGAAGATCATGGCGATCTCGGAGCCGCGGATGGTGCGCATCGCCTTGCCGTTGCGCTCCAGCGTATCGAGCCGGATGTCACCGCGCTCCGAGTGGTAGACGATCTCGCCTTCCTCGATGCGCGACAGCGTCGGCAGCAACTGCATGATCGCAGAGGCGGTGACCGACTTGCCGCAGCCGCTCTCGCCGACGATGCAGAGGGTCTTGCCCTTCTTGATCTCGAACGAGACGCCGTTCACCGCCTTGTTGCAGCGCTTGTTGGTGTAAAAGAACGTCTTCAGGTCGCGCACGCTGAGGGCGACGTCGTTGGCCGGCAACTGGGTGGTTGTAGTGGTCATCTGGTCAGCCCTGCTGCGTCGGGTCGGTGGCGTCGCGCAGGCCGTCGCCGATGAAATTGACGCTCAAGACGAAGAGCGAAATCGTGGTGCCCACCGGCAGCCAGATCCACCAGTTGTTCTGCAGCACCCCGAGATCCTGCGCGACATTGAGGATGTTGCCCCAGGTGGCGATGTTCATCGGCACGCCGAGCCCGAGGAAGCTCAAGCCGGCTTCGGCGAGGATGAAGGCGGCGGTCGAGAGCGTGATGTTGACCATGATCGGGCCGAGCGCGTTGGGCAGGATGTGCTTGAAGCAGATCAGCGGCACGGAAAGGCCAAAGCTGCGCAGCGCCTGCACATACTCTTCCTCGCGCAGGGACAGCATGCTGGCGCGGGCGAGGCGATAGATCCCGCACCAGCCGCCGAGGATGAAGATGATCATGATGTTGGAAAGCGACTGGCCGAGGATCGAGACCAGCATCAGCACCAGGATCAGTTCCGGGAACGCCATGATGATCTCGGAGATGCGCATGCAGATGGCATCGAACCAGCCGCCCACATAGCCGGCATAGCAGCCGACGATCACCCCGATGATGGCCGAGACCACGGCGCTCCCGAGCCCGACCAGGATGGAGATGCGGCCGCCATAGAGCACGCGGGCAAACACGTCGCGGCCGGTCTTGTCGGTGCCGAACCAATGCTCCCAGGAGGGCGGCTGCAGCATGGCGCGCAGGTTGATTTTGGTCGGGTCCCACGGCGTCAGCAGCGGCGCAAAGATCGAGGCGAGGAGGATGATGGAGAAGACCACCAGCCCGATCACCGCCAGCTTGTTGCTCATGAACTTGCGCACCAGCCGGCTGCCGGTCGGGTGCTTAAGGCGACCGGCCTCCTCGAGTTCGCGGATGCGATCGAAGCGGCGGTCGAAACGGGTGCGACGGCGCGGAATTTCGGCGAGGGCCATGGCTAGTTCCCCAACCGGACGCGTGGATCGATGATGGCGGTGAGCACGTCGATGACGACGCTGACCACCAGCACGGTGACCACCGAGATCAGCGCGATGGCCATCACCACCGGGTAATCCTGGTTGCGCACCGAGAGGACGAACAGGCTGCCGACGCCGGGCCACTGGAACACCTGCTCGACGATCACCGAGCCGCCGATCAACGCCGGCAGGCGGAAGCCGATCAGCACCACCACCGGGGTGAGCGCGACGCGAAAGCCGTGCAGCAGGTTGACCCGCCATTCCGGCAGGCCCTTGGAGCGGGCGGTCTTGATGAAATCCTTGTTAAGCGCATCGAGCATGGCGGCGCGCGCATAGCGCATGACGCCGGCCGTCATCATGATCGACAGCACCAGTGACGGCATCACCAGGTGCGGCAGCCGATCCCAGAAGGTGATGTATTGCGGCATCGAGCGGCCGCCGACCGGCAGCCAGCCGAGGTTCAGCGCAAACACGGTGATGGCGACGAGGCCGAAGAAGAACTCGGGGATGGAGACGCCGACCATGCCGACGACGGTCAGCGTATTGTCGGTGGCCGAGCCGCGCTTCAGCGCACTGATGATGCCGAGGATCGAGCCGAACACGGTCGAGAGCACCAGCGCTACCGCGGCGAGTTCCAAGGTTGCCGGCAGGCGGCGGGCGAGGAGGTCGGAGATCGGCACGCCGCCGGTGAGGGTATAGCCGAAATTGCCCTGCAACAGGCCCCACAGCCAGATGAAATAGCGGACGAACAGCGGCTGGTTGAGGCCCAGCGCCTCGCGCAGTTCCTCCAGCCGCTCAGGATTGGCGCCCGACATCTGTTCGGGGCTCAGCATGAAGGAGACGGCGTCGCCGGGGGTCGCGTCGAGACCGAGATAGATCAGGAAGCTGATGGCGATAGCCATCGGGATCATGATCAGAACGCGCCTGATGACGTAGGCTAGCACGCGGCGGTTTCCTTGAGCTTGCTGGGCAGTGAATGCGGGAGGGATGCCGCGAGCGGGTCGCGGCATCCGGAGCGAGCGGGATCAGGCCTTACTTGTCGTAAGTGTTGATCCACATCATGCGGGTGTAGGGGATATCCATCGGCGTCAGCTTCATGTGCGGCATCTCTTCCAGTGCCTTCACGTCGCTGGTCACCTTGGTGATGGCGAAGTCGATTCGGTTGGCCGCAGCGTTCTTGACCATGTTCACGTCGCCGTCGGCGCTGGCGAAAGCCACGACCTGCTCGATCTTGGGCTTGCCGAGGAAGTAGTCGTCGAACGGCAGCAGCGAGGCATAGTCACCGAAGGCGACGGTATCGACCTTGAACGGGCCGGAACCCACCGGCTTCTGCCAGAAGGCGTTCTGCTGCAGCACGGTTGGGTCGGTACCTTCGAAGTACTTCTTGGGCAGCGGTGCGAACTGGCTGAGCGAGATCAGGACGTTCGGATCGAGCTTTTCGAACTTCAGCGTGATGGTGTTGCCTTCGGTCGAGATGCCCGAGATGTGCTCGGCTTTCTTGGCCACATAGTCGGCAGCGCCTTCGAGCGAGTTGAGCGTCTTGCCGACCACGCCATGCAGGTTCGGCACGAACAGGGCGGCTTCGAAGCTCCAGGTGACGTCGTCGACGGTGATCGGCTCGCCATCGTGCCACTTGATGTTGTCGCGCAGCGTCAGCGTCACGGTCTTGCCGTCGTCGCTGATGGTGTAGCTCTCGGCAAGGTCACCGCCGGCGACGCCGGTCATGGTCGGGTTGGCGAACAGCAGCCGATCGAAGACGAAGCGGTTGCCGACCCAGAGGCCGAGGTTGGCCCACGGATGCTCGAAGTAGTCGACCGGAGCGCCGTTGGTGTAGAACACATGCTTGCCAGAAGCGTCGGGCGTGACGGTCCAGTTCTGCACGTCCCAGTTGTAGTTGAACTGCTCGTTGCCATAGGGGGCGCCGTTGCGGCTCATCCGGTCGCTCTCCACCGTGTAGAGCCGCTGGTAGTAAAGCGGCACGGTGTAGACGTTGTCGTTCATCAGCTTTTCGATGGCGAAGAAGGCTTCCTTCTGCTTCTCCGGATCGGTGCTGGCATTGGTCGCGGCAATGGCGGCGTCCATCTCGGGGGTGCCCGGGAACTGGTCGGAGCTGGCTTTGCCGGTGGCGTAGTCGTTGTAATATTCCTGCATGACGATAGCGGCGCGGGCGCCATAGCCGAGGTCCCAGGAGACGGCCGATTTGTCGGTCGGGTTGGCCGGGATGGCGCCAAGGGTCTTCGCCACGTCGCCGGTGAGCAGGCGGGCATTCATGTTGATGCCGACATCGGCGAAGTAGGCCTGCAGCGCCTGCATCAGGTTCGCGGTGATCTGGTCATCGTAGTAGTAGACCATCTCGAGGGTGCGGCTCGAATCCCAGCCGGCCTCCTTGAGCAGCTCGCGCGCCTTGTCCGGGTTGTAATCGTAGGGGTTGAGGTCGGGGTTCTTGAACGGCCCGTTGGGCAGCATGCCGACCGCCTTGATGGCGTTGCCATCGAAGATGGTGTCGATGATGGTCTGCATGTCGATGGCGTAGGCGATGGCCTGGCGGACGCGCACGTCCGAAAGCGGATTGTTGTTGGTGGCCTGGGCGGCGGCAGTGCCGATCGCCGAGGTCGACATGAGCAGCGCCATGCCAAGTGCCAGCAAATTCTTCATGTGAATGGGTTCCCTGTTTAACTCACGGATAGTGATCCACGACCCCGTGGACCCCGACGGCGCCGGCGTTCCTCCTCATCCCTCCGAGTTGGAAACGGCCGCACGTGGTTCGGTGCCTTCATGCGACTCTTTGCCCGTCAGGGCCTGGCGCATGTAGGTGGCGTAGTTGCGCGAGAGGTGGACGGTGAGCACGCGGACCGCCTGGGTCTCGTCGCGGGCGACGAGGGCGGTGACGATGGCGCGGTGCTCGTCGTTGCTGCGCTGGTTGTGGGTGACGACATCCGTCGGCGCCTCGCGGCGGCGCATCAGGCGATCGACGAAGGCGTCGTGCAGGGCGATGAAGATCGGGTTGCCCGGCACTTCGGCAATGGTGCGGTGGAAGCGGAGGTCGGCCTCGCGGAACTGCGCGTAGTTGCCAATGGCGCGCTCGCACTCCTCGATGGCGGCCAGCATCTTGCCGAGCTGCGCCTGCGTCGCAAACTGGGCGGCGTAGCGCACGAGGCTCATTTCGAGAAAGAAGCGCGCCTGCTCCAGATGGGCATTGCCCTCGCTGCCGCGGAAGAAGAAGCGGGCAGCCTCGGCGGCCCCGGCCATGGCCTGCGCCAGGGTCGGGGTGACGACGCGGGGGCGGAAGCCTTTGCGCTGCTCGATCAGCTTCATGCCCTCGAGCATGGTGATGGCCTCGCGCACCACGGTACGGCCGACATCGAAGCGTTCGCAGAGGTCGCGCTCTGAAGGGATCATCTCCCCAGCGCGGATCACGCCCGAGTGGATTTCCTCGGCCAGCGCCTGCGCGATGTCGGCACCCTCGGTTGCCATATCAGTGGTTCCCCTGACCTCACCTGTCACAATAGGGAACCATCGACTGTCATATGGTGTCAAATTTTTATTTTTTGGTCGACCAAACTGGCGATGATGCTGTGAAGAAGCGAGCGCCAGATGTCGATGAAAGGGGTTTGCGCACGGGCTGAGCGAGGCGCGGCCTGCGCGCACCCGATCGACGATATCGCCCCGCTGCGTCACCAATTTCCCCCTGGTGGACTGCATATGTCATTAACATAACAACATATCAGTTTGGGGTGGTCAAGCGAGGGTTGCGACTCTGGCGAATAGGTCCGCCAGACGGAACAAACTCAGGATTTCCGGGGGTTTTGTTGCGCCCAAGGCGAGGACAGATAATGTCGAGCGCACCACGCACCCTACCCCATCCCTCCCCGTCACGGGGAGGGTGCCGGCCGGTGTTGGCTTCTGGATCGAGCCACAACCTCGATGCTCACCTCCCCCTCGACGGGGGAGGCAAGCGAAGCTTGGGAGCGTAGCGAGCTAGCGCAGCTCGGAGGGGGTACGCAGCGAACTCGGCGCTGTCGGATCACACGCTCAGCTTGCTGATATCGTACTTGTCCGCTGAGCCGGTGGGACGCCAGCCGATGACCTGTTTGGCGTGCGAGGTGTCGCGCCAGCGGCGCTTGTTCTCGGAGATGGCGTCGAAGATATCGAAGCGGACGCTGTCGGGGGCGCCGAGGCATTTGTCGACCATCTGCACGGCGTCGGCCTGGGAGAGGTAGCCGGGGTAATGGCGGATCAGTTCCGGCTGGTCGCTCGGCAATACGGCGCCGAGCCGGATGCAGATCACCGACATGCCGTAGCGATCGGAGAACAGCCGGCCGGTGTTTTCGCCGAATAGCTTGCCGACGCCGTAGAAGCTGTCGGGACGCGGCGGATCGCGGTAGTCGAGCAGCTTTTCGCCCGGCGGCAGGGCCTGCAGCTGATTGGCGGCGAGTGCGCCATAGGGCGAACCGTCATACCACTCGTAGCCGCACATGGTGCTGCCGGTGCTCATGAACACCACCCGCTTCACGCCAGCCTCCTGGGCGGCGCGGTACATGTTGAGCGTGCCGCCGATGGTGTTCTGCATCACCTTGTCCCAGTCGTCGTACTCATGGGTCTCGGCGGCGAGGTGCAGCACCATGTCCATGCCTTCCGACGCCTTGCGGATGGCGGCTGGATCGGCGATCTCGGCCTGGGTGTGGACGATGCCCGGCACGACGCGCCGGCTGAGCCCACTGAACTCATATCTGTCGGAGAGGTCGCGGATGACGAGGCCGCCAATCAGGCCGCTGGCGCCGGTCACGAGGACCTTTGGTTTGGTACCCATTCGAATGCATCCCCCTGCATTGCTATAGTCCAAAATATACCGTTAGCATGATAATATGCCTTTCTTGGAGTCAAGTGAGCACAACGGGCAGATCGACTGCGGTTCGTCTGGCGGAACCGGCGCTTTGGTGATCCTGTTTCCAGGCCAACGGTTTCGACTTTTTGCTCAGCGAATGGCGCTCGGGTCCGATTGACAGCGCCACATATGCCGTTAGCATAACAACATACTTGGTTATCGTGTGAGGGGGCGTCGTCGGGTGAAGCGGGTGCTTATCGTGGGGAGCGGCGGCATCGGCCGGCGTCACCTCAAGGGCTACAGCCTGACCGGGCGTGCGCAGCTCGCCATCGTCGAGCCGGATGCCGGGCGCCGCGATGAGGCCAAGGCGCTGTTCGGCATCACCGAGACCTACACCGATATCGGCGAAGCGGACCTCGCGAGCTTCGATCTCGCGGTGATCTGCGCGCCGGCCAACTACCACGTGGCGCTGATGCGGCGCTGCGCCGAGGCCGGGCTCAACTTCCTCGTCGAAAAGCCGCTGTCGGTGACCATGGACGAGGTCGACGAGACGCTGGCGCTGGTCAAGGCGAAGAATCTGGTGGCGCGGGTCGGCTATGTGCGGCGCGTTGCCGACGAAGTGGTGACGCTGCGCCAGCAGATCCTCGACGGCAAGATCGGGGCGCTGCGGCTGGCCTACCTCAACTCGTCGCAGGAGTTCCCGAAATACCGGCCGGACTTCCAGCGCACCTATTATGCGCGGCCGGAAATGGGCGGCGGCGCCATCCTCGATGCGGCGAGCCACCTGTTCGACATGCTGATCTGGCTGATGGGCAAGCCCACCGATGTCAGCTGCCTGTTCGACCGGCTGGTGCTGGAAGGCACCAATACCGAGGACACCTGCCTCGTCTCGATCCGCTTTCAGAGCGGGGCGATGGCGAACGTCACCATCAACCAGTTCCAGAAACCCAACATCGCGCGCTTCGAGTTCATCGGCACCAGGGGCAACCTGATGCTCGAGCACTCGACGCTGAAGTTCGCTGACGACGACAGCGGCAAGTGGAAGGACGAGCGCGACTTCATGGATGGGCTGGTGCCGACGGAGGCACACCAGGCGCGGTTCCGCATGCAGGCCGACGCGATGCTCGATGCGATCGACGGCAAGCCATGCTGGCTGGCGACGCTCGACGATGCGCGCGACAACCTGCGCGTGGCGCTCGCCGCCAAGCAATCGTGGCTCGAAAAGCGGATCGTGAGTCTCTGATGAGCAGTTTCGGCGGCAAGACGATCCTGATGGCGGGCGGCGCGGGGTACCTCGCGCTGCCGGTGAGCAAGCTGCTGGCGCAGCAGGGCGCCAATATCGTGCTGGCGGACATCAACCCCGAGCGGCTGGCCGAAGCCCAGGCCGCGGTGCGGGCGGTGGGCGCCAAGGTGCTGGCCCTGCCGCTCGACATCGGCGATGAGGAGTCGATCCTCAAGGCAGTGCGCGCGACGGCGGCGCAGTTCGGCGGGCTGCATGGGGTGGTGAATGCCACTTTCGGCTCCACCGGCAAGCGGTTTGAGGACCTGACGGCAGCGGATTTCGACCGCACCAACCGGCTGAACCTCACCGGCAGCTTCATCCTCGCCCGCGAGGCAGCCAAGCACATGACGGCCGGTGGATCGATGGTGCTCTATGCCTCGATGTATGGCGTGGTGGCGCCGAACCCTGCCAATTACCCCGGCGACATGGCGCCCAACCCGATCGAGTACGGCGCCGGCAAAGCCGGGATGATCCAGATGGTGCGCTACATGGCCGGGCATTTCGGCCCGTCCGGCATCCGCGTCAACGCGGTGGCGCCGGGCCCCTACCCGCATCAGGCGACGCAGGAGAACGCCGAGTTTGTGACCCGGCTGGCGCGCCAGACCATGCTGGGCCGGATCGGGCGGCAGGACGAGATGGCGGGGCCGACGGCGTTCCTGCTCAGTGATGCCGCCAGCTACATCACCGGGCACTGCCTCAATGTCGATGGCGGCTGGACCGCCTGGTAGGGATTATCTGAATGAGCGCACTGCCGATCACCCGGGATGAAATCCGCCTTGCGATGCTGGGCATGGTGGAGGGGAACGGACACCCCTATTCCTGGAGCATCATCATCAACGGCAGCTACGACGCCAAGGCGCTCGCGGCCTGTCCCTACCCGGTGATCAAGGACTATATCGCCAAGCAACCGGTGGGCTCGCTCGGCATTCCCGGCGCCAGGGTCACCCATGTATGGACCGACGACCCGGCCGATGCCGTGCAGGTTGCGGCCGTCGCGCACATCCCCAACATCGCAGCCCGCGCCGAAGATGTGATCGGCGAGGTCGATGCGGTGCTGATCGCCACCGACAAGGGGTTCGAACATGTCGAACGGGCCCGGCCATTCGTCGAGGCCGGTATCCCGGTGTTCATCGACAAGCCGCTCTGCGACAACCGGCTGGACCTGGCGCAGTTCTCGAAGTGGGTAGCCGAGGGCAAGCCGCTGATCAGCTCCTCGGCGATGCGCTTCGCCAAGGAATACGCGCCCTACCACCGCGCGACGCACGCGCTCGGGCAGTTGCGCCATGTCAGCGCCACCATGGCGAAGTCGTGGGAGGCCTACGGCATCCATGCGCTGGAGACGGTCTATCCGATCACCGGGCCGGGGTATGTGTCGGTGCAGAACATCGGCGATGCGAACTCCAACATCGTGCACCTGCGCCACCGTGACGGCATCGACGTGACGCTGCAGGTGACCAAGGACATGGGCGGCGGCTTCGGCATGGTGACGCTGGCCGGCACGGCCGCCGGGCTGCAGCTCAAGTTCACCGACACCTACCATGCGTTCCGCACCCAGCTCGTCGGGTTTGTCGACTACCTGCGCACCGGCAAGCCGCCGGTGCCGTGGGAAGAGACGCGCGAACTGATGCAACTGGTGATCGCCGGCATCGAAAGCCGCGAGCAGGGCGGCCGCCGCGTTTTCCTCAGCGAGATGGACTGAACCATGCAGGTACTCGAAAGCTTCTCGCTCAAGGGCAAGGTTGCGGTGGTCACCGGCGGCGCCGGGCTCTATGGCCGGCAGATCGTCGCAGCTTTGGCCGAAGCCGGGGCGAAAACCTTCATTGCGGCGCGCGACCTCGACAAACTTGAGGTGGTGGCCGCCGAAGAGCGGGCCCGCGGTTTCGATGTCACGGCGCTGCAGCTCGACCTGTCGTCGGACGCCTCGATCGAGGGGCTGCATGCCGAGGTGATTTCGCGCGCCGGTCGCTGTGACGTGCTCGTCAACAATGCGGTGACCCGCTCGGCGCTCGATGGCTGGGCGCATGACCTCGACGCCTTCGACAAGAGCCTCAGGGTCAACGCCTCGGCGCTGTTCAAGATCACCGAACTGTTCGGCCGCAACATGCGCGCCCAGAAGTCCGGCTCGATCATCAATATCGGTTCGATGATGGGCATGGTCGGCGTCGAGATGGCGAACTACGAGGGCACCGACATGACGCCCAACCCGTCGCCGATCTACCACTACGAAAAGGGCGGCATGCTCAACTTCACCCGCTGGGCGGCGAGCATCCTCGGCGCCGACAATGTGCGCGTGAACTGCCTGTCGCCGGGCGGCTTCTTCAACAACCAGCCGGCGCCGTTCGTCAAAGCCTACAGCGCCCGCACGCAGCTGGGCCGCATGGCCAACGACACCGATCTGAAGGGCGTCATCGTCTTTCTCGCCTCGGACGCCTCAGCCTATGTCACCGGCACCAACATCCCCATCGATGGCGGCTATACCGCCAAGTAACCCCCTCGGAGGAGTTCGAATTGTCCCAGACGCAGCCCTACGCCGCAACGCCCCCGACGCGCTTCCGCATGCGGCCGAGCCGCGTGCTGCGCACCATCCGCGAGGGCAAGGTGGCCCGCGTGCTGAAGCTCAACATCGCCGACGCCAAGATCGCCGAGATCTTCGCGGCAGCGCAGCCGGATGCGCTGTGGTTGTGCATGGAGCACACCTCGGCCACCTGGGAGCAGGTGGAGCACCAGATCCGCGCCGCCAAGCTTTATGACGTCGACACCCTGCTCCGCGTCTCGCGCGGCAGCTACAGCGACTACATCCGCGGCTACGAAATGGACGCGACCGGCCTGATCGTGCCGCACATCATGAACGCGGACGACGCGCGAAAAGTGCGCGACATCACCAAGTTCGCGCCGCTCGGCAAGCGGGCCGTCGATGGTGGCAACAACGACGCGCAGTTCACTCGCGTCGGCTTCCTCGACTACCTGCAGACGGCGAACGAAGAGCGCTTCGCCTGCTACCAGATCGAGGATCCGGAGGCGCTGGACCACCTCGAGGCGATCGCCGAAATGGATGGGGTGGATTGCCTGTTCTTCGGCCCCGGCGACTACTCGGTGGCGAGCGGCATTCCCGGCCAGATCCAGCACGACGAGATCAAGGCGGTGCGCCGGCGCGTTGCCGAGGTGGCGCGGAAGTACGGCAAGATCGCCGCGACGGTGACCAACCGCAACCTGATCGGGGAATATGTCGACATGGGCTACAACTTGCTGTCGGTCGGCGCGGACGTGATCGCGCTGGCGAACTATGCGGATGAGTCGATGGCGGCGTTTGATAAGGCGCTGGGGTAAGTTCGCCGCAACCACCGGCTTGCCTTCTCCCCTTGCGGGAGAAGGTGGCGCGTAGCGCCGGATGAGGGGTATCGCAGCCAAAGGCTGCGCGATCGGAGCGTGGCGACGAGCGACGGAGTGCGCTGAGAGAGACCCCTCATCCGCCCTTCGGGTGCCTTCTCCCTCAAGGGGAGAAGGCACCAACCGAGAGGCTAGTGCGCGCTTACGGATGGAACGTCGCCGGCATGCCCATGACCTGCTTGCCGGGCTTGCGGTCTTCGAGGTTGGCGTAGATGTCGGCGAGCACCTGCTGCATCCAGGCGGCGGGGTCGACGTAGAAGCTCGGGCCGTCATTGTCGAGCGAGTAGCGATAGGTCCGCGTCGGCTTGGTCGCCTTGGCGGCGATGATCGGCACCCAGCTATGGTGCATGTAGCCGCAGACGATGTCGGGCTTGTAGCTCTTGAGCACCGCCTCAAGCTCGGCAGTGTCGTTGATCCCGGTCTCCTGGTTCACCGAGATGATGCGCAGTTCCTGCTCCACCCGGGTCGAGGCGTGGGCGCGCTTGATGCTGGCGAGGCGCGAGGCCTGCTCGCTCGAGGGGATGGTGGTGTTCAGGTAGAGGTACTTGAGCTTCTTGCCGTCATTGAGCCGGAACATCTCCATGAAGGCCGGCTCGAAATCGATGCGGTAGGAATGGTAGGGCAGTTCCTCCAGCACCAGGTCCATGATCGCCACCTGCGCCGAGGTTTCGGGCAGCTTGTCGATATCGGTTTCCTGGGTGATGCCGGCGAGCACCACGACATCGAGCGCGTCCCAGACGTGGGTGGGCATCGACTTGTGGGTGAAGCTGCCGAGGATGAACTCGTGGCCATCGGAGACCACGGCCTTTTCCAGCGCCACGACCAGCTTGGTATAGAACTCGTTGTTGAAGATGCCGCCGCCGACGATGTCGCGGTTGTAGAAGAAACCGATGCGATGATGCGCCTCGGTCCACGGCGTTTCGACAAGGAACGAGCCCTTGCCGACCTGGCGACGGATGACGCCCTCGGCTTCGAGGTCCTTCAGCGTCTTGATGACGGTAATCAGCGAGAATTCGCAGAACTTCACGATCTCGTTCTGCGACTCAATCTTGTCACCGGCTTTGAGGCCGTTGGTTTTCCAGCGCCGGAACAGCATATCCCTGAGCTGCAGATGGCGCGGCGACAGATCGATACTCAAGCCAGGACTTCCCGTGACAGTGATTGCCGAAGATTCCTTCGGCGACATATAGCACCACGCCCGCTCTGCCGATCACCGAGGCACCCGGCAGCGCCATGTTTCCCCTTGAATTCGCATGTTAGGTGGTTATCATGACAATATACTACGAGCATGGATTCTGCAAGTGAAGCAAAGATGGCGTAACGCCACGCTGGTGACCCCGGGCGGAGAAATCGGGCAGGATCTGCTGATCGAGAAGGGCCGGATCACCGGCATCGTCGGGCGGGATGCCGCCACCGGCGCCGACTGGCAAGATATCGACGCCGGCGGCAAGCTGCTGTTCCCCGGGATCATCGACCTCCTGCAGCATGGCATGGACGTCTACCTCTACAACGACACCCTGCCCGGCTGCGTTTCCGACAACTCGACGCTCCTGCTGTCGCGCGGCGTCACCGGCTTCATGCCTTCGATCAGCTGCCTGCCGCCCGAGAACATGGAAGGCACGCTCACCCGCCTCGCCAACGAGGTGGACAAAGCCAGCGGGGCGCGGGCGCTGGGCATCCACAGCGAGGGTCCGTGCTTTGCTTCGCCCGGCGCGCATAACCCGCGCAACCTGCAAAAGCCGAGCGTCGAGCTGGCCGAGCGCATGCTCGCCGCCAGCAACGGCCGGCTGAAGGCCGTGACGCTGGCGCCGGAACTGCCGGGCGCCGAAGCCTTCATCAAGCGGATGAAGGCGGACGGCGTCAGCATCCACCTGGGCCACAGCCAGGCGGTGCCGGACGACGTGGCGCGCTATGTCTCGTGGGGCATCGATGCGGTGACCCACATGTACAACGTGATGCGCCAGCCGGAGCCCGGCAATATGGGGCTGCACGTGCTGTCGCTCACTGACGCGCTGCTGGCGGAATCCGGCCTGGCGCTCGGGCTGATCTGCGACGGCATCCATGTTTCGCCCAAGCTGATGAAGATCTTGGCGCAGCTGCCGGTCGACCGGGTGTTCCTCGAGACCGACGCCAACAAATATGCCGGCGCCGAGGAGATGGAATTCGAGTTCTACCCGGGCCAGTGGGTGCGCAGCGCGCGCGGCAAGGCGGTGGTCGATCGCAATGGCGGGCTCTGCGGCTCGTCGCTGACCCCGGACGAGGCGATGCGCAACTATATCACGCTGGTCGGCGCCGATCTCACCCGCACTGCCCACGCGACCAGCCTCGTGCCGGCGCGGGTGCTGGGGATGGACAAGGACATCGGCTCGATCGAGGTCGGCAAGCTCGCCGATTTCGCCGTGCTCGATCCGGCGACGCTGGAGATCGAAGCGACGGTAGTGGGCGGCGAGACGCTCTACCAGCGGGCCGCGCTGGCGGCCTGAGGCATCAGCTTCGGGGGGAGCGTCATGCAGATCGTCGCAGCGGGAATACTGGGGGCGGCCGAGCCGGGCACGGCGCGCGCCAACCTGACCTTTCCGTCGGTCACGGCGCTCGCCGACGGCACGCTGCTGGCGACCCTGAGGGCCGGGGACGAGAAGGACTCGCCGAAGGAGCGGATCGCGTTCTATCGCTCCGCCGACAACGGGCTCAGCTGGTCGGCACCAAGCTATCCGTTCGAGCCGCCCGCCGTGCGCGGCGTCGGCGGCACGCTGAAGCTCTGCTACATCACCGAGCTCGCGCCGAACCGGCTGCTAGCGGCGGCGATGTGGGTCGATCGCACGACCTACCCCGGCAAGCCGCTGTTCAATGCCGAGACCGAGGGTTGCCTGCCGATGGTGATCCTCCTCGCCAACTCCGACGACAACGGCGCGAGCTGGAGCGACTGGCGCGAGGTGCCGATGCCCGCGGAGATCGGTCCCGCCAGCCTCACCAGTCCGCTGATGCGGCTTGCCGACGGGCGGCTGGCGATGAGCATCGAGACCAACAAGACCTACCTCGACAGCTCCAAATGGCTGCAGCGGGCGGTGTTCTTCCACTCCGCCGACGAGGGGCAGAGCTGGAGCGGGCCGGTCACCGTGGCCGAGGACCCGAGCGGCCGTATCTTCAACTGGGACCTGCGCTGCGCGGTGGCACCGGATGGCCGGGTCGGCTCGTTCGCCTGGACCTACGACACGGCGACGGCGAGCTATCTCAACATCCACCGCCGGATCAGCAGCGATGGCGGGATGAGCTGGGGGGCGGCCGAAGACCTCGGCTTTGCGGACCAGGCGGCGCGGCCGGCGGTGTTGCCGGATGGCCGCGTGGTGCTGGCTTGGGTGGATCGGTTCGGCTCGCAGTCGATCCGTGCGCGGATGGCGCGGAGCATCGATGCGCCGTTCGAGGCCGAGGTCGAGATTTACGCCCACGCCAGGGCGCAGGCGGCGACCAGCGACACCGGCGACATGCTGGCCAGCATGGATGTGTGGAGCTTCGGGCTGCCGTCCGCCACGGCGCTACCGGATGGGGATGTGCTGGTGGTGTACTACGCCGGCGAGCCGAAGGCGCTCGACGTACGTTGGGCGAAGCTCAGGCCCTAACCCGCCAGCACCGGCCGCATGGCCAGCGCCAATAGGATCAGCAGCGCGCGGTGCGGTTGCTCGATGTCGCGGGTGCCGTCCATCAGCTTGAGGACGATGCCGGCTTCCGGGTGGCCGCTCTCCGCCACGTATGGTCGTAGCGCCTGCAGGGCGCGGAAGGCGGTGCCGGTGCTGCCGGAGCTGAGCGCGGCGGCGGCCTGCATGAGGAGGCGCGAGTGCTCCTCGTTGGAGCGTTTGCGGAGGCTGTCGCTGAGGCGGCCGAACAGGCCCGGCAGCCGGTAGCCGAGGACCTTTTCCTCGTGCCGCCACTCGCGCGAAAAGCTCTCCTCCCAGTCGAGGATCTTGGCCAGCGCCAGCAGCACTACCTTGCTGCGCGGCTCGCCCACCATGCTCGAGGCATCACCGGCGAGCTCGCGATAGACCTGCAGCAGGCCATCGACGCTCTGGCTGTCGCGGAACTTGCCGAGCGCCGAGACGGCCGCCAGCCGGGCGTCGATCTCGGGGTCGTCGGCCAGCATGGTCCGGATGCGCGGCAGCTGTGCGGTATCGCGGATGTCGCCCAGCGTGCGGGCAGCGCGGGCGCGGAGCAGCGGGTTGGGGCTATCGAGGAAGCGGGCGATCTTCTCGCCGCTCTGCGCCGCCTTGATGCGGCCGAGCGAGTTGAGCGCCGCATACTGCAGCTCGACCAGCCCGTCATAGGCGAGCATCGATTCCAGCGCCCGCACCACCGCCGGGCTCGGTGGCAGGTGGCCGAGCGACTGGATCGCTTCGTGCCGGACGTCGAAGGAGGGGTCGCTCAGCGCGGCGATCAGCTCTTCCTTCACCAGCGCGCTGCGGGTCTTGCCGAAGCCGTAGGCGAGGTCGCGGCGACGTTCTTCCGACGTCAGCGCGCCGTAGCGGTGGATGCCCCAGAGGGCGCTGAGCGGGCGGCCACGGCCGAACTGGCCGAGGAAATCGCGCACGCCGGTCGCCCCCTCCTCCTTCAGCATGGCGAAGGTGATGGCGGAGACGATCACCATCACGGCGCTGAGCGCGAACAGCGTCTCGAAATTGCCGAGCGTCACGCCAGAGATGACGATGGTGTTGGCGGCGAGCAGTTCGAGCAGCCAGCCGGCGAGGAAGGCGGCGCCACCGCCGATCAGGCCGTCGGTCATGTAGGCGAGCGTCATGTAGCTCTCCTTTTTGGCCGGCGGCACGTAGTTGAGCATGTAGATGCCGCCCACCGAGATGGCGCTCTGGAACAGCATGCCGAAGACGAAGAAGATCGCGCCGACGACGAAGATGGTGCCGGGCGTGTCCTTGGTGACGAACATCAGCGCGATCAGCATCGCCACCTGCAGCGCCTGCAGCGTGATGCGGATGGCGCGGGTGCCGTAGCGGTCGACGAACCAGCCGGAGGCGACACTGCCCACCGCCGCACCCACCGGGATGAACGCCGCCATCAGGACGATCTGGCCGGAGGAGATGCCGAGCCGCTCGCGGAAGAACAACAGGATGAAGAGGTTGATGACGGTGTAGACGAGGAACTGCGTGCCCGAGGAGACGAGGTAGAGCAGGAAGTTGCCATCGCGCAGCGGCACGCCCATCGCCCGGATCGAGTCGAGGCCACGGGCCGAGCCGGGACGCGGCTTGCCGCCGCCGAGCCCGAACAGTGTCGAGGCCGCGATCACCCCCAGCAGCAGCCCGATGACGAAGACCGGGAAGAAGCGCTCGATGCCGTGCTGGCCATCGAGCCAGAGCTGCACCAGCACCGAGCCGACCAGCGCCACCGGCAGGTAGGCGACGGCGATGCCGCCGGTCAGCCGGCCGCGGATGAAGCTCGGCATGTATTCCTGCGACCACGGCCAGATCGCGGTTTCGGCAAGCGTGCGGAAGACCGAGAACCCCAGCATCGCCGCGAACAGCACCCAGAACACCATGTCGGCATTGCCCTGGAACATCGGCGCGACGAGGATCAGCGACAGGCAGAGGTAGCGGGTGAGCGAGGCATAGCCGGCGACCCGGCGGTGGCCGAAGGCCATGACGATGGGCAGGAACACCACCGCGATCACCTGCACGAACGGCATGATGCCGCCGATCAGCCCGATGCGGTCCTTGGGCACGCCCAGCTCGGCGGCGAACAGCGCCAACGGCGAAGTGACAGTGCAGAGCAGCGCCGCGGCGGTGATGATGTTGAAGGCATAAAGGTACGGGATGCGCCGGATCTTGTCGAAATCCGACTGCTCCTCGAACTCGGCCGCAGCAGCGCCGATGCCTTCAACCCGCGACACGTCACTATCCCCCTCGTCGACTCGCCCTTGTTACAGCGCGATCCGATAGCCCTTGATCACATACTGGCTGTTCTCGAAACTCCAGCACGCGGCGAAGATTTCCCCGTTCTGCAAACGTAGCAGCGAGGGCTGGCCGAATTTCAGGCTGCCGAACTGCTTCTTGATGTCGGCGGAGTCGCTGCCCATCGCAGCATCTGCGAAGAGGTTCAGGTCCTCCTCGACCTTCATGCCGTTGCCGCTCAGGTCGATGCGGCGGATGATCAGCCCGACGGGCGCCTCGCGATGCGCGTGGATGGTCAGCACCTTACCGCCGCCCAGCGACAGCAGGTTCGAGGCCTGACCCTTGATGCCGGTGTTGATGGCGGGCCCGAAGCTCTCACCATTGTCGTGCGAGACGGCGATGTGGTTCGGCAGGTTGGCGCCGGCGGCATTGTCGTAGGCCCAGAAGATTACCGCGACGCGGCCATCGCCGAGATCGGCGATGCGGCTTTCCCAGGTGGAGACGTTGCCGGCCGGCGAGCGGTAGAACTCGGAGAGCTTGCGCCAGCTTTTGCCGTTGTCGTCGCTGGCGATGATCCAGCCGGCATGGCCGTCCTTCCCGAGGTGGAACGGTGCGGTTGCGGCGATGATGCGGCCCGAGGCGAGCTGGATGGCGGGGCCGGAGAGCTCGAGCGGCTGGCCCTCGATGTCGAAATACGCCGGGACGCTCCAGCTGCGGCCACCATCGGTGGAGGTGCTGGTCTTGTTGCGCAGCGTCAGCAGCTCGAAGGTCTCAGGATCGACCACCGGGGCGAGCGGCGATGGCCGGACGAAGACATAGCCGGTGGCGAGCAGCGAGCCATCGGCCAACAACAGCGGCTTGAAGCTCTCGGACTCCTCGGGCTGCACTTCATGCGAGTTGAGACGCACAGGCGCGGACCAGGTGCGGCCATTGTCGGAACTGCGGCTCACATGGGCGCGGGTATCGGCGGCGTCGAAGGCCTGACCGATGGAGAAGATGGCGACCAGCTCGCCCGAGGCCAGCTGCGCGATGCCGGGAAACGTCGCCTGGCGGCTGACCAGCAGCGGATCGGGGTTGGCGTAGATGGTGATCTCTTCAAGACGCTGCATCAAAAACTCCGGTCAGGCGAAAGGGTTGGACCAGTGGCGATACTGGCCGGGGGTCTTGCCGCGCCGCTTCCTGAACGCGGCGGCGAGGGTGGCGGCGTGGCCGTAGCCGACTTCCGCCGCGATCTCGGCGAGCGACTTGTCGGTGGAAACCAGCAGCTCCTCGCTGCGGGTGAGGCGGAGCTCCCTGAGGTGCTCGCCGGCCGAGGTATGCCGGGCCTTGCGATGCATGGCGCGCAGCGCGCTCTCGGAGATGCCGAGCAGCGCCGCGACATCGGCGAGGGTCCGCATACGGTGGAGATTCTGTCCGGCCTGGGTCCAGGCGATGGTCAGCCTGTCCTCGTCGGCGGTTGGGGTATCCGGAGTGCCAGTGCGCTCGAAGCCATCGAGCAGGCTGAGCAGCAGGCGCCTGCGGCGCGGCAGTTCGTCGGGACGGTTGCGGCGGGCGAGGTGCATGGCGAGGCGAATGAGGTTCTGCAGATGCAGCGCCTCGTCCGGATTGGGCAGCGCATAGCCGGGAGCCGCAGGCTCGGCGGGGAGGCTGAAGTGGCAGATCGAGGCGGTGGCGAAGGCGCCGAGCGTCGCGCCCTGGAACTGCGTGCCCGGCAGGATCAGCACACCCGCCGGCGCGACCAGCTCGAGTCTCGCACCAAGCTCCGGGAAGGCGATGGCGACGCGCCCTTCGTGCACCCAGAACAGATCGTGGAATGGCCATCTTACCGGTCCGATCGGCATGCGCCGGTTGATCCGACCGAAGCGGTGATCGCGCAGCTCGAGCTGATCGGTGTCACAGGGCATGACGCGTCGCCAGTGCCGGTGCGCGGCGGCAATCGGATTTCCTAACACCCCGCCGATCCTCGCCAATGACGAGAGCGCGGCGGTGGCCTTTCATGCCTCGACGCCGCGATGGCCGCACACGAGGGAGAGCCGAATGAGTGCCGCGATGAGCATTCCGCACAGCAAGCTGAAGCAGGGTTTCGACCGGGACGGCTACATCGCCTTCCGGCCACTGTTCGACGCCGACCGCATGGCAGAGATCAACAGCGAGCTCGACAGGTTCCTCGTCGAGTGCGTGCCGCAGATGTCGGAGACCGAGGTCTACTACGAGGACAAGGCCAACCGCTCGACGGTCAAGCAGATGATGTACCTCGAGAAATACGACAGCTACTTCAAGACGCTGCTGTCGGACGGGGTGATCAAGGAGCTGGCCGAAACCGTGCTGGGCGAGGAAGCGATCGCGCAGAACATGGAGTATTTCAACAAGCCGCCGGGGATCGGCAAGCAGACGCCGCCGCACCAGGACGGCTACTATTTCAAGATCGCGCCGCCCAAGGCGATCACTGGCTGGCTGGCACTGGAGCCGGTCGACGACGAGAACGGGTGCCTGCAATATGTGCGAGGCTCGCATGCCTTCGAGGGCTGGCGGCCGCATGGCCGGTCCCAGATCCTCGGCTTCTCGCAGGGGATCACCGACTTCGGCACCGAGCACGATGTGGCCAACACCGTGGCGCAGCCGGGACCGGCCGGCATGCTGTTGATGCACGACTGCAAGACGGTGCATTGGGCGAGCCCCAACCGCTCGCCGACCCGCTCGCGCCGCGCCCTGGGCTTTGTGTATTTCGGGGTGAGCGCCAAGGCCGACGAAGAGATGAAGCGGGCCTACCAGGCCAAGCTCGACGCCGAACTCAAGGCCGCCAACAAGATCTGACGGCTTTGCCGGATGGTGCGGCTGAGGCCGTGCCATCCGCTCCGTCGTCCCGGCGCGCCGCTCGCTGTTCAACGTCTGCCCGGTCGCACCTTCCGCGCGACCGCCCCTCGCACCGCATCGGCGCAAGTCATGTTACTATAATAACATGCCTAAGTGGTCAAACGTCACTCATCGAAGGCGGACGCGAACCTGAGTTCGCCGCGCGGCGGCAGGCCGGAGAGCACGACCCGCTGCACCATGCGCCGATCGAGGTCACCATAGGCGAGCAGCCCGTCGCTCGCGAAGCCGGCTCGGCTGTAGAAATCGGGGTTGCCGATCAGCGCCACGCCGGCGGCGCCCTGTTCGCGCAGCAGTTCCAGCCCGCGCGCGATCAGCGCCTTGCCGATGCCCTGGCGTTGCCGGTCGGCGCGCACCGAGATCGGGCCGAGCCCGAACCAGCCGGCATGCACGCCATCGATGGTGACGGGCGAGAACGCCACGTGCCCGACGATCTCGCCGCCGTCCTCGGCGACCAGCGATATCGTGAGGTCGCCGTCGCGGCGCAGGGCCCTGACGATAGGCGCCTCGGTGCCGCTGCTGAACGGCATCGGCTCGAAGGCCACGCGAGTCAGCTCGTCGATCGCGGCGTCGTCGGCGGGTCGTTCATCGCGAATCTGCACGTGCACCTCGAAGGGCGGAAAGGGAGCGATATTTCCTTCTGCGCTCCGATGACGCAATGCCCATCCGTTCGGACGGGGTCCGTCACCCACCTGCCCATGTTACGGATAGAGGTCCACCGGTTCGCCGGCGGTTCATTGCTTGAAAGGATAATAAGTGAAGCTCGAATCCATCGCGCTCCATCATGGGTACAAGGCGGAGGAAACCACCAAGGCGGCGGCGGTCCCGATCTACCAGACCACCTCGTACACCTTCGACAACACCCAGCACGGCGCGGACCTGTTCAACCTCGCGGTCCCCGGCAACATCTATACCCGCATCATGAACCCGACCACGGCGGTGCTCGAGCAGCGCGTCGCCGAGATGGAGGGCGGCATTGCCGGCCTCTGCGTCGCCTCGGGCATGGCAGCCATCACCTATTCGATCCAGGCGATCGCCGGTGTCGGCGACAACATCGTCTCGATCAGCCAGCTCTATGGCGGCACCTACAACCTGTTCATGCACTCGTTCCCGCGCCAGGGCATCGAGGTGCGGATGGCCGACCAGGCGGATTTCGAGGGGCTGGAAAAGCTCATCGACAGCCGGACCAAGGCGGTATTCTGCGAATCGATCGGCAACCCCGCCGGCAATGTCGTCGACATCCAGCGGCTGGCCGAGATCGCGCATCGGCACGGTGTCCCCGTCATCGTCGACAACACCGTGGCGACGCCCTACCTCTGCAAGCCGTTCGAGTTCGGCGCCGATATCGTGGTGCATGCGCTGACCAAGTATATCGGTGGGCACGGCAACTCGATCGGCGGCATCATCGTCGATAGCGGCAAGTTCGACTGGGTGAAGAACAAGGAGCGCTTCGCGATCCTCAACGAGCCCGACCCGTCCTATCACGGCGTGGTCTACACCGAGGCGCTGGGGCCGGCGGCCTATATCGGGCGCTGCCGCGTGGTGCCGCTGCGCAATACCGGTGCGGCTTTGTCGCCGCACAACGCCTTCCTGTTCCTGCAGGGGCTCGAGACGCTTGGCCTGCGCATGGAGCGGCACTGTGAGAACGCCGAGAAGCTGGCGGCGTGGCTCAAGAAGCATCCCAAGATCAACTGGGTGAACTACGCCCAGCTGCCGGACAGCAAGTACAACGCGACGGCCAGGAAGATCACCAAGGGCAAGGCCTCGGGCATCATCAGCTTCGGCATCAAGGGCGGTGCGGTCGCCGGTGGCCAGTTCATCGATGCGCTGCAGATGATCCTCAGGCTGGTGAACATCGGCGACGCCAAGTCGCTGGCCTGTCACCCGGCCTCGACCACCCACCGCCAGCTCGGGCCGGAAGAACTGGCGAAGGCCGGTGTCTCGGAAGACCTGGTGCGCATCTCGGTCGGCATCGAGCACATCGACGACATCATCGCCGATGTCGAGCAGGCGCTCGCAAAGGTCGCGTAAGCACCCTACATACCCGCCGGCGCGACCGACGCGCCGGCGGCTCCGAAAGGCCATGACGTGACTGTTCCCGAAGGCCCCCGCCTCCACCCCACCGGCCGGCTGATCCCTGACGATCTCGACGACGCCATGGTCACCGCGGTGGTCGAGGCGTTCTACGCCAAGGCGCGGCGCGACGAGGTGATCGGGCCGGTGTTCAACCGGGTGATCCCGGAAGCCGAGTGGCCGGCGCACCTCAGGACCATCGCCGATTTCTGGAGTTCGATGCTGCTCGGCACCGGGCGCTACTACGGCCGGCCGATGCCCAAGCACATCGCCATCCCGGAACTCTCCGACCGGCACTTTGCGCGCTGGCTGAAGCTGTTCCGCGAGACCGCGGAGGAACTCTGCCCATCCGATGTCGCGGCGCTGTTCGTCGAACGGGCCGAGCGCATCGGCTACAATTTCCGCCTGCGCATCGCGCAGTTCCGCGGCCAGGACCTCGAGCAGGTGAAGCCGATCCGGGCCGGCGACGAGAGCTGAGCGCGGATCTCAGAAAAAGGACAGTGGGCCTGTGCCGGGGTCGATTGGGACGTGGTGGGTGACGAGCCCCGCGTCCGGGCGCCAGTGGTGAAGAAGCAGGGCGGGCGGCTCGACGTACGAGGCCGGCTCGGCGGCTGGGGCGAGGCGGAGGGCGATGGCGGTGGTCGTGCTGGGGGCGGTGAGCAGCAGGGTGCCGCCGAAGCGCAGCAACATGTGGCGGTGGACGTGGCCGCAGAGGATGCGTTCGACCGCCGGGTAGCGCGCGACGATTGCCGCCAGCCGGTCGCCGTTGAAGCAGCGATAGGCATCGATGAAGCCGATGCCGGTTTCGATCGGCGGCTGGTGCAGCATGATCAGCGTCTGCCGGTCCGGATCAGCGGCGAGCGTCGCCTCCAGCCAGGCGGCGGTCGCGTCGTCGAAATCGCCGTGATGGTGGCCGGGCACGCTGATGTCGAGCCCGATGACGCGGACGGCTCCGTGGTCGCGAGCGAAATGCAGCGGACCGGTGGCGGGCAGGTAGCCCATGTCGGCGAAGGCGGCGCGGAAGGCTTCGCGTTCGTCGTGATTGCCGGGGATGGCGAGGATCGGCTGGCGGATCTCGGCCGTGAGCTGCCGGGCCAGGCGGTATTCGTCGGCCGTCGCGTGCTCGGTCACATCGCCGGTGAGCAGCACCAGGTCGGGCGCGGGATCGAGGGTCGTCAGCCGCGCGACGGCGGCGGCGAACATGGCGTTGGAATCGACCAGCCCCTGGTAGAGGGTGCCCGGGGCACAAACGTGCGGATCGGAGAGCTGCGCAATCAGCACCGGCGGTTCAGACCTTCACGTAGTCGAACAGCACGCGGCGCACTTCGGTCGCGTCCTCGGCCTCGAGTGCTGCGGTGAGCGCGGCGAGCGCCGGCAGCAGGTCGGCGGTCTGGCGGGCGCTGGGCGGCGAGCGGAGAATTTTGGGCTGCGTGGTGCGGAGCGCATTGGCCGGATCGAAGAACAGCTCCTCGGTCAGCTTCTCGCCGGGCCGGGCGCCGGTTTCCTTGATGGCGATGTCGCCCTTGGGGTTCTCCGCGGATTTCACCGACAGGCCGGCGAGCCGGATCATGTTCTCGGCGAGATCGCGGATGCGCACTGGCTCGCCCATTTCGAGCAGGAAGATGTCGCCGCCCTCGGCCATGGCGCCGGCCTGGACGATCAGTTCGGCGGCCTCGTGGATCGACATGAAATAGCGGGTCATGCGGCTGTCGGTGAGGGTCACCGGGCCACCGGCAGCGATCTGCTCGCGGAACAGCGGCACGACCGAGCCGTTGGAGCCGAGCACATTGCCGAAGCGCACCGAACAGTAGCGGAGGCCACTGCCCTTGCCGTAGTGGCGGACGATCAGCTCGGCCCAGCGCTTGGTGGCGCCCATGACGCTCGACGGCCGCACCGCCTTGTCGGACGAGATGAGGACGAAACGCTGCACCCCGGCGGCCACCGCCGCCTCCACCAGCACGCGGGTGCCGATGACGTTGTTGCGCACGCCTTCGAGCGGGTTGGCCTCGACCAGCGGCACGTGCTTGTGCGCGGCGGCGTGGAAGATCACCTCGACACCCTGCTCCCTGAGCGTGCGGCGGACCAGCGGTACATCGGCAATCGAGCCGAGCACCGGCACGATCTCGACCTGGGAGAGGGTGCGGAGGTGCCGGTCGATCTCGTAGAGCGCGAACTCGTTGGCTTCGAGCAGCACCAGCTTCTTTGGCGCGCGCTGGACGATCTGCCGGGTCAGTTCCGAGCCGATCGAGCCGCCGGCGCCGGTGACGAGGATGACCCGGCCGGCGAGGATTTCGTCCATCAGGTCGGGGTCGGCCGGCACGGCGGAGCGGCCGAGCAGATCGTCGATATCGATCTCGCGCAGCTGGCTGATCAGGTACTTGCCGGAGACGAGGTCGGCGATGGCCGGCAGGGCGCGTATCTTGATCGGGTGATGGCTGAGTTCGGTGACGATCTGGGCGCGGCGCGTGGCATCCGCCGAGGGGATCGAGAGGATCACCTCGCTGACGCCGCGATTGCGGATCAGCTCGCCGAGCTTGGTCGGGGGATCGACGCGGATGCCCGCGACGTCGCGGCCCCAGAGGTTCTTGTCGTCATCGATAAAGGCGACGACGTAGCTCGCCCGATGGGCGCGCAGCGCCTCGGCTAGCTGGGTGCCGGCCGAGCCTGCACCGTAGATCACCACGCCGCCGCCATGGCCGACATTGCGTTCGGGCAGCCAGAGCAGCGCCTTGGCGAGGAAGCGCGAGCCGGCGACCACCACGGTGCCGAAGATGAAATAGAACAGCGGCACGGTGCGCGGAAAGATCGCCAGCCGCGTTGCCTCGGCGAGAAACAGCGCGAACACCCAGAGGAGCGTTGCCAGCATCATCGCCTGAATGATGGTCCACAGCGCCCGCTCCGGCAGGTAGCGGATCACGGCGCGATAGAGCCCGAGGCGGATGAACACCGGCACGGCGAGGATCGGCGCCAGCAGCATCAACAGGAGGTGCGACATGGAGGGCGTGAAAGTGCCACCAAGGCGGATGGCAAAGCTCAACCACAGCACGCCGAGCAGGGCGAGGGTGTCGAAGCCGATCAGAATGGCCTGCTTCCAGCGACGCGGCAGTCCGCTCAGTCCGTCGCGGACCTTATGCAAAGTCATTAATGAAACCCACCCGCCGCGAGCCGCGTGGCCTGCAGCCCCCGGTTTTGTAGCGATGCCGGCCGGTCTTTCCAACGCCTTTATGCTATGGCATCACAGCCCAAATCGCCGAACCAGGATTTCGACATGACGATCAGACTGCACCGGGGCGACCTGCCCGACCTTTCGCGCTATGGCCGGGAGGTGGCGATCGACACCGAGACCATGGGTCTCGATCCCCGCCGCGACCGCTTGTGCGTGGTGCAGCTGTCGCCCGGCGACGGCAGCGCCGACGTGGTGCAGATCCCGCAGGATCTGAAGGAAGCGCCGAATCTGGTGAAGCTCCTGAGCGACCCCGGCGTCACCAAAATCTTCCACTATGCGCGCTTCGACATGGCCGTGCTGAAGCACCGCTTCGGCATCGTCACCGGCCCGGTGTACTGCACCAAGATCGCGTCGAAACTGGTGCGCACCTATACCGACCGGCACGGCCTCAAGGACCTGGCGCGCGAGCTCTTGAACATCGACATGTCCAAGCAGCAGCAGAGCTCGGACTGGGGCGCCGAGAAGATCTCCGAAGCGCAGCTCGACTATGCCGCCTCGGACGTCCTTTACCTGCACGACCTGAAGCGCCACCTCGACCGGATGCTGCGGCGCGAGGGCCGGGTGGAACTGGCGCAGGCCTGCTTCGAGTTCCTCAAGCACCGGATCGACCTCGACCTGATGGGCTGGGACGAGACCGACATCTTCGCGCATAGCTGATGGCGTCGCTGGCCGCCCCGATCGACGACCGGGCTGCGCTTTACGCGCGGCTCAATCGACGCAACCGGCTGGTCAGCCTGTTGCGGTGGCTGGTGCCGGCCGGCGGCGTGCTGGTGTTCGTGGTGCTGCTGGCGATGATCGTCATCGACAATATCGGCCAGCGCTTCGGCTACTCCAACATCCGGATCGACCGCGACAACCTGGTGGTGGAAACGCCGCGGCTCACCTCGACCGGCGATGACGGCACGCTCTACGCGCTGTCGGCCCGGGCGGCGAAGGTGGCGCCGACGCAGAACGACCTGATCGACATGGAGGACGCCGTGTTCACCATGACCCCGCCGGAGGGCGCGTCAATGCAGGCGGAAGCGGCGGCGGCGCAGTTCCAGACCAACGACCAGCTGCTGAACATTCCGGGCACCGCCCACATCACCAGCTCGGAAGGCCTCGACGGCACGCTGGAAGCGGTGTTCGCCGACCTGATGAACTGGAAGATGGTGGCGAGCGGCGCGGTGGACATCACCATGCCGGGCGGCTCGCACATCGTCTCCAACGGCATGACCTATGATCGCGAAACCGGCATCTACACCTTCAAGAACGCGGTGGTGACGCTGGTCTCGACCCCGGGGGAAACCGAATGAAGCTCTTGGCCGCCCTGACCCTGGCACTGATGACGCTCGTGCTGCCCGCGCTGGCGGCCGAGCCGGTGAAGGTTTCGGCCGACGATTTCACCATCGACCAGGGCAAGAACAACGCCACCTTCAGCGGCAATGTGGTGATCACCCGGACCGGATTGCAGCTCTGGGCCGACAAGGTGGTGGTGATCTATGGCAAGGGCGGGCAGAGCGACATCGACAGCCTCACCGCCACCGGCAATGTGCGGATCAAGACCGAGAGCCAGGACGCCACCGGCGCCAAGGCGACGTTCGATCCGGATACGCTGATTTTGAAGCTCAGCGGCAATGTCACGGTGGTCAACGCGCAGGGCAAGCTGAACGGGCCGGAGCTGACCATCAACCTCGCGACCAACAGCTCGGTGTTCAAGGGCAACGAAGGAGGCCGGGTGACTGGCGTCTTCACCCCGCAATGAACGAGGCGGCGACAGTCAAGGCAAAGGCTCCGGTCGACCAGACCGGCTGGCTGGTGGCGCACGGGCTCAACAAGAGTTTCGGCAAGCGCACCGTGGTCGAGAACGTCAGCCTCGCGGTGCGGCGCGGCGAAGCGGTGGGGCTGCTCGGGCCGAACGGCGCAGGCAAGACCACCGTGTTCACCATGATCATGGGGCTGGTGAAGCCGGACAAGGGCAAGATCCTCGTCGATGGGCGGCCGATCACCAACCTGCCGCTGTTCCAGCGCGGGCGGCTCGGCATCGGCTACCTGCCGCAGGAAAGCTCGATCTTTCGCGGCCTCAGCGTCGAGGGCAACATCCTCGCCGTGCTCGAGGGGCATGTGCCGCGCAAAGCCGACCGGATGGCGCGGCTCGACGAGCTGCTGCACGAGTTCGGCATCTCCCACATCGCCAAGTCGAACGCACTGGCGCTATCGGGCGGCGAGCGGCGGCGGGTGGAAATCGCCCGGGCGGTCGCCACCGACCCCTTGTTCATGCTGCTCGACGAGCCGTTCGCCGGTGTCGATCCGATCGCCGTGGCCGAGGTGAAGATGCTGGTCAAGCACCTGACCCGCCGCGGCATCGGGGTGCTGATCACCGACCATTCGGTGCGCGAGACGCTGTCGCTGGTCGACCGCGCCTACGTGATCCACGAGGGCCACGTGATGATCCAGGGCAAGCCGGATGTGATCGCGGCCGATCCGGAAGCGCGACGGGTGTACCTGGGCGATACGTTCGAGGTGTAGCCCGCCACGGCATACGCGCCCACCCTTAACCACCATTGGCACGGTTCTTGCTCTCGCGCGCCCAATCATGCATGGATGGCGCCGGAAGCCTGTTTAGTGCCTCAGGGGAAACGCGCGTATGGCCTTGTCGCCCCGGCTTGAGGTTCGTCAGAGCCAGGGCCTGACGCTCACGCCGCAATTGATGCAGTCGATCCGGCTGCTGCAGCTCAGCCACCTCGAGCTCAACAGCTTCGTGGAGGCGGAACTGCTGCGCAATCCGCTGCTCGAACGCGAGGACGGGACGGACGCGGCGGAGGAGGCACCCGAGGCCCCGGAACGGCCGGCCGAACTCAACGCGTCAGAGGACACGGTCGACTTTTCCGATCGCATCCAGTCGGCGGATTCGATCGCCAATGGGTTCGATACCGAGGTCGAGAACGTCTTCCCCGACCAATCGACGCCGGACCGGCAGACCGACTCGACGCAATGGAGCGAACGCAGCGGTGGGGACGGCGAAGCGGCCGACATCGACCAGTTCGTTGCGGCGCGCCCGACGCTCGGCGAGCATCTGGGGGCGCAGGCGGGCCTGATCATTTCCGACCCGGCCGAGCGGCTGATCGCGCAGTTCCTGATCGATAGCCTGAGCGAGGCCGGGTACCTCGCGGTCGAACTCGAAACCGTCGCCGAACAGCTCGGTGCCCCGGTCGAAACCATCGAAGCGGTGCTGTTCAAACTGCAGGGGTGCGATCCCGTGGGGGTGTTCGCCCGCGATGTGCGCGAGTGCCTGGCACTGCAGCTCAGCGAAAAGGACCGGCTCGACCCGATGATGCTGCGCCTGCTCGACAATCTCGAGTTGATCGCGCAGCACGACCTCGCGGCGCTGGGCCGTGCCGTCGGCGCCGATCGCGAGGACCTGCTCGACATGCTGGCGGAACTGCGGCAGCTCGATCCGAAGCCGGGCCGCGCCTTCGAGGCGGGGCCGGTGGAATCGGTGGTGCCCGATGTGTTCGTGCGCCCCGGCGCCGGCGGCGAGTGGCAGATCGAGCTCAATGCCGATGTGCTGCCGCGCGTGCTGGTCAACCGCACCTACTACGCCTCGGTGACCAGGAAGACCCGCGATACCGCGGAAAAGAGCTTCCTCACCGATTGCCTCGCCACTGCCAACTGGCTGGCCAAGAGTCTCGACCAGCGGGCGCAGACCATCCTCAAGGTCACGGCCGAGATCGTGAAGCAGCAGGACGGATTCCTCGTCCACGGCATCACGCATTTGCGGCCGATGACGCTGAAGGCGGTGGCGGACGCCATCGAGATGCACGAGTCGACGGTCAGCCGCGTCACCTCGAACAAGTACGTGTCGACGCCGCGCGGGCTGTTCGAGATGAAGTACTTCTTCACCACGGCGCTCGGCTCTTCGACCGGCGAGGGCGATCATTCGGCCGAGGCGGTACGGCACCGCATCAAGCAGATCATCGATGCCGAGCAGCCGGCCGATATCCTCTCCGACGACACCATCGCCGAGATGCTGCAAAAGGAACGCGGGATCGAAGTGGCGCGCCGCACCGTGGCGAAATATCGCGAGGGGATGAACATCCCGAGCTCGGTGATCCGGCGCCGCCAGAAGCGCGCTTTGGTCGCGGCGGGACGATAGCGCCTCGACAGCGCCGCTGTCGACACCTCGCATTTGAACGCAATCGGGTTCCGCGCATTGCCCATGGGAAGGGGTCGGTCTAGACTCCCTCTACCGGGGTGCCCACATCTCATGGTGGCGGCCGCTCCGGCCGGCTACACCAAAGAGAAAGAGGACCTCCATGACACTGCGCGTCTCAGGTAAGAACATGGATGTCGGCGATGCGCTGCGGATCAGGGCGCAGGGCCATTTCGACACGGTGGTGAAGAAGTACTTCGACGGCAACTACACCGGCCACCTCACCCTCGAACCGGAAGGCTCGGGGTTCAATGCCCAGTGCATGGTGCACCTCGATTCCGGCGCCGTGCTGCAGTCGAGTTCCTATGGCGGCGACGCCCTGTCGGCCTACCAGGGCATGGCCGACACCATCGAGAAGCGGCTCCGCCGCTACAACCGCAAGCTCAAGGCCCATCGCCGCGGCGCCAACGGCTCCGACGAGGAGGCGCCGTCCTACGTGCTCGCCGCCCCCGAGGATGACGAGCTGATGGAGGACTATTCGCCGCCGGTGATCGCCGAGGCGACCTCGTCGCTGCGGCAGATGTCTGTGGGTGAAGCGGTGATGCAGCTTGATCTGACCCAGGCGGAAGTGGTCGTATTCCGGCATGCTGGACATGGTGGCCTAAATGTGGTCTACCGCCGCGCCGACGGCAATATTGGCTGGATCGATCCGGCCCTCAAGCCGAACTAGGGCTCCGGAAAAGCTTGCACTTTCCGCATCCACGATGGGAACTTCTTGATGGAATTGGCTGACATCCTCTCGGAGGACTCGGTGATTGTTTGCTCCGAGAGCAAGACCAAGCTGGACGTGCTGCACAGGCTTTCCGAGCGGGCCGCCAAGATCACCGGACAAGACGCCGCCACCATCTTCGAAGCCGTCAACGACCGCGAACAGCTGGGCTCGACCGGGCTCGGCAACGGCATCGCCATCCCGCACGGCAAGTTCGCCGGGCTGGGTTCGGTGACGGCGCTGTTTGCCAAACTCGACGCGCCGGTGGAGTTCGAGTCGGTGGACGACGCGCCGGTCGACCTCGTCATGATGCTGCTCGCGCCGATGGGCGCGGGCGCCGACCACCTGAAGGCGCTGGCCCGCGTGGCGCGGATCCTCCGCACCGATTCCGTGGTCGCCCGCCTGCGGCGCTGCGGCAGTGAAGGCGAGCTCTACGGCATCCTGACCCAGCCGCTGGAAACCACCCGCGCGGCGTAAGAGCTTTCAATCAAGGGAATTTGCCAGGGCCTTCTCCCAGACGGGAGGAGGCCCTCGGCTTTTGAGGTGGAGCGAGGCCTAGTGCAGTGTCACGATGCCGAACGACTTGTCGCTCAGCCATTCCTCGACGGCTTCCTCGCTGTCGCCGACCATCAACGGCGAACCGTCGGCCGAGACCACGATGTGGAAGTCGGAGTCTTCGCTGAATTCGCTCTCGGGCAGGATCGGACCCATGTCCGCGCCCTTGACGTGCTTGACGTAGACCACTGCATTGCCGCCGAGCGCCATGAACTGGGCCGGGGTCAGGTTCCGCAGGGGATTGTCGATCTGGTGTTCTCTGTTCTCTTGCACTTCATGTTCCCCTTTCTAGGCAGAACGGATCTCGATACGGCGGGCGATCTTTT
>JAESFN010000386.1_pt1 | contig 44859 bp, 41 predicted proteins | sample 9269411 | NCBI WGS metagenome assembly JAESFN01 (sample SAMN14505399, study PRJNA617100) | algae metagenome | isolation source: Iphinoe sp. HA4291-MV1 and co-occurring heterotrophs from trail next to... | place: USA: Maunawili Falls, Hawaii | collected 2009-07-25
TGATGCAGTTGTCGTTGCGGTCGCGCACGACCTCCATCTCGTACTCTTTCCAGCCGAGCACGGATTCTTCGATCAGCACTTCATCGGTTGGCGAGGCGTCGATGCCGCTCTCGACGATGGTGAGGTACTCTTCCTTGTTGTAGGCGATGCCGCCGCCGGTGCCGCCCAGGGTGAAGCTGGGGCGGATGATGCAGGGCAGGCCGATGACCTCGAGAGCCTGCAGCGCCTCGATGGTGTTGTGGGCGAGCATGGAGCGCGGGGTTTCGAGCCCGATCTTCTTCATGGCGTCGCGGAACAACTCGCGGTCCTCGGCCTTGTCGATGGCCTCGGCGTCGGCGCCGATCATCTCGACGTTGAACTTGTCGAGGACGCCCATCTTCTTGAGGCTGAGCGCACAGTTCAGCGCCGTCTGGCCGCCCATGGTCGGGAGCAGCGCGTCCGGCCGCTCCTTCTCGATGATCTTGGCGACGATCTCCGGGGTGATCGGTTCGACGTAGGTGGCGTCGGCGAGGTCCGGATCAGTCATGATCGTCGCCGGGTTCGAGTTCACCAGGATGATCCGGTAACCCTCGTCCTTCAGCGCCTTACAGGCCTGGGTGCCGGAGTAATCGAACTCGCACGCCTGTCCGATGATGATCGGACCCGCACCGATGATGAGGATCGATTTGATGTCGGTGCGTTTTGGCATCTCTGGCTCTCGGTTCGGGGCGCGCGGAAAGACGCGCGGCGGCGGCGCGGGCTTGGGCGGCAGACTCTGTGGGCTAGGCGCGTCCTGTAACCGAAGCGGTGGGGGAAGGGAACCCCTCGCGCGAAGGATGTGAGTGCAAGTTGTCGCGGGGGGCAGGCGTGCCCGCACGCTCAGGCGTCGACGGGCCAGCGCTGCAGCGCTTGCTGACCGGCCTCGGTCAGTGCGTAGACGCCGCGGCCGATGCGATCGAACCAGCCGTAGACGTTGTCGAGAAGGATCCTTGCCGCGATTGGCGTCGTAGCCTTGAGGTCGCGCGGGCGGAGCGGGCCCTGCTGCAACGCGGCGGCGCAGGCGAGGGCCTGCTGGCGATAGGCGGTCATGATCGGCTGGCGGGTGCTGCCGCCGGAGGTGGGGTCGCCCTTGCGGCGGCGATGTTCCTCGACCAGTCGGTTGCGCTTGCGGGTGTTCTTCTTGGGCATCGGCGCGATCGGGCTGACGATGATCTCGACATGGTCGCCGGCGCTGACGCCGAGCATGCCGAGGCCGAGGCGGCGGCAGAGATCGCGGAAACGGCGATCGCGCTCGCGGCCCTTGCCGGTCGGCGACATGCGGGCGGCGATCCAGACCTCGTCGCTCTGGGCCTGCCGATCGACGGCCTGCAGCACGAGTTCGAGGTTGAAGGCCTGCTTCAGCTCGCAGATCACTACGAGTGGCGGTTCGCCCTCCAGCAGCCCGACGAGATCGCCGCCGCCGACCTCGCCTTTCACGACGTAGCCGGCGGCTTCGAGGAAGCTTTTGACGGGCGGGTAGAGGGTGGTTTCCAGGGCGAGGCGTCCGAGCGTGATTCTCTAGACAATGTTACCTCAACGGCGGGCGTCGAGCGCGTCCCGGACCGCGTCGATGCTGATGCCCAGATCGTCGAGGCGCCAGGCGTCGAGCTCAAGCAGACTGAGCATGGCCAGCCGGCGGGCGCGCTGCTCGCGCCAGGCAATGAAGCTTCGGGCCATGGCGCGGAGCGCGACGGCAGCAAGGCTGGAACGCGGGGCGTCTTCGTGGGCGACGGACAGCAGGCTCATTTCGGTTCTCCTCGGTTGGCGTTCGGCACATCGTGGCCGTTCGACTACATGACGAGCGAGGAACTGGCGGATCGACAGCAGGGTGCGAAAAAGTGCGAGGGCCGTGCCTTGTCGAGGCCCGCTTGAGGTGCGAGCTTTAGCCAGCCATTGAATTTCGGAGATCGCGTCATGTGCCGCAACATCAAGCCGCTGTTCAACTTCGAGCCGCCGGCCAGCAAGAACGAGATGCATGACGCAGCGCTGCAGTTCGTGCGGAAGATCTCGGGCTACACCCACCCGTCGAAGACCAACGAAGCGGCGTTCGACGACGCGGTCGCCGATATCGAGAGGGTCGTGAAGCGGCTGCTGAAGGAGCTCGAAACCGACGCGCCCAAGCGCGACCGCGAGGTGCTGATCGCCCGGGCGCGGGAGAAGGCGAAGCTCCGATACGCCCCGCGGGTCGTGGCCTGAGGTCGATCCGCGCACGGCGCAGACGTCGCCAGCAGGAACTGTCGCGAGCGGGGGCAGCCAGATCGTGCTCGAAATCTGAGCATATCTAGAGCCGACGCCGGCGCCCCTTGGCGGCGCAACGAACAAATTCCGATACTGGACTTGCCCCGAGCTGTCAGCTTAGTTCGGTATAGATCGATCCATTGCTTGCTGTGATCCGAGGTATTCACTCAGCTCGTACTTGAATTGCGCGCTGTTGATGTCGCTGCCTTGTCATGCGGTACGTACATCTTTTCGTTCCTTTACGATGAAAATGATCATGACATCAATTTTCATCTATTGATCTGGAGACGATATCCAAACACCGAGTCTTTCTGACGAGATACTATCGACTCAATTTGGAATATGAAATATTGATCTGGGTCGTGGCGGACTTTGGTTTCAGGAGAACTACCTAGACTGACGGGGTGTCGATCGCGGGGGCGAGGCGTAGATGGGGCGGCGTTGGCTGACGACTGAGGAGCGGGTCCGCGATGCAAATGCAGGCGGGCGTCTGGATGTGCTGTCGCTCTCGTCGTCGGCCGCTGCGCTGCTCCGCTGGGCCGCCAGGGTGTTGCTCGTGGTCCTGTGGGTCGCCATGGCGGGAAGCGCCTGGCTGGCAGCAGGTGTCGGCCAGGCCGTGGCGCAGACGACCTGCACCATCGATTTCACGGTGCCGTACAACTCGGCGACTTACACCCACGTGATGAGCGAGACCGTGAATTCGGACGAGCTCTATGCATGCGACACGAGGTATCCGGCAGCCGACAGCGGCATGTTTCCCAACCCGCAACCGATCGGTGCCGCGCTCGGCACATCGACCGCCGGCGGCTCGTTCAAGGCGCAGACCAATGCCGCCGACAACACCGTGACCTATACCCCGCCTACGGGTTTTGCCGGCGTCGATACGTTCACCCTGTATTTCTGCGACACCGTTGGCTGTGGGAGCCCCGTCGGTTCCGACCTGCGCCGGGTGGCGACAGTGATGGCGACGGTTACGCCGCCGACCATCACGCTGGCGCCGACGTCGCTGCCGGGTGGCACCGCGGGTGTGGCATACAACCAGACCGTAACCGCCAGTGGCGGTGCGAGCCCTTACACGTTCAGCATCTCCGACGGGATATTGCCGGTTGGCCTTTCCATAAATTCCAGCACAGGGGCGATCACCGGTACGCCTACCGAGGTGGGGACGTTCAACTTCACGGTCAGCGCAGCTGACTCGTCGACTGGCTCCGGTCCATTCAGCGGCGAACAGGCGTACGCGATCACCGTGGGTGCGCCTTCCATTGGAGTCGCTCCGATCAGCCTGTCGTCGGGCACCGAGGGCGTCGCCTACGGGCCGCAACTCGTTACTGCCAACGGTGGCACTTCGCCCTACAGCTTCGCGGTGACCAACGGCAGCCTGCCGGCGGGGATGACGCTCAGTGCCACCGGCTCGCTGTCGGGCACGCCGACGGCCAACGGCACGTTCAACATCACGATCACGGCGACCGACGCCACGACGGGAACCGGGGCTCCGTTCACCGGCGACCGCCTGTATGCCCTGGTCATCGCGGTCCCGCCTGTACCAGTCGCCAATGCCGTGTCGGCGACAGTGGCGGCCAACAGCAGTGCAACGCCGATTTCCCTCAACATCTCCGGCGGCACCGCGACAAGCGTGGCGGTGGCCACGGCGGCCAGCAACGGCACCGCGACAGCGAGCGGCACGTCGATCACCTACACACCCAATGTCGGGTACTCCGGCAGCGACAGCTTCACCTACACCGCGACCAATGGCGGTGGCACCTCGGCGCCGGCCACAGTGACGATCACCGTCAGCCCGCCGATACTGGGCCTGACGGACACGCTGGCGGACGGCTATGTCGGGGTCGCCTATAGCGGTAGCATCGCTGCCTCGCTGGGCACCGCGCCCTACACGTTTGCTGTGACGTTGGGCAGCGAACCGCCTGGATTGACGCTGGCCAGCGACGGCAATCTCTCGGGGACGCCAACAACCGGGGGCACCTTCACCTTTACCGTGACGGCCACGGATAGCTACGGGGCGACGGGGAGCCGCGCCTACAGCGTCGATATTCAGGCGGCGCCGATCGCCAACGCCGTATCAGCAACGGTTGCCGCCAATAGCAGCGCGACGGCGATCACGCTGGATATCACCGGCGGGACGGCTACGAGCGTGGCGGTGGATACCGGCGCCGCCAATGGCACTGCGACGGCGAGCGGGACGTCGATCACCTACACGCCGGTCGCCGGGTATTCGGGCAGCGACAGCTTCACCTACACGGCCAGCAATGGCGCCGGCACTTCGACGCCTGCGACTGTGTCGATCACCGTCAGCCCGCCGACACTGAGCCTGACCGATACGCTGGCGGACGGCTATGTCGGGGCTGCCTATAGCGGCAGCATCGCTGCCTCGCTGGGCACTGCGCCTTACACGTTTGCCGTGACGCTCGACAGCGAGCCGCCGGGGCTGACGCTGGCCAGCGACGGGACCCTGTCGGGAACGCCGACCACCGGGGGCACCTTCACATTCACTGTCACGGCCACCGACGCCTATGGAGCGACGGGCAGCCGTGCGTACAGCATCGAGATCGTGCCGCCGCCGATCGCCAACGCGGTCGCCGAGACGGTGCCAGCGAACTCGACCAATGTTCCGATCACGCTTGATATCACCGGGGGCGCTCCGGACAGCGTGGCGGTGGCGGGGGCGGCGGCGCACGGCACCGCGACAGCGAGCGGGACCTCGATCACCTACACGCCGGTGGCCGGATACTCGGGCAGCGATAGCTTCACCTACACGGCCAGCAATGCGGCAGGGAGCTCGGCGCCGGCAACCGTCAGCATCACGGTCTCAGCGCCGACCCTGACGCTGAGCAACCCGTTGGCGGGCGGCACCGTAGCCGGCGCTTACAACGAAACGGTCACGGTTTCGCTCGGCACCGCGCCGTATGCGTTGAGCCTCGACAGCGGCACCCTGCCGGGTGGACTGGCGCTGGCAGGAACGACCCTGTCCGGCGTCCCGACAGCGGCTGGGACGTTCAACTTCACCCTCGAGGCGACCGACAGTTACGGCGCGACCGGTACGCAAAGCTACAGTGTCACGATCGATCCACCGTCGGTGAGCATCACTGTGCCTGGGGCAGGAAGCCTCGGCAGCCATGTCGCCCATGGCGGCTCGATCCTGCAGGTTTTCGCGGCGACCGGCGGCGTCGGGCCGCACACATTCCTCGTCACCGCCGGCTCGCTACCGCCGGGGACGTTCCTGTCCGTCGCCGGCACGCTGACGGGCGTACCGACGACCACCGGCAGCTACAGTTTCTCGGTGGTGGCATCGGATGCCAGCGGGACACCCGGGCCGTATGACAGTGCGGCAGTCAGCTACACGATCGAGGTGGTGGCGCCGACGATCACCGTCACACCCGCGACGCTGGGCAATCTGGCGACCGCGGCGGCTTTCAACTCGACCCTGAGCGCTACCGGCGGCAATGGGCCGTACACGTTCAGCCTCGCTTCCGGCGCGCTGCCAGCGGGCACCACCCTGACTCCGGGCGGGATATTCTCCGGCACGCCGGTGGCAACGGACAGCTATGGCTTCGGGGTCACTGCCACCGACGCGCACGGCTTCACCGGCACGACCACCTACAACTTCAGCGTGGAGGATCCAGTGGTGTCACTGGATTCGCCGGCGGACGGGCCGCTGCCGCCGGCGACGGCGTTCGTCGCCTATAGCGAGACGTTCGCGGCGAGCGGCGGGATCGGGCCGCACACGTTCGAGCTCACCGGCACTCTGCCGGCCGGGCTGACGCTGACCACGGCGGGGTTGCTGTCCGGCACGCCCACCGTTCCCGGGAGCTACAGCTTCTCGGTGCTGGCGCGTGACGCCAGCCCGGCTCCGGGGCCGTTCGACAGCGGGGCGATGAACTACACGCTCGAGGTCGATCTGCCACTGGTCACGATCTCGACCGGCAGCTTGCCCGACGGCGTGACCGGACAGGTCTACAGTGCGACGCTGGCGGGGACCGGCGGGACGGCGCCCTACAGTTTTGCGGTGACGGTGGGTGGCTTGCCGCCGGGGCTAGATCTCGCGCCGTCGGGGTTGCTGTCGGGGACACCGACGACCGACGGACAGTACAACTTTACTGTCGAGGTGACCGACGACAACGGGGCGACCGGCGACAAGGCCTTCAGCATCACGGTCGATCTCGATACGGCAGCGATCAGCGATCGCTTCAACACCCTGGCACGCAACTTCATGCAGACCCGGCAGCAGCTGCTGGGACGGTCCATCCAGCTGCGCGGGCTGGGCGACCGGCCAGGCGCACTGCCCGGCACGGTGACGACGAACCTCACCGATGGGTCGCAGGTCATGGGATTTGCGACCAGCCTCAGCGAGTTGCGCAACTGGGGCGCCGGGCGGGCAGCGGAGACGCTGGCGAACGGGCAGGCGGACGCACCGCCGCTGGAGATCTGGGTTGACGCCGAACTGGTTCTCCACGCCCGGGGCGACGAGAGCGGCCAGTTCGCGCTGGCATCGATGGGTGCCGAATACCGGTTCTCGGACAGCCTGCTGGCGGGTGTGGCGCTCTATGGCGACTGGATGAGCCAGTCGTCGGGCGACGGCGAGACCAGCGGGCAGGGCTATCTGATCGGGCCTTACATCTCGGTCGGGCTGGGCGACAACCTGACATTCGACGCCAGCCTGCTCTATGGCCAATCGTGGAACGAGAGCTCGGCGGTGATGTTCGGCGAGACGTTCAGCGGTGATTTCGACACGACGCGCTGGGCCGCGAAGGCAAAGCTCGAAGGAACGATCGAGTTCGACCTGCTGACCGTGCGGCCGCGCGCCGAAATGTTCCTCAGCATCGAAGAAGCCGGCGATTACATCGTACGCAACGAGACCGGCACCGAGGTTGTCGTCGAGGGAGTGGTGCAGACCGACTACGCTGCCGGGCTCGCGGCGGAGTTCGAGTATGCCTATGACCTCGGCGACGGCCTCGCCCTGAAACCGCAGCTGGGAGTTGCTGCGGGCGTCGACGGCGACGGCAGTGAGGCGCTTGCCGCCTATGGGACGCTGTCGCTCGGCTTCGAGCTGCAGGACAGCAACTGGGGGCTCTCGGGCGTCGTCGAGGCCGGAGCAGACAGTGGCGGGTTGAACTCGGTGGCGGTGAAGGGCGACTTCAAGCTGCGGTTCTAGCGCGAGCAGACTACGCCGATGGGCTGTGCGGCCTGGGAATTGCGGTGTAGACGCGTTCGATGAAGCCGTAGAACTCGGCCATGTAGTTGCGCAGGAACTCGGCGGTGGCTTCGTTGGTGACGTCGCCATCGTCGGTGATCATGCCGGGCTTGAACTGGATGTAAGCCTCGATCGAGTTCATCAGCGGCGAGTTGCAGAAGGCCATGACGCTGCGGAGGTTCTGCTGCGCAACGGCGGTGCCGATGGCGCCCGGCGAGGTGCCGATGATGGCGGTGGGCTTTCGGGCGAACGAGTTCTGGCCCCAGGGGCGACTGGCCCAGTCGATGGCGTTCTTCAGCCCGCCCGGTATCGAGCGGTTGTATTCCGGGGTGACGAAAAGGATCGCCTCGGCCTCGCCGAGGGCGGCCTTGAAGGCGCGGGCGGCCGGCGGGAAATCCGCGTCGTAGTCGTAGCTGTAGAGCGGCAGGTCGGCGAAGCCGATCTCAGTCAGCTGCATCTCGGTGGGCGCAAGGCGCACCAGCGCCTTGGCCAGCTTGCGGTTGATCGAGGCCTTGGCGAGGCTGCCGATCAGGTATCCGACCTTCACGTCACTCATGGGTTCCTCCCGGGGTAAGGGAGGAACAACGCCTGTGGCTGCCGGCGGTTTCAGTCGCGGCCGGTCAGCTCTTCTTGAAGCTGATGGCCGAGGCGGTGGTCTGGCCCTTCTTGTCGACCAGCGTGAAGCCCAGCTTGATGCTGCTGCCGCTCAGGGTCATGACCGAGGACGCGAGGCCGTAGCTGGTTTTGATGCCGGCCGAGGCGAAGACGATGGTGTTGCCGGCCCGCTTGCCAACCGTCGTCGTGTTGGCGCCCTGGGCCGAGGACGAGGCCTCGAAGCGATTGGTGGCATCGTTGTAGACCATGGTGCCGCGGAAGCTGGCTGCACCCGAGCCGCCAAACGAGCAGCGGCCGGAATAGGTGAGCTTGCCGGCGCTGGCAGCCTTGAAGGTCAGGCGGCAGACCACCGTGCCGGGATCGGGACCGGTGACTTTGCCGGAGCCGCGCCAGTTCCCTTCGTACTTGGCGAGGAGTGCGTTCTCGGCCGGGCCGGCAACTGCCGGCAGGGCGACGGGAAGGGCGAGGGCGGATGCGAGGGCGAGGACCTTGAGGCTCGTCGGCAGGCGCAGCATTGGCATCTCCGGAATCGGGCGTTTCGGTGGGAGCAACGGTAGCGCGGTGGCTAAGGTTGCGGGAGGGGCTCGCGGAGTTTTGCGAAGTGGCGATGAAGCTGCGATGAACGGCCCAAAACACCAGTATTCACGGCGGGTTCAGGCGCCCGCTGCTTGTCTTTGCTCCAGTACGCGGGGGAACACATTTCCCGCAGAGGAGAGGGATGAGGGAAATGATCATCAAACGGCACATGGTTGCTGCCGCGCTGATCGCGGCGGGCCTGCTTGCCAGCAGCACCGCTGCATTCGCGGTGGAAGCTGCAGCGAAATCGGCGGTCAATGTACGGACCGGACCGGGCAAAACCTTCGGCATCGTCGACCAGTTGACTGAGGGCGAGGTGGTGAATGTCACCGAATGCGCGCCGTCGAACTTCTGTTTCGTCGAGCACGACGGTCCGGACGGCTGGGTCAGCGCCAACTACCTGACCAGCGTCGAGGACGAAGAAGAGGCGCCGGTGGAGGAGGGCTCCGGCTCGAACCCCGATTGCAGCTTCGGCTTCACCATGACGCCGAGCGGGCCGACCATGTCGATCAACTGCGGTGATGACTCCGGGCCGGGACCGGGACCTGCACCCGAACCGGAGCCGGAAGAGGAGCCGAGCGCCTGCTTCTATGTCGGCAACAACTTTGGTGGCGATGACCTCTGCGTACCGCTCGGCACCCGCAACACGCTGAACGCGACGTTCAACAACAAGATCTCCTCGGTGCAACTGTTCGGCGGCGCCAAGGTGAAGCTCTGCGAGGACCCCAATCTGGGCGGTTACTGCCGGACCATCGCCGGCGATACCGACGTGCTGCACACTTCGATCAACAACAAGGCCTCGTCGCTCGCCGTGTATGTCGGTGCGCCGCCGATGCCGGAGCCGCCCGAGCCGGTGGACGTGCCGGATACGTTCTCGACCGGTCCGATCGAGCTGATGCAGACCTACACGGCCAATCTTGACAACGGCAATGTGGGCGGGTCGGGCACCGACATATGGTACGAGGCCGAGACCGCGGTGGAAAAGTACATCACCCCGCAGAACGGCGCCTCGATCGCCGTCGGCGATGGCTCGAACCGCGGTTACGAGGGTTGCTTCGAGGAGAGCTTCTCGACCGAGCGCGTGCCGCTCGCCGATATCCCGCCGGGCACCTATGTGTGCGCCAAGACCAACCAGGGCCGGATCTCGCAGTTCCGCGTCAACGGCTTCGTCGGCACCACGATGAAGCTCGGTTACACGACCTGGTCGAACTGAACGAACGGCAGTGAATGGCGAGGGCCCGGAGACATCTCCGGGCCCTTTCATTTTTTCGAAGTTCTTTCGGCCGGCTTGTCGATTCCGTCCTCCGTGCTTCGTCGTGAAGTCGAACAGGCAGTTCGAACCGAGGAGAATGACATGACCACGAAGCTCGATATCGCACCGGAGAACGACAACCAGCTGGTGTTGGCGCGCATCATCGATGCGCCGGTGGAGAAGGTGTATCGCGGCTGGACCGACCCGGCGGTGATGAAGAAGTGGTTCGCACCGCGACCGTGGACGACCCCGACCGTGGTGACGGACGTGCGCCCGGGCGGCAGCTCGCTGGTGGTGATGGCCGACGAGAACGGCACCGAGTATCCGAACCCGGGCCAGTATCTGGAAGTGGTGCCGAACCGGAAGCTGGTGTTCACCGACGCCTATACCGGCGACTGGCAGCCGAACGAGAAGCCGTTCATGACGGTGACGCTGACCTTCGAGGATATTGGCGGCAAGACCCGCTACATCGCCCGCTGCCAGCACTGGAATGCCGAGGACAAGGCGGCGCACGAGCAGATGGGTTTTCACGAGGGCTGGGGCATGGTGACCGAGCAGCTCGAGGAAGTGCTGAAGGCGCACTGACCGACGCTGCTGCAGGTTGCGGCCGGTGGCATTGCCGCCGGCCGTTTTGATTCAGCCGGCCTTGCCGTCGGTGACGGGCAGGCGGAACAGGGCATCGGCGATGTTGGCTTCGCGCAACGGGTCGAACGGGCCGTCGGTGGGGAGTGCGATCGAGACGCGGTCGATGCCGAGATCAGCGAGCTGGTACGGAGTGCCGTAGCCGTATTCGAGGTGACCGCGGCCGATGATGCCGATGACCAGCGGGGCGGCCGGGCCATCGAGGGCACGGGCGATGTTGCAGGCGAAGGCGCGGTCCCAGGTCTGCTGGGCACGCACGAAGCGGTCGGAGGTCATCGGGTCGCGCGGGCGGCTCGACGGGCCGGCAAAACGGCTCAGATAGTCGCGATAGGCGGGCAGGGCGGGGCGCGCCGGAGTGAGGCCGTCACGCTCATCGACCGGGATCGCATCCCAGCCTTCCTTGCCGACGCGGGTGACGAGGGGGCGATGGCAGTTGAGCGCCAGCATTGGCAGGCGAAACTGCCGGCAGAACTGGAACAGCGGCAGGTAGAGCGCGGGATCGAAGCGCCAGACTTCGCTCCACTCCGACGCCTCGAGGAAGTCGGTGGTGGTGGCGAAGGCGCCGGCGACGTAGGCATCGAGCACCGGTTGCAGGCGGCGCGGGAACATCTCGAAGCCGAGCGCGATGTCGGAACGGTGCGCCATGATGCCGGCCGCGACATGCAACTGCCAGCGGTGAACGTCGTAGCGATCATGGGTTTCGCCGAGCAGCACCACCTGCTGCAGGGCGAGGTGGCGCATCAGCTGCGGATTGGCGACGGGCTCGGCAGTGCGCGGATCGAGCCAGGTGCCAGGGGCGATGGAAATCGTGGGGGAGGTTGTGTCGCTCATGCCGGGCTCACGTGGGGTTCGGGGGCGCTGGCTGGCAGATGCTGGCTTGCTGAGCGGGTGGTAGCGGGTGTCCGTGGGCCGGTCAACCGGCGGCGATTACTCTTCGGGCTCGGTGGTGAAGAGCAGTGGATAGCCCTCGTTTCGGGCCATCTCGGTGGCGCGGGTCGCCTTGGTCTCGGCGATCTCCTGGGTGAAGACCGCGACCACGCACGAGCCCTTGGTGTGGGCGGTGACCATGATGCGATGCGCCTGGTCCTCGGTGATGCGGAACTCGGCCTTCAGCACCCGCACGACGAACTCGCGCGGGGTGAAATCGTCGTTGAGCAGTATGACCTTATGCAGGGGCGGGCGCGCCACCTTGGGTACGGTCTTCGCGCGCGGCTTGGTGTCGGTGTCGTTGGCCATGGTGCCGCCAATATAGTGCAGCCTAAGGGGCGCCGCATCCTTTCGGTTGGACGACGACCGGCGGCGATGCAATGAATGGCACGAATTTTCATCAGGGTCTTATTGCATGCGCTTTATTGGGTCGGTTCTGGTTGCCGTCTGGCTTGTGCTTGGTGGTGCTGTGGTTGCTGCCGGCGAGGATATGCCGGCGGTGGTGCAATACCGGCTCGATAACGGGCTCGAAGTGCTGCTGTCGCCCGACGGCAAGGTGCCCAAGGTCGGGATGGCGCTGGTCTACCGGGTGGGCGGGATGAACGAGCCGGCCGGGCGCTCGGGCTTTGCGCACCTGTTCGAGCACCTGATGTTCAGCGGCACGCCGACATACCCCAAGATCGACGATACCTATTCGGCGCTCGGCATCCAGAACAACGCCTTCACCGAGGAAGACCGGACGATCTACGTGGTCGACGCGCTGGCCTCGACCCTGCCGGTGCTGCTGTCGGTGGAAGCGGACCGGATGGCCAATCTTGGCGGCGATGTCGACCAGCGCGAGCTCGACCTGCAGCGCGACGTGGTCAAAAACGAAATGCGGCAGACGGTGCTGGACAGCGCTGGCCAGCCCGGGATGGAGGCGTTGCGGGCTGCGCTATTTCCGGCGCCGCACCCCTATGCCGAGGCGGTGATCGGCTCGATCGCCGACCTCGATGCGGCCAAGCTCGACGACGTGAAGGCGTTCTTCGACAGGTACTACGTGCCCAACAATGCGGTGCTGGCGCTGGCGGGCGATTTCGACGTCGACGCGGTGAAGGCGATGATTGCCGACACCTTCGGACGGGTGCCCCGCGGCGCCGATGTGGCGGTGCCGACGACGGCGGAGCCAAAGCCGGTGGCGCTGCGGATGGAGGTCACCGACCGCATCCCGTCGCCCATCGTGGTACTAGCCGTGGCCGGACCACCGATCGGCGGTGCGGAAAGTACGGCGCTGATGGTGGCCGGCGATCTGCTCGGCAATTACGAGTACGGCGTGCTGCGGCGCGAGCTGGTGAACACCGGGCTCGCTATCAATGCCAGCGCCGGCTGGGATCCGGGGCGGCTGGGTGGGCGGTTCCTGATCTCGGCGACGGCGGCACCGGGCGTGAAGCCGGACGTGCTGGAGGCGGCACTGCGCAAGGCGGTGGCGGATTTCGTTGCGGCGCCGCAGGACCAGGCCGGGATCGATCGGGCGCGGCAGACGCTGCGGCTGGGCCGGCAACTCAGTGGCGAAGCGATGCTCGACCGGGCGCGCTCGCTGGCGACACGCTACGACCTTTATGGCGAGGCTTCGCCGGGGCTGGGGGATGACCCGAAGCTGCTGGCGCTGACGGCCGCGGATGTCGAGGCGACAGTCCGGCACCTGCTGGCGCCGGAGGCGCTGAGTGTGTTGACGATGCTGCCGGGTGCGGCGCGGAGCGAGTATCCGGCAGTGCTGCAAGCCAGTTCGGGCACTGCAGTACCGATTGCGGCGGAGCCTCGGCCGGTGGTCGATGTGCCGGTGCTGGCGGCGGGTGAACCGGGGCGGGCGGAACTTCCGTCGCGCGAGACGGCGACGCTGTCGAACGGCATCCGGCTGGTGCACTACGAAACGGCGGGCTCGCCGCTGGTGTTGCTGGCCGCCTCGGTCAGCGGCGGCGCGGGCAGCGACGTGCCCGGCGAAGAGGGGCTGATCGAGCTCACGGCGATGATGATGTCGCGCGGCGCCGGGGAGCGCAATTTCGAGGCGTTCAGCAAGGCGGCCAAGGATATCGGCGCGGACATTTCGGACCAGACCGGAATGGAGCAGTCGGCGATCGTGCTGGGTGTGCCGCCGGTGAATTTCGCCGCTGGCTTGGACTTGCTGGCCGACGCGGTGCAGCGGCCGCGGTTCGAGCGGCCGGAATGGGATGCGCTCAAGGCGGAGGTGCAGCAGGGGTTGGCCTACAGGAAGATGGATCCGGGGGCGCTCGCCTACTACGCGATGGAGGAGCTGGCGTTCCCGATCCCGGCGGGCAGGGCTGCGCTGGAGCCGACGCCCGAGGGCGTCGCGGCGCTGACCATCCCGCAGGCCAAGGCGATGCACCTCAAACTGTTCACGCCGAAGACGATGACCATCTACAGCGTCGGCTCCGTGAGCCTTGCCACGGTGACGGCGGAGCTGGAGCGCACCTTCGGTGGCTGGACGAACGACAGTCCCGGCCTCACCTCGGTATCGCATCCGTCGGCAGCGTTCGCGGATGGGCTCAAGGTCTATGTGACGCCAAGCGCCGGCAACAGCCAGGCGATCATCAACGTGTCGCGGCCGGCGCCAGCGTTCAACGACCCCGGCGTGCTCGAGGCGATTGCGGTGGCGCGGCTGCTGGGCGGCGATTTCACCAGCCGGCTGAACCAGGTGATGCGCGAGGCGAAGGGCTACTCGTACGGCGTCGGTGCGTCGGTATGGAGCAACATCCCGACCGGCGGCATGCTGACGGTGTCTTCGGCGGTGGCGGCGGACCAGGTGGGGACGGCGATTGCCGATATCCGCGCCGGCTTCGAGGGGCTGGCGTCGATCCCGGTGGCGCAGGCCGAGCTCGATCGCACGGTAATGGCCACCGCATCGGGTACGGCGGGTACGGTCGAGACATCAAGCGGGCTGTTCGGGCTGGTGATGGGGGCCGCCAGCGCCGGGATGACGGCCGAGGAGATGAACGCCAAGCTCGACGAGATCGTAGCGTTGCAGCTGCCGGCCGTGCAGGCCTCGGCGCAATCGCTGGCGTCGCTCGACCGGGCGCTGGTGGTGATCTCCGGCGACCCGCAGTCGATCCTGCCGCAGCTGCAGGCGATCGGCATCACCGATGTGACGGTGATCCCGCCGGCGGAGTGATGGCGGTCAGTCCAGGGGCAGGCCGAGGCGGGTGAGCAAAGCAATGAAACGCGGCTCAGCGCGGAGGCTCCTGAACTCGGGCTCGACCAGGAGGCCGATGGTTTCGCCGCGCTCCACCGAGGTCTCGAGGTAAGTCAGCGCGAGGTCTTTTTCGCCCAGCAGTGCGGCGGTGGCGGCGACCTTGTAGGCCTTCTCGCGCTCGGCGAGGAACTGGCGCTGCTGTTCGGCGAGCATGGCGCGCAGCATGGCCTCGCCGCCTTCCGGCAGGGCGGCGCGGGCGGCCTTGGCGATGAGCTGGCGGCCGACACTGCCCTCGACATTGGCGGCGATCTCGTAGCTGTCGAGGAATTCGGCGTAGAGGCGCTGGTCGAGGTAGATGGTGGCGAGATAGGCCGGCACGGCGAGGTAGTCGGGGTTGGCCTGGCGCAGCTGTTCCAGCATTCCGATAGCGGTGGCCGTATCGCCCGCGTAGTAGTGGATCAGTGCCCCATTGGCCCGGATCGAGCGGGAGTCCGGCTGCAGCACGAGGGCGCGGTCGATCAACTCGAGCGGCCGCTCGAACTTGCCCATCTGCATCGAGGTCAGCGCGTACCAGTGCAGCGCCTGGGCGTTATCGGGAGCGAGGGCGAGCGATTTGTCGAACAGCTCGGCGGAGCGGGCGAACTGGTGTTCGCCGTAAAAGGCATTGAAGCCGAGGGCGGCATAGGCCTCGCCAGAATTGGGATCGAGCGCGATAGCGTGTTCGGCGGCGGCCTTGGCCTTGGCGTAGGATTCGGCGGCGGGCGCCAGGGTGTACTGGCTGATCAGGTTGTAGACGTTGGCGAGGCCGACCTCGGCGCGGGCATAGTCCGGCGCGATGGCGAGAGCGGCGTCGAATTTCTCGATGGCGGTGGCGAAGCCGCTGGCCGTGCGCGAGGTCCAGGCGATGACGCCGGCGTCGTAGAGCTCCTTCGCCTCGGCGGGAACCGCGGGGGCCGGTTTGGGTGGTGTCTGCAGCGTGATGACGAAGCCCAGGACAAGCAGGGTGAGGAGGGCGATCGCGGCAGCGATCGGCAGCTTCAACTGCCGGCCGGCAGGTGGCGCGGCGGCCTCGACTGGTGCTGGAGCCGCCGCACGCGGGGCGCTGAGCCAGGCCTCGAGCTCGTGCACGTAGGCGAAGACCGAGGTGCGGGTACCGCCGGGGACGCGCCGCACCGGCAGGCCGCGGATGCTCTCCCAGCGCTTCACGGTGCGCTCGTCCTTGCCGAAGAAGGCAGCAATCTCCTTCCAGCTGTTGAGGCGCTGGCCGGCGCTCTCCGAGCCCAGTTGGTCAGACGTCTGCAAGCCCCAAACTCCGTCGTCCAGGCGATCGCTCCGCGCCATGAGTTACGGCGCAAGGCGGGCAACGAGTCAACTATGCCAGCAGGTATTTCATCGTGCGCCCTCAGGGGGGCGGCAATACAGGGCATCTCGGGGTGAGAGGTGGCCACGGGCGAGGACGCAGTTGTCAGCACTGCGACTGCATCGGCAACTGCGGGTATCGCAGGAAGATGGAGGGTTACATGCAATCGACATTACAGCGCGCGCTGGCGCTCGTTGGCGCGGTGCTCCTGGCGGCGGCGCTGCTTGCGCCAGCGTCGGCGGGTTTGGCTGCCAGCAAGCAGCAGGAGTACTCGGCCCGAACACTGATGTGCCTCAAGCTGTTCTTCGACGATCCCGCCGCCCATGCCAAGGAATGCGCGGGCGTATTGGCGCCCGATCTGAAATCGTTGGGTGCGGGTGGAGGCAACGGCGCGCCGCCGCAGGACGACTGCGGTCCGATCGAGGGCGGTAACGGAGAGGGCGCCGTCGCATCCGACCCCTGCGTCAAATGGCAGGCGATGTTTCTCCTCGAGCAGGGCGGTTTGCGCTTCTACCGCTTCGCCTACGAGGGGGATGACCATATCTACTACGGCGTGATGGCACGGGAGCTGCTGCTCGACCCGCGGTTTGCTTCGGCGGTGCACCTGTCGGCGGCAGGCTACTACACGGTCGACTACAAGGCGCTCGGACTCATCGTGCCCGAGGAGGCCGCGATGCGCGCGGCAGGGCTGCGGGCAATGGACTTGGTGGCGGCGCAGCATCAAGGCTGAGCGGCAGTTCCAGGACAGGAGTGAAGGGCGCTGCGGCGCCCTTCTGCATTTTCGCCGCCGGGTGACGCCGGGGCAAACATCGTCTATCAACGATGGAGGCGGACGCGTGGCACGAGTCGGCGACGCCTGAACCTTTCCCCCGCCGGCAGCATTGTCCTGCCGGATACCAGACACTCCCCGGTCCATCCCTCAGCGTCGTTGGCGGCGGCCGGGTCGTATCGTTCATCTTCGGAGGCAGCAAATGGCATCGGTTCCATCCATCAAACTTCGCGACGGCAACTCAATCCCGCAGTTGGGGCTGGGCGTGTGGCAGGTCGATCCGGCGACCACGGCGCGGGTGGTTTCCGACGCGATCGAGGTGGGCTACCGCTCGATCGATACGGCCGAGGGCTACCAGAACGAGGAAGGCGTCGGCGAGGCGGTCAAGCGGGCAAGCGTGCCGCGCAACGAGCTGTTCATCACCTCCAAGCTCCGCAATGGCGGGCATGCCCGTGACCTGGCTCTCAGGAGCTTCGATGCGTCGATGAAGGCGCTGGGGCTCGAGCAGCTCGACCTGTTCCTGATCCACTGGCCGGTGCCGAGCCAGGGCAAGTATGTCGAAGCTTGGAAAACTCTGGTGGAGCTGAAGACGCAGGGGCGGATCCGCTCGATCGGCGTCTCGAACTTCAACCAGGATCACCTCGAGCGGATCATCGGGGAGACCGGCGAGACGCCGGTGGTGAACCAGATCGAGCTGCATCCGCGCTTCCAGCAGCGCGACAAGCGGGCGTTCCACAAGGCCAACAACATCATCATCGAGAGCTGGAGCCCGCTCGGGTCGGGGCGGATGCTGAACGATGCGACGGTCAGCGAGATCGCGAAGAAGCACGGCAAGTCGATTGCGCAGACGATCATCAGCTGGCACCTGCAGGAGGGGCTGATCGTGATCCCCAAGACCACGCATCGCGAGCGCATGGTCGAGAACTTCGACGTGTTCGGGTTCGAACTGGACGCGGATGACGTAGCCAGGATCAACGGGCTCGACAAGCGTGACGGACGCGTCGGGGCCGACCCGGCGACGGCGTCGTTCCTGTTCTGAGGTCTGCGCCCTTAGCAGGGGCGTGCCTTCGCACCACAGGCCGGGAGCGATCCCGGCCTTTTCTATTCGGCCGCGGCGGTGGAGCGCCGGCCGAACAGCAGGTCCTTGGCGGCGAGGACGGCGCCGGCGGTGATCAGGAGGCAGGCGATGAGGATCACGTGGCTGTAGGTGGCGTAGCCGGTGAGGATGAGGATCAGGGTCGAGAGCAGGGGCGCGGAGTAGGACGCGGCGCCGAGCACTTGGATGTCGCCGCGCTTCACGCCGATGTCCCAGACGTAGAAGGCGAGACCCACCGGGCCGAGCCCGAGGCCGATCAGGGCGGCCCACTGCCAGAGGTCGGTCGGCCAGACGGTCTGCTCGAGCAGCAGGTGGCAGATGGCGGCTAAAACGGCGGTGACGAGGCAGAAGCCGGCGATGGCGTCGCTGCTCACCGCGGCGAAGCGGCGCGACAGTACGGAGTAGGCGGCCCATATGACGGCGGCGCAGAGCGCTGTGGCATAGCCGAGGGTGTACTGCGCATCGAAGCCGAAACCCTGCCCGCGGGTGACGACCAGCACGGCGCCTGTGAGGGCCAGGGCGCAGCCGGCGATATGCTGCCACTTCAGCCGCTCGCCCGGCAGCAGGGCGGAGAACACCACGATCAGCAGCGGCCACAGGTAGTTGATCAGCCCGGCTTCGACCGGTGGGGCGTTCCTCAGCGCGAAGAAGTAGCAGAAGTGGTAGCCGAACAGCCCGCCGACGCCGAGCAGCCAGACCGGCAGCGGCTGCCGCATCGCTTTGATGGCGCCGGGGCGGATCACCAGCAGCGATAGTCCGCCGATGGCGAAGGTGATGGCGGTGAGCTGGAAGGCCGGCATGGTGCCGCTGGCGGCAGTGAGGAAGGCGAGCAGCGACCACAGCAGCACCGCGGTGAAGCCGATGAAGGTAGCGGTGGAGCGGGAGAGGTGGCTGGTCATTGGACGCTTCTAGCGCGGCTGCGCAAGCTACGAAAGTGGAGGGGTTGCAGGCGGCGAAGTCGCTCCCTAGCTTTGCGCCATGAGCTTGAGCATCGCCGACCTTGCCGAACTCCGCCAACGCCTGACCAGCGGCTTCGGCCCGATCGAAACCGAGGTGATGGCCGAGAAGGCATCCTCGCTGGGACATCACGGGCGACAGGTGGAGAAGGCCATGGCGGCGCTCAAGGCGTTCGATGCGGCGCCGGGCACGGCGGACGAGCGCTTGATCCTGGTCAAGGCGGCGGCACGCGACGTGTGGAAGTTCTTCGTTCAGCGCGAAGCCTGCGGAATGCGCGACCAGCGCGACGCGATCCGCCACTACGGCATCCCGCCGGAAGTGCTGGCGCGGCTGGGAGCAATGGAGAAATGACGCAAGGCGCGGATGCAACCCGATTGATCCGGCCGGGCGATTTCCGTAGAATCTGTGAGATCGATTACATGCCCAATCCGTGCGGAGCGTCGCGCGCGGCTCGGGCCAGCCGTGTCAAGTTGCATTGATTCGGCCGGGGGAAGCCGATGCTGGGCGATAAGGTTCGCAACTCCCTCAGGGACCTCGACAGGCCATTTTCGGTGCTGCGCCCGGCTGCTGACATGGTGCCGCCATTCCACAAGCAGGCCGTCGACGTGATCTGGGCCGGCTTCCGCATCGACCCCGAGGCGGTGCGGCCGTTCCTGCCCGATGGGCTGGTGCTGTCGCCGGCCAGTATCGGGGTGCTCGGCATCTACCAGGCGCCGACCGGCTACGGCATCGCGCCCTATATGCGCGGGCTGGTGGGCGTATCGGTCGAGGGCGTGCGCGGCTCGGACGTGGGCGAGGGGATGTTCGTGATGGGCAACATCATGGACGAGCCGGGCGCTGCGACGATGCGGCGGTTCTATTCCGGCGCGACGGTCGAGGGCGTGGCGCGCACCTGGCGTGAGGGCGATCTGCTGCACGGCGTTGCGTCGGTCGGTGGCGTCGACTGGCTGCGGGCAACGATCCGGCCGGGCGAGCTGCGGCCATCACTGTCGGGGGTCGACAATTTCCTCGGGCTGACCGAGGCAGGGCTGATCAAGCACGCCGACTCGACCGTGGCGGACCTGGCGGATGCGGAGATCGTGACGCTGGAGATCACCGATGCGGCGCCGGACTACATGCGGGCGCTGCGACCGATCGAGCACGTGTTCGCGCTCGACGCGGTGCGGGTGAATTCGATCTGGAGCGAGCCGCGCGTCGTGGGGCGGACGGCCTCGGGTAATGCCGCCTCGGTGTTTCTCGGGCTGATCGAGGATACCGGCCGGGCTGCTGCCGTGGTGCGGCAGGATGGGACGCTGATCGAGGCCAATGCCAGCGGGCGGGCGCTGCTCGGGCCGGATGGTCCGAAGCCGGGAGAGCCGCTGCTGAGCGGTGTGGCGGCCGAGAAGCATGCGCTTTGCCACGCGCTGAAGATGAGTTGCGCGCGCAAGGGCCCGCGGGTGTCGGAGCCGATCGCGCTGACCCGGCCGGGCGGCGGGCACCTGCTCGCCTACGTGATGCCACTCGAGCATGGCGAGCACGGTGGCGATGCGGCCCTGGTGCTGCTGGCCGATCCGCGCGGGCCTGAGCGGCGCGATGCGGCGCAGATGCTGCAGCTGTTCGGCTTGACCGGGGCGGAAGCCAAGCTCGCGGCGCTGGTGGGCGTGGGGCATGCGCCGCGCGGGGCAGCTGCGGAGCTGAAGATCTCGGAGAACACCGCCCGATCGACGCTGAAGACAGTGTACGACAAGCTCGGCATCAACAAGCAGTCGGAACTCGGCCACCTCGTGGCGCGGCTGCAATATCTCTAAGGCCAATGCTGACCATAGGGCGTCGGACCCCTCATTTGTGGGGTGCGAGTTTTGCCCCCTGCTGCGCATTGTCCGGTCGGGAATGCATCTCGGGATAGACCACCGTGCTCGACCTTCTGGACAGACGCTCCGCACCCAGGGCCCCGCAGCTCAGCGGGCTGACCGTCGGCGACGTCATCGCCATGCTCGAGACGTTCGATCCTTCGGCGCCGGTGATGGTTGCTGGTGAGAGCGGCGGGTTCGAGGAAGTGCTGGGGTTCCGCACCACCGGCGTCGTGCTGAACGTCAATTCGGCCGAGGGTTTTGGCCCGCACGACCTGCCCGATGACGGCGCCAGAGCCGACCTGGTCGCCGTGGTGCTGCGTTCCGCCGAGCGCTAAAGCGCCAGCTTGAAGCCTTCGTGGCTCTTCTTGAACCCCAGCCGCTCGTAGAAGCGGTGGGCGTCCAGCCGCTTCTTGTTCGAGGTGAGCTGGACGAGGCCGCAGCCGTGGGCACGCGCTTCTGCGACGGCCCAGCCGATCATCTCGCCACCAAAACCCTTGTTGCGATGTTCGGGCGCGATGTGCACCGCCTCGATCAGGCAGCGGGACTCGCCGAAGCGGGCGATGCCGGGAATGAAGGTGAGCTGTTGCGTGCCGACGCGCTGCCCGTCGAGCTCAGCGATGATCAGGCGCTGGTTAGGGTCGGCGGCGATGGCTTCGAAGGCGGCCAGGTAACGCGGGTGATGCGGCTCGTCGGGACGATCGTCGGTGGCTGCGACGCTGTCGTCGACGATCAGCCGGACGATGAAGCCGAGATCATCAGGGGTTGCGTCGCGATAGGTCAACCGGCTCATTCGGCTCGTCCTCGAATCCATCGATGTGGAGATCACGCGTACTGGTGATGATCGAGTCGAGGAAGCCGGGGAAACGCGTGTCCAGATCATCGCGGCGCAGGGTGACACGGCGGCGAGTGCCTTCGGGCGTGACATTGACCACGCCGGCCTCGCGTAGCTTGCCTACGTGGTAAGTAATCGACGTCTTGCTGGCGAGATCGGTAAACTGCCCGCAGGTCATGCCGATGCCCTCGCAGCGCGACAGGTGGCCGATGATCGCCAGCCGCGTCGCATCGCCCAGGGCGGTGAGCACGTTGGGCAGGGTGATCTGGTCGGCGTCCGGATGGGGCAGGGGAGGCTGGGTGTTCATCGCCTTCACCTAAGCCATTTCGGGCCAAAGTTCAATGAACGTTGAACTAGGGGTTGACGCAGGGTCGGCACAGGTTCATTTGTTCAACAATCATTGAACTAAGGAAAGTCACATGGACACGCGGCTTATCTGGCTCGCGCTCGGCACGTTTGCTGTCGGCGTCGAGGGCTTTGTCATCGCCACGCTCCTGCCGGCCATCGCGGCCGACAGCGGCGTGACGATCACCCAGGCCGGCTATCTGGTCTTCGCCTATGCCATCGCCTACGCGGTGGGTGCACCGGTGCTGTCGGCGCTGACCGGACGGTTCGACCGGCGGCCGCTGCTGGCGGTGGTGGCGCTGGTGTTCGCGGCCGGCGCGCTGCTGGCAGCGATATCGCAGGCCTATGTGGTCCTGCTGGTGGCGCGGCTGATCATTGCGGCGTCGGCGGGCCTTTACGCCGCGACGGCGCAGGCGGCTGCCGTGACGCTGGCGCCGGCCGAGAGGCGGGCCAGGGCGGTGGCTACGGTCGTCGCCGGCACCACTATGGCAGTGGCGCTTGGCGCGCCGATTGGGGCGTTCCTCTCGGGCTTTGCCGGGTGGCGCGGTACGTATTTCGCTATCGCGGCGGTCGGCGTGCTGACCTCGGCAGCGATCTGGCTGATGCTGCCGCGGGGCATTCAGGGTGATCGGCGCGGGCTTGGCGAGCGGCTGGGCGTGCTGAGCGTGCCGGGTCTGCTGCCGGCGCTGCTGACGATCCTGCTCTACATGACCGGGCCGTTCGCGGCGTTCATCTACCTGGGACCGGTGACGACGAAGCTGATGGGGCTCGATGCCGGGCTGCTGCCGTTCGTGATGCTGGCCTATGGGCTGGGTGCCGCGCTGGGCAATCCGTTGGGCGGGCAGTTGTCGGACCGGATCGGGGCGCAGGCGACGGTGACCATCGCGGCGGTGCTTAACATCGGCTTCCTGCTGCTGCTCGGGGCCATTCCGATGCTGCCGCAGGCGGCGATCATGCCGGGCTACTTCGCGTTCATGGTGGCATGGGGCGTTGCCGGATGGATGTTCGTGCCGGGGCAGGTGAGCCGGGTGGTGGCGCTGTCGCCGAGTTCGGCACCGCTGGCTCTGTCGCTCAACGCATCGTTCCTCTATCTCGGCACGGCGCTGGGTGCGCTGGTCGGCGGGCTGGTGCTCGAGCACCTGCCGATCAACGAACTGGGGCTGGTGGCGGCGATTTTCCCGACGCTGGCGCTCGGCGTGCTGCTGCTCAGCCGTCCGCGACCGGTGGCGATGCCTCGGCTTGGGTAGAAAATGCCTGCCGTACGCGTACGACAATTGCAGTCAGTCGACGGATATACATCTACCTCGAAATGAATCGCAATCACGAAGATACTTCGGCGGAACAATAACATGTTTCATTCGGATGTGAACAGATTTCGATTCGGCTGCGAGTAGTAATGGTCAAATGATCGAGTCTGAATTGACATTCCGTGGCAGTCGCTGAACCGTTCCGGTTGTCAACTCACGGAGGTTCAATTGACGACCACTGGCAAGAAGGCAAAATCGGCGACTGCAAAGACGAGTACACGAGATGCTGGCTCGGTGCGGATGGGGAACCGCAGTCCGGCCTTTGCGGAGGCCAAGCTCGTCGCTTCGACCAGCGACAAGGGTCAGGTGCGGATCGGCAGTCGCAGCCCGGCGTTCTGATCGGACACAGGCGGAGATCAGGTGATGGGCCAGACAGACGTCGTTTGCTTCTTCCGTCTGATCCCGGAGGCGCCGCCACCGCGTCGGGCCGACCGTGCCGTTGGCGGCACGGTTCCGACGCGGGGCTTCCGCTACTGTGAGCCGCTTTGCACGGCTTCGGCATTCGGCTGGTATGTGTTTCCGCCCACCAACTTCAGCCTGCGGTGGGATGGCTACGATGTCAGTTGGAGCCTCGGCGACGGCGAGTGGCACAATCTCGACACGATGCAGTACCCGGGTTTCTCCGATTTCTTCGACGAGCATTGCCCGCCCGAAGTACGTGGCTGCGCACCACCTCTGCTCGCCGTCGGGGCCGAGCCCGGTATCGTCAGCGTCTGGACCGGACTGCTGGCCTCCACCCTGCCGGGCTGGAGCCTGCTGATCCGCGCGCCGGCCAATCTCGCACACAGCAATCGCTACGACAGCTATGAGGGCATCATCGAGACGGACCGCTGGCTCGGGCCGCTTTTCACCAATATCCGTCTGACCAAGACCGATGTCGCCATCGATTTCCGCCGCGACACGCCGTTCCTTCAGGTGCAGGCCATCCCGCGCGAGGTCTACGAGGACGAAACGCTGTCCCGCTTTTCCGTTGGCGAGGACATAGGTGCGGTGACGCCCGAGTTTTGGAGCAGATATCGCCAGACCGTGGTCGAGCCGGGCACGGGTTATGAACGCGAGAAGGCGTACTATGCCAAGCAGGTCCGCCGGCGTGGCCGCTCCGGCGCGCCTCCGGGTAGCGACGTCGGATGCCCGCGATCGGTGGTTCAGGGGTAGCCCAAGCGCCAATTGACCGCGATCGCGAACCCTTCGTACTGCTGATGCAGGCGAGGGGTTTCCGACGATGGACGTGCGACTGCTGTGGTTGGCGCTGGGGGCATTTGCCGGCAGCGTCGAGAGTTCGCTTATCGTCAGCGTGCTGCCGGCCATCGCCAACGAAACCGGCGTAACCCTCGCGCAGGCTGGCTACCTGATCTTCGGCTACTCCATCGCTTACGGCATCGGCACGCCGCTGCTCTCGACCGTGTTCGGGCACCTCGACCGGCGGTCGGTGGTGGCGGGAGCGGAGTTGCTGTTCGGGCTGATGTGCCTGCTGCTCGGCGTGCTGCCGGGCTTCCTGCTGCTGGTCATGGCGCGAACGTTCATGGCGCTGGGGGCAGGCTTGTTCACCTCGACCGCGCAATCGACGGCGGTGGCGCTGGCTGCGCCGGGAAAGCGCGGCTCGGCCATTTCGACCGTGGTGATGGGCGGTTCGATCGCAGTGGCCGTCGGAGCGCCGGCTTCGGCACTGGTGGCGGAGTTTCTCGGCTGGCGAGTCGCCTATCTCGGACTCGGCGTGCTGGCGATCATTGCTTCGGCGACGATGTGGCTGAAGCTGCCGGGCGACATCCACGGCGACCCCCGGACCATCCGCGAGCGGTTGAGCGTGCTGAAGGTGCCGGGCATGCCGCTGACGCTGCTGACGTCGGGCGTGATGGTGCTGGCGAGCTTCACCTTCTTCAACTACCTGGCGCCGGTGACGACAGACCTGCTCGGTCTCGATCGCGTACTGCTGCCGCTGGTGATGTTCGCGTTCGGCATCGGCGCGATGTTCGGCAACTTCTTCGGCGGCCGGCTGGCGGATAAGATCGGCGGCCGACAAACCATGCTGGTGATCGGTGGGCTGATGGTGGTGCTGCTGGCGGCCATCCCGCTGCTGGCGATGCTGCCGCGGCCGCTGGTGCTGCCGGCGTTCCTCGTCCACATGCTGCTCTATGGCGTGGTGTCGTGGGGATTCTTCCCGCCGCAGCTGCACCGGCTGGCAGCGCTGGCGCCGACGGCGGTGCCGCTCTCGGCCTCGCTGAACCTGACCTCGATGAATATCGGCGGCGCGCTATCGGCGCTGGTCGGCGGGCTGGTGCTCGAGACCCTCGGCATCGCCTGGCTCGGGCCGATCGGCGCCGTCGCAGCGGTGGCGGCGCTGGTGGTTGCCTGGCTCGCGCCGGATCGCCGCTAGACGCGCTTCCCCTTGGGGCTCAGCGCCCATGCCACGATCAGCACGATCACCGCGAGCGCGGCCGGCAGGATGGCCAGCAACTGGTTGCCGGCGGCAAGAACCGCTGCGCCGGCCCACATTATCGAGCTCAGCGCCTCGGAGATGGTAGCGGTGCGCGAGGCGACCTGGCGGCGGCGGAACATGGCGCGGCGCATCGGCACGCGGAACCACAGCTGGATGGCGGTGGCGGAGCCGGTGGAGATGGCGACGAAGATTGCCGTGATCCACGCCAGATCCCACGAGACGATGGCGACCAGCAGCAGGATCGGCGCGAACACCACGCCGATCGAGCAGAGCACGGCCTCGATCTTGGCGATCAGCACGGCGCGCGGATGGATCGGCGCGGTGACGACGAGATCGTGCGCGTCCTCGCCGGAGATGGCGAGCCAGGAGAGGCCACCGGCGAGTTGGCCGGCCGCCATGACGATCACCGGGATCACCACAACATAGGTGCCGGCGCTCTGGCCGTAGGAGACCCAGAGGAACAGCGCCGGCGGAAACAGGTAGAGGATCTGCATCAGGGTCTGGCTGAGCAGCCAGGGGTCGCGCAGCAACAGGCGCCATTCCTTGATACGGAGTGCGTGGCGCTGCGAGGCCTTGCGGAACGGGCGGGTGGAGGCGGTCTGTTGTACGCGGGTGGCGGAAACGCCGGCAGCGGCGATGGCGTGCTGGGCGAAGCCGCCGGAGGTGAGACGGATCACCAGCGCAAGGGCGCCGAAGCCGAGGGCGACGACGAGCAGCATCGCGCCGAGATCGCCCATGGCGGCGCGGGCGGGCAGCCAGAGCGGGTTCGAGAGGTCAGGCGAACCGGCGATGAACTCGGGCGATTGCAGCACCGAGAAGCGGTTCATGTTGCCGAAGCTGAGGATGGCGACGGCCTGGATGCCGATGACGAAACCGGCGCCGACGATGCCGGCTATGATCTGGGCGATGAGGCGGGTGCGGGCCGGCCCGATGGTACGGAACAGGCCGACCGTGACGAGCACCGAGATCGCCGCGGCGAGTGCGCCGAAGCCGGCGAGGACGCCATAGGCGGCGAGCCAGCTCGGGCCCTCATAGGCGACCAGCACGTTGATGATCGGGCTGGCGAGCAGGCAGGCGAGCAGGACCGTGCCGAAGGCCGTCGCGCTGGTGCGGACGGCGAAGACGCTGGCGGATGAGGCGGGCGACGACAGGATCAGGTCGAGGTCGGAGCGTGAGTAGTAGGCACGGGTGACCGACTCTAGCGCCTGGCTCAGCATCACCGTCCAGAACAGGAAGCCGGTGCCGGTGACCATCACCAGGGTCGCCTTGTCGGCGACGATGCCTTGGCTCACCCAGGGCGCCAGCAGCGCGTTGGCGAGGAAATGCAGGCCCAGGTAGAACAGCGCCAGCACGAGGAACAGCACGACGCTGCGGACCTTGCGGCCGCCGGTGGTCATGGCGAGCCAGTCGCGCCAGGCGAGGCGGAACTCGTGGGCGGCGAACCAGGGGAGCGTGGCGGGCGAGCTCATCATGCGACCGCCGCGAGGTCGGCTTCCTTCTGCGCCACGAGATCGAGGAAGATCTCCTCGAGCGTGGTCTCGCGGCCGATGCGGGCGCGGAGCTCGGCCAGCGTGCCCTCTGCGACGAGGCGGCCGTGGTTGATGACGCCGATCCGCTCGGCCATGCGCTCGGCCACCTCGAGGATGTGGGTGGTCATGATGACGGTGACGCCGGAAGCGACCTTCTGCTTCAGCACGTCCTTGACCTGTCGGGCCGAGCCGGCGTCGAGGCCGGTCAGCGGCTCGTCGAGGATGATGAGGCGCGGGTTGTGGACCAGTGCACCAGCGAGGGCGACCTTCTGCAGCATGCCCTTGGAGAAACCACCGCAGCGCTCGTTGGCGTGCGGGCGGAGGCCAAGCCAGTCGATCAGTTCGTTTGATGTGCGTTCGGCTTCGCGCGCATCGATGCGCCAGAGGCCGGCGACGAACTCAAGATATTCCAACGGGGTCAGGCGGTCGTAGACCATAGGCTCATCTGAGACCCAGGCGACGATGGATTTGGCGGCGATCGGGTCTTTCGCGGTGTCGATGCCATAGACCGAGATGCCGCCCGCGTCGGGCTTCAGCAGGCCCGCGACCATGCGAAGGATGGTGGTCTTGCCGGCGCCGTTGGGGCCGAGCAGGGCGTAGAACTCGCCGGCCCTCACCTTGAGCTCGAGGTCGATTACGACCGGACGGTCAAAGCTCTTCCTGAGACCGGTGATATCGAGGGCGAGATCGGGGGACGGCATGCGAGGCTCCGCGGGGTTTGGCGGGAGCCTAGCGGCCAGCCGTTGAGGCCGGCTGAACGGGGCCGGTAAACAAAGAACTACTGCAGCCCCACCGCGTCGACGATGCCGCCGATGCAGCCGCCATCGGTGGGGCGGGCGGCGCGGAGCAGCTTGCCGAAGTCGGGAGTGTCGCCGGGCGTTCCCCAGAGGCCGATGGTGATCTCGCTGATGATGCGGCGCTTACCATCGTCGTCGCAGGCGATGCGAACGCGCTGACCGGCATTGCGGCCAAAGGCGTCGTCGAAGGCCTCGCGGATCTGGTCGCGCGTAAGCGTCCTGCCGATGTTGTCGGCGAAGAGGTCGCGGACCTTCGAGGCATTGAGCGCGGCGAGCAGTTGGGTGGCGGTGCCGTAGTAACTCGCCTCGTCGGCGCCGAAGCAGGTGCCATGCTTGATCCACTCATGCCGTTCGAGCTGCGAGCGGGTGCCGGGCATGACCTCGTCGAGGGTTTTCTGCAGGGCGGGCGGCAGTTCGACCGGAGGCAGTGCGGACCAGCGGCCGTCGCGATCGAGCTGCTCGATCTTGCCGGAGACGTCGCAGTACTCGCCGGTGGGCCACAGGCCGTGCAGTGAGAAGTGGCTGGCGTCGAAGCGGGTACGGCTCTGTTGGCGGCACTCCGGCTTGCCGGCGGCACCTTCGCAAAAGGCGGGCTGCCAGCTCGCAGCCAGAATCAGGAACTGGTCGGAAGCCTTGGAAGGTGTTGCGGGTTTTTGCTTCGGGCCCGGCTCGGCCGGGGCAGGGTCAGGGGCGACGACCGGCGGGGTGGTGTCCGCCGGCTTGAGCCAGAGGTAGACCGCCCCGCCGATGAGGAAAGCCAGCAGCAGGGCGGACAAAAGCCTCGGGTTCATCCGGTCAGCGCTGCGTCACATAGCCATCGGGGACGCCGCGAGTGGCGAGGACGAACTGCCAGACCTGCAGCACCTTGGCGCGGAAGCCGCCGGCACAGCAGAGCAGGTAGTACTTCCAGAGGCGGTAGAACCGCTCCTCTTCGGGGTTGCGATCCTTCTTCCAGTTGCGGTCGAAGTTCTCGTACCAGGCGACCAGCGTCTTGTCGTAGTGCGGCCCGATATTGTGGACGTCGATGACGCTGAACAGCCCGTCGATGGCCTTGCCGATCTGGGCGATCGAGGGGATGACGCCGCCGGGGAAGATGTATTTCTCGAGCCAGCCTTCGATCGTTTCGGTCGACCACTGGCTGCCGATGGTGTGCATCATGAACAGCCCGTCGTCCTTGATCACGCTGCGCGCCTTCTCGAAGTAGGTGCGGTAGTTTTTATGGCCGACATGCTCGAACATGCCCATCGAGACGGCGTGGTCGGTCTTGCCCTCGAACTGGCGGTAGTCCTGCACGCGGAACTCGACGGGCAGGTGCTTGTAACGCTCGCGGCCATAGGCGGCCTGGTCGGGCGACACGGTGACGCCGACGCAGTTGGCCCCGTACTTTTCTGCGGCGAAGCCCATGAAGGCGCCCCAGCCGCAGCCGATGTCCCATACGGTCTGACCCGGCTGCACGCCGATCTTGCGACAGACCATGTCGAGCTTGGCTTCCTGCGCGGCGTCGAGGTTGGTGACGCCCTCCGGCCAGTAGCCGCAGGAGCCGGTCATGCGCTTGTCGAGCGAGGCTTTGTAGGCCTCGGTCTCGTTGTAATGCATAGCGGCAACGCGCTGCGAACGGGCGATGTTCTGCATGTTCATGAAGCGCGCCTGCACCACCTGCCAGACGAGGTTGGTGGTGACGCGCACGCCATCGGGGACGCGCGAGCGCAGCACGCGGTTGAAGAACTCCGCCATGTCGGCGACGTCCCAGATGCCGTCCATGTAGGCTTCGCCGAGGCCAAGGGTTCCCTGGCCGTACAATCGTCTCCAGAACTCGTCTGAATGGATCTGAGGGTCCCACGGATTGGGACCGTTCAGCGTGATATCTGCCTCCTTGAGGAGGACTTCCATTTGTGGGGTGGCTCCCATCGAATCCCTGCTCGCTTAATAGACAAACGCGGGAGAGCCAATGCCCGTCGGGGAGGCAAGTCAAGGGCGGCAGGAGTGCCTGCCGCCCTCGCTGGATCAGAGCGTGATGCGGTACTCGGCGAAGCCATTTTCGCTGGTCTTGCCGGTGGCTTCGATCTTCACCGCGGTGACGTCCGCGAGATGCTCGGCCGCCTTCGGGCCGGTCTCGAACAGTACGGTGCCGCCGATCGGGGCCAGCGACCAGTTGCTGTCGGCCTTGGGCTCGATGGTCTTCTGGTCGATGATGTAGCGCACGATGATGTCGCGGTTGGTATCAGGGCCCTTGAAGACGATCTTGTCGGGGCCGAGGCCCGGGAAGGTGCCACCGCCGCCGGCGCGATAGTTGTTGGTGGCGACGACGAACTTCTGCGCGGGATCGATCGGCTTGCCATCGAACATCAGGTCGATGATGCGGCTCTCGGTGTTGCCGAGGTCCTCGCCCTTGGGGCCGTATCTCGACGGCTTGGTGACGTCGATCTTGTAGGTGACGCCGTCGATGACGTCGAAGTTGTACGCCGGGAAATCGAGGTTGATCAGCGGCTGGTCGGAGCCGCCGGCCGCGACCTGCAGGAAGATGCCGGCCGAGCGATCGAGCCAGTTCTGCACGTCCTGGCCGGTGATCACCACGGCCTGGATGGTGTTGGGATAGAGGTAGAGATCGGCGACGTTCTTGATCGCCACCGGGCCGACCGGCACGTCAGTGTAGTAGTCCGGGCCGCCACGGCCACCGGCCTTGAACGGCGCGGCGGCAGAGAGGATGGGCAGGGCCTCGTACTCGGTGCCCTTCATCATCTGCGTCAGGTACCACTTCTGCGCGATGTTGACGATCTGGACGGACGGATCGTCGGCCACCAGCGCGAAGTAGGAGTGGAGCGGCGCGGCCGTCTCGCCGACCGGGCGGCGGATGTAGGCGAGGGTCTCGTCGTGGTCGTCCTGCGCCGAGGCGAGGATGGTGGCGACGCTTTCGACCAGCGGCTTCACCTTGCCTTCGACGCGCTCGAAGATCGGGCGGGCCTCGGCGGTGTGGGAGACGACGGTCCACTTGCCGTCATCGGCCTTCTCGAGCAGCAGGTCGATCAGGCCCATATGCGAGCCCCAGAAGCCGGCCATGACGGCAGGCTTGCCGGCCAGCGTGCCGGCGGTGAGGTCGGCGCCTTCGAGGCCTTCGAAGTCCTTGGAGTTGGGGAACACCAGGTGCTGGTGGCCGGTGACGATGACGTCGAGGCCTTCGACGGCCGCCAGCTGCAGGGCGGCGTTCTCGGCCTTGGGCTGGCCGGTGTCGGCGGCGATGCCGGTGTGGGCGAGCGCGATGACCAGGTCGGCGCCTTCGGCACGCATCTTGGGGATATAGGCCTTGGCGGTCTCGACGATGTCGCGGGTGTCGACCTTGCCGGCGAGGTGGGTGTTGTCCCAGGTCATGATCTGCGGCGGCAGGAAGCCGATGAAGCCGAGCTTGATGGTCTGCTTGGCGCCGGCGCCGTCGGTCAGTTCCTTCTCGACGATCTTGTAGGGCGCGACGTAGGTCGTGTCGGCCAGCGGATCGGCGCCGAGTTCGCCCTTGGCGAGGTTGGCCGAGACGATCGGGAAGTTGGCGGCGGCGATGGCAGCGTCGAGGAACTCGAGGCCGTAGTTGAACTCGTGGTTGCCGAGCGTACCGACCTCGTAGCCGAGGGTGTTCATGGCGGCGATGATCGGGTGCGGCTCGTTGGTCAGGCCCTTCTCATAGGCGATGTAGTCGCCCATCGGGTTGCCCTGGATGACGTCGCCATTGTCGATGAGAATCGAATTGCCGGCCTCGGCGCGGATCGCGTCGATGATGGCGGCAGTACGGGCAAGGCCGAGCGTGTCGTTTGGCGCATCGGCGTAATAGTCATAGGGAAAAACCGCGACATGGAGGTCGGTGGTTTCCATCAGGCGCAAATGGGCCTGGCCGGCGGACGCTTGCACCGCGAAGGGGTGCAGCACCACGGCAGCGCCGAGCGTTGCCGAGCCGGCGAGAAAGGCGCGGCGCGAAATCGAGTAATTGTAGTTCATTGACGTCTCCCACAACATTTGAAGAAAGCGGCAGATGGGCGGAACGTCGGCTCTCGTGGCCGGTTATCCCGCTCAGCGACAGGTGGCCTCAGATGCCGTCGCGACGTGACGTTGGAATGACGACGGCAATTGTGACAGTGACCGTTCTGGACCATTCGGTCAAATTTGCGGTCGCAAGACGAATGGAAGTATTGTTGCTGGGCTGGTCCCATGGAGATTCCGGATGAAGTGGCAAGGGCGTGAGCGCAGTTCGAACATCGAGGACCGGCGCGGCCAGGGTGGCGGCGGTATGGGCGGGAACATGGGCGGCCTCGGCGGCACCCGCATCCCGATGGGACGCGCCGGCGGCGGTGGCCTGGGGTTGCTCGGCATCATCGTGGTACTCGGCATCATCTGGTTCGCCACTGGGCAGAACCCGATCGACATCCTGACTGGTGGCGGTGGCGCGACCACCTCACAGAGCCAGCAATGGGCGCCGCCCTCGACGAACGCGGGTGAGGACGAACTCGCCAATTTCGTCGGCGTGGTCGTCAAGGACACCGAGAATCTCTGGACCGAGGTGTTCCAGCAGAACAACCGGACCTACCAGCCGCCCAAGGTGGTGCTGTTCTCGGGCGCTACGCAATCGGGCTGTGGCACGGCGCAGTCGGCCTCGGGGCCGTTCTATTGCCCGAACGACAAGAAGGTCTACATCGACCTCAGCTTCTACGACCAGCTGCGCCGGCAGTTCGGCGCGCCGGGCGATTTCGCCCAGGCCTATGTGATCGCGCACGAGATCGGCCACGCCGTGCAGGACCAGACCGGCGTGCTGCCGGAGTTCAACCGGGCCCGCGCGACGATGAGCCAGGACCAGCAGAACGCGTACTCGGTGCGGGTCGAGCTGCAGGCCGACTGTTATGCCGGCGTGTGGGCGAACTACATCAACCGCGAGAACCTCTTGGAGCAGGGCGATACCGAGGAGGCGATCACCGCGGCCAACGCCATCGGCGACGACACGCTGACGCGCGGGCAGGTGGCCGAGCGCAACTTCACGCACGGCACTTCGGCGCAGCGCATGGCGTGGCTGAAGAAGGGCATGCAGACTGGCGACGTCAGCCAGTGCGATACGTTCAACGGCGCGATCTAGGAGCGCTCAAGTCATGGGCCTGATTCCCGCAGGTGCAATGCCGCATGTGAAGCGGTTCGGCTGGTCCGGCGTTTTGGCGCTGGGTGTGGTGATCGTCATGCTGGCGGGGATCAATCCGATCACGCTGATCAGCGGCAAGGTCTCGCCGCCACCACCACCGACCTCGATCACCGGCGTGCCGGCGAGTTCGGCGACGATCGATCAGATCGCCGCCTATCCGCCGATCGTCGGCGGGGAGGCGGAGCTGATGTGGAGGCGGTTTTTCTGGCAGACGGCGATCCGCTATCCGCGCGTGACGATGAGCGTGGTCGAGACGTCGAGCGCGTTCGGCTGCGGCATGGCGGGCAAGGACCTGACGGTGTTCTACTGCCCCGACAACCGGATGGTGTACGTCGATAGCAGCGCCTATGACCGTCTGCGCGCTAAGTTCCCGCTGGGGGCTGACTACGCCATGGCGTACCTGGTGGCTGAGGCGTACGGGCACCACGTGCAGTGGGCGCTGGGGGTGTTCACCGACCTCGTGGCGCTGCAATCGCTCAAGGACGCCGGCAAGATCGGGGCGCTGGAGCAGCAGATCGACCAGCAGGCGGCGTGTTACGCGGCGATGTGGACGATCACTGCGGGGATCGACGAGCTCGACAAGAATGCTGCGGTGATGGCCGCAGTCGACGCGGTGGAAGCCAATCGCGGCAACGCCATCATCAACCTGCCGCTGGGCCGCGTGGTGCCGGAGGTGCTGACGCCGGCGAGCAGCGAGGCGCGGGCCTTCTGGTACGACAAGGGCTACGCCATCCCGGCGCCAGGCAGCTGTAAGCTCGAAAAGATCGCGGCCGAAGGGCTGGTGTGAGATGAGCGCGCGGCTCGAGGGATTGCGGGTCGAACGCTTCTTCGATGACGGCACCTATCCCAACAGTGCGCTGCCGCTGCTATTCTACGAGGAGGCGGTGTCGCGGGGCGTCGCCGATCCCGAGGCAATGGAGACGCTGTTCGCTGCCAACGGCTGGCCGCCGGCCTGGCGGGCCTCAGTGTTCACCTACCACCACTATCATTCGACTGCCCATGAGACGCTGGGCGTGGCGCGCGGCTCTGCGCGGTTGATGCTCGGCGGACCGGAGGGTCGCGAGTTCGACGTGGAGCCGGGCGACGTGATCGTCATCCCGGCCGGCGTGGCGCATCGGCGCCTTGATTCGAGCGGCGATTTCCTCGTCGTCGGCTGTTACCCGCCGGGGCAGAACTGGGACCTGCTGCGCGGCGACGTCGGCGATCGTCCGCACGCCGACCACAACATCGCGCGGGTGCCGGTGCCGATCACCGACCCGGCAGGAGGAGCCTTCGGGCCGTTGCTCACCCATTGGCGAGTGGGAACTCGTTAATCGGGCTGGAATAGGGTGCGCGCGATACGCCCGGGGCCCTAGATGTCGCTCGATCTCACTACCCTTTACCTTGTCTCCGCCATGGTGACCGGTGTGTCTGGGGTATTGTTCCTGCTCGACATGCGGGGGAGGCCGGATCCGGCCCTGCGCTGGTGGGGGCTGGCGTTCCTGTTCGCCATCACGCCGGCGGTGATCTACGCGCTCGCGGGACAGGCGCCGGAGTTCGTGGTCCTCAATCCGATCGGCAACGGTCTGGTGGTCGCCGGCAGTTCGCTGCTGTGGGTCGGGGCACGCGCGTTCAGCAACAAGCGGACGCCACTGATCGCGTGGGTGGGACCTGCGGTGCTGACCGCTGCACTGCCATTCGCGCTCGAGCATCCGCTGGTGACCTGGAGCGGCTTCCCGCTGCTCGCCGGTGGTGTGGTGGTGTTCAACATGCTGGCGGCGCTCGAATGCTGGCGGCCGGTGGGGCCGCGGATGCGCAACCACGTCGTGCTGGCCGTGGCCTGGGCCGGCGGCTCGGTGTTCTACCTGTTTCGGCTCGTGGCGTTCGTGGCGTTCGGGCCGGACGATCCGCGCTTCGCTTTGGCGTTCGGCTCGGAGGCGGCGACGATCTGCGTGCTGCTGTTGATCGTCATTTCCAGTTTCTCGATGGTGGCGCTGGGCAAGGAGGTCTCGGAGGCGGCGCTCAAGCAGGCGGCGACACGCGATGGCCTCACCGGGGTGCTGAACCGGTCGGAATTCACCCGGCTGGCCGAGAAGGAGATTGGCGGCGGCGCCGAGCGGAAGGACGGTTACGCGCTGCTGCTGCTCGATCTCGACCACTTCAAGCGCATCAACGACACGCACGGCCACGCAATCGGCGACGAGGTGCTCGCCAGCGTGGCGGGGGCGGTGACCCGATGCCTCGCGCCACGCGACCTGTTTTGCCGATATGGCGGCGAGGAATTCGCGGCGCTGTTGCCCGGCGCGAGCTCCGAGGTGGCCGGCGCGGTCGCCGAGCGGGTGCTGCGCGCCGTACGCGACGTGACGGTGTGGACGCCGGCCGGACCGCTGCGCCCGACCACCAGCATCGGCATCGCCGCGGCGAATGTCGAATCGATGAATCTGGGGGCGCTGATGCGAGTCGCCGATATCGCGCTCTATCGTGCCAAACGCGGTGGCCGAGACCGCGCCGAAGGCGCCGGCGAAGCGCCGGAAGCACCGGCAAAAACCCTGCTAAACGCCTGACCCAGCGATCGGTTCCGCGTTCCTGTTGGGTTCCCGTCGGCCCTCAAAATGACCGGCAAATGATCGCCACGACGCCGTGATCCAGCCGGTTTGTGAGCACAATCAGGCTTAGTCTTTGACCTCGCCGACAGCGTTGAGGCTGTGGGCCGGACCTGGGCCACCGGGTGCCGTTTTGACCTCACATGGAAGGACAAAACTCCATGAAGAAGCTCCTGATCACCATCGCAGCCATTGGCCTTTCCTCGGCGGCTTTCGCCCAGGCGGCGGCAGTCACCTTCACGTCGGTCGATGCCGACACCAGTGGCGGTGTGAGCCTTGCCGAGGCACAGGTTGCCTGGCCTGATCTGACCCAGGAGGCGTTCGACGCCGCCGATACGAGCAAGGATGGTTCGCTCGACCAGGCCGAGTTCGACGCCTATGTGGCGACGCTTCCGGCGCCTGCCGCGCAGTAATTCGGCCAGCCATGGCTGAGAGGGGTCGCCAGGCCACCGGCGGCCCCTTTTCTATGGGCTCGGCGATTACTCGCCGGGTTTCGGGTGGTTGCGACGCCGGCGTCGGTCCTGTTCGGTCACAAACAGGCCAACGGCTATGACAGTACCTACGACGACGATGGGCCAAAGCCACAAAATCAGGTTCGTCATTTCAGGCCTCCAGGCCAAGCAAGACGCGCCGAGCAACCAAGTGTAGCACGATCGACAGCACCAGCCCAAGAATGCTGAGGCCAATCACGTTGGCCAGACCGCCATTTGGGATCGTCCCAAGCCCCATTCCGATGAATGGCGCCACGAGTGCTGCGAGAATGATCCCTGACGCCACCGCATTGAAGAAGTTGGCAGTCAGCTTCGTCCGTTCAATACCCGCGATGCTCATCGTTCCCCCCAAAACACCACATCCCACTATTTCATGCGGGATGTGCGAGGGGAGAGGCAAGTCTTACTCGCCGGGCTTCACCTGTTCCGGCTGGAGGGCGATGCCCTTTTGCGAGCGGACCAGGTTGAGGAACCGGGTGAACAGGTAGTGGCTGTCGTGCGGGCCGGGGCTGGCTTCCGGGTGGTACTGCACCGAGAAGATGGGCTTGCCCTCGACTTCGAGGCCGGCGTTCGAACCATCGAACAGCGACACATGGGTCTGCTTGACGTTGCCGGGGAGGCTCTCGGTGTCCACCGCGAAGCCATGGTTCATCGAGGTGATCTCGACCTTGCCGGTGGTCAGGTCCTTCACCGGGTGATTGGCGCCGTGGTGGCCCTGATGCATCTTCTGGGTCTTGCCGCCGACTGCGAGGCCGAGCAGCTGGTGTCCCAGGCAGATGCCGAACATCGGCTTGCCGGTTTCCATCAGCGTCTTGATCGTCGGTACGGCGTACTTGCCGGTCGCCGCCGGATCGCCCGGGCCGTTCGACAGGAAGATCGCGTCGGGGTTGTGCGACAACACGTCCTTGGCCGTTGCGGTGGCGGGAACGACAGTCACCCGCGCACCCTGGTCGGCCAGCTGGCGCAGGATGTTGCGCTTGGCGCCATAGTCGATGGCGACGACGTGGAACTCGGGGTTCTCCAGCCGGCCGTAGCCTTCCGTCCGGGTCCAGGAGGTCTGGTCCCAGTGATAGGTCTGCGCGGTAGTGACTTCGCGGGCGAGGTCGAGACCCTCGAGGCCGGGGAAGTTCTTCAGCTCGGCCTGCATCGAGGGTTCGTGGAAGTAGCCGTCGGGAGCGTGCGCGATGACGCCGTTCGGCATGCCGTTCTCACGGATGCGGGCGGTGAGCGCCCGGGTGTCGATGCCGGCGATACCGATGATGTTGCGCTTCTTCAGCCAGGCATCGAGCTTTTCGACGGCACGGTAGTTCGACGGGTTGGTGATGTCGGCGCGCAGCACGCAGCCCCGGATGCCCGAGAGCGCGGCCATGTTGACCGTCTCGATATCCTCGTCGTTGGTGCCGACATTGCCGATGTGCGGGAACGTGAAGGTGATGATCTGCCCGGCGTAGGAGGGATCGGTGAGGATCTCCTGGTAGCCGGTCATCGCGGTATTGAAGCAGACCTCGCCGGCGGCGTGGCCGATGGCGCCGATGCCGTGACCTTCGAGTCGCGTCCCGTCCTCGAGCAGCAGGAGGGCGGTCGCAGGTTTTTGCTGCCAGCCGGTCATGGCGGGGCTCCAAGGGTTCGGGTCGGTGTCGGTTGAGGGCTCTCCTTAGAAGGGGCCCGGCCCAAGCGCAAGTGGCGCTCGGGTATTATTGCGCTATATGGGGTGCGGCAAAGAGGGGACAAGTGAGCATGACGGGCGTGATCGAGCGTGAGATCGGCGGGGTGTTCGTGCCGGTGAGCGACATCGAGCGGGCACGCGACTGGTACAGCGCCCTGCTTGGGCTGGCGCCCGGTGGCGAAGTGTTCTTCGGGCACATACATGTGCTGCCGATGACCGAAGGCAGCGGCCTCGTGCTCGACAGCAAGGGGTTCGCCGGGCCGCACGACAAGAAGCCGGTGTTCCACTTCAATACGTCGGACGTGCACGCGGCCCGGGCGCATGCGGTGGCGTTCGGGGCGAGCGACGTCGGCGAGGTCACGGACGGGGTGTTCTTCACCTTCAAGGACCCGGACGGAAATCTGTTGATGGTGGCCGACGTGCCGCCTGCACCAAGGAGCTAGTGAATGCGTGATGCTATCAGCGAGGGCTACAAGACGGCGCTGAAGGCCGGCGACAAGCGGCGGACCGCGACGCTCCGCGCCGTGAATGCGGCGATCAAGGACAAGGACATCGACGCGCGCGGGCAGGGCAAGGGTCCGCTCAGCGACGAGGACGTGCTGGTGCTGCTGCAGAAAATGGTGAAGCAGCGCGAGGAATCGCTCGGCATCTACGAGAAGGCCGGCCGCGAGGATCTGGCGGTGGTGGAGCGCGAGGAGATCGCCATCCTCGGCGAGTTCCTGCCCAAGGGTCTGAGCGAGGCCGAGGTGGACGAAGCCATTCGCGCCGCCATCGCCAAGACCGGCGCGGCCGGGGCCAAGGACATGGGCAAGGTCATCGCCTCGCTGAAGGCGGACTATCCGGGTCGCATCGATTTCGGCAAGGCGTCGGGCCGCGTGAAGGCGGCGCTGGGCTGACAAAGCTGACGCTTTGCCGTGCGGACAAAGCTGATGCTTTGCCGTGAGCTAAGCCGCCAGCCGCAGCTCCGGGCCATGGACGCGGTTGCGGCCGGCGTCCTTGGCCCGGTAGAGCAGCTCGTCGGCGGCGCGCAGCAGCGCGTCGAACGTTTCGGCACGTGGCGAGGCGATGGCGATTCCGGCGCTCACGGTGGGCGGGCCGAACTCGCCCGATAGCGGCTCGGTGCCGGCGAGTTCCAGCCGGATACCATCCGCCAGCAGGTGAACCGCCGCCGCGCTGGTGGCGTGCACCAGCAGGCAGAATTCCTCGCCGCCGATGCGTGCCGCCACATCCTCCGGACCGAGGGCGCGCGACAGGATCGCCGAGAAACGGACCAGCACCTCGTCGCCGACGGCGTGGCCGAAGCGATCGTTGATCGCCTTGAAGTCATCGAGGTCGAGCATGATCACCGCGGTGGCCGGGGCCACAGGTGCGCTGCCGGCGAAGCTGAACAGGGCGCGGCGGTTGAGGAGGCCCGTCAGCGCGTCGGTCATCGCCAGTCGACGGTGCGCCTCGGTGATGCGGAACTGGTGCAGCGCCATGGTCACGGCGCCTGCGGCGGCGAGCGAGGCGAGGAGCGCGATCGAGTTGAGGTCTTCGGCCCAGTTATGGGGGCGCTCGGTCAGCACCCATTGTCCACCGGCGAACAGCACTGCCGCGCAGAGCGCGAAGGTGATCGCGGTGGAGCCGTAGAGGGCGGATTTGGCGAGCATCGCCAGCGGCGTGTTGGCGCGGGCGATCCAGTGTTCGCGGCCGGCGGCAAGGAAGAAGCCCGAGGCCGCGATGTTCATCACGATGGTGCCGACGCCGCTGAGGCCGACAGCGAACAGCGTCGCCATCACCGTGCAGGCAATCAGCCATGCCACCAGCGCCGAACGCCACGGGGTGCGGCCGGCGGAGAACTGCGTGCAGCCGATGTAGATGAAGGCGAAGCCGGCGAGCAGCAGCGCGAAGGCGATGCACTGCATGGCCGGATCATAGGTCTCGAACCAGCCGTAGAGCATCGAGCCGGGCGCCACGAAACCGAGGCCGAGGCCCCAGCTTAGCAGATACTGGTCCTGTCGCGTGCCGAGCCAGGTGATGACCAGCGTCAGCATTAGGGCGGTGGCGGAAAAGCCGATAGCGATGAGCAGGGATGTCTGGTCGAGCACTGGCGGAATCGGATCGGACGCGGGCGTAGGTGCATCGTACCGGAGCGAGGCCATCGGCGGGGAAATGCGCCCGCCGATGGTAAAGAATATCCTAGGCCTTGCTGGCCTCAGCGACCGAACCGCGACGCTCGAGCCACCAGGAAAGGCTCGCCGTTCCGGCGGCGCAAAGGCTGGTGACCACCCCGACCGCCGGGATGTCGGCGTAGCTGACGCCGGCGCTCAGCAGCATGGCGCCGATGAAGGCGCCGCCGGCGATGCCGACGTTGAAGGCGGTCGAGATCAGCGACGAGGCGAGGTTGGGAGCCGAATGGGCCGCCGCGATGACGCGCGCCTGCAGCGGGGTGGAGAAGGCGAAGCCGAGGATCGAGGTGCCGAGCAGGTTCACAGTCATCCATACCTTGTCGTGCATGGCGAACAGCATGGTGAAGTAGAGCAGGGCCTGCAGCAGCAGCACGGTCAGCAGGGTGGGCATCGGCTTCCAGTCGGTGCCGCGGCCGCCCAGGTAGATGCCCAGCACCGAGCCGAGGCCACCGATCAGCAGGTAGATCGGGACAATGGCCGGCGAGAGCCCGGTGACTTCTTCCATGATCGGGACCTGGTAGGTGCCGAAGGCAAGGGCGCCGATCATCACGAAGGTGATGGTCAGGTAGGAGAGCCAGACCTCCTGGTGGCGGAGCTCGCGCACCTGCTCGCCGAAGGTGGCGTGGCGCTCACCTTCCTGCCGCTTGTCGTGCGGCAGCTTGAGGAACAGCACGATGGCAGCAATGGCGCCGAGCGCGGCGACGAACAGGAACGGGATGCGCCAGCCGAAGTTGAGGCCGATGGCGCTGCCGCCGGGGAGGCCCAGGAGGTTCGCGATGGTGATGCCGGAGATGAACAGCGAGAAGGCGGCGCCGCGCCGTTCGGGCGGCACGAGGCCGACGACGACCACGTTGCCGGCGCCGAAGAACACGCCGTGGGCGCAGGCAGAGAGCAGCCGCGCCGCCAACAGCAGGCCGTAATCCGGGGCGATGGCGCACAGCACCTGGGCGATCGAGAACACGATCATCAGGCCTATCAGCACGTTGCGCTGCGAGAAGCGCGAGGTGAAGACGGTGATGACCGGCCCGCCGACGGCAACGCCGATGGCGTAGGCGCTGACCAGCAGGCCGGCGATCGGAATCGACACTGCCAGATCCCCGGCAAGCGACGGCAGGATGCCGGAAATGACGAACTCGGCCGAGCCGACTGCAAACGCAGCCAGCGCCAGGGCGTAGATGGCGATCGGCATGACTATCCTCAAAGTATCTGGCGCGGTCAGACCACGCCGTGCCGCAGGAAGCAAGCCGGATAAGCAGCGGTGCCTAAACCCCACTCGAGGCTTGGCGCGCCGGCAAAAACAGCTAACCTCCTCTGAGAAAACAACATTGGAGGCGGGCCGATGGCTGTATCAAGTGACACCAAGAAACGCTGGGCCTGGATCACCGGGCTGCGGGGCCTGCTGATGTTCCTCGCCGGGCTCTATGCCATCTTCTTCCCGGCCCAGGCCCTCGCGATACTGGTGATTGCCGGCGGTGCACTGTTGCTGGCGGATGGTGTGCTGGGGCTGTGGAGCCTCACCTTCGGCGGCGCCAAGACCGGCAATTTCTGGTTCGACGTGGTGCGCAATGTGCTCGCCATCATCACCGGTGTGCTGATCCTGTTGTCGCCGTTCTTCGCGACGCTGCTGACCGCGACGATCCTCGTCTATCTCGTTGCATTCCAATCGATCTTCGTCGGCGTCATGGAGATTTGGGTAATCATCCGCGAGCGCGAGCAATATACCCGAATCTGGCCGGTGCTACTGTCGGGCGCGCTCTACGCGCTGTTCGGCATCGCGCTGCTGTTCTGGCCGGTGTTCAGCGCCCTGGTGTTCGTGACGCTCGCGGGCATCCTCGCCGTCATCTTCGCGATCGGCCTGTTCGGGCTGGCGTGGCGGATGTTCAAATCGGCCGGCGAGACCCAGAGCACAAAGCCCGTGTGACCCGAGGACCCGAGGAGGGCAGAATGGCTACCGAAAGCGCATTACACTGGCCGAGCATTTTCGCCGGCGTTCGCGGCATCCTGATGCTGGCGGGCGGCATATTCGCACTGATCTCGCCGCAACTGGCGCTTGCGACCCTGGTGTGGGTCGGCGGTGTCATCGTCGTCATCGACGGGGCCCTGGGGCTGTGGGGGCTGCTGTTCGGCGGGCGCACCAGCTCGCGGCTCGGCGTTGCGATCACCCGGCACATCCTTGCGATCCTCGCAGGCCTGCTGATCGTGGCGTTTCCTGCCATGGCGGCGGCGATCGGCATCTCGACGCTGGTGATCCTCGTCGGGATCATGATGATCCTGATCGGGGCGTTCGCGCTCTATGTCACCGTCGCCGGCCGCGCGCTGCTGCGGCAGGGGACGTTCTGGCCGGAAGTACTCAGCGCCTGCGCCTACCTGGTGTTCGGCATCCTGCTGCTGGTGATGCCACTCAGCAGCGCCCTGGTCCTGGTGAGCATCGTCGGCGTGCTGATGATCCTCTACGGGCTGTTCCAGCTGTACATAGCCTGGCAGCTGAGGAGCATCGAGGTGAAGGTCAGCTGATCCGACGTTTGGGCGCGACTTTGCGCCCGACAGCCTTGCGGCTTCGGTAGATTCAAAGAACGGCGGGTTCCGGCGCGGGTTCGACCACGCGGGTAGTCCGCAGATGAAACGGCCGTCGCCACGCCGGAACCGTTCGGAGTTTTTGCGGGGACCACAAGGAAGCGGCCTGCTCCCCCAGCATGAGAGCTCGGGGACGGCAGCCGGGTGCTCATAGTCGCGGCCGCCGGGAGACGGCTCCCCCAGCACCGAAGTCCCCTACCAGCCGTCCGTACGCGACTGCGCCCTGTGGGTGACGGGAGGAGAATCGCACGGTCTGGAGGTGCGGGGGATAATGCGGGTGATGACCGGTTGCGGCCTGTGTATAACGACATTGCCGCTGACTTTGGCTGAGCCAGTGCTTACTTAGGGGCATGCGCTTTTCCGACGGCTTCCTTGATGAGATCCGGCAGCGCCTGCCGATCTCGCAGGTGGTGGGCGAGCACGTCATCTGGGACAAGCGCAAGAGCCAGCCACAGCGCGGCGACATGTGGGCGTGCTGCCCGTTCCACGGCGAAAAGAGCCCGAGTTTCCACGCCGACGACCGGCGCGGCATCTACCATTGTTTTGGCTGCGGAGTGTCGGGTGACCACTTCCGGTTCCTGACCGAGAAGGCCGGGATGAGCTTTCCCGAGGCGGTCGAAAAGCTCGCCGGGATGGCCGGGGTGCCGATGCCGGCGCGCGACGAGCGCGACGAGGCGCGGCAGGAAAGCCGGCGGACGCTCTACGACGTGATGGAGGTCGCCACCCAGTACTTTGAGGCGGCGCTGAGCCACAATATCGGGGCGCGGGCGCGCGGCTATCTCAACGAGCGCGGGGTGAGCGCGGCGGCGCAGACGAAGTTTCGGATCGGCTATTCGCCCGACAGTGCCAACGGGCTGAAGGAGCACCTCGCGGCGAACGGCGTGTCGGCGCAGGAGATGGTGGATGCGGGGCTGGTGGTGGTGCGCGAGGATTCGCCGCTGCCCTACGACCGGTTCCGCAACCGGGTGATGTTCCCGATCACCGACCTCCGCGGCAAGGTCATCGCCTTCGGTGGCCGCGCGATGTCGGCGGATGTGCCGGCGAAGTACCTCAACTCGCCCGAGACCGAGCTCTTCAAGAAGCGCATGACGCTCTACAACGGGCAGACGGCCCGCGAGGCGGCGCGCTCGGGCAAATCGGTGATCGTGGTCGAGGGCTATCTCGACGTGATCGCGGCGGTGACTGCCGGCTTCGAGGGCACGGTGGCGCCGCTCGGCACGGCGCTGACCGAGGAACACCTGCAGCTGTTATGGCGGATGAGCGACGGGCCGGTGCTGTGCTTCGATGGTGACGGGGCCGGGCAGCGGGCGGCGGCCCGGGCGACCGACATCGTGCTGCCGCACCTGCAGCCGGGGCGGACGGTGCGAATCGCGACGCTGCCCGAGGGGCAGGATCCGGACGACCTGATCAAGGCGCAGGGGCGCGGGGCGTTTGCCGACGTGATCGACCGGGCGCGCTCGTTGTCGGACGTGATCTGGAGCATCGAGACCGGCGGCATCGTGCCGGAGACGCCGGAGGCGCGGGCGGCGCTCGAGGCGCGGCTCAAGGCGCGGGCCAATGCCATCGGCGAAGCATCGGTGAAGCGGCACTACATGCAGGCGTTCGACGAGAAGCTGCAGGCGTTCTTCGCGCCCGTGCGCAACCAGCGCTGGGAGCAGCGGGGCAATGGTGGGCAGCGCGGCGGCAGTTTCGACCGGCGCAATCCGCGCGGCGGCCCGGCCGCTCCGGTCGGCAGCCGGGGCAGTCCGCGGGTGGTGGTGTCGGATACGCTGAGGAACTCGCGGCTCTTGAAGCCGGGCAGGGGAGTGGACGCCACGCCGCGCGAGGCGGCGATCCTGATCACGCTGGTAAACCACCCGGCGCTGGCGGACAGCCGGCTCGAATCACTTGCGTCACTGGAGCTCAGTTCACCCACCTCGCGGAACCTGTTGGGCACCATGCTGGACCTCGTGACCCGCGACCACGACATCAGCGCCGATGCACTCAATGCCGCACTGGGGGCGCGCGGCTTCGGCGAAGCGCTCGACAAAATGCGGGATTTGCTGGCCCGCCAAGGGGTTTGGCAGTCAGGCGCCGAGATTGCCGATCCCGACGCCGAGATCGGATTACGTCATGCGCTGGCCTTGCAATCCAAATCCGTTGAGCTAAATAAGGCCCTGAAGGCAGCCGAATTGGCGCTGGGCGACGACCCGAGCGAGGAAACATTCGAACGGCTGCGGGACATCCAGAACCAGATCACCACCGTCGATGGCACAGAGGCATTGATCGAAGGGTTTGGTTCGTTATCGG
>JAESFN010000387.1_pt1 | contig 44835 bp, 43 predicted proteins | sample 9269411 | NCBI WGS metagenome assembly JAESFN01 (sample SAMN14505399, study PRJNA617100) | algae metagenome | isolation source: Iphinoe sp. HA4291-MV1 and co-occurring heterotrophs from trail next to... | place: USA: Maunawili Falls, Hawaii | collected 2009-07-25
CGCAAACGCTCGCGGAGGCAATAACCGGTAAAGGAAGCCTTCCATGGCATTGCCCGATTTTTCCATGCGTCAGCTGCTCGAAGCAGGTGTTCACTTCGGCCACCAGAAGCACCGCTGGAACCCCAAGATGGAACGCCACATTTTCGGCGTCCGCAACGACATCCACATTCTCGACCTGAGCCAGACCGTGCCGGCCCTGCAGCGCGCGCTGCAGCTGATCTCGGACACCGTCGCTGACGGCGGCCGCGTGCTGTTCGTCGGCACCAAGCGCCAGGCTGCTCCGGTGGTGGCCGAGGCTGCCCGCCAGTCCGCCCAGTACTACGTCAACTCGCGCTGGCTCGGCGGCACGCTGACCAACTGGCAGACCATTTCGAACTCGATCGCCCGCCTGCGCGAGCTCGAGGCCCAGCAGGCCGAAGGCGGCCATGGCCTGACCAAGAAGGAGCTGCTGCTCCTCAGCCGTGAGCAGGAGCGCCTCGAGCGCGACCTCGGCGGCATCAAGGACATGGGCAACCTGCCGAACCTCTTGTTCGTGATCGACACCAACAAGGAAGCGAACGCCATCAAGGAAGCTAAGCGTCTTGGCATCCCGGTGATCGCTATCGTCGACTCGAACTCGGATCCGGACACCGTCGATTTCGCCATTCCGGGCAATGACGACGCGGCTCGCGCCCTCGAGCTCTACTGCTCGCTGGTGTCGCGCGCGGCCATCGACGGCATCGGCCGTTCGGCTGCCGGCCGTGGCGCCGACCTCGGCGCTTCCGCCGAGGCTCCGGAAGAGCCGGCGCTCAGCGCCGAAGACGCCGACACGTCGTCCGCCAACTAATCCGGTTCGCTCCGGGTTACGCATTCGAACAATGGCGCGGCTCCGGGCAAGGGGCCGCGGAAAGGTGATATCAAATGGCTGTTTCCGCTCAGCAGGTTAAAGAGCTCCGCGAACTGACCGGCGTGGGGATGATGGACTGCAAGAAGGCCCTCGAGGAGACCGGTGGCGACATGGAAGCGGCAGTCGATTGGCTGCGCACCCGTGGTCTGGCCAAGGCCGCCAAGAAGGCCGGTCGCGTCGCGGCTGAAGGTCTGGTCGGCGTCTCGCTCGACGGCACCCGCGGTGCGATCGTCGAAGTGAACTCCGAGACCGACTTCGTTGCCCGCAACGACCAGTTCCAGACCATCGTCGGCAACATCGCCAAGCTCGCCCTCGACGCCAATGGCGACGTGAGCAAGCTCAGCGAGATGCCGTACCCCGGTTCGGGCCGTTCGGCCTCGGCCGAGCTGACCGACGCGATCGCCAAGATCGGCGAGAACATGAACCTGCGCCGCACCGGCACGCTCACCGTCAAGGACGGCGTGATCGGTTCGTACGTGCACAACTCGGTGGCCCCGGGCCTTGGCAAGCTGGGCGTGATCGTCGGGCTGGAGTCGACTGGTGACAAGGCCGCGCTGAATGCCCTGGGCAAGCAGCTCGCCATGCACATCGCCAACACCAAGCCGCTGAGCGTGTCGCCCGACGACATCGACCAGGACGTGGTGGCCCGCGAGCGCGCCATCTTCACCGAGCAGGCCAGGGAATCGGGCAAGCCCGACGCCGTGATCGAGAAGATGATCGAAGGCCGCGTGCGCAAGTTCTACGAGGAAGTGACGCTGCTTTCGCAGGTGTTCGTGATCGACGGCGAGACCAAGATCGCCGACGTGGTCAAGAACGCCGAGAAGGATGTCGGCGCCCCGATCAAGGTGACGGGCTTCGTCGCCTACGCACTGGGCGAGGGTATCGCCAAGGAAGAGACCGACTTCGCGGCTGAAGTTGCCGCCACTGCCGGCGTGAAGTAAGACGCGGGATAAGTTTCGGACGGGCTGGTCACCAGCCCGTCCGAATATGCCATAACCGCCTGCGACGCCCTTAGATTCGGGCCTTTGCAGCGCACCTCGGGAGACAGACGAATGGCCAAATCCGCCTACAAACGGATTCTGCTGAAAGTCTCCGGGGAAGTGCTCGCCGGCGACCAATCGTTCGGCATCGAGCCGAAATTTCTCCACGCCATGGCTGACCAGATCGCCGAAGTCGCCAAGAGCGGCGTGCAGGTGGCGATCGTCATCGGCGCGGGCAATATCTTCCGCGGCATGGCCGTGGCCGCCAAGGGCGGCGACCGCGTGACCAGCGACCTGATGGGCATGCTGGGCACGGTGATCAACTCGCTGGCGCTGGGCGACGCCATCGAGCAGAAGGGCCTCAAGGTCAAAGTCTATTCCAACGTGCCGATGGAGACGGTGGCCGACACCTTCACCGCTCGCGACGCCAACCTCGCCCTGGCCGATGGCTACGTCGTGGTGTGCGCCGGCGGCACCGGCAGCCCGTTCTTCACCACTGATACTGCTGCCGCACTCAAGGCAATCGAGCTGCGCTGCGACGTGCTGCTCAAGGGCACCAAGGTGGACGGGGTTTATTCCGAGGACCCCAAGAAGAACCCCAAGGCGAAGCGCTTCGAGACGATCAGCCATGAAGAAGTGATCGCCAAGGACCTGCGCGTCATGGATACGGCGGCCTTCGCGCTTGCCCGCGACAACGGCTTGCCGATAATTGTTTACGCGCTCGACGACAAGGAAGGCCTCAAAGGCGTCCTGGCCGGCCGGGCAAAGAGTACACGCGTCGGCTAAGACGCGGATATCTTAAGGAGTATTACGATGGCCGAGGCATTCTCGCTGCCCGCACTCAAGGACCGGATGCAGAAGTCGATCGTCTCGCTCCGGGACGAACTGGCTGGCCTCAGGACCGGTCGCGCAAGCGCCAGCCTGCTGGAGCCCGTAACGGTCGAGGCCTATGGCGGCCGCATGCCGCTCAACCAGGTGGCGACCGTCACCGTCCCCGAGGCCCGCATGCTGAGCGTGCAGGTGTGGGACCGCAGCCTCGCCAGCGCCGTGGAGAAGGCCATCCGCAACTCGGGCCTCGGGCTGAACCCCGCCGCCGAAGGCGTGGTGATCCGCGTGCCGCTGCCGGAGCTCAACGAAGAGCGCCGCCGCGACTTGACCAAGGTTGCGCATAATTATGCCGAGCAGGCGCGTGTCGCTGTCCGCCATATCCGCCGCGACGGGATGGACCTGCTCAAGAAGCTCGAGAAGGACGGTGACCTCAGCCAGGACGACAGCCGCAAGCTGGGCGATCAGGTGCAGCAGGCGACCGATGCCGCCGTGGCCGATATCGACAACGTGCTGGCCGTCAAGGAACAGGAAATCATGCAGGTCTAGTATAGACCTGTAACGCGCTGCCCCTGGAGGGCGTCAATGTCCGCCGATACTGCCGTCGCCACGACGCTCAGCCAGAAGCCTGGCCTCAAGATTCCCGCCCATCTGGCGGTTATCATGGATGGCAATGGGCGCTGGGCGAAAGCGCGCGGCAAGGTCCGCACCGAAGGGCATGTCGAAGGCGTCAAGGCGCTGCGCCGACTGGTCGACCTGTCGATCCGCTACGGCGTCAAGCACCTGACGGTGTTCAGTTTCTCGTCGGAGAACTGGAGCCGGCCGCGCGACGAGGTGAACTTCATCTTCGGGCTGTTGCACCGGTTTGTCGCTTCAGACTTGGCGACGCTGATCCAGAACAACGTCCGGGTGCGGATCATCGGCACCCGCACCGGCCTCGATGAGGCGCTGAAGCGGCTGATCGACGAAGTACAGGTCAAGACCGCGCGCAATACCGGCCTCGAGCTGATCGTCGCCTTCAACTATGGCGGCAAGTCCGAACTGACCGAAGCCGCCAAAGCCATCGCCCAGGCCGTGGCCGCCGGCACGCTTCGTGTTGAGGATATCACGGAAGAGACCATCGCGCGGGCGCTCTACACCTCCGGCACCCCGGACCCCGACTTGATCATCCGTACCAGCGGCGAGCAGCGGGTGTCGAACTTCCTGCTCTGGCAGGGGGCTTACTCGGAACTGGTGTTCGTCGAGGAGAACTGGCCTGATTTCGGCGAGCAGGTCTTCCTCAGGGCGCTCGATGAGTATTCCTCGCGCAGCCGACGTTTTGGCGGGATCGAGTCGAGGAGCCAGTGAGCGCACCGGAGGACCAGCGTCCCCAGTTCAACCCGCTCGCTCGCCGGTCCTGGACGGATCTCGGCCCCCGCATCGCTTCTGCCATCGTCCTGCTCCTCATGGCCGGCGTGGGTCTCTATTTCGGCTCCTACGTCTTTGCGGCGCTGGTCGCGGTGGTGTTCGCCGGCTGCTATCGCGAGTGGGAACGGATGGTGACGCTGAAGCCGCTGACCACGGTCGGCGGCGCGCTGATCGGCCTGCTGGTCATTGCTGCCCTCATCTACCCCGCCCTCGGGCCGCTTGCTTCGCTCGCCGCGGTTGCGGCCGCCGCAATCGTCGCGGCGTTCGGCAGCGCGGATACGCGGCTGTGGCGGATCGGCGGCGTGGTATTTTACGGCATCGTCATCGTCGCCTTGCTGACCATCCGCGGCGAGGCGACCTGGAACCAGCCCGGCGTGTTCGACAGCGGCCTGTGGGCCGGCCTGCTGCTCGGCTGCGTGATCTGGGCGACCGACACCGGAGCCTATTTCACCGGCCGGCAGGTCGGCGGCGAAAAGCTCGCGCCGGATATCTCGCCCTCCAAGACCTGGTCGGGCGCCATCGGTGGCTTCGCGCTGGGCACGCTGGTGGGGCTGGTGGTCTGGCTGCTGGTGGCGCCGCAATCGCCATGGTGGATCGGGCTGGCGCTGTGCGCCACGCTCAGCATCCTGGGGCAGGTGGGGGACCTCGCCGAGAGCGCCATCAAGCGGCGCTTCCGGATCAAGGATTCCGGCGACATCATCCCGGGGCATGGCGGTCTGATGGACCGGCTCGACAGCCTGACGCTCAGCTCGATCTTCCTTTGCGTCGTGGGGGCCCTACATGGCGGCCTGGGCGCAGTGGCGTCGGGCTTCCTCAACTGGTGACGCTGCGACACCCGGTCCTATCGCAATCTTAACGCATTCGACCCCTAGGTTCTCGGCAACTGCGGGGCGTTCGGAACCGACGACATGGACTTTGCTTTCTGGCTGCTCTCGTATGTGGTGCCGTTCCTGGCGGTCCTCACGATCATCGTGTTCGTGCACGAGATGGGGCACTATCTGGTGGCACGCTGGAACGGGATCGCCATCCAGGCCTTCTCGATCGGCTTCGGTCCGGAACTCATCGGCTTCAACGACAAGCGCGGTACACGCTGGAAGCTCTCGGCTATCCCGCTTGGCGGCTATGTCCGCTTCGTTGGAGACATGAACGCCGCCAGTATGCCCGACGAGGCGTTCATCGAGCGCGTCGGACCTGAGCTGAGCCGGCAGCTGTTCGTCAACAAGAATGTCTGGCAGCGGATCTCGGTCGTCATTGCCGGGCCGGTGGCCAACATCATCTTCACCCTGCTTGTGCTCTATGCACTCTTGCTTGGCTACGGGCGGTACACGATCCCGCCGGTGCTGGACGCTGTGCCGGTCGAGTCCGTGGCGGGGCAGGCGGGGCTTGCCGAAGGGGATCGCATCCTGTCGGTAGATGGCTACGAAGTCCGCGGTTTCGAGGATTTCCAGCGCCTTATCGCCACCGCTCCGGAGCGGCAGGTTTCGATCACCTTCGAGCGTGCCGGACAGACCGAGACCATTACGGCGGTGCCGCAGGCTGTCTCAACGACCGATCGGTTCGGCAACTCGCATCGGATCGGGCGGCTCGGCGTCACCAAGAACATCGACCAGTCGGACGTCGTGCTTTACCGGCCGGGTCCGGTTGAGGCGATCGGCATGACCTTGGAGGAAGTTCGCTTCATCGTCGACCGGACGGTGGCGTTCCTCGGCGATTTCTTTGTCGGTCGAGGCGATGTCGAGCAGCTCGGTGGGCCGGTGAAGGTTGCCAAGGTCTCGGGCGAGGTCGCAAGTCTCGGAATTGTCGCGTTGATCAATCTGATGGCGCTGCTGTCGTTGAATATCGGCATCTTCAACCTGCTGCCGATCCCCATGCTCGACGGTGGTCATCTGGCTTACTACTTGGTCGAGGCGGCGCGAGGGAAGCCGCTGAGCCAGAGGGTCCAGGAGATCGGCTATCGGTTCGGGCTGGCCATCGTGTTCACGCTGATGGTGTTCACGCTGATCAACGATCTGTTCTGAGCGAATCCATCCGGGATGGGGACGCCAGGCGGCGAACACATTGTCGCCGCGCCTCCGACGCATTTGCTCGAATGCCCCTACACTCCTGTTAACCCTTGGATAAGCTTAGTTTTCTAGGTGTTGCAGGAATGCACGAGGGCCAATCTTTCGCTAACCTCGAAGCCGGTCGCGGCTTGTCCGTGGTTAAAATTCCAGTAAAAGCTTTTGATGGAGTTAGCTGGGGACGCTGTGCATGGCGATTCCCGGCATAGGTCGCACGAGGCAATAAGAATCATGACGAACCCGAAAAAGCTGATGCGCGGTGTTTTTGTAGCGCTCGCCCTCGTGGCGGCGCCGCTCGCAGGCGTCAGCGGTACATTCATCGGGGTCGATGCGGCCCAGGCTCAGCAGCAACGCCTCATCTCGGCGGTGCTGTTCGAGGGCAACAGCGGCTTCTCCGACGCTCAGCTGCTCGCGATGGTCAACGTTGCGGAGCAGGGGAGCTTCACCGAGGCCGGCCTTGCAGCCGACGCGGAGTCGATCCGGCTGGCCTATGTCGGCAAGGGCTACATGGGCGTGACGGTGACGCCGCGCGTGGAACAGTCCGAGAGCGGTCGCGCACGCATCACCTTCGTGGTCAACGAAGGCCAGCGCACCGGTATCGCGGCGATCAACTTCACCGGCAACAACTCGATCAGCTCGGGCACGCTCAAGTCCATCATCCGGACCCATGAGACGAGCCTGTTGAGCTGGCTGTTCCGCGACGACACGTACAGCGAAGACCTGCTGTCGGTCGACCGCGGCCTGATCGAGCTCTACTACATGAACCACGGTTACCCGGATGCGCAGGTGACGTCGGCCGTCGGCGAGTACGACGCGTCGCGCAATGCGTATTTCGTGAACTTCACCATCTCCGAGGGCGAGCGCTACCGCTTCGGCCAGATCGGTGTCGAAACCTCGATCCCGGGTCTCAACCCCGATGCCATGACCGGCGCGATCCGCACCGGCAAGGGCGGCACCTATTCGCTGGCCGACCTGCAGAAAACGCAGGAAGACCTGGCGTTCGAGGCGACCGCTCAGGGCTATTCCTTTGCTGACGTTCGTCCGCGCGTCGATCGCGATGTTGCCAACAGCACCTTCAATGTCACCTACCTGGTCGATGAGGGCGCCCGCATCTATGTCGAGCGCATCAACATCAGCGGCAACACCAAGACCCGCGACGCCGTTATCCGTCGCGAGCTGGATTTCGGTGAAGGCGACCCCTTCAATCGTTCGATGGTGCAGCGCGGCAAGAACCGCATCGAAGGCCTCGGCTTCTTCAAGACCGTTGCGTTCGACATGCAGCAGGGCAGTGCGCCCGACAAGGTGGTGATCAACATCACCGTCGAGGAGCAATCCACGGGCGACTATGGCCTGACGGCCGGCTATGACTCGAGCGCTGGCCTGTTGGGCGAAGTGTCGGTCACCGAGCGCAACTTCCTTGGCCGTGGTCAGTATGTCCGCGCCGCGGTGAGTGCTTCGGAGTCTGGCCAGAGCTACGACTTCTCGTTCACCGAGCCCCGCTTCATGGGCCTCCGTCTGTCGTCCGGTGTGGATGTCTATCACCGCATCGTCGAAGAGACCGACAAGAACACCTACGGCACGGTTTCGACCGGCGGCCAGATCCGCTTCGGTGCGCCGATCACGACCGACCTGAGCGCCTCGGTGTTCACCGGTATCGAGCAGAAGGTGCTCAAGGATGGCGAGGCACCGTGGACCGATGTGTTCAACCCTGGCCACGTGGCCGGCTTTGAGGACACCTTCAACAAGGCGTGGGTCGGCTATTCGCTGACGTACAACACGCTGGACGATACGAAGCGTCCGACCGAGGGCATCTACGCAAACTTCTCGCAGCAGTATATCGGCTGGGACTACAATCTGCTGAAGACCGAGGCGAAGGCCCGTTACTTCATGCCGCTGCTGTCTGACTGGAACGTCATCGGCAGCGTCAAGGGGCAGGCTGGCTACATCACCGCGCTCGATGGTGGCGGAGTGAGCCCGCTGGAAGCCTTCCGTGGCTCCAGCTCGATCGTCCGCGGCTTCCAGAGCGGTGGCATGGGCCCGCGTCTCAACAGCTCGCAGGAACTGCTTGGCTATACCGGCTATGTCGCGGCCTCGGCCGAGATCGAGTTCCCGATCCCGATCCTGCCTGAGACCTATGGTGTTCGTGGTGCGATCTGGGCCGACGCGGCTCTTATCGATGGCAACGGCGACGGCGGTGCAGGCCTGATCGATCCGGGCAGCATCGACCAGAACTTCAAGTCGTCGGTCGGCGCCTCGATCATCTGGGACAGCCCGTTCGGTCCGCTGCGTGGCGATTTCGCCCACGTGCTGAACAAGGCGACGGACGACAAGACCCAGGTCTTCTCGCTTACGCTGCAGCAGCTGCTGTAAACGGTCGGCCGGCGGTTTTGCCGGCCTTCCTTCCGGTTATCGAGGCCGCGGCGCGGTTGCCCCGCGGCCTCTTTGTTGTGTAATGACAGCCATGGTCGATACGCGCTTCCATTCCTCGTCGGGACCGATTTCGCTTGGTGTCGTGCTGTCGACGCTGGGCCGGAGGGTCGATGTCGACGAAACACGCGCCTCGGAATTGGTGATCAGCGGCGCCGAGGAACTTCCCCTGGCTGGGCCGGGACATCTCGCCCTTGCAGCGCAGGCCGAGTATCGCGCCGCGCTCGCTGAAACCGGCGCCGGCGCCGTGGTCGTCCACCCCAAATTCTTGGCCGAGGTTCCGGCGGGCACCGTCGCCATCGTCGATGAGCGGCCGCACGAACTGTTCGTCGACCTGCTGGAGCGACTCTATCCGCTCGGCACTCGCGGTATCGCCTCCGGATTGTTCGAGGCAGGCGGTCCGGCTCCCTTCATCGAAGAAGGCGTCCGTATCGGCACCAATGTGGTGATCGGCTCCGGCGTCGAGATTGGCCGCAACAGCATTATCGGGCCGAACACGGTCATCGGCCGGGGCGTGACGATCGGCCGGAACGCGGTCATCGCCTCCAATGTCTCGATCGAGTGTGCCTATCTGGGCAACAATGTCGTGCTGCATCCCGGGGTGCGCATCGGCAGCGAGGGCTTCGGCTGGCTGGGGCAGGGCCGCTCCAACCGCAAGATCCCGCAGCTGGGTCGCGTCATCGTCCAGGACGGCGTCGAGATCGGCGCCAACTCGACGGTCGATCGCGGCGCCCTGGGCGACACGGTGATCGGCGAAGGCACCAAGATCGACAATCTCGTGCAGATTGGCCACAACTCGCGCATCGGCCGGTATTGCCTGATCGCCGGTACCTGCGGTATCGGCGGCGGCACCATCATCGGCGACAATGTGCTGGTGGGGGGTGGCGCAGGCACGGCGGGACACTTGCGGATCGGCAATGGCAGCATATTGTCGGCGCGATGCCTGGTGACGAAAGACGTGCCGGCGGGCACGAGAGTCGGGGGCTATCCGGCGCAGGATCTCAAGACCTGGCAGCGCGAGGTAGCGATGTTGCGGCGACTGAACAAAAGGGGACGAGAGTGACGGTTACCAACGAGGCGCCAGCGAGCGAGACAAGAGAACTCTCCTCGATGGACATCGGCCGGATCCTTCAGGTTCTGCCCCATCGTTACCCGTTTCTGCTGATCGACCGGATTATTGAGGTCGATGGCGACAACTCGGGCATCGGCATCAAGAACGTGACGTTCAACGAACCGATCTTCCAGGGACACTTCCCGGACGCGCCGGTATTCCCGGGCGTGCTGATCATCGAGGGTATGGCCCAGACGGCCGGAGCGATGGCGATTGCGGCTGGTACTGCCGGCGGGGAGAAGCACATCGTCTACCTGCTGACGATCGACAAGTGCAAGTTCCGCAAGCCCGCGAAACCGGGCGACCAGATCGAGTACCACATCAAGAAACTGCGACGGCGAATGACCATGGGCTGGTTCGAAGCCAAGGCGATCGTTGACGGTGTCGTCATCGCCGAGGCCGAGGTGGGCGCCATGGTGAGCCCCAGCGAGCAATGACCATTCACCCCTCTGCGATCATTGAGCCGGGCGCCCGTATCGGCGCCGGCGTCAAGATCGGGCCGTTCTGCGTGGTTGGTAGCGACGTGACGCTGGGCGACGGCGTCGAGCTGATCTCGCATGCCGTGGTCACCGGCCGCACCAGCGTCGGCGCGCGCACGGTGGTGTTTCCATTCGCCTCGGTCGGTCACCGCCCACAGGACCTCAAATATGCGGGCGAGCCCTCGACGCTCAGTATCGGCGCCGACTGCGTGATCCGCGAACACGTGACCATCAATCCGGGTACTGCCGGCGGCGGCATGAAGACCGTCATCGGCAACCACTGCCTGCTGATGATCGGTGTCCATATCGGGCACGACTGCATCCTGGGCGACCACATCGTGCTTTCCAACAATACCGGCATTGCCGGGCATTGCGTGATCGACGACTACGTCATCATGAGCGGGCATTCCGGGTCGGCCCAGTTCGTCCACATCGGCGCGCACGCCTTTATCGGCGGGATGACCAAGGTGGAAAAGGACGTGATCCCGTATGGCACCGTGCTGGGCAACCCGGCGGCGCTGTCCGGCGTCAACATTGTCGGTCTCAAGCGCCGGGGCTTTGATCGCGAGGCGATCCACCGGCTGCGCACCGCCTACCGCATGATCTTTGCCAGCGAGGGCACGCTGCGCGAGCGGGTCGACGATGCCTCTGCGATGTTCCCGGATGAGGAACTGGTACAGGACGTGGTGAAGTTCGTCGCCGCGGCGGAGCGGCCGCTGACGCTGCCGGGGAACCTGCCGATCAACGTGCCGGGCGAGGAATGATGCCTCGCCGGCTCTCAGTCCTTGCCGGATCGGGAGCCCTTGTCTCCCATGTCGTCGGCGCGGCGCTGGCGGCCGGCGACGCGGTGCAGGTCGTCGGGTTTGCCCCGCAGCCAGAGCGCCTGGGGACGACGCTGGTCGCCGGTGATCTTGCCAATCCGAGCAATGCTATCGCGGCCATCGTCGCCTTTGGGACGACGCATATCGTCCTCGCCGGCGGGTTGAGTCTTTCGGACCGCCAGCGCGAAGCGCTTGCCGGCTTCGCCGGCGGTACGGCCGGGGCCGCGCTGGGTGATGCCGCCTTGTCGTCGGTCACCGTCGCCATCGAGAAGCTCTCCGGTGCCAAGGTGATCGGGGTGCATGAGGTGGCAGCGGAACTGCTCGCCACGGCCGGTAGCATAGCCGGCCGTGTGGCGACGGATGCCGAGCTGGCGGCGGCGCGGCAAGGCCTGGTCGCGGCCCGCGAGATTGGCCGGCTCGATCTCGGCCAGGCCGTGGTGATCGCCGGGCGACGTGTGGTAGCGGCCGAGGATGTCGGCGGGACTGACGAGCTGCTAGCCCGGGTTGCGACATATCGGGCCGCCGGCCGGATCGGTGATGGAACCGGGCCGCTGGTGCTCGCCAAGGCGGCGAAGCCGCAGCAGCCGCTCTATGTCGACCTGCCGGCGATCGGCCCCGACACCATTGCCAACGCGGCAGCAGCCGGTATCGGCGTGATCGCGGTCGAATTCGGCAAGTCGCTGGTGCTCGACCGACCGGCCCTTGCGGCGGCGGCTGATGACCACAGGATCGCGGTCGTTGGCCTCGGCATCGATGGCTGAGCCGCTGCGCCTGTTCATCCTTGCCGGCGAGGCCTCCGGCGACCGTATCGGTGCCGACCTGGTGCAGCGGCTCCGCTCCCGAGCCACACTTGCGCTGACCGGCGTTGGCGGAGCTGAGCTCGAGCGCGAGGGACTGGTGAGCCTGTTCCCCATGGAGAACCTCTCCGTGATGGGCTGGAGCGATGTGCTGCGACGGCTGCCACTGTTGCTCTGGCGGGTGCGGCAGGTGGCCAACGCCATCCTCCGGCAGCGTCCCGACGTGGTTGTACTGATCGACTCGCAGGTGTTCGTCAAAGCCGTAGCCGGCCGCGTTCGCAAGGCCGGGCTGCGGGTGCCGATGCTGCTCTACGTGGCGCCGAGCGTCTGGGCCTGGCGCCCTGAGCGCGCCCTGGAGCTGAAGCCGCTGTTCAACGAGATCCTGGCGGTGCTGCCGTTCGAGCCCAAGGTAATGGCGGAGCTAGGTGGCCCACTTACGACGTATGTCGGACATCCGGCGCTCACGCGTTTCCCGATGCGGCCCGCGCAGCCGGAGAGTGGCCCCCTGCTGTTGCTGCCGGGTAGCAGGGATGGGGAACTGCGCCGGCACCTACCGCTGATGCGCGAGGCGGCGGCGATGCTGCAGACACATCCCCGCATCACCGGCTTCATCCTCCCGACACTGACATCGCTCGCAGAGCGCCTCAAAGCCGAAGTCTCCACCTGGCCTGTGCCGGTTCAGGTGGTAGCGGGCGACGATCGCCATGGCGCCTTTGCGGCGGCCTATGCGGCCTTCGCGGTCAGCGGCACCATCACCTTCGAGCTCGCCATGTCCGGCGTGCCGATGGTCGTCACCTATGTCGCCGACCCGCAGCAGGCCAGGCGTGCCGCGAGGATCGGACGCCCGGTGCAGATCGCGCTGCCCAACATCGTGCTGGGGCGTGACGTCGTGCCGGAGTTGCAGTTCGTCGACCCCAGGGCCGAGCGTTCGCTGGCGCCGCTAGCGGCTTTGTTGAACGAGTCGGAGGCCGTGGCGGCGCAGGTCGCGGCCTTTCATGAACTCCGCGCCTTGATGCAAAAAGGGGCGCCAGAGGCGCCCCTTGTCGATCCCGCCGAGCGGGTGATGGCTCATCTGGAGCATTCATCGGTTCGTTGAACCGCTGAAGAGCTCCAAGTCCTTTAGTGGTCGCGCTTTCGAACCGGAAAAGTTTGCAACTTTTCCTGAAGACGCTCCAGGTCAGCGGCTGCTGATCGGCTCGTAATCGCGCACCGGAGCGCCGTTGTAGAGCTGGCGCGGGCGGCCGATCTTCTTCTGCGGATCGCCGATCATTTCCTTCCACTGCGCGATCCAGCCGACGGTGCGGCTGAGCGCGAAGATGGCGGTGAACATCGAGGTCGGGAAGCCGATCGCGTCGAGGATGATGCCCGAGTAGAAATCGACGTTCGGGTAGAGCTTGCGATCGATGAAGTACTGGTCGGAGAGGGCGATGCGCTCGAGTTCCTTGGCGACCTGCAGGGTCGGCGACAGGTTGTCGGCGCCGAGCTGGGCCAACACATCGTTGGCGGCCTGCTGCATCACCTTGGCGCGCGGATCGTAGTTCTTGTAGACGCGGTGACCAAAGCCCATCAGGCGGAAGCCGGAGTTCTTGTCCTTGGCCTTGGCGATGAACTCGGGGATCCGGTCGACGGTGCCGATCTGCTTGAGCATATTGAGCGCCGCTTCGTTGGCGCCGCCATGGGCGGGACCCCAGAGGCAGGCCACGCCAGCGGCGATACAGGCGAACGGGTTGGCGTCGGACGAACCGGCGAGCCGCACGGTCGAGGTCGAGGCGTTCTGCTCGTGGTCTGCGTGGAGCGTGAAGATCAGGTCCATGGCGCGCGCCACGACCGGGTTCACCACATAATCCTCGGCCGGCACCGAGAAGCACATGCGCAGGAAGTTCGAGGCGTAGTCGAGATCGTTGCGCGGGTACACGAAGGGCTGGCCGACCGAGTACTTGTAGGCCATGGCGACGATGGTCGGGATCTTGGCGATCATGCGGATCGAAGCGATCTCGCGCTGCTCGGGATCATTGATGTCGATCGAGTCGTGGTAGAAGGCAGCCATGGCGCCGACCACGCCGCAGACGATGGCCATCGGGTGCGCATCGCGGCGGAAGCCGCGATAGAAATAGTGCATCTGCTCGTGCACCATGGTGTGGCGCGTGACGCGCTGCTCGAAATCGGCCATCTGCGCCTTGTTGGGCAGCTCGCCGTACAGCAGCAGGTAGCAGACCTCGAGATAGTTCGACTTTTCGGCCAGTTGCTCGATCGGGTAGCCCCGATACATCAGCTCGCCCTTGTCGCCGTCGATGTAGGTGATGGCGCTGTCGGTGGCAGCGGTCGAGGTGAAGCCCGGGTCATAAGTGAACATGCCGGTCTTGGCGTAGAGTGAGCGGATATCGATGACATCCGGCCCAACCGAGCCCGAAAGCACCGGGAACTCGAAAGTCTGGTCCCCGATGGTGAGTTTGGCGACGGTATCGCTCATCTTCGCACTCCTTGATGGCCGTCTGTGGGCCCGCGGAAGGTGGGAGCGGGCAGGGGCCGTATGGTCGTTTAGAGGCAGGTTCGGCTGGCGTAACTCATATACCCCAGCACTGCAACAGGTGGGTGAACAACGCTGACCTAATCACTTTTCCCAATATGCATCAGCCGGCCTGGTCGCCGAGTCGAGCCAGCGTTTCGTCGCGCCCGATCAGCACCATGACCTCGAAAATGCCAGGGGAAACGGTGCGCCCGGTCAGCGCGGCGCGGAGCGGCTGGGCCACCTTGCCGAGCTTCAACCCGCGAGCCTCGGCGAAGGCGCGGGCCGCAGCATCGATGGCTTCCACCGACCAGTCGTTGAGGCCTTTGAGGATTTCGGCGAAGGCACCGACATTGGCGCGCGCATCGGCGGTCAGCTGATCCGAGGCGGCCTGGTCGATGGCGAGCGGGCGGACGGCGTAGATGAACTGCGCCAGGTCGATCAGCTCGAGCACCGTCTTGGCCCGCGGCTGCAGTTCAGGCAGGGCGGCAAGCACCGTATCCTTGTTGGCCGCGAGGCCATCCATGTCGAACACCCGGTTCAGCTCGGTGGCCGTCTCCAGCATCACCTCGTAGAGCCGGGCGGGCGTGGCCTGACGGATGTAGTGACCGTTGATGTTCTCGAGCTTGACGAAATCGAACCGCGCCGCACCCTTGTTGAGGGCCTCGAGGCTGAACCATTCGACCATCTGCGCGGTCGAGAACAGCTCTTCGTCGCCATGGCTCCAGCCGAGGCGCGCCAGGTAGTTGCGCAGCGCCTCAGGCAGATAGCCCATCTGCCGGTAGGCCTCGACGCCGAGGGCGCCATGGCGCTTACTGAGCTTGGCGCCGTCCGGCCCGTGGATGAGCGGGATATGCGACATCTCCGGCACCGACCAGCTCATGCCGTTGTAGATGACGATCTGGCGGGCGGCATTGGTCAAGTGGTCGTCACCGCGGATGATATGGGTGACACCCATGTCGTGGTCGTCGACCACCACAGCGAGCATGTAGGTCGGAGTGCCGTCCGAGCGCAGGATGATGAAATCGTCGAGGTTCTCGGCCTTGAACACCACCTCGCCCTGGACGTGATCCTGCACCCGGATCTCGCCGGACTGCGGGGCCTTGATGCGGATTACCGGGGCAACGCCAGCCGGCGCCTCTGACGGGTCGCGATCGCGCCAATAACCGTTGTAACGCGGTGGCAACCCGTTGGCGCGCGCCGTCTCGCGCATCTCGGCCAACTCTTCGGGCGAGCAGTAGCAATAGTAGGCCTGGCCGCGGGCCAGCAGTTCGTTGGCGATCTCGGCGTGTCGGGCGGCGCGCGAGAACTGCATGAACGGCTCGCCGTCCCAATCCAGCCCCAGCCACTTCAATCCGTCGAAGATCGCCTTGACTGCGCCTTCGGTCGACCGTTCGCGATCGGTATCCTCGATGCGCAGCAGCATCTTGCCGCCGGTGTGGCGGGCAAAGGCCCAATTGAACAGGGCGGTGCGAGCTCCACCGATATGCAGATAACCGGTGGGAGAGGGAGCAAAGCGGGTGACGACTGGGGTAGCCATGGGTCGGTGAAACATCCCGGAGAATTGGCGTTTGGCGGTGTGTAAGCATGCCGGGGCCGAAGCGCAAGCGCGGCAGTTGGCATGACCGTCGTGCCCGGCTAGCATCCCGGCCGTGATCGTGCAGGGCGGGGGCTCGGCGGATGACCGTGACGATTGGGGAGCGGGTAGCCGAGCAGCTGGTTCCGGCGCGGGCCGAACCGGTGGCGCCGGGCGCCTTACCCCCGACTTTGCGGCCGCGCCTGACACTCTGGCAGGCCTTTCGCGCGGGCGTTGCCGATGACCTCGAGCACCGGCGGCTGTTCCTGCTGTGGCCTTATGCGGCTATCGCCGGCCTGATCGTTTCTCTCTTGGCGCCGGAGGAACCGCAGCCCTGGCTGCTTGGTCTGGTCGGCTCGGTCGTTATCATTGGGCTATTCCTCGCGCGCGGCCAGACGGCCCTGTTCCGTGCCCTCACCCTGGCCGCGGCGTTCTGGGTGGGCTTTTCGCTGCTCGCCATCCATGCGGCTCTGTTCGGCACGGAGATGCTGGCGCGACCGGCCTATGGCACCTACGAGATGCGGGTCGACGAGATCGTCTCCGAACTCGAAAGCGGGACGCGTGCCATCGTGTCGTCGATCACGCCGACCGGAACCTCGCGAGCGGTGCCGATGCGTCGGGCTCGGATCGTCATTGCCGACGGCCCGCCGCTCGCTCCCGGCGACATTATTCGGGCGCCGGTGCGGTTCTATGCCGTGCCCGGTCCGGTGGTGCCGAACGGCTTCGACAGCCAGTTTCACGCCTTCTTCGACGGGATCGGCGCCTACGGCAATGCCACGGCAGCTGTCGAACGGGTAGCCGCCGGGAGCAATTCGGCGCCGGAGCGGGTGATCGACGGCGTCCGGCGCGGCATCGCCGCCCGTATCGATGCCGACCTCGAGCAGCCGACGGCCGGCATCGCACGGGCGCTGATCACCGGCGACCAGAGCGCCGTGTCCGAGGAAGCGCGCGAGACGATGGCGGCCGCCGGGCTGGCGCATGTCCTGTCCGTGTCAGGGCTGCACCTCACTATCGTTGCGGGCCTGGTGCTGGTGACGCTCCGTGGCGGGCTGGCGTTGGTTGGCGGCATGCACCGGTTCGTCTCGGTCAAACGCGTGGCGGCGGCAGGTGCGATCGTCGCGGCGCTCGCATACTTCGCTATTTCCGGCGGCAATGTCGCGGCCCTGCGCTCGACCATCATGCTGGTGCTCGTGCTCGGGGCTGTGGTGTTCGGCCGGCGGGCGCTCACCATGCGCAACGTCGCCATCGCGGCGCTGATCGTCATCGCCACTGATCCGGCAAGCGTTTTCCGGCCGAGCTTCCAGCTGTCGTTCGCGGCGGTGGTGGCGCTGATCGGCGCTTGGGAGTTGATGCGGCAGCGGGAGGGCAGGGAGAAGTCCCTGTTGGTGCGCGCCGGCGGCTATCTTTGGGGCATCGTGCTGACCAGCGTCATCGCCGGGGTCGCGACGCTGCTGTTCTCGGTCTACCACTTCCAGCAGACCGCGCCGCTCGGCGTGCTGGGCAACCTGTTCACGCTGCCGCTGGTGGGCTTCGTCATGATGCCGTCCGCCGTGCTCGCCACATTGGCGATGCCGTTCGGCTGGGAGGCACCATTCCTCTCGGCCATGGGATGGTCGATCGACCGCATGCTGGATCTGGGCGGGCTGGTTGCCAGCTGGAGCTCCGGCCTTGATGCGAGCCCATTGCTGGCGCCTGTCGCGCTGCTGCTCGGGCTCGCGGCGCTTGGCTGGTTCACGTTCCTTTCGTCCTGGCACCGGCTGATCCTGCCTGTGCTGTTGATCCCGGCCGTGTGGTTGTTGGCGCTTGACCGTTCGCCCGATGTGCTCATTGCCGACACCACCCAGGCTGTGGCACTGCGGGGTGAGGCGGGCCTGGAACTGGTCGCCGGCAAGGCCGACAGTTTCGCGGTCGATGTGTGGCGCGAGACCTATGGCGAGGCGATCGAGCCCGGGGCATTGCTGAAATGCGACAGCGTCGGGTGCTTCGGCGCCAGCAGCCGCGGCTTCACCCTGGCCATCGTGCGCGACCCCTCGGGCTTTTACGAGGATTGTGGCCTGGCGAACCTGTTGATTGCTCGCCGGCCTGTTCCGGCCAACTGCGGTGCCGGCACGGTGATCGATGCGGAGACGCTTTCCCGTGGCGGGGTGCAATGGTTGCGCTGGGATGCAGCGCGGGGCGGCTTCGAAATCCGCCCCGCTATCCCCCAGATCAACCGGCCGTGGCGAGCAGTGCGACCGTAACGCCGGCGGCCTCGATCTGGGCGCCGCCGAGTACGTAGCCCTTCTCATCAGGTGCGGCGGTCAGGTTTGCCGCGGTGTCGCCGTAATTGAAGTAAACGCGCCATTTACCTCGGGTGCGGCAACGGACGCCGGCCGGCAGGTTCAACGTCGGGACGTCGGCCTCGGTCAGCAGGTGATCGACGATCCGCTGCATCAGGGCGTGATCGCCGCTGGCTGCCAGGTAGTTGAGCTTTCCCTGCGCCACCAGCACCGGGAAATCCTCTTCGTCCTCGATGACGATCTCCGCCCGGGTATCGAGCCGTTCGCGCCAGTGGCCGACGGCGCCGCCACCCTTTACCGAGACGGTACGGCGCGGGTCGGTGCTGTCGACCCGCGCAACTTTCGCATCGAGCAGGTTCTGCGGCAGGTCGGGGCCGAGACCCGCGGGAATGGCGAAGTTCTCGGTTTTCGAGCCGGAGCGCGGGCCGATCAGCAAGTGGCCCTCAAAGTTCTCGATGGCGGTGCGCAGTGCATCGTTCCAGGCGAACAGCGCCGGGATCACCACCAGGTCGTAACCGGAGAAGTCGGTGGTCGAGGGTGGCAGAATATCGACATCGACGCCGCGCTTGCGCAGCGGCACGTAGACGTTGCGCACATGCTGGTGGTGCGAGAATCCCTTGGCCTGCGGCTGGATCCGCCAGGCCCATTCGCTCTGGTAGTCATAGACGATGGCGACGCGACCCTTGTTGGCTACCCCGTCGATGCCGAGTCGCTTGAGCTCCTCGGCAACCTGCCTGGCCTCATGATAGGCCGGCGCCGGTTGGCTGTCGGGGCGCAGCAGGCCGGCATGCATCTGCTCCTGGGCGAAGGGCGCCTGGCGCCAGCGGAAGTAGGACACCACCTCGGCCCCATGGGCGAAGGCCTCCCAGGCCCAGAGGCGGGCCATGCCAGGCAGCGGATCGGGGTTGTACTCGGCCCAGTTCACCGGACCGGGCTGCTGCTCCATGATCCACCAGCGGCCGTGACCCACGGCGCGGTAGATGTCGTGCTGCAGGCCCTGCGCATCCGGTTCGCCCTGGCGGAAATAGGCGGCCTTCACCTCGTCGGACTCGTTGGAGACCGCAAGGTGACCGATGGGGTAGGAGTCCCAGCTCGCCACATCCAGCGTCTCGGCCACTTCGTAGTGATCGAACTCGGTGAAGCGGCCCATGAAATTGTGGATCACCGGCAGGTCGGGACGGGCGGCCTTCATCACCTCATACTGCGTGGCATTGAAGGCTGCGACCTGGGCCGATGAGTAGCGGCGGAAGTCGAGGCACGCCGCCGGAGCCGCCTCGGTGACCGTGAGGTTGGGCGGATCGATCTGCTCGAAGTCGTTGTAGTCCATCGACCAGAACACGTTGCCCCAGGCGAGGTTCAGCGCGTCGATATCGTCGTACTTGTCCCTGAGCCACTTGCGGAAACCGACTGCGGCGGCCTTGGAGTAGGAATGCACCGTGTCGTGGCAACCATACTCGTTATCGGTCTGCCAGCCGGCCAGCGCCGGATGCTGGCCAACCTTCTCGACCAACAGGCGGGTGATGCGGGCGCATTCCTCGCGATAGCCGAGGTGCGAGAAGTCGTAGTGCCGGCGCGAGCCGAAGCCGCGCGGCCGGCCTTCGCGATCGACGGCCAGCATGTCCGGGTACTTGTCGATCATCCAGCGCGGCGGCGTCGCCGTCGGCGTGCCCAGAATCACCTTCAACCCATGCCGGCCGAGGACGTCCATCGAGGCGACCAGCCAATCGAAGTTCAGCTCGCCGGGCTTTGGTTCGAGCTTCGACCAGGCGAACTCGCCGATGCGGACATACTGAATGCCGACTTCCGCCATGCGGCGCGCGTCGTCCTCCCACCATTCGACGGGCCAGTGTTCGGGGTAGTAGCAGACGCCGACAGCAGGAAAAGACACGTGAGACTCAGAGCTTGAGGAAGGGTTCGGCGATGCCGGGCACGTCGAGCGCCACGGCGAAGACGCTGCCGGCATGCGGCTCGCGCTCGACCTGTTCGGGCGTCATGTGTTCGCGCGCCGTGGTGATGTAGAGGGTCTTCAGATCGCTGCCGCCAAAGGCCGGGCAGCTCACCTGGCTGACGCCGGGCACTTCGACCACCTTGTCGAGCTTGCCGTCGGGCGAGATGCGGATGACCTTGCCGCCGCCCCAGCGGGCATTCCACAGGTAACCCTCGGAATCGACCACCGAGCCATCGGCGCCGCCGGGGCCTTCCATGGTGAAGAAGTCTTCCCACGGGCCGACCGGCAGGCCGGTTGCCGGGTCCGTGGCGCATTTGACGATCATCTTGCCGCTATCGGTGAAATAGGCGGTGCGGCCATCGGGCGAGAAGCAGATCGAGTTCGGGATACGGATGTTCTCGATCACCTTGGTCGTCTGGCCGGCACGGTACTGATAGACGCCGCCGACGCCGGCCTCGGCCTTGCGGCCCATGGTGCCGATCCAGAACCCGCCGCTGCGGTCGACACGGCTGTCGTTGGTACGGTTGGTCGGCACATCGGCGTCGATCTCGGCAATCACCGAAGTGGTGTCGGTCAAGAAGTCGTAGCGGAGCAGGGCGCCCGACTGGGCGATGGCGAGGCTACCCTTGTCGATCACCGCGCCGGCGCTGACCGTGTCCTTGAAGGTGATGCGGTCGACGACATGGCCGTCGGTGCCGGCGCTCAGCATGGTCTGGTTGAGGATGTCGAACCAAAACAGGCGCTCGAGCAGGGGGTGCCAGAACGGGCCTTCGCCCAGTTCGCAGCGGCTATCGACAAAAAGCTCGGCCTTAGAATTCATCGTGGTTTCCCCTGGTCATAGGCGGCGACGGCCGCAGTGGCGCGCGATGCCACGTCGGCGGCGGACATGCCGGGCTTGAAAATGTAGGTGCCGAGCCCGAAGCCGGCGCAGCCGGCCGCGAAGTACTCGGCGAAATTATCTGGGTTGGCGCCCCCGACGGCGTAGAGTGGAATCTCGGGCGGCAGCACGGCCTTCATCGCCTTGATACCCTTGGGGCCCAGCACCTCGGCGGGGAAGAACTTGAGGCCGGTGGCGCCCGAGCGGATAGCGGTGAAGGCGTCGGTGGGCGAGAACACGCCGGGATACGACGTCATGCCGCGTTCGATGGTGGCGCCGATCACCGCGGGATTGGTGTCGGGCGAGACGACGAACTGGCCGCCGGCGTCGGCGACAGCGTCGACATCGTCGCGGCTCAGTACAGTGCCGGCACCGATCAGTGCGCGGCCGTCGAACACCTTTGCCGCATCCTCGATGGAACGCAGCGCTTCGGGTGAATTGAGCGGCACCTCGATCATGGTGATGCCTGATAGCACCAGGGCGTCGCAGACTTCGAGGGTTTCGGGAGGGGTGATGCCGCGAAGAATCGCAATGATGTGGCGGTGGGTCATGATCATGCCTGTCTTGCGGCCCTGAGGCCGGCGAGGGTGGCGTCGGTGGCGTCGACGATACGCGTGCTGGCGCCAAGCCGGGCGAAGCCGATCTGGTACAAGCCGCAGAGGCCGACGCTGCCGACCAGCGGGATCTCGGCGCTGCCGATCCAGTCGCGCTGGCCGCCGATCTCGGCGCCGATCAAGAGGCCCGAGAGGAAACCGGCGCACCATGGGGCGCTGCGTCCGGAGAGCAGCGAGCCGGCGCGGACCTTGAACAGAGTGGCGGTCAGGCGTTCGGGACGCTCCAGTCCATGATCGAGCCCGGCCTCAAAGCCGCGCTCACGATCCTCCCCTTCGAGCTCGCCTCCCAGCGAGTGGCGCAGCACCGAGTGGGTACGCAGCAGCTCGAAGATCTCGCCGGTCATGGCGCTCGAAAAGCGCTCGAGCCGGGTGCCGTCGAGCAGCGCCCACTTGCTGTGCGTGCCCGGCATTACCGCCAGCCCCGAGAAGCCTGGGATCAAGGAGGAGAGGCCCAATAGCTGGGTCTCTTCGCCGCGCATCACGTCCTCGGCGCCGACGTCGCGCATGCAGACGCCGGGGAGGATGCGTGGGTTGAGCGGCCCAGGCATGTCGGGCGCCACGGCGCCCTGGGCGAGACGCCCGAGATCGGCAGGGGCATCGAGATAGGGGGCTTCGATCCAGCCCTGGCGGGCGCCGGCCATGCCGCAGATCAGCACGTCTTCGACATCGTCGGCCACGCCACTGAGCAGCGAGGTGAGCACATCAGGGTACTGCTCTCGGCTGAGGCGGCCCATGCCATCCGGCGACGAACGCGCAAAGGCGATTTCGCCAGCGGCGTCCATGCCCCATGCGCGCAGATTGGAGGTGCCCCAATCAACGGCGACCCATTCTACCTCTGCTGCCAAAACCTTCTCCCTGGCGCTCGCAAGTTTGCCGCGCACCGCCATGCCGCTAGAGCGCGATCGGGAAGGTTGTCCACTCTCCTGGTACGATCGCGCCAGCCATTTGCCTGGCGGCGCTGCCCGAGGACGCTTCGTGGCCTCCCGTGGCGGCGCGGACCGTACCGTCTTTGCCGGGTCGACCCTAGTGCAATAATCGGCCGGTGCGTTCGGTTTCGTAAGAAAGCAGCGGAGCCTAAAAAGAAAAAGGGCCGGCAAATTGCCGACCCAAGGACCCAGTCAGTAAATCAGTACTTGCGGAGCAGGCCGACCAGGCGGCCTTGCACCTTCACCCGGTCGGGCGGGAAGATGCGGGTCTCGTAGGCCGGATTGGCCGCCTCGAGCGCCACCGAGTTGCCGCGACGGCGGAGCCGCTTCAGCGTCGCTTCCTCGTCATCGACCAGCGCGACGACGATCTCGCCGGTCGAGGCCGCGTCCTGCTTTTTGATCAGTACGGTGTCGCCATCGAAGATGCCGGCATCGATCATCGAGTCGCCGCGGACTTCGAGCGCGTAGTGCTCACCGGGCCCGAGCATCTCGGGTGGCACCATGATGGTATGGCTGTGCGTCTGGATCGCTTCGATCGGCGTGCCCGCAGCGATGCGGCCCATGACCGGGATGGTGACGGCACGATAGGAGTCGGCGTTGACGACGGGAGCAGCGGGACGGACCGGAGGTGCGGCCACCTTGCCCAGGTTACCTTCGATGACGGCCGGCTCGAAGCGCGCCTTGCGGCCGCCGAGCGAGGGGTTCATCGAATCCGGCAGCTTGATCACCTCGAGCGCCCGGGCCCGGTTGGGAAGCCGCCGGATGAAACCGCGCTCCTCGAGCGCAGTGATCAGCCGGTGAATGCCGGATTTGCTCCTCAGATCGAGCGCGTCCTTCATCTCGTCAAACGAGGGCGGGATGCCGGACTCTTTCATCCGCTCGTGGATGAACATCAGCAGTTCGTGTTGCTTGCGCGTCAGCATGGCGGCTCCGTGAGCAGAATCGGAACAAAGACTGAACGTGTTATACGTGTTCCAGTTATGTTCTGCAATCATGGGGTGAATATTGCGTTACGACGGCGCAGATTTCCCGGGACGGAACGAGGCTGGCGTGTTGAGCAAAGCGATAGCGCCGGCAACTTACCGCCACACCGGTCGTTGATCTCCGACACGAGAGAGGAGAGCAGAGATGGCTCAGTATGTCCCTCAGGAACTGGCAGAGAAATACGGGATCTCGAGGCTGCGCGCCAAGGTGATCATCGGCCTCGCCGGCGGCAGCCGACAGCGGGCCGAGGAAGGTGCGAAACTGCTGGTGGAGCAGATCGACGACAACCAGGATGATCTGGGCCGCGACCTGAACAACCCCAGCAATCGCATCGGCGACAAGGCGATCGTCGACCGGTTGGCGAGGTAATCCCGCTACCTGGCGATCTTGAAGCTCGCCGCGACGGCCAGCATGGCAGCCGAGAGTAGTACGAAGGCGAAGGGCAGGGTGGTCAGGTGCGCCACCAGCCCGATCAGCGCGGGGCCGGCCAGAAGGCCGAGGTAGCCGAGCGTGCTGACGGCGGTGATCGCCAGGCCCGGCGACATATCCCGGGTACGCCCGGCGGCCGAGAACAGCACCGGTACAAGATTGGACGCGCCGACGCCCACGAGGAAGTAGCCGACAAGCCCGGCATGGGCCGAAGGCACCAGCAGCACCACGGCAAAACCAAGGGCCCCGATAAGCCCGCCGAGCAGGATGACCCGCCGCTCGCCAAGCCAGAGGCGGATCCGATCGCCGGCGAGCCGGCCACCGGTCATCGCCACCGCGAAGGCGGCATAGCCGAGACCGGCGAGGCCGATATCTGCGTCACGAACCGAAGTGAGAAACACCGCGCTCCAGTCGAGCACCGAACCCTCGGCGAGGAAGGTCAGCAGACAGAGCACGCCAAGAAGCAGCACGCCGCCCCGAGGCATGACGAACAGCGGCGATTTCTGCTGTCCATTGTCGCCATAGGGCAGCAGCCCGCCAAACGACAGCCCGACGAGCAGCAGCGACGCGACACCGACGACAATGGCTGCCAGCAGCGGCGAGAGGCCACCCAAAGCCAGCAAGGCACTCATGCCACCCGCTCCGGCGATACCGCCGAGGCTGAACAGGCCATGGAAACCCGACATCATCGGCCGGCCGCTGTCCCGCTCGACCATCACCGCCTGGATATTCATGGCGACGTCGACCGTGCCCAACGAAGCGCCGAAGATGGCGATGGCGACCGCCATGGCTAACCAGCTGTCGGCAATGGCGAGGAATGGGAAAGCGGCGATCATGATCACCGAGGCAACGGCGATTACGGCGCGACAGCCCCATCTGGCGGTGAGGATGCCGGTGATCGGCATGGCCAGAATCGAGCCGAGGCCGAGGCAGAGCAGCAGCAAACCAAGCGCGCCTTCATCGAGGCCAAGGCGAAGCTTGGCCAGTGGTACCAGTGGCGCAAAACCCGCCATGACGATGCCGACGACGAGGAAGATCACCCGGGTGGCAATCTGCTCGCGACGGGCGGAGGGGAGGCGGTCGGGGGCAAGCGTGGTGGTGGTCACAGCGGGGGATCCTGCGGCTTGGCGTCAGCGGGCGCGGTGGATGGTGGTGCCCTGGGCGGCGAAGTCGTCGAGGAGCGCAGCATCGGCGCCCGCCTCGACCACCAGGTGGGTGAGCGATGCAGGCCTCGCCACCCGGAACGGGGCCGCGAGACCGAGCTTGTCCGACGTCGCGGCAACGGCGACGGCGCGGCTTTGCATCACCATGGCGCGCTTGACCTCGGCCTCGACGGCATCGAGTGCCGAGACGCCGAACGTCACGTCGATGGCACAACTGCCGAGGAAGACGAGATCGGCATAGATGGCCTCGACGGCCTCCACGGTGGCGTTGCCGCCGACGCTGCCGAGCGAGCCCTTGTAGATGCCGCCCAGCATGATGACGGTCGCCAGTTCGTGGTTGGCCAGCGCGGCAGCGATCGCCGGGGCATTGGTGACCACGGTGAGTTCGATGCTGCGTGGAATGGCCTGCGCGATCGCGTAGTTGGTGCTGCCGGCATCGATGAACACGGTATGCCGCGGTTGCAACAGCTTCACTGCCTCGGCCGCCAGCCGGGTCTTGGTGCCGGCATCCTTTTCGACACGGGCGGAGATCGGCATCGCCACCGGCGCCGGGGCCAGCGCGCCGCCATGGACGCGACGGCAGTAGCCGGCCTTGGCAAGTTCGCGCAGATCGCGCCGCACCGTATCTTCCGAGACGCCGAAGCGCGCGGCGAGCTCATTGGCGACCACCCGCCCGTCGCTCAGCAGCAGGGCGCGGATCACATCGTGGCGTTCGTCGGTCAGCATCATGCGACTCCGTGCATGTTTGTGCACGATATTGCACGAACTAGCGCGAGTGGCAACCGTTGCTAGTGCTGTCCTGCGACCGGGAGACGGAGCCGGACGCGGAATCCACCGCCTGGCGGAGAGGCCACATTCAATTCGCCGCCGAGCAACTGGGCGATTTCCTCAACGATCGGCAGGCCCAGCCCGGCGCCCGGCTTGTCGCTCTCGCCGCGACTGAACCGCTTGCGGACGGCGGCCAGTTGCCCGGGTGCAACGCCTTTGCCGGTATCGGCAATCTCGAGCAGAACGTCGTCCCCGGCGATGACGCGAACCGTCGCCTCGGCGCCGGGGCCGGCATAGGCAATGGCATTCTCGATGAGGTTGCTCAGCAGTTCGCCCAGCAGCATCGGGTCACCGCGGACCAGGGCGGGGCCGCTGCCTTCGAAGCCGAGGTCGATTTCTGCGGTATGGGCGCGGACGACGTAATCACCCGTGCGCTCTCGTGCAAGTTCGTGCAGGTCGACAATCGGGAACCGCAGGCGGTCGGACGCGGCCTCATCGATGCGCGCCAGCAGCAGCAGCTGCGCCAGCACGCGCTCGGCATGCACGACCGCGGCATCGGCGGTTTGCGCCGCGGCACGGGCCGCGGCCGGGGTCTCGGCGCGCAGCGCCAGTGCCAGCTGCGTGCGGATGATGGTGAGCGGCGTGCGCAACTGGTGGCTGGCGTTGCCGGTGAAGTGCCTGAGCGCTTCGAGCGCAGCAGACAGGCGGGTCATGAACGAGTTGATGGTGTCGACGAGTCCCTGCACCTCGCGCGGCACGGCCTGCTCGATCGGACTGAGGTCGTCGAGCGCCCGGCGCGAGATGGCGTCACGCAGCCGGTAGAGCGGGGCGAGCGAGAACCCGACGGCCAACCAGAGGATCACTGCCGCGGCGACGATCAGCAGCGCCAGGCGGATCGCCGAGCGGATCAGCAGCGTCTCGGTGAGCCTCGTGCGGGCAATGGTGGTTTCGGCGACGGTTACCGTGAACGGAATGGCGCTGACGCCTGACGATGCGGCCCGCTGCAGCACGGCGACCCGGATCGGTTCGCCACGGAAGCTGGCGTCGGAATAGGCGATGTCGGCCGTAGCGCTGTCGGAGGTCGGCAGCGTCTGGTAGCCGGTGATGAAACCCTCCGGGCCATCGACGCGGTAGAACACCCGGTCCTGCGCTGCCGAGGTCAGCATTTCCAGCGCCACGTAGGGCACATCGACCTCGAGTGCGCCGTCCTCGGTCACGATCACCCGCTCGGCAATCGCCAGCACGGAGCCGGCGAGCACACGATCGGACAGCGAGGTGGCGGTGTCGCGGGCCTCACGCCAGGTGTCGACCACTGCCAATGCCGCGACCGCCAACAATGCCACCATCAGCCACAGCAGCAGGCGCCGGCGCAGCGAGTAGGGCCGCGCCATCAGTCGGCGATCCGGTCGAGGTAATAACCGAGCCCGCGGGCCACCCGCACGGTGAGCGCATAGGGAGCGAGCCGACGACGGAGGCGCGAGATGTACTGCTCCACCGCATTCTCGCTCAGGTCGTCATCGAACGCTGCGAGCGATTCGATGATCGATTGCTTGGCCACCACCTTGCCGGCCCTGCGCAGCAGGGTTTCAAGTACGCTCAGCTCGCGCGCCGGAATGTCGAGGGTCTGGCCGAAGGCCGACAGCGTGCGTGACACGGTATCGAGCTCGATGTTGCCGAAGGCGATGGACGAGTTGTGCAGACCGGCCTGGCGGCGCAGCAAGACGCGGATCCGCGCTTCGAGCTCGGAGACCTCGAACGGCTTGGTCATGTAGTCGTCGGCGCCGAGATCGAGACCGCGCACCCGCTCGTCGAGCGCCCCACGGGCCGTGAGCACCAGCACCGACGAGGCATTGCGGCGGCCGCGCATGCGGCGCAGCACATCGAGCCCATCCATCTCAGGCAGGCTCAGGTCCAGCACCACCAGATCGAACGTCTCGGTGCTCAGTACGGCATCGGCGGAGACGCCGTCATGCACCACGTCGACGGCATAACCTGCGACACGCAGCACCGCGGCAAGGCCGTCGGCCAAGGTCCGGTTGTCTTCCACCACCAGGATGCGCATCACTCAACTCCCCGCCCGCACGGTAGTTTGAGTGCGGCGCATTGCCCATAGCCCTTGTAGAGCGGGCAGGGGAGCGGGCATGGTCGGCCGCATGCTGCGCCTCATCGTCACCCTGCTGTTGCTCACTGCCTCACCCGCCCTCGCTCAGGGGATGAAGCTGTTCCCGGCGCTCGACGGTTCGGCCGACGCACGAACCGTCACGGTCTACTCGTCGCTGGACGAGCCGCTGGCGCGGCCGATGATTGCAGCGTTCCAGGCGGCCAATCCGGACATCGCGGTGGCTTACGAAGACTTGCAGACTGTCGATATCTACGACCGGGTCGTCGCTGAAACCGACGCCGGCGGCCCCACCGCCGATTTCGCCTTCTCGTCGTCGATGGACCTGCAGGTGAAGCTGGCGAACGATGGCTACGCGCAGGAGAGCAGCGTGCCGCTGTCGGCGAGCTGGCCGCGCTGGGCCAACTGGCGCAACACCGCTTACGCGCTGACCTATGAGCCGGCGGTGTTCATCTACCACAAGCCGAGCTTTGCCGGGTTGAAGCCGCCATCGACGCGCGCCGAGCTGATCCAGTACCTCAAGGCCAATGCCGACCAGGTGCATGGCCGGATCGGCACTTATGACATCGAGCGCTCCGGCGTCGGCTTCATGTTCTTCTCGCGCGACCAGGAACAGTATTCCGACCTCTGGACCCTGGTCGGGGCGATGGGCGCGGCGGGCGTAAAGCTCTATTCGACCACGTCGGCAATCGTCGACCGGGTCGCTGATGGCCGGTTCGTGTTCGGCTACAACATCCTCGGCTCCTATGCGGCGGAGGCGGCGGCCCGCAATCCCGATCTCGGCATCATCCTGCCGGCCGACTACACCATCGTCACCTCGCGCATCGGGCTGGTGCCGAAAGCCTCCGCCAATCCGGACCTCGGTCGGCGCTACCTCGCCTTCTTCATGTCGGCCGAGGGGCAGACCATCATGGCGCAGCAACTGCAGATCGCGGCGCTCAACCCCAGCGTCACTGGAGACAACACCGCCAATGCGATGCAGCAGGCGCTGGGCAACCAGTTACGACCGGTACCGGTCAGTCCCGGGCTCATGGTCTATCTCGACCAGGTGAAGCGCGCCCGGCTGATCCGGCGCTGGAACGATGCGCTCAGCATCCAGTAGACGGGCGTTGCGCCACTGAGTGTCTGGATGCCGACCGGATGATGACAGGTTCGCGACAGCTTCCTGTGGTCTGGTCGATGCTGGCTGAGGCGTAAGAGCGCCCGGCCGAGGAGTCTGGGAGGACCCCGCAGTTTTGTCGCTGACGCCGCAACCGAGCGGCGGTCCGTGGTGTTTTTCGAACATCCCGGGGCATCCCCAGGTTTGTGAACACGCAGGTCGCTTCAACGACCGCAACGGAGGACAAGCAATGAAGCATCTCGTCGCGACTGCCATGCTGGCTGGCGCCTTGGCGCTGCCGACTGCGGCTTTTGCCGCCGACTATTCGATCATGGCGCCCGCCGCCCCGGGCGGCGGCTGGGACCAGACCGCCCGTTCGATGCAGGAGGCGCTGACCGCCGAAGGCATTTCCGGCAACGTACAGGTTACCAATGTGCCGGGCGCCGGTGGCACGATCGGCCTCGCGCAGTTCGTGCAGGAAGCCAATGGCAATCCGAGCAAACTGATCGTCGGCGGCTATGTGATGGTTGGCGCGATCCTCACCAACAAGGCGCCGGTGACCCTCGATGCGGTGACGCCGATTGCCCGGCTCACCGGCGAGTACGAAGTGATCGTCGTGCCGGCGGCTTCGGATATCCAGGACCTGGCTGGCCTCGTTGCCAAGCTCAAGGCAGATCCGGGTTCGGTGTCGTGGGCCGGCGGCTCGGCCGGCGGCACCGACCACATCACGGCGGGCCTGTTCGCCAAGACCGTCGGGGTCGACCCCAAGGCCGTCAACTACGTCGCCTTCTCGGGCGGCGGCGAGGCTCTCGCCGCGGTGCTCGGCAGCCAGGTGACCGTCGGCATTTCCGGCTATGGCGAGTTCCAGTCGCAGGTCGAAGCTGGCGCACTGCGCGTCATTGGTGTCTCGGCGCCGGAGAAGGTGGCGATCATCAACGGGCCGACCTTCAAGGAAGGCGGCGTCGACCTGGTGGTGCAGAACTGGCGCGGCGTGTGGGCCGGTCCGGGCCTCAGCGCCGAGCAGACCGCCGCGATCGGCGCCGATATCGAGAAGCTGGTGAACTCGGCTTCGTGGCAGAAGACGCTCGAGACCAAGGGATGGAACAACACCTACCTGCCGGGCGACGCGTTCAAGGCCCAGCTGGCCACCGAGATTGCCTCCACTGAGGCAATTCTCAAGGACGTCGGTCTCGTGCAATGATCGAGCCTATGGCTCAGGCAAACAAGCAGCGCCGCCCGGATTGGGCGGCGCTGGTCATCGCTGCGGGTCTCATGGCGCTCGCGCTGCTGGTGGCGTGGGACGCCTCACGGCTGGGCGCCGGCGGCGCCTACGCACGGATTGGCCCGCAGACCATCCCCTATGTGATCGCACTCTGCCTGGGCGGTCTCGCGGTCTGGACCGTCATCGCCGCCTACCGACACGATTTTCCCGAGCGTGAGCAGCAGGATCTTCCGCCGGTGCTGTGGATTGTCGGCGGTCTGATCGCACAGATGGCGCTGATCAAGTACGCGGGTTTCTCGATCGCTACCGGGATCCTGTTCGGCATGACTGCCCGGGCCTTCGGAGCTCGGCGCCTGTGGTTCAGCATTCCGCTCGGCGTCCTGCTGTCCGGTTTGGTCTGGCTGGTTTTTGCGCGCGCGCTGTCGCTCACCCTGCCCACTGGTCCACTGGAGCTCGCTTTGGCAGGCGTGGTGGAGACGCTGGTGCAGATCGTCACGCTGGTGGTTACCGGCCTTCTCGGCTTCTTCAGGAGCTTTGCCTGATGGATACCTTCATGCTGCTCTGGCAGGGCCTGGCCGTTGCCGTGCAGCCGATCAATCTGCTCTACGCGCTGGTCGGCGTGACGCTCGGTACCGCCGTCGGCGTGCTGCCCGGCATCGGGCCGGCAACCACCGTGGCGCTGCTCTTGCCGGTCACCTACAAGCTCGATCCGGCCGGCTCGCTGATCATGTTTGCCGGCATTTATTATGGCGGCATGTATGGTGGCTCGACCACCTCGATCCTGCTCAACACCCCTGGCGAAAGCGCCTCGATCGTCACGGCGCTCGAGGGCAACAAGATGGCCAAGGCGGGGAGGGGCGGTCCCGCCCTCGCCACCGCTGCCATCGGCTCGTTCGTCGCTGGCCTGATCGCGACGATCGCGCTGGCTTTCCTCGCGCCGTGGGTGGTGAAGTTCGCGCTTGCCTTTGGTCCGCGCGAGTATTTTGCGCTGATGGTGCTGGCCTTTGTCACTGTGTCGGCGGCGTTCGGCGATTCCGCTTTGCGTGGGCTCACCTCGCTGTTCATCGGCCTGACGCTGGGGATCATCGGTATCGACCTGCAAACCGGGCAGGCGCGGTTGAGCTTCGGCGTTCCAGACCTGCTCGACGGCGTCGAGGTGACAACGCTGGCCGTCGCCATGTTCGCCATCGGCGAGACGCTGTTCGTCGCGGCGCAGGGCAAGCGGGCGCCGGAAACGGTTGAGCCGGTCCGCGGCTCGCTGTGGATGAGCGCCAGGGATTGGGCTCGGTCATGGAAGCCGTGGCTGCGTGGCACGGTGATCGGTTTCCCGATCGGCGCCATGCCGGCCGGCGGCGCCGAGATCGGCACGTTCTTCTCCTACGCGGCTGAAAAGAAGCTCTCCAAGCACCCCGAGGAGTTCGGCAACGGCGCCATCGAGGGTGTCGCCGGGCCCGAGGCTGCCAACAACGCTTCAGCTGCCGGCACGCTGGTGCCATTGCTGACGCTGGGGCTCCCCACCTCGGCGACCGCCGCGATCATGCTGGCGGGTTTCCAGCAATACGGCCTGCAACCCGGCCCGCTGCTGTTCACCTCGAACCCGCAGCTGGTCTGGGGGCTGATTGCGAGCCTGCTGATCGCCAACCTGATGCTGATCGTGCTCAACCTGCCGCTGATTGGGCTGTGGGTGAAGCTGCTGACCATCCCGAAGCCGTGGCTCTATGCCGGCATCCTGCTGTTCGCGACGCTGGGCACCATCGGCGCCAACCCGTCGGTGTTCGAGTTGGGCATGCTGCTGGCCTTCGGCCTGCTCGGCTATGGCCTGCGGCTGTTCCACTTCCCGATCGCTCCGGTCGTGGTGGGGCTGATCCTCGGGCCGATGGCCGAACAGCAGCTGCGCCGCGCGCTCGCTATCTCGCAGGGCGATGTGCTGGTGCTGTTCACCTCGCCGATCTCGGCCACGCTGTTGGCGCTGGCGGCCCTGGCGCTGATCGTGCCCCTGATCCTGAGGGCCCGCGGCAAGGGCGAGGTGTTGGCGGCCGTTGCCGCCGACAACGACTGACGCCTGCAACAGGCGCATGGCTTGCCTGCCTTCGGCGCCACTGCCGAAGGCAGGCAAGCCTTCCCATTTAGGAGGGGCGAAAGGACCTCCAGATGACCCGCAAGCCCAGCCTGTTCCACGACCTCTTCAGCATGTTCGGCGCTGCCAATGCCGCTGCTGCCGCGACGCACGAAAGCCGTACGCCACGCACGCGCGATCTCAAGACGCTCGGTATCGATCCCAGGCAGTATCACGCCATCAGCCGTTGAAGCTGCGATCATCCCGAAATGACGTTGCGCCGGCGCTCGGTCCGGCGCAACGCGTTGCTCTCTGCCTCGGTCGCGGGGAATAAGTCCTCCAGATCAATGCACTAGGCTTTGACGCCAGCCCAATCCCTGGTGTTTCTCGCCTCACCGAATCCTCGGTTCATTCCGATTTTTCTGCTGGGGCATAATGAACAAGCTTTTCACTGCGGCCGCTGCCGCCATTCTGCTGGGCACCGCGCCGGTGCTGGCGCAGACCACCGAGATCCTCAACGTCTCCTATGACATCTCGCGCGAGCTGTTCGACGCGGTGAACGCCAAGTTCGTGCCGTCCTACAAGGCTTCGGCCGGCGCCGACGTGAAGGTGAACCAGTCGCATGCCGGCTCGTCCAAGCAGGCCGGACTGATCCTCGAAGGGCTCGAGGCGGACGTGGTGACCTTCAACCAGGTGATCGACGTCGACACGCTCGCCAAGGGCGAGTTCGTCGCGGCGGACTGGAAGAGCAAGTTCGACAACAACGCCTCGCCGTTCTACTCGCTGCCGGCATTCCTGGTGCGCGAGGGCAACCCCAAGGGCATCAAGGACTGGGCCGATCTCGCGCGAGATGACGTCAAGATCATCTTCCCCAATCCCAAGACCTCGGGCAATGGCCGCTACACCTATCTGGCCGCCCGCGCCTGGGCGACCGAGACGTTTGCCGGCGACGAGGCCAAGATCGAGGAATATTTGAAGAAGGTGTTCTCGAACGTTCCGGTGTTCGAGACCGGTGGTCGCGCCGCCACCACAACCTTCGTCGAGAACAAGATCGGCGACGTGCTGATCACCTTCGAAGCCGAAGTGCTGGGCACCATCAAGCAGCTTGGCGACGACCAGTATGACGCGGTCGTGCCGTCGGTGAGCCTGCTCGCCGAATTCCCGGTCGCGGTGGTCGACAAGGTGGTCGACAAGCGTGGCACCCGCGACATCGCCACGGCTTACCTCAGCTACCTCTATTCGCCCGAGGGCCAGGATATCGCCGGTGCGTTCTTCCACCGCGTGCACGAGGCAGCGGCGGTCGAGAAATACAAGGCGCAGTTCCCCGAAGTCCGGCTTGTCACCGTCGAGGACGTGTTCGGGGGCTGGGATAAGGTCAAGGCCGACCACTTCGTCGAAGGCGGCCTGCTCGACAAGGTGTTCGTCAACCAGTAGGGCAGGGCGTTGACCAGTCTCGATACGGCGCGGGAGACACCCCGCGCCGTTGCCTTTGGAACGCCGAAGGCGCGAAAGCCCGGTCGCAGGCACCTGCTGCCGGGCTTCGGGCTGACCTTCGGCATCACTGCGCTCTACCTCGTCCTGATCGTGGCCCTGCCGTTGGCGGCGATGCTGCTCAAGACCTTCAGTCTGGGCTGGCCCGAGTTCTGGCGCATCGTCTCGTCGCCGCGCGCCATCTCGGCCTACTGGATCACCTTCTCGTCGGCCGCCGCCGCCGCCGTGTTCAATGGCTTTTTCGGCTTGCTGCTGGCCTGGGTATTGGTGCGCTACGAGTTCCCCGGCAAACGCATCATCGACGGGCTGGTCGACCTGCCGTTCGCGTTGCCGACCGCTGTCGCCGGCCTGGCACTGGTGACGCTGTTCGGTCCAGTCGGCTGGTACGGACAACTCCTCGTGCCGCTCGGGGTCACCGTCACCCATGCGCAGCTCGGCATCATCGTCGCTATGGCCTTCACGTCGCTGCCCTTCGTGGTGCGCACGGTACAACCGGTGCTCGAGGATATCCCCGAGGACGTGCAGGAGGCGGCACGGTTGCTCGGTGCGACGCCGTTCCAGGTGTTCTCCCGCGTCATCCTGCCGCTGATCCTGCCGGCTTTCACCACCGGTGTGGTGCTTTGTTTTGCCCGCGCCATCGGCGAGTTCGGGGCCGTGGTGTTCATTGCCGGGAACCTGCCGGGGATGACCGAGATCGTCTCGCTGCTGATCTTCATCCGGCTCGACGAGCACAATTACCCGGCCGCCGCAGCGCTCGCGACCGTGCTGCTCACCACGGCGTTCGTTACGCTCTTCCTCACCAACCTGCTTCAGGCCTGGCAACTTCGCTATGCAGATAGATCCCGCTGACGCGTCGCTCCCGGCCGATCCCCGCCGCCCCAACTCGGCGGTGGCGTGGGGACTGATCGGGCTCGCCTACCTGATGGCCGGCGCGGTGCTGCTGGTGCCGCTGCTGCTGATCGTCGTCACCGGGTTTCGCGAGGGCGTCGGGGTCTATCTCGCCAACATCGTTGAGCCCGAAACGCTGCACGCCATCTTCCTCACCGTCCTGGCGGCGATCGTCGTGGTGCCGATCAATGTCGGCTTCGGCATCGCCGCTGCCTGGCTGGTGACGCGCTACGATTTCCGCGGCAAACGCTTGCTGATCACCTTCATCGAGATCCCGTTCTCGGTCAGCCCGATTGTCGCCGGCGTCATCTACCTGTTCCTCTATGGCGGGCAGGGCCTGCTCGGGCCGTTGCTGGCCGAGTTCGACCTCAAGCTGATGTTCACGGTGTGGGCGATCTTCCTCGTCTCGCTGTTCGTCACCTCGCCATTCGTGGCGCGCGAACTGATCCCGCTGATGCAGCAGCAGGGCGGCGAGGACGAGGAGGCGGCTTTGTCGCTGGGCGCCAATGGCCGGCAGATCTTCTGGCACGTGACGCTGCCCAATATCCGCTGGGCGCTGCTCTACGGGGCGGTGCTCTGCAATGCCCGCGTCATCGGCGAGTTCGGCGCGGTATCGGTGGTCTCAGGCGCCATCCGCGGGCAGACCAACACGCTGCCGCTGCAGATCGAGCTGTTGTTCAACGATTTCAACGTCACCGGCGCCTTTGCCGCCGCCTCGACCCTGGCGTTGCTGGCGGTGCTCACCATCGTGCTCAAGTCGGTGCTGGAACGGAAGACCGGGCATTGATGCGGCTACTACCACCACCACCGGTGCTTGCCGACCCCCACCCTTGATCCCTCCCCGCAAGGGGGAGGGAGACGCAAGAACCGATGGTGGTGTGAGGGTCACCCTCCCCCTTGCGGGGAGGGGACAGGGGTGGGGGGCAACACGCGCCAGCCTTGAGAGACAGCCTTAAGCTACCCCCAGCTGAGGGGGATCACGTCGACGATCTCACCGGGCGGGACGCCCGGCGAATCCTCGGGCACCACGATCAGGGCATCGGCCAGCGCCAGCGAGGTCGAATGGCTCGAGTCGGTTTCGAAGATCGGCTCGACCTGCATGAACCCGATTTCGTTGCGACTGAGGGTGGCACGCATGAAGTGCCGGCGCGGGCCGTTCGGCGGCAGCCCGAGCAGTGTGGGAACCCCGATCCGGGGCCAGAATGGATCGACGTGGCCGGTCAGCGCCCGGAGCGCCGGCTTCAGGATCACCGTTGCGGTTACCAGCGCCGAAACCGGATTGCCCGGGAGCCCGAACACCAGGGTCTTGCCGCGGGTGCCGAACATCAACGGCTTGCCCGGACGCATCCGCAGCTTCCAGAAATCCACCTCGACGCCCAGATCGCGCAGCACTTCCTGCACGTAGTCGCGTTCGCCCACGCTGGCGCCGCCGGTGGTCACCAGCATATCGACGCCCTGGTCGAAGGCGCTCAGCAGCGCCGCCTCGAGCTTGAGCTTGTCGTCGGCGACGATGCCGAGATCGATCACCGTTTCCGCCCAGGGCGCCAGTAGTGGGATCAAGCCGTAGCTGTTGGAGGCAATGATCTGGTCCGGTCCAAGCGGCGTGCCGGGCGGCACCAGTTCGTCGCCCGTCGCCAGCACCGCGATCCTGGGGCGGCGCGTCACGGTGAGCGTCGGGTGGTTGGCCGACGCAGCGAGGTTCAGCATGGCCGGTGTCAGGGCCACGCCTGACGGCAACAGCTCGGCGCCGCGCCTGAAATCAAAGCCCTGCTTGCGAACGCTTTGGCCGACCGCCGGCGTCTTGTCGAAGCTGATCTGGTTGCCCTTGGCGGTCGCCTCTTCCTGCATGATCACCGCATCGGCGCCGATCGGCAGCGGCGCGCCGGTGAAAATGCGGACGCACTGGCCGTGCTCCATCATGCCGACAAAGCGCGCACCGGCCTGCGAGGTGCCGGCCAGCTTCAGCGGTCGGCCGGGCGTCACCTCGGCGGCACGCACGGCATAGCCGTCCATGGCGCTGGCATCGAAGGGCGGCTGGTTGTGCCGCGCCACCAGCGGCTGAGCCAGCACGCGGCGATGCGCCTGGAGCAGCGGCACGGTCTCACTGCCGAGCCGGGGGAGCTTGCGGAAGATCCGCTCGATGGCCTCGTCGACCGGCATCATCGGTGGAAATCACCCGACTTGCCGCCCGATTTCTCTTCGAGCTGGATGGCGGTGACGCGCATCGCACGGTCGTGCGATTTGGCCATGTCGTAGAGCGTCAGCGCTGCAACCGAGGCGGCTGTCATCGCTTCCATCTCGACGCCGGTCTGCGCCGTCGTCTCGGCTGTTGCCGTCACCAGCAGGGCAGGGCCATCGCCTTCGATCTCGACGCTCACCTTGGTCAGCGGGATCGGATGGCAGAGCGGGATCAGTTCCGAGGTCTTCTTGGCCGCCATGATGCCGGCGATGCGGGCCACTGCCAGCGCATCGCCCTTCTTCAGTTCGCCACCAAGGATCAGCGCCACCGTCTCAGGCTTGGCTTCCAGCCGCGCCGTCGCCACCGCACGGCGCCGCGTCACAGCCTTGTCGCCGATATCGACGATATGCGCTTCCCCCCGCTGGTTGAGGTGGGTGAGCGCCATCAGCCGTGCAGCAGCTTGATGGTTGCGGCGGTGACATCGTCCTGGCGCATCAGGCTTTCGCCGACGAGGAAGGTGCCGATCCCGGCATGCTCGAGCCTCTGGAGGTCGGCATGGGTGTTGACGCCGCTCTCCGACACCAGGTGCACGCCCTGCGGCACGCCGCCGGCGAGGGTCACCGAGGTGTTGAGCGTCGTCTCGAAGGTCCTGAGGTTGCGATTGTTGATGCCGATGAACTCGGCATTCAGCCCCAGCGCCCGATCGAGTTCGATCTGGTCGTGCACTTCCACCAGCGCATCCATCCGCCATTCCTCAGCGGCGTCGAGCAGGTAGCGCGCGGTATCGTCACTGACGGCGGCGAGGATGATCAGGATGCAATCGGCGCCCCAGGCACGGCTCTCGGCCACCTGGTAGGTCTCGAACAAAAAGTCCTTGCGCAGCACCGGCAGCTTGGTGGCGTTGCGGGCCTCGATCAGATAGCCCGGCGCGCCCTGAAAGCTCGGCCGGTCGGTGAGCACGGAGAGGCACGCCGCCCCGCCCAGCTCGTAGGCCCGGGCGATCTCGGCCGGGTTGAAGTTCGGGCGGATCAAGCCTTTGGACGGGCTTGCCTTCTTCACTTCGGCAATCAGCGCGAACTGATTGTCGGCCCGCTTCTTTTTCAGCGCCGAGAGGAAGCGCCGCACCGGCGGCGCGTCGTGCGCCTCGGCGACCACCTCGTTCCACGGCCGGAGGGTTTTCGCCGCGGCGATCTCCTCGCGCTTGTAGACTTCGATCTGGGAGAGGATGTCGGACATGGGTCAGCTGTTCGAAACGGAGATGAGTTTGTCGAGCGTCGATCTGGCGCGGCCGGAATCGATCTCGCGCGCGGCGAGGTCGGCGCCCAGCTTCAGCGTGTCGGCGCGGCCGGCGACGATGAACGCGGCGGCGGCATTGAGCAGCACGATGTCGCGGTAGGGGTCTTTCACCCCGTCGAGCAGGCCACGCAGGCGCGAGGCGTTGTAGGCCGGGTCGGCTCCCTTGAGATCGGCCATGCTGGCACGAGGCAGGCCGGCATCCTCGGGCGTGATCTCGAAACTGCGCAGGTCCCCGCCCTTGATCGAGGCGACGAAGCTCGGCCCGGTGGTCGAAAGCTCGTCGAGGCCGTCGGCGCCATGTACGACCCAGGCCGAGATGGCGCGGTTGGCCAGCAGCGCCGCGGCGACCGGTTCGACCCACTTCTTGTCGTAGACGCCAAGCATATAGCGGCGCGCACCGGCTGGGTTGGACTGCGGCCCCAGGAGGTTGAACATGGTGCGGGTGCCCATCTCCATGCGGGTGGGGCCGACATGCTTCATGGCCGGATGGTGGGCCGGCGCAAACATGAAGCCGATACCGGCCTCGCGGATGCACTGGCTGATCTTGTCCGGTCCGATATCGATCTTGATACCGAGCGCCTGCAGCACGTCCGAGGCGCCGGATTTCGAGCTCAGCGCCCGGTTGCCGTGCTTGGCCACCGGAATGCCGGCCGCCGCCGCAACGATCGAGGTAGCGGTCGAAATGTTGAGCGTTTCCGCCCCGTCGCCGCCGGTGCCGACAATGTCGATGACGCTGTCGGGCGCGTCGACCGTGACCGGCACCATCTTGGCGCGGAGGATGGAGACGGCAGCGGCGATTTCACCGACGGTCTCGCCCTTGACCCGCATGCCCATCAGGAACGCGCCGATCTGGCTGGGCGTCGCTTCGCCATCCATGATCGTGGTCATCACCGAGCGCATTTCCTCGCCAGTAAGATCCTGGCGCGAGGCGATCTTGTTGAGAGCTCCCTTGATATCCATCACGCGGCCTTCCTGAGGTTGAAGTCGCGGGCGAGGTTGAGGAAGTTCTGCAGGATCGCGTGCCCGTTCTCCGACGCGATGCTCTCGGGGTGGAACTGCACCCCGTGGCTCGGATAGCGCCGATGCTGCATGCCCATGATCAGCCCATCGTCGGTGGAGGCGGTGACCTCCAGCACATCGGGCAGGCTCTCCGGCCTGACGATCAGCGAGTGGTAGCGCGTCGCCTCGAAGCCGGAGTTCAGGCCCCGAAACAGCCCTTTGCCGCTGTGATTGATCTTCGAAGTCTTGCCGTGCATCAGGTGCGGGGCGCGGATCACTTCGCCGCCCATCGCCTGGCCGAGTGCCTGATGCCCGAGGCAGACACCGAGGATCGGCGTGGTCGGGGCAAAGCGGTCGATCAGGCTGAGGCAGATGCCGGCAGTGTCCGGGGTCGCCGGGCCTGGCGAAAGCACGATGGCTTCGGGGGCAATCGCCGCGACCTGATCGAGGCTGATCTTGTCATTGCGCCACACCTCGGACTCGCCGCCCAGTTCGCCCAGGAAGTGGACGAGGTTGTAGGTGAAGCTGTCGTAATTATCGATGACGAGGAGGCGCATGTCTCAGGTTCCAGGCTCGGACGTTATGTAAAACACCGGGTCATTCCCGCGAAAGCGGAAATCTCAGAATCAGAGCTGGCTCCGCCATCGCAGCGCGTTCATTGTCCCACCCGCGCTTCGCCGGCGTAGCGGAGCGCCTCTTCGGCGGCGCTGAACAGGGCGCGCGCCTTGTTCTCGCATTCGAGCTGCTCGAGCTCGGCCTTGCTGTCGGCGACGATGCCGGCGCCCGACTGCACGTAGATCTTGCCCTTGGCGACGATCGCAGTGCGCAGCACGATGCAGGTGTCCATGGTGCCGTCGGCGCCGAAATAGCCGACGCAGCCGCCATAGATGCCGCGACGGGATTTCTCGAGTTCGTCGATGATCTCCATGGCGCGCACCTTGGGCGCCCCGGACACCGTGCCGGCAGGGAAGCCGGCGGCCAGCGCATCGACGAAATCGTACTTCGGATCGAGGTCGCCCACGACGTTCGAAACGATGTGCATGACGTGCGAGTAGTACTCGAGGAAGAACTTGTCGGTCACCTCGACGCTACCGATCCTGGCGACCCGGCCGACATCGTTGCGGCCGAGGTCGAGCAGCATCAGGTGCTCGGCCAATTCCTTGGGGTCGCTCAGCAGCTCGTCCGCCAGTTCCTTGTCGCGCGTCGGCGTGGCGCCGCGCTTGCGGGTGCCGGCGATGGGACGGATGTTGACCTTGCCGTCCTGCACCTTCACCAGGATTTCCGGGCTCGAGCCGGCGACGGCGAAATCGCCGAAATCCAGCATGTACATGTAAGGCGAGGGGTTGGTGCGGCGCAGCGCGCGATAGAGCGCCGTCGGCGGCAGGGTGAAGTCAGCCTCGAAGCGCTGGCTCAGCACCACCTGGAAGATGTCGCCAGCGCGGATGTACTCCTTGGCGTCCTCGACCATGCGGGCATACTGCTCGACGCTGGTATTGGACTTCACCGCGATGGAATCGATATCGGGCGGCGTCGCGGTATATGGCAGGGTGCGTCCCATCCGCCCAACCGCATCGTCGATGCGGTTCTGCGCGCCTTCCCAAGCCTGCTTCGCGGTCACGCCCGGACGGATGTAGACCGGGGCGGTGAGGTAGAGTTCGTCCTTCAGCGTGTCGAACACGGCCAGTACCGTGGGCCGCATCAGAATGGCTTCGGGGAAGCCGAGCGGATCCTCGTGGCGGTCAGGCAGCACCTCCATCAGGCGCACCATGTCGTAGCCGAGATAGCCGTAGATGCCCGCCGCCGTCGACGGCAGGCCGGGCGGCACGTCGGCCTGGCTTTCGGCTACCAGCGCCCGCAGCACATCGAGCGGCGGTTCGCTGACGGGAACGAAGGCGTCGGGCGTCAGGCCGGCGTTGCGGTTGATGCTCGCCTGGCCCCTTTCGACCTTGAGGATGATGTCCGGGTCGAACCCGATCATCGAATAGCGCCCGACCGTGGCGCCGTCCTGCACGCTCTCGAGCAGGAAGGTGTTCTTCCGGCCCTCGGCAAGCTTCAGGTAGGCGCCGATCGGGGTTTCCAGGTCGGCGACGACGCGGCGAAAGACGATCTGGGCGCGGCCGGCATCGTACCCGGCCGCGAAGGCGCCAAACTGGTCGTCAGCGGTCATTGCAGCGCGCCGGTATCAGTGAGCTGCCTGAGGACCTGCTCGTTGATCCGCAGGCCGGCTTCCGATTTCAGGCCGGTCAGCAGATCGCTGTAGAGCGCATCGCGGCTCGATTCCTCGACGAACTTCTTGATATCGGCCGTCTGGTCCGCGGTGCCCTGGTTCACTTCCACCACCTGGAACACCACGTGGTCGCCGTCGCCGTTCACCGCCGAGCCGAAATGCGTCGGACCGCCATTGAAGATTTCATTGGCGACGGTCTGGTTCAGCACCGGCGTGCCGTCGCCTGCGCGCTTCAGCGGCTGGCTGAGGATCGGGAACTGGCCGATGCTGCTGGCAACGTCGGCGAAGGCCGTGCCGGCCTTCACCTGGTCGAGCAGCTTCTGGACTTCGGCGGTGATCGCCTCGTCGGTCCTGGCGTCGGTCCAGGCCGTGACCACCGCGTCGCGGACCTCGTCGAGCGTCTGGTCGCGGGCTTCGTCGACCTGCTTGAGGTCGAACCAGACGTTGCGCGTGGAGCTCAACTGGATGGTCGGAGCAAGGTTGCCCTGTTCGGCCTTGAACACCGCCGTGGCGATACGCTGGGCAGCGTCGGCGCCGACATCGGGATCGTTGGCGAGTTCGGCGCCGGTCTCGGTCAGCGGAATGGTCACGGTCTTCAGCCCGAAGCGCTCGGCGATCTCGGGCAGCGGCTTGAAGGCGGCGCGCAGTTCCTCGATCTGATCGAGCACATCGGTGTATTCGTTGCGGGCCTGGGTGAGCGCCAGCTGCTTGGCGATGTCGGCCTTGGCATCCTCGAGGCTGATCACACCACCCGGTTCGATCGCCGAGACGCTGACGGCGCGCTTGGAGCCGATGCCCGCGATGATGACGTAGTCGTTCAGTGCCAGGCCGAAGGCGGCATCGGCGAGGCTGGCGTCGGTGATCTCGGTCTTGGCGAGGTTGCCCAGATCCTGTGCCGCAGCGCCGCTGGCGGCCAGCACGTCGGCGAAGGGGGTGCCGGCGGCCTTGCCGTCGGTGAAGGCCTTCTCGAGCTCGGGCGTGCCCAGCACCACCTGCTTGATGGTGCGGCGCTCGATCTTCACCCGGCTGTCCTTGGTGCGTTCGTACTCGGCCGCGACGTCGTCGTCCGGAATGGTCTTGGTGGCGGCGATCGCCTCGGGCGACAGCGCCAGGATTTCGACGGTGCGGGTCGCCTTGGTGCGGAACTTGGCCTGGTTGTCCTTGAGGTAGGTCGCCAGCTCTTCTTCGGTCGGCTCGGCAACCGGGGGCAGGGACTGGGCGTTCAGCACGAAGTAGTCGACGGTGCGCGTATCACCCGAGAAACGCGACAGCAGTTCGGTCGCGGTTGCCGGCGCCGGGGCGCCCGAAAGCAGGCCGCTCACCAGTTGCTGACGACGCGCCGCCTTGGTCTGGAGGTCGAAATACTCAGCCTCGGTGTACCCATTCTGCTGCAGCACGCGCAGGAAGTTGTTGCGATCGAAGCTGCCGAGCGCGCTGGAGAAGCTCGGGTCCTCGCGCAGCATCTTGCCGAGGCGATCCTCCGAGACGCCGAGTCCGAGGTCTTCACCGAGCTTGTTGACCGCCGCTTCACCGGCGAGACGATCCAGCACCATGCCCGGAACGCCGAAGGCGACGGCTTCTTCCGCCGTGGGCACCCGCCCCATCTGCTGGGCAATGGCGTTCACCTGGCTGTCATAGCCGCGTTGATAATCGCGGACCGAGATATCCTGGCCAGCGACGGTGGCTACGGTGTTGGTGCCGAAACCGGTGATGACGTTCGAAATACCGAACCCCGCCAGGCCGACGACCAGAAAAACGCCGAGAATCTTGCCAAACCAGGTCTTGGTCAGGTGGCGGAAGCTATCGAGCATCGAGACAAATCCAACAACAACCGCCTCCCCGGCGGGCGGCGGATACTAGACAGGGTCGAGTTTGTGCCGCAAGGCACATCGGGACGGGGGTTATGGGAAACTCCCACATTAGGCAAGTAGAAGGAGCGTCAAGGTGACGGCAGAGATCACGCCGCTGATCGCGGGCAACTGGAAGATGAACGGCACCACGGCCTCGCTCGCCGAGGTGCAGAAGCTCGCAACGCTGCTCGCCAATGGGGGAGGCCCCCGTGGCACCGTGGTGATCTGCCCGCCTGCGACATTGCTCGAACGGCTGAACGAACTGGCGGCTCCCGCCGGCATCGTCAGCGGCGGACAGGATTGCCATCCGGCCATGAGCGGCGCCCACACCGGCGACGTGAGCGCGCAGATGCTGGCCGATGCCGGTGCGCAATATGTGATCGTCGGCCATTCCGAGCGCCGTACCAACCATGGCGAAACCGATGCGCTGGTGCAGCAGAAGGCGCTCGCGGCCCACGCCTCCGGGCTCGTACCCATCATCTGCGTCGGCGAGACCGAAGCCGAGCGCGACGCCGGCAGGGCCGTCGCCGTCGTCATCGGGCAGCTTGAAGGCTCGGTGCCGGACGATTGGTCGGGTCACGACATCGTCATTGCCTACGAGCCGGTCTGGGCCATCGGCACCGGGCGCACGCCGACCTCGGCCGATATCGCCGAGATGCACGACGCTATCCGCGATCACCTCAAATCGCGGTTCGGCGAGCGCGGCGCGGCCACCCGCATCCTCTATGGCGGTTCGATGAAACCGTCGAACGCCAGCGAGATTCTGCGTATCTCCAACGTCAATGGCGGACTGGTCGGCGGCGCCAGCCTCTTGGCAAACGACTTCCACGGCATTATCTCGGCTCTCTGAAACAGGCATCCGGCGCCGATCGAAAGGCGGCGGATGGCGCTGGCATTTGTCTTGGCGCGCGTGTAGAAGGCGCGCCAAACCGATATCGAAAGCCTGAAGGTCCAATGGCCAACGTCCTGATCGTCGCCTACCTCCTGATCGTGCTCGCGCTGATTGCAGTGATCCTGCTGCAGCGGTCAGAGGGCGGCGGGCTGGGCATGGGTTCCTCCAATGCCAACGGCCTGATTTCGGTCCGCGGTTCGGCGAACCTCTTGACCCGCACCACGGCCATCCTCGCAGCCCTGTTCTTTGCGTCAGCCATCGGCCTGACGATTCTCTCCTCGGTCGACCGCGGTACGAGCTCCATCCTCGACCGCGCCAGCCAGGGTGGGGAAGCCGCGCCGACCACCGTGCTCGACGCATTGCAGCAGTTGCAGCAGCAGAGCTCGGGTGACCTGCCGGTGCCGACCGACAGCACCAGCACGACCACGCCGGCCACCACGACCGAGGTCCCGGCTGCCAACTCCGACCTGCCGGTGCCCGCCGAAACGGCGCCCGCGACGGAAGCTCCGGCAGCGCCGGCGACGACAGAACAACCAGCGGCGCCCGCCAACTGAGGCCGCCGCGACAGCGAACCGGGGAAGGGGATGGCAACATCCCCTTCTTCTTTTTGTGTGGGGTGCCGTTCGTGATCGGCGGCGCTCTTGAGAATCAGAA
>JAESFN010000388.1_pt1 | contig 44752 bp, 37 predicted proteins | sample 9269411 | NCBI WGS metagenome assembly JAESFN01 (sample SAMN14505399, study PRJNA617100) | algae metagenome | isolation source: Iphinoe sp. HA4291-MV1 and co-occurring heterotrophs from trail next to... | place: USA: Maunawili Falls, Hawaii | collected 2009-07-25
ACGATCGCTTGGGAGCAACGCAGAAACACTCAATCGCGAACAATCGATTGGCGCTTTACAACTGAAGATGCACGTATTAAGCTTAAACGACTCTATCCCTCATTTCAACCCTGACAGACTACTAGTACAGATCGGCGTAAATAAACCACCCATTCCAAATCGATGAAACGCTTACGCTGTCTTCATTTTGAATTTTGAATTTTGAATGAGCGAATTCCGCCTTGCGGTACTAGGCTCCCACTACAGTCTTTTTTGCATGCATTGGGATGCTCCCCAGACTTTGTGAGTTTCACTGTTTATCGTGGTCGTTAGAAGATGATATGGTACGAACATCAATCGACTGCAAAACCTGTATACTGCCTAACAAGAGGTTCGTGAAATGCTAACACAATATCTTCTTTTGGCACTCCTAGTTTCACCAGTTCATCCGCAATTCCTATTTCCGTTCCATCATGCTGTATCCAAATCTTGTCATTTTTGATATCGAGATGCAAAACACAGCCATACATTGAGCGGCGATTTTTCCAACCCGTATAAACAATTTGATAATGGTCACGTTCAATATCAAAAATCAATTCCGTTTCGACTTGATTATCTGATGAACCTAACTTTGCGTATTCACTCAACAATTGTTGGATATATGTGCGATAGCGTTCTATCTTTTCCATGACAAAATTACCTCGCTTACTGGGTCATAAACGATCAGTGTAAGTTGAAAGCGCTCAATCACAGTTTGCACAAATGGAAGGGTAAAAAAATTTCGATAAACCCCTTGAGGAACTGCTAAATATAAAACACGATTAGGCTGCTGTTCTTCCAAAGCAACACGATAGTTAATAAATTGCCCCACCGCAGTATGAAATTCATAAATATTAGACGTACTAATAAAGCTTTTAATCTCAACTGCTATCTTTTCCTCTCCTCTGTCAGCAGCTATGACTTTTTCTGCACCTAAGTCGATTTGCATATCAACCCTACCTGCCCGAATCCTTAAAGGATCATCTGTAATCACCCAACCTTCTTTTTCCAGCCCTTTTCTAACACTATCGTGAAAAACATCTTTAGCAGCCATAAAGTCTTCCGGTTCACCATTGATGTCAACGATACCGTCCCCGTCACTTTGGGCGAGGTACGTTCTTGGTCTGTACCTAACAGGACTTACGCAAAGAAACCCGGTTTCTACCAAAAATCGTCTGTTTTGCTACCAAATACTAACAAAGAAACCGGGTTTCTGACAGATTATGCGTAAGTCCTACCTAAATGATACAACTTTCTTAGAATCAGTTATCAGTAACCGAGAAGTACTGTGTCAATCTTTTCTTAACCACAGATCTAGATAGACTATATCCTTGGAAATCTTCGTTAAACGAGAGCGCATAGAGTCCCGCAAACGCATATGCTAGATGGTCGGATGAGCCATTTAACTTTTTGCAAATGGCAGAAAGAACGCACGCTCAATATACTCAATAAAGGATGAAGAACAGATGTTTGACACTGCCATAGAAGCTATTGTTGCCCGTGAAATCCTTGACTCACGGGGAAGACCAACAATTGAAGCAGAGGTACATTTGGTCAATGGTGCTGTAGGATTGGCGCAGGTTCCCAGTGGTGCGTCTACTGGCACTTTTGAAGCGCACGAACTGCGGGATAAGGATAAAGCACGTTACGGGGGTAAGGGTGTACTCAAGGCGGTGCAAAACGTTAAAGAAGCACTTGCTCCAGAGTTGCTCAACATGGATGTCCTCAACCAGGAACTGCTCGATCGCACGATGATTGCCTTGGATGGTTCCGCTAATAAATCCCATCTTGGTGCTAATGCGATTCTAGCGGTTTCCTTGGCAGCAGCGAAAGCCGGGGCTGAGTCTTTGGGAATTTCCCTGTATCGTTATTTAGGTGGTCCACTAGCGAATTTGTTACCCGTACCGCTGATGAACGTGATTAACGGCGGTGCTCATGCAGCAAATAACGTGGATTTTCAAGAGTTTATGGTTGTCCCCATTGGGGCGTCTTCTTTCCGAGAAGCATTGCGCTGGGGCGCGGAGGTGTTTGCTACCCTCTCTCAGGTGTTGGATGAGAAAGGTTTACTGACTGGTGTTGGCGATGAAGGCGGTTTTGCTCCCAATCTGGAGTCAAATCAGGTGGCGTTGGAATTATTGGTTGCTGCAATTGAGAAAGCTGGTTACAAACCAGGAGAACAAGTGGCTTTGGCGTTGGATGTTGCGGCGAGTGAGTTTTACAAAGATGGGCAATATGTCTACGACGGTAAACCCCACTCTCCGGGTGAGTTTGTTGATTATCTCGCGCAACTGGTTGACCAATACCCCATTGTGTCAATTGAAGATGGCTTGCATGAGGAAGATTGGCAAAATTGGCAGTTACTCACCCAGAAGCTGGGTTCTCGCGTGCAGTTGGTAGGAGACGACTTATTTGTCACCAACGTTACGCGCTTGCAAAAAGGAATTGAACTCAAAGCTGCTAACGCTATTTTGATTAAACTTAATCAAATTGGTTCGTTGACAGAAACTTTGCAAACGATTGACTTAGCGACTCGCAACAGTTTTCGCTCAGTTATTAGCCATCGTTCTGGTGAAACGGAAGATACAACCATTGCTGACTTAGCTGTTGCAACCCGCGCAGGTCAAATTAAAACAGGTTCTCTGTGTCGCAGCGAACGGGTAGCAAAATATAACCGTTTACTACGTATTGAGGATGAGTTGGGCGAACTCGCCGTTTACGCTGGTGCTGTGGGATTAGGACCGAATTGACCTTTTTAATCAAGTGCTATATCTAAACGCAAGTCGGTGCATTGTTAATGCATCGGCTTGCATTGTTAATGCATCGGCTCGCATTGTTAATGCATCGGCTCGCATTGTTAATGCATCGGCTTGCATTGTTAATGCATCGGCTCGCATTGTTAATGCATCGGCTCGCATTGTTAATGCATCGGCTTGCATTGTTAATGCATCGGCTCGCATTGTTAATGCATCGGCTTACATTGTTAATGTATCGGCTTACATTTCAATGGACATGTGGGAAAAGTTATCCTTTGAGGATAGAACCGCAAGTCTTTTAGCCGCTTCTCGCGGTGAGACATATTCCATAAAACTTCTACATTTTCCATATTTCTACTTTCACACAAAATATGGGAAATGTAGAGATAAGTTGGAATTATTTAGCTAATCTTTAACTTAGTAATACGTCCAATCAGCTTGGCTACGTTAGCACTTTACGAGTTGACTTTTGACGAGTTGACATGATATCGTATAAATGATGGAGAAGGTGTGCGCAGGCAAACCCACCTCTTCAATATTGTTACCACAGGCTGAGTCAAGATGATCGTCAGCTTTTTCAACTGTTTCTAGCGAAGTGGAGATTGTCGATAAGCGTGGCGAGTTGCTTGTGAAAATTTACTCTCGTCGTTCGACGAGTCTTCCAGTTATATATTTATGCAAAATGCTTGAGATAAGGGTCTGATATGGAATCCCCTCTTCAATGGCTTTGGTTTGAATCGCGTCAAGATCCAGCGACGAAAGCCTTAATGTAATTCGCTTATCTTTGGCAAGAGTGGCTTTGGCATAGCTTTGAAGTTGAGCCAGACGATTTGGATCGCCCACTGATTCCCATTCACCCTTCTCAAAGGACTCAAGTATTTCCTTCTCTTCCTGTTCAAGTTCACTCATGCTCATTATCTTCTCTTAAGTACTGCTTAGTTGCCTTCCGATATGGAATGATGGTCTTTAAGAAAAGTTCTGACTCGGTTTCAACGTACGGGACAAGATAAGCGTACCCTTGAATCTGTACTACGAGTAAACGCTGTTTTGGATACTTACTTTGGTTTGGGTGAATGTAATCATCAAGGAGGTCCCCCCTATCCAACGCCGCAAGAACTGCTTCAAATGACACTCCTCGTTGCGACCTAAGTTTCTCGTTTTTTGTGAGATCCCACCGGATAAGTTTCATCCCCAGATCATATGCTCATTGTACATGCAATGACAACAAACTAGTAGTCCGCCACAGCAACTTTGCAGGCTGAACGATCTCAAAGAAACCGGGTTTCTGTACCCGGCGAAGTTCCTGTGGTGAAACATTAGGGATGGCGAAACTTACGTTAGCTTGTCTCCCTTGTCCCCAATTACGGATAAAACCCCAACTTCGGTAACCCCATTGTCTCGTCCCAGCCCATCATGATGTTAAGACACTGGATAGCTTGACCCGCCTGCCCTTTAATAAGGTTATCAATCGCTGACATCACGATCGCACGTCCAGTACGCGGGTCAACTTCTATTCCTATGTAACAAAGGTTACTGCCACAAGCCCATTTGGTTTGGGGATAAACGCCTGGCTCGCAAACTTTCACCCAAAGAGAGTTACGATAGAAGGCTCTATAAATCGTGATTAAATCATCTCGCACCAAACCAGGGTCCCGTAGCGTTGCATAAACTGTTGCTAATATGCCACGCACCATAGGAACGAGGTGTGGTGTAAATTGGATAGTGATTTCGTGTCCCGCTAAATCACTACAAATCTGCTCGATTTCTGGGGTGTGGCGGTGACGGACGACGTTGTAAGCTGCTAATGAGTTATCTGCCTCAGCAAGCAACATATTGACTTTTGCTTGACGCCCACCTCCAGAAGTGCCAGACTTCGCATCAATAATGGCTGTTTCTGGCACAATTAGCCCTTGCTTGAGCAGTGGTGAAAGTGCCAAGAGGCTAGCAGTAGGATAGCAGCCAGGACAGCCAATCAGCTGCGCTTCCGCAATGCGATCGCGGTACAGTTCTGGTAATCCATAAACTGCTGTCGCTGTTGTTGTAAGATCTGTTCTCTGGGCACCATACCAATTTGTGTAAGTTGTTAAATTGCTAAAGCGATAATCTGCACTCAGATCTAGTACTTTACATCCTTTTTCCAATAATTGCGGAGCGATTTTGCAAGCCAAACCATTTGGTAGAGAGAGAAAGACTACCTCACAACGGTGAGCAATGGTTTGTGGCTCGACAGCCTCAATCGGTTGATTAACTATGTGAGCCAGATGTGGATAAAGATCCGCAAACGGTTTTCCCGCGCTACTCTCCCCACCTAAGTAAACGAGTTCGACTTCTGGATGATCCATCAGTAGCCGCACTAATTGCACTCCGCCGTAACCTGACGCGCCAACAATCCCAACTCTTACGCGTCTAAATTTGCCCATAACTACTAAATCCTTTTTGAATATGAAGACCCGTCCTTACCAGAATTCTCCTGGCTTAGACTTATTGCCGTTTCATTGTTGCTGCACTTAGTGATCAGAAAATCCAACTCTAGCCGCAGGTATTTATCGGTATGTTATCGAATCTTTGCTTCAAATGCTTCTGAAGTATCTAGAAGAGCTACAATCAGATACAAGCATTTGTTAAAGAAAATTTACGTTTGGTACCTGGAATTTGTCTGTGTCGAAGCTTAACACAACCTTAAACCAAAGCTTTGAGTTTGATTCGATTGACTCCGCCTTGGCTGACTTGAAAGCTGGTCACCAAATTGTGGTAGTAGATGACGAAAATCGAGAAAATGAAGGTGACTTGATTTGTGCTGCTCAATTTGCTACCCCTGACATTATTAATTTTATGGCGGTGGAAGCCAGAGGGCTAATTTGTCTGGCGATGACTGGCGAGCGGCTTGATGAATTAGATTTACCATTAATGGTGACTAACATCACAGACACCAACCAAACAGCTTTCACTGTCAGCATTGATGCTGGATTTCACTTAGGGGTGACCACTGGTATTTCAGCAGAAGACCGCGCCCGCACAATCCAAGTTGCTATTAACCCAGTAACACTACCTTCAGATTTACGTCGTCCCGGTCATATTTTCCCCATTCGCGCAAAGGTTGGAGGCGTACTCAAACGAGCGGGACATACCGAAGCTGCTGTTGACTTAGCTCGATTAGCTGGATTATACCCTGCTGGCGTTATTTGTGAAATTCAAAACCCCGACGGTTCGATGGCACGGCTATCCCAATTATTTGAGTATGCCAAACATCATAATCTCAAAATCATTAGCATCGCGGATTTAATCAGTTACCGCCTGCAGCACGATCGCCTCGTCAAGCGCGAAACTGTTGCTGATTTACCCACTCAGTTTGGTCTTTTCCAAATTTACGCTTATCGCCATACTCTGGATAATACAGAACACGTTGCTATTGTCAAGGGTAATCCTGCTCAATTTGATGAGCATCCCGTAATGGTGCGGATGCATTCCGAATGCTTGACTGGAGATGCTTTGGGTTCTTTACGCTGCGACTGTCGAATGCAGTTGCAAGCAGCGCTAAAAATGATTGAGAATGCAGGACAAGGTGTTGTCGTTTACTTACGGCAAGAAGGACGGGGAATTGGGCTGATTAATAAATTGAAGGCTTACTCGTTGCAGGATATGGGACTGGATACTGTAGAGGCGAATGAGCGCTTGGGATTCCCCGCTGACTTGCGAGACTATGGTATGGGAGCACAGATGCTCATGGATTTGGGAGTGCATAAAATTCGCTTAATTACCAATAATCCTCGTAAAATTGCTGGGTTAAAGGGCTACAAGTTGGAAGTTGTTGATCGCGTGCCCTTATTAATTGAAGCAAACGACTACAATTCTTATTACCTGAGGACCAAGGCGAAAAAGTTGGGTCATATGCTGTTACAGACTTATCTGCTGACAGTCGCAATCAACTGGCAAGATGACCCAAAAGCCGTGACGGAACGCTACGAACGCTTAGAGAAACTAAGGCATTTAGCGAAAACTCATGACTTATTGTTACAAGAAGAAGCACGTCCTTTGGCGATCGCTCTGTTTGATAAGCCATCGTTAATCATACACTTGGGTTTAGACCAACCGAACCTAGCAACATCCGATTGGTATAAGCACAAAGGTCATCCTTACGTACAAGCGATTAGTCAAATTTTGGACGAACTCGTCGCTTCACCTTACATCCAAAAGGTAGAATTTTTGATTTCGCCCGGAGTTGATCCTCTAAGTAACCTACAAGTGCAATTGGATCGACAAATGTTCTCTCCAGGTACATTACCTTCGTCCATTTGTTGCGAGCAATTAGGGACGCAGAAGATTTATAGTTTTGGGAGACTCATTAAACGGAGTAATACTCCATAAAACGGTGTAATTTATTGTTGTCTGAGTGAGAAGTGGTGCAACGGCAATTGGCGCTATGTGCCTCCCACTTACGCCACATGCTGTAGCCTGTGAAACCCTCCGCAGTCGCCACAACGGGGGGAACCCCCGCAAGGCGCTGCTCTCCACCGCAGTGGCTTATCTGTCTAGACGCTGGTCAACTCCCATTGACCAGTTCCCTGAAGGCAGGATTCCGTTTATGCTTAATATCAAGCCATCCAAGCTCAATAGCATCATTCAAATCCTTGCCATGCCCCTTCAGGAAACGCGCTGTACGACGCAATAATACTGCCTGAACCTCATCCGCTTTCATGAAGCGGGTAATGTCTTTGTCTGTGCCACGAGCAAGGACATTCAAAGCAGCATTTAGATCCGCTTGCAACACGACCCCATTAAATCTGATAAAGCTGTCCCCATTACGCTTACCCAATAGGGTTCCTGTAACAGAGTCAACTTGCGACGTGTAACTAGCTGCAACCTCTGTGATAGTTGAATTACTCCAACTAGCCCATTTTTCTAAACTATCCCGCAAGTAGCCTTTTACCCAGCTATTCAATTTGCGGGACATTGCCTTAGACTGACGTTTATTTTTGATGGGTTCCGTCAAGTCCTCAGCATAAACTTTCAAAAAGCCTTCTTCAAACAAAGACTTTGAGGCTTTACCAATCAAGCTTGCAATTACCGACTGGTCTTTGTTGTAGCGTTTATTCTCTGTTCTCCTGGTGAGATTATTTTCTAAAATCCTTGCAGATTTCGCTGGGTCATGTGGCTTTAAGTTCCGCGCAAGAGCAAACAACTTGCCACGATTTCTATTTTTCTTGGTTATGCGATTTGACTTTTGAGTTAACAGCTTGCCCAACCCAGAGCCGTGCTCAGTCCCTTGAGAATCAATGAACGCTTCAGTGTATCCCTTATCAACGCCGACCGAAGTTGTGATTGATTCTGGGCATTTGGTGTACTCGCCAAGGTTAACTAGAAAATGAATCTCAAACTGGTCAACCTGTTTGTTAAAAATAACTCGAATCTGTCCGGCGACTTTTCTATTACTGCGAACTTTTATTTTGATTCGCTTGCCTCTGGTTAGTCCGGCTAATTCTAACAGGTAGATGTTTCGACTGATTTGTTTGCAAGAGTAACCATCTGGCTGGTAAACAATTTGGTTTTTAACAAAAGTATGACCGCGCTGAAACTCTTTTCTGACAATACGATGAAGAAACGAATCATCCAAGAACGCAGTACTTTTTAACTTCTCGTAGCAAGCTTTTCTAGCTTTTTCGTTCTTTTCTCCGCTGTAGCGTTTCCAAATATGCTTTCGGAGATTGGCAACAGTTGCAGCTTGTTGAGCAAGAATCGCTTTTGCAACATCGCTGACAGTCCACTCCATAAGCTTTGAAGGCAAGTTTAACGACTCTGGAGAACGGAAAGCGCGCACCTCTGGATAAGTTTTACGCCAATCCATTCCCCAGTGCCGAATGCTTCCAAGCTTGTTGTAAGATTCGGAACGAACAACAGCTAAACGCTCCATTATTTCTAGTAATTCTGTTTTTGATGCATTCTCAACATCACAGGTTATGACTACTTGAGTTGACAACTTCTGGACTAGATTTTTTGGCTTACGTTTAACCATTGTTCTCCCTCCTCCTATTAATACTACATCACTGTGTCCGATTTTTCCGAATCACTTTGAATTATTTTTTCATACTTGCGCAAGAAATATAGCTTCGAGCTAAAACAGTGCATAATTGACATGAAATCCTCCATCAGTTCTTGGTGTGGGGGCTTATAGGTATTATTCAAGACAACAATGTCGCAATGATTAAGGTTGCAAAACCATTCCACAAAGTCAAATCCAAACCTACACAGCCTGTCCTTATGAGCAACGACAATAACCTTAATTTCCTGTTTGGAGACTTGCTCCATCAACGTTATGAACTTTTTGCGCTTAAAATTCAATCCCGACCCAAAATCACTGATGCATTTACAATTGGGATAATTCTTCCCCAGGTACTCGCTCTGAGATGCAAGATCTTGTTTTTGAGATGTTGTCGAAACTCGCGCATATAAAATCACTGGTCGATTGTCAATCCGGTCAACCAATCGCTCAATGGACTCAATCAAATATCGTCTATGACCACCTGGAGATTTGATGTATTGTATTTTCCCCTCATCAGCCCATCGGGTTAATGTTTTTGGATGGTAGCCATACCTCTTTTGGGCTTCGGCTGGCGTTAAGTACATAATGACAATGGAGTAACTAAATGTCCGTTTTGCTCCATTGTATACAGATATATTCCGCTATCAGACTATCTAGTTAATCGGCGTCACGTACTAGAACACCGATTCAGTATTCACCAATTGTGATAAAAAACCCGGTTTCTTCTCATTGAGATAACGAAATATCGGTCTTTCCAGCAACAGAAACCGGGTTTTTGGCATTAATGAATCGGTGTTCTAGTTATTATCAGTTTGTGAATTTTCCAGTTCCTTATCTTCTGTAGGAACAACAACAGCAGGAGGATTAGACTGCTTGGACTCCACAGTAGATGGCTGTACTGGTACAACAATAGGAGCATTATTTGACTGGCTGGCTGGTTGCGACGAATCAGGAGTGCTACGAGAAGACGGTGGTGGGTTATTTTCTGAAGATGGTGAAGAAGTCTTGCGAGATTCGCGGATTGCTCGTAGTCGCTTTCTCAGTGATGCTGATGAACTGGTGCTAGGCTGCGAAGCTTCCTCCTGTGAGTCTTGTTGGGATTGGCGAGGTTGGGATTCTCTAGAAGAGGTTTGAGGTGATTCTTTTGTCACATTGCTGCTATCAGGAGCGTCTTCAGTTGAAAGACGACGGACACGCCTACGCCGTGTTGAAGTAGAAGCAGGTGCAGATTGAACTTGTGACGAAGTATTATTCTCTTTCTGTGCAGTGTTAGTTTCTTGAGTTGAAGGTAATGGTGTGAAGCTTACTGTAGGTTTTTCTTCGTTAGCATCACGCTTTTCGACAACAGGTTGTCCAGATGAGCGTGGCTGAGTTTTAGTCATCAAAGTTGTGACAGCAAAACCAACTGTAGCAGCCACAAGGGCTATACCCGTAGCAATGAATATCTTAGGTGACGAAATATTGATAATTTTGTTGAATTTGATATTTCTTAAAGGTGAGGGGGTTGGTGTTTTGCTCACAGCCGCCACTTCTTTTGGCAAATTTGGCTTTGGCAAATCTGGATGTGGTTGAACAGATAAATTGATAGTTGGCACTGCTTGTGTAGGAACTGATTGCTGTGTAGCACTTTCCCTATACCCAGGTAACAGCAGCAACCACTCTGCGACTGTTTGCGGACGAAAGCGAGCCTCAATTGCCATACCACGCATGATCGCTTGATTGACAGCAGCACTCAGATGGGGTTGCAACTCGCGCGGAGTTGGCATTTGTTCGCGATCGCGCAACAGTACAGGCATAGGTACTTGTGCTGTCAACAATGCATACAGTGTTGCTGCTAAACCATAAACATCAGCCGCAGGAGTGCGGGTTGCTTGCGACAGATACTGCTCAATTGGGGAATAACCCTCAGAAACAATACCCGTGTGAGTTTGCCTAACCCCATGATTAAATTCCCGTGCAATGCCAAAATCAATAAGTACCACCTCCTGAGTTCCTTGACGGAGGATGATATTATCTGGTTTCACATCCCGGTGCAGCAACCCATTTTGATGCACCACCTGCAACGCGGCTCCTATTTGGCGGATATAATGAATTGCTATCTCCTCTTGCAAGGGTATCCCTGGTAAAACATATGCCTCAGCCAAAGTCTCACCCTTGATATATTCCATCACCATGTATGGAAGTCCATCTTCGACAAAAAAGTCGCTCACCCGGACAATATTCGGGTGGATACAAGTCGCTAATCGTCTTGCTTCATCCTGGAATTGGCGCTCGAACTTGGCAAAATCCGGATGTTGTCGCAGCTTTTCATTGAGAGTTTTAATCACCACAACTTGATTCAAAAAGTGGTGAGTTGCTTTGAACGTAATGCCAAAGCCACCTCTACCGATTTCCAAGTTAATGGTATATTTATTACCCTGCAAAGTTTTACCAGCTAACATAGAGAGTCCTAAGTTCTGAGTGCTGAGTTACTATAATGAGTCACTATAATTTGGTACTGCGTCCTAAATGAAATCTGAAACTCCAAAAGCTCTAGTCTTGAGTTTTGAGTGTAACGTAAATTTTTAGTCACATCAAATCCAGTTTAATTCAGATGACTCTTTTTTTCCTCCTAAAATAATATACTCATAACTTAGGACTCGAAACTCCGCACTCCTAAAAGCGGTGACTGAAGAAAGAACTCATTGACATACTCCCCGCAATAGAATTGCGGGGATTCTGGGGTCAGACAGCGATAGCAGACTCTGCCCGTCTTACATCGCCTAGCCCAACAGTCGATGCCCCGACTGCTTGAATATTCTTCGCTGCGTTGTCATCCCTGCCATTAATCGATTGACAAGATGAACAACGCCACTCCCTGATAGATCCAAGCTTTCTAAAACATGTCCACAACATGAACAGGTTTTGCTACTGGGATACCACTGGTCGATGAATACAACCAACTTGTTCTTCTTTTTGGCAACCCACTCCAGAATTTGGAGAAACTCACCAAAAGCTAAGTCAGATATTTTACGACCCCAAAGACGTTGCATTCCTTTAAGATTTAACGTCTCAAAGCACAGGATATCAAACTTATCTGTTAACTCGTGGGCTAGTTTCCAAAACCAATCACGGGCTTAATGCAATTCTTTGACTCTTTATTGAGATTCTTGCGTTCTTATTGACAATATGCGCTTACCCTGCCTAAATTAGTGCGCTTGATTGTTAAGGTTTTGACTGTTCCTTCTATTTCTCTAGACTTCCAAAATTGGTAAACCCGATTCCCAATTTTGACTCTATTGCCACCTAAAAATTTGTAGCCTGCTTGTTTTAAAGTGAATGATTTGTACTTCTTGACTTTCTTGAATCCCGGTGGACGAACTCCCTTTTTCTGGTGTTTAAAAAACAGTTGATAGGCTTTATCAATGCGCTGACAAATATCCTGCACTGCTTGTGAGCCTACTGTTTGCCAAAATGGATTGCGTGTTCTCAATTTGGCAATATGTGACTGAAGTTTAGCACAACTCAAATACTTGCCCCACATCCGGTAATACCGCTTGTGCAAGGCAATACAGTGATTGTAGATTACCCCTGCGGCGTTGATTGACCGTTTGAGGTATCTATTCCGTTTGTGTTGGTACAACTTAAACTTCAGTGTTTTCATGCAGACATTGTACTATGATGAATGTAGATAGTAAATATACATCTACAGATGCTGAAACCCTTATTATTACGTTAGTTTCCACGCATTTTGTGATCTACTGACTTTATCTGCTTACTGACACAGACATTGCTTTAGAATCTGCAAATCTTATATCTAATCAGCTAAAGCAAAAAGGAGTAGCAGTCATTCTTAGTCAGGCAAATCAAGAACCGAAGTTAGTTCTCGTCCTTCTGCAAAAATAAAGCAAGAGTAATTTTTATCCCCACAAAGTTCCATATGCATCAAACAAGTTATAATCCACCGTTAGTTCTTCTCCTTTATCAATATCTCTAGCAGCAATTGTATATGCAGAATCTTCTAAAAGTTCAAAATTGATATCTTTACAGTTAGGATTGTCAGAATGGTTAAAAAAACGTGCATCATCAGCAACAAGCACGTAAGTATCTTTTTTTGTAATGTGACAATATGCGTATTTTAAAATTTGATTTCGTGCTGGTCCTGGTAAATTATCAATTAAATCTTTTGAATAGTATTGATCAAACCCAGGAGTAAACTCCCATATTTTATCACCTTTTTTAATAAACTGATCAGCGAAGATACCTATACCATGAATTGAACTAGTATTGAGCTTGGTTAGTACAAGAAGCATTTTTCAAAAAAAGTATAAATATTAACTAATGATTATTAAATACCATATATTTTGTATCCCCTCAATACTTCGGGGTAGAGAGTTCCAAACACTTGCTCACGAGTTATAAACACTCGTCGGAGAGTTCCAATTTGGGAGCATCCCAAATGTGTAAAAACATATTTTGTCATTGCGAGCGTAATGAAATGGGGCGAACGCTTCATTCGCAATGACAATCTATTATCTTAGTAAATTTGCAAAATTGGGATGCTCCTCACCCTACTGATATGCTTTATTTATTTGCAAAGCTAGCTAAAAGCGGTGACCAATACCGAAATGAAGTCGGCTTTCTCCTTGGTCATTCAATCCGTAGTCAGCCCGAATTAAGCCTAAAGGTGAGTCAAAGCGGACTCCCGCACCATAACCGAAACCAGTCCCAGGTTTACCACGAACTCCCGCAGGATCACCCAAGACACTCTCACCAGAACCTAAGTCTGAGGCAAAGTCAGCAAATAGGACACCTCCTAATGCTTGGAACACAGGGAAGCGATATTCCGCTGACGCTAACACATAACTGCGACCAGTACCAACATCACCACCATCGTAACCGCGTACTGAATTGGGACCACCCAAGTTAAAACTTTCATATGGTGGTAAATCTCCGAGGACTGTACCAGCTTGAACATTCAGAGCAAATACTTGCGGCTTACTAGACTCAAATAACTTTACGGGCGTAAACTGGCTATAGTTTGCCTTGACGCGGTTCATAGAAATTTGTCCTTCCCCAACAGGAATGGATTGTTCGGTACTGAGTTTGAGTACAGAACCTTGAGTTGGATTGAAGGGATTATCCCGTTGGTCTTTAGTAGCGCTTAAGGATACAGTTGTCAGATCATCAATACCAGTCCCACTAAAAGACAGAGGATTTCCCTTTTCATCAGTTGGGGTAATTGTTCCGTCGCGATCGCGAAGACTGACACGGGTATAGTTAAATCCTAGGGAAGTATCCCAACCATCAATCGGGCGTTGCAAGCTAATACCACCCCCAATTCGACCTTCCCGCACTCTGTCGCCATTTGCTAACTTGACGTCACCATCAAAAGTGTCAGAAAGTCCTCGCTTGCGAAACCCACTCACACTATAGCCAAAGCCGTCTGGATTGGTTTCCCGGTAAGGACTCGTAAATTTAGTATCAAATTGAAAGTCACGGCGACCGACTTCAAAATTAAAACCTAGAGTATCATTAACACCTCCGACATTTTGATCTCGGTAAGTTAAAGTAGCAACTATCCCCTGATCGGCGTTATAATTACCACCCACATTGATAGAACGCGCTCCTATTTCCTTGACTTCGTAAATCACATCCAGTTTTGTTGCATCCCCTTCAAAAGCAACGTTGACACTCTGAAATAATCCTGTCTTATACAGTCGCTGTAAGTCTTGTTTGACTAAATCTTCTTGATAGGTTTGTCCTGGCTTAAGCTTGAGCTGTTGCTGCAAGAAATCTGTTTTTGTGCGCCCCTCCACTGGCTTACCCTTGTCATCAACTGTCTTACCTTCGTCGTTAACAAAACGAAACTTGATATTGTTGACGACACCTTCAGCAACATTTAAAGTCAGGATTCCTTCAGCGCTGGGTCTAATTGATATGACTCGTGCAACTTTATAACCTTTGTCAGCGTACCATTTCTTTAATTGTTGTACTGCTTCCTTAAGAGCATTGGGACTGATGACTTTTCCTATCTGAGGTTGAAAGTGTTCCCAGGCAACTTGATAAGTGAGCGCTTTTGCTCCTGAAAGTTGTAGAGAACGCACAACGACTGGTTGTACTTGGTACTCTACACTTAAGCCAGTTGGCACAGAACTGCTATTTACACGAGCATTCGTAAATAAACCAGTCTCCAAAATTGCTGCGACATCCTTGTGTAACTGACTTTGACTGGTTTCTCCACCGACTTGAGTTTTAATCACACCGCGAATCACCTGCTGCAATTCCTCATTCGCTCCCACTATCTTCACTTCTGTAGCAGTGACTACTAAGTTATTGTCAGGGGATGAGGGAGATGAGGGAGATGAAAAACTTATTTCCCTCATTTCTCCTTCCTCCTTGTTCTCTTTTGGAGTAAGTATTACGACTGATTTATTGCTACCGCCACTTTGGGCGCTACCTGATTTTTGAGAGAATTGTCCAATGACTACTGATTCTGGGGGTGCGATTGTTTCTATCGGTGCAGGCGTTTCTTCAGTGACTGGCACCTCTACGTTATCAGGTTTTTCCGCTTGCTGAGGAGTATCGGAGGGTGCAGCCAATACCTGCTGATTAGCATTGCCAGCCGCCAAAGTCGCTAAAGTAAAAATTGCCGCAGAAGAAACTCGCATAATAATAGTAGCCTAATAAACTGGGAGTTAGTTTGTACTTCCGTACTGAGGTTAGGTAGTGAGGATAATAAGCAATTCAAAATTCAAAAAGAAAAGATCTAGTACGGCGGGCGCGTAAATAGACATACCATTTGAGAAAGCCCAAAAGCCTATGTTATAAACTTTTTGCCTTCTACCTTTTTGTACTAGTAATGGCAAGCATCCTGTATGTAGTTGTGTATAAATTAAAGGCGTGACAGCTTACTAACTTCCAGCTACATCGCCGATTTATACCTCGATTTATTCCTCTTGCCCCAAACGACAGTTATTTTTGAGTTTTTGTTTCTCATGAGTGATTCATCACCTTCACCACTAACTTCTCACTTCCAAAAGGATACTCCACGCTTACAGTTACTTGTTTTAAGCAACGGACATGGGGAGGATATTATTGCAGTCCGTATTTTGGAAGAACTTCAGCAACAACCCAACCCACCGGAAATCTCTGCTTTGCCGTTAGTGGGACAAGGATATGCTTACCAAGGGTTGGATATTCCCCTCATTGGTTCAGTACGCACGATGCCGTCAGGTGGTTTTATTTACATGGATGGACGCCAATTTGTGCGAGATGTACAAGGTGGTTTGTTACAACTCACCGTAAGTCAAATCAAAGCCATACGTTATTGGGTAAATACTCAGAAAAAATCAGGTAACAGGATAGCTATTTTAGGCGTGGGCGATATTGTACCACTCATCTTTGCATGGTTGAGTGGTGCTAACTATGGCTTCGTAGGCACAGCAAAATCGGATTATTATGTGCGAGATGAAGTGAGTTTGTTAAAACGGAAAGAGAAAGGAGCATGGTGGGAAAGCTTTTCTGGCTCAGTTTACCACCCTTGGGAACGTTGGTTGATGAGTCGTCAGCGTTGCAAGGCAGTTTTTCCCAGAGACTCGCTCACAGCAGAGATATTGAAAAGGTGGACTATTCCCGCTTTTGATTTGGGTAACCCGATGATGGATGGTTTGGAACCAACAATTCCACGCCCAAGATTTTATAGCGCTCATGTCCAAAAGCAAGAATTAACTCGACCTTTCGTTGTCACTCTCCTCCCTGGTTCTCGTCCCCCAGAAGCATACGCTAACTGGCACCAAATTATGATTGCTGTCTGTGCAATCATGGAGCTTTTTAGCAAGCAAGAGTTTGTCGGACACACTTCTGGAACTGTGGTGTTTTTGGGTGCGATCGCTCCCAGTTTACATCTTGAAAGTTTACGCCAAATTCTCCAATCTCAAGGCTGGCATCCCCATGCTGAACCGCCAATCAAAATTCCTGAGAAAAATATCTTGACATTGAAGCAAAAAAATGCTTACTTCATCTTGTCGCAAGATGCCTATAACGACTGTTTGCATCAAGGAGATTTGGCGATCGCAATGGCGGGGACAGCGACAGAACAATTTGTGGGTTTAGGAAAACCAGTCATCACCATTCCCGGAAAAGGTCCCCAGTTTACCTATGCCTTTGCTGAAGCACAAAGCCGTCATTTGGGAGAGTCTGTCATTTTAGTAGAAGAACCAGCACAAGTCTCTAAGGTAGTCAAGTCACTGCTTTCTAATCCGGACAAGTTGCAAGCTATTGCAGAAAATGGTGTACGACGGATGGGAAAACCGGGAGCAGCCAAACGAATTGCTGAGTATTCGATGGACTTATTGTGGAATGAAGATTGATTGTAACTTTCGCTCATCATGTAGCTACATTAGATTTAAGCCTTATAATCTATGCGAGGTAATGTCATGGTAACTGAAACCAAAACTCAAATTCTACCAGATCATACCCAGTTACCAGAATCCGATGGTACCTTTGTGAAGAATTTTCAAGAACATCCCCAGAGCATCTTACTAACCGACTCTATTCAACCTCGCTTGCAAGAAATTCATTTAGATGGACAGTATTGCATCGGACAAGACTGTGGTATTTACTGGCGGATGACAGAACCTCCAGAAAGAGGCGCAGAAGCACCAGACTGGTTTTATGTATCTAATGTACCACCTACTCTCAAAGGTGAAGTCCGTCGTTCCTACGTTCTTTGGCAAGAACTCATTGCACCCCTAATTGTTCTGGAATTCGTTTCTGGTAATGGGGAAGAAGAAAGGGATAACACCCCTTACCAAGGCAAATTTTGGATTTACGAACAAGTCATTCGACCGGCTTTCTACGGGATTTATGAAGTCAAAAAAGCATCAGTAGAAGTTTATCGATGGGTTGCAGGACGTTATGAACGAATGAATCCCAACGCGAGGGGACATTATGATATTACCCCTTTGGGTGTGGAATTGGGTATTTGGCAAGGTTACTATTTGAATGCAGAGCTACCTTGGCTGCGTTGGTGGGATGAAGCAGGAAACTTGTTACTCACAGGGGAGGAACGTGCTAAACAAGAACGTCAACGAGCAGAAGCCGAACGCCAACGAGCGGAAAAAGCAGAACAGGAGAATGCGCGTTTGCGCGAACAATTACGTGCATTGGGTGTAAATCCAGATACACTTGAGTCTTAAATCAATGCAATTTTCGGCGTTGCATAAATGCGGGATGAATTGAGATTTTTGACTAAGGCTAAAGATAGATTCTTTGCGACGCCAGATACCTCTGTCGGGAAACCCTCCTGCAGTACTGGCTCGCCTTTGCACCTACTCTGCGAGAACGGCTCCGCCGAATGCGTGAGGAAAATTCATCCCATTAATCAGCAACGCCTAAAAATTAATACTACCCAGTACTTTAGTTTCATCTCGTTTTGCTTTGGAGGTTTATTATCGCTTCTTGTACATTTGCTCAGCAAACTTCTGCCGTTGTTGTGCGTTCAAAACTTCTCGGATGGCAAGTGTATTGTCAAACTGAGCATCGGCAAGCTGTTGTTTGAGCGTTTTGAGTTGGTTATATTTATTACGCACTTGGTCTTGGGAGGTTGTACTTCCCATAAGAGCTTGCAATTCCTGCTGTGCTTGACGAATTGCCTGTTTTTTTTGGGCAATCTGGTTTTTGGATTGATTGCGAATCGCTTTAATTTGTTGCATCTGCTGGGGTGTCAGGTTCAAATCCTTCAACCACCCAGATTGACTACGTTGCTGATGGGGGGAAGGTGTGGGGTTTTGGGCAACAACTTGGGGTGACAATAAACTTGGCTTGGCAAGGGCGATACCACTACCAAGAGCAATCATTGCAGCAGTTACTGCATAATAAGAAGGTTTATACGTCCAGTTAAGAAAAATCTGGACGTATAAGCATGTTTCTATGAGCTAAGCAAAACTGTTTTCCCAACTTTACTTGAATTTTCGATAATTTCGCTGTATCGGCAATAACCAATTAATTTCAGAAAATTGAATCAGAGTAAATGGAGTCAGTGCTGAACAAACTATTATCTATACTCAACTAACCACAGCACCCACTTTCTCATTCACTATTTCATATGGTTTTTCTACGCCTTGTGCCAAATATTCAGCAAGCTGAGATTCTATTTGCTCCCGGACAATTTGACGATACTCTAAGAAATGTTCATTGTGGGCGCAGGTGGCGAGATAATGCTCAGCAACTCCAGGATTATGCTTGATGATACTAAACAAGTGATGCCAGAACTTCCAGCGAGTTTCCCGTTTTATCCCTTGTCGCCAAATAATTAGCAGCAGCGCTTTCACAACAACCCACTCTGGCATTTTGAATGGTGCTTTCCAACTTGGCGCACCCATCATCAAGAAACAACGGTAGGTGCGATCCAAGTAACACATTGGGTCGTATAAATGACAGAAAGCTTCAATATATTCTCTGGCAATATCTTCCAAAGGACGAGTGGCAACAAAGTTCATCAAAGTCGTCTGATTGATGTTGCCGTCTTTATTTTCCCGCAGTCGTCCTTCTTTACTGAGGCGATGCCAAAGGGCTGTATTTGGTAGCGCTTGTAACATGGCAAAAGTTGTAGAAGGTATTGCTGCTTGTTCGGCAAAACGGACAATGCGATCGCCTGCGCCTGCTTTTTCCCCATCAAAACCAATAATAAACCCAGCCATTGGGCGTAAACCTGCTTTGATGATAGTTTGCACAGCCTCAGTTAATGAACCACGGGTATTTTGAAACTTTTTTGTCAGTTGCAAACTTTCTTCATCTGGTGTTTCAATTCCCAAAAACACTGCAGCAAAACCGCACTCAACCATTAATTCCATCAATTCTGAGTCTTGTGCTAAATCAACAGAGGCTTCGGTGTCAAACCGGAATGGATACTTATGTTCTGCCATCCAAACTTTCAACTCTTTGAGCAACAACTTAACATTGCGCTTGTTGCCAATAAAGTTGTCATCCACTACAAAAATACCGCGCCGCCAACCCAACTTGTAAAGGTAATCTAACTCTGCCAAAAGTTGTGCGGGAGTTTTGGTGCGGGGCTTGCGTCCGTAGAGAACAATAATGTCGCAAAATTCGCACTGGAAAGGACAACCCCGCGAAAACTGAACTGACATCATGTCGTAAGCATCAAAGTCCAGCAAATCAAACCGAGGTATTGGGGTTGTGGTGACATCAGGTTTTTCTGTAGCGCGGAATTTACCAGAGGTTTCACCCCTCTCAATTGCTTCAACAAACATCGGTAGGGTAATTTCCCCTTCATCTAAAATAAGGAAATCTGTGCCAACTTCTTGAACTTCGTGAGGAACTGAGGTGGGGTAAGGACCGCCTACAGCAACTAACTTACCACGTTGTTTTGCTTCGCGAATTTGCTCTAGTAAATCTTGTTTTTGGACTATCATTGCAGAGAAAATGACCACATCTGCCCAAGCCCATTCCTCTTCTGTCACTGGGCGGATATTGCGATCAACTAGCTTAAATTCCCATTCTTGAGGCAAAATTGCTGCAACTGTCACCAAACCTAATGGTGGTAACAAAACCTTGCGGTCAACTAATGCCAATATTTTTTCATAGGACCAAAATGTCTTGGGAAAAATGGGATAAACCAGTAAAATTCGCATGAACCGCCAACCCTCATACCATGAAGTGTTATTTCACTGTAACTAAATAAAATGTTTATTGGCATTCTTGACGAAGTTTTCTTCTTTGAAGTTTCTGTCTTTTGGGAAAAAGCAATTTGCAACTCAAGGCGGTGTCATCTGTGACTCCCAATTGCCTTGCATAAGCTGCTGCGCAAGAGCGCAATCACGCTATATTTTCATTACCTCAAGGGACTTCCAAAGAATGAATTATAGCGGTTCTTATGGGAGCATCCCAAATGTTTAAATTTGTGGTCTTTTGTAGTGCGGGCTAGAAGCCCGCTTTGGTTAAAATTTGGGAGCATCTTGCTCCCACTACTCGTCTTCTTTCACGCATTGGGATGCTCCCGTTCTCATTCGGATGAAGCACAGATTTATCTGTGTACCCTGCAGGAAGCCCTTCCTTGTAGTTTAACTAGCTAGATTGCTCTGCTGCTTGTGTCTTCTCTTCCTTTTTCTGATTCTCACCAACTTCTTGCAATTGCTTGAGATGAATATTATTCACTTGAATAATAAAATTTTCTATTGCTTGCTTTGACTTTTGTTGTTGTTCGTTTTCATCAACTGAGTCATAGCAACGATAAACTGGAGTTATTCCCAAGACAAATTTCTCTTGTTCAGCTTCTAACGATTCAACTGTCGTGTTAGCAGAAATCCAATTTTCCTGAAAAGGAAATGAGGTGACAACACTAGCGACTATGGAAGCAATAGCCGGACAGATTACAGGAAGCCACTTCAGCCAAGCTTGACCTGCTTCTAATTTGTCTACTAAGACTAAAATTGGTGTGACTCCCGAAAAAACAATGGTTGCCATTTGCAAACCATAGTAAAGATTTCTCGCTTGACTTCGAGTTCTTTTATAATCGTCAATCAAATCTTGGGAATACTGTAAAGCCTTTTCTCTGGCTGGAGCTATTGGATTCTTTGTCGAGTGATTGTTACTGTTCATCAGATAGAGTTCGGCTTTTTTCTGCATATCTAGTTTATAAGCGGCGTTACTAGAAGTCCGAAACACTTGTTGATTGATGAGGAACAAAAAAACAAAGATAGCCAAAAAAACAGCCCCAGCGATGACAACTTTTGGATTGTCTGGAAGAACAAGAGTAATGACGCCTGAACCAATAGAAGCAGCTAAAAATAAATACTCAATTACCTTCAGGGGAAACAACATTTTTTGACTTGATGAGAGACTTGATGAGGAATATGATTGTTCCTGCGTATCGGATATTTCCGTCTGGTTTTTCTGCTCAAAAGTAGTCATTGCTCAATAGCCAATTCGGTTCTCATATACCACTATAGTAAGTTATGTTGTAAAAAGTTTTTAAGCAGAAAAAATGCCAGGAGAAAATACAGAGGAAATAATTAAAGTACTCTTGTTACTTCAAACATTGTATAGCAATCCTAAATCATTTGTAAAATTCTCTCTTCTCTCTTTTCTTGGCGCTCTTCTCCTGGCGGAGACGCTGCTTTGTAAGTCCTGCGGACAGGCTTGCGCCAACGCCTCTGGCGTCGCCCTTTGGGCGAAGGCGTCTTGGCGGTTGATAATTTTTACAACTCAAATAGGACTGCTATATAAGCTACCATGATTAACACGAAAACAACGTTGTGTATCCTATCAATGTTTTGATACAAATGCAATACAGATAGGACAATTAAGTAGGCAAATAAATTATTTAAGTAAAAAATGAGCAAAAAAGACCTCAGTAGCTGAGCACAACACGCTCATCCTATAACTTGCATCTTGATTTACTTGCTCAATTGCTCAACACCACTGATTTTCAAAACATCACTCATCGTTGCACAGTAATTAGGCAAACCGAAACTGGCTGGATTCACAACATTTTGGTAAGTAAAATGCCGATAGTTCATACTAAACCTATCCCAAGCAGCCATCTGAATACGGAACAAAACGATAATTAAATTGGCTAAAGATAAAGATAAAGGGATGCGGAAGTAAATCTTTTTGCCTAGATAAGCGCAAACTTCTTTTATTGCCTGGTCTACAGTTAATTTCTCTTGACCCAAAACAAAAGAGCGTGTTTCGTCTTCTTTAGGAGGATTATCAATCAAATGCCTTACCACAGTGGCAATATCTCGTCCGTGAATGAAGTGAAAACTGCCATCAACCTTTAAAAAGCGAATCAAATCTACATATTTCGTTACTTCTGGAATACCAGATGTGATGTGAGAGTAAGGTTTATTGGAATCGCCACCCAGCACTAAAGTAGGAAAAACAGTAGTCATTTTGGGCGCGATGGACAAAGCCCCGCTCGGCGCGATCGCTAATCTTGATATCTGTTGCAAGCACTCATACTTGGAACGGATATAATCTGTACCTAGTTCCTCTGCTTCTTTCAAAGGTTGGTTGTTGCGATCCAAAACGCTAGCGGTGGAAAAATAGATCACTTGTTCGCATCTGTCTATATCTAGCAAGTTGAGTAACTCATGTGTTTTATGTACATTAATATCAAAAGTTCCTTGACCACCCCAAGCTGTTGCCGTTAGCACAGCAGTATCTATCGTTTTCAGCAAGTCGGCAAATTGCCCTATTTCTTGCATATCACCCTGCAAGACGGTCACACCAGAACGTGCTTGAGTATCTACTTGCAGTTTCTTTGGGTTTCTGACCAGTAGATACAATTCGTGTTCTGTTTCTTGAATTAAGGCTTCACTTATGTAGTGACCAATACAACCACTTGCACCTGTCACTAAAATGCGTTTCTGACTCATATAGAGTTTCAAATAAGATCAGGAGTTCTTAAATATGAATGATGAATGCTAAAAAAGTTTCAACATTCATGATTTATCAACTTCCTGAAGTAAGCAGCCGATTCTTCAAACCCCAATGCTTTGTAAAAAGGCGCAGCTCAACGCGCTAGCCAGCGCAATCAATCTTGACACGCTCCTAGATCGGGCGATGCTGCGTTCCAGTACCAGGTGCGATAACTAGCAACTTCAGTTCAGTAACAATGATAGGACTTACGCATTGACAAAAGATACCAAATATGAAGTATGGGTTTCAGGCATTGAAACGTGATTTCTCAATGATTTTTGAGCGATCGCTATTTATCTGAATTTCATCCTCAAAAGCCTGAAACAGCGCAATTTCGTTTATACACATAACGGTAAATTTGTACAGTGCGTAAGTCCTAAATGAAATAACAAAATCAAATAACTCAAATACTCATTCTGGAGCACCTTTGCGCCTCTGCTTTGAAACTCAATTCATACTGTTAATCAGCAACGCCGAGATTTTTAATAAAGATGGCTGGCTGAAAACCGCTTGTGAAAATTTCGCTACGCTCATTTTCATAGTCTGGGGAGTGTCAATTATGCAAGTCTGCATCCCAGATAGCAATGTAGATTTGATCTTCTGAATTGCGTTGTATTGTTCCTTTTAATCCACTAACATTAAAAGAATATTGATTATTCTTACGCTCATAAACTTGTTGCAATCCTTGCTTGATGTCACCAGAAGCATTACCCCCTAGCATTCCCTGCAATGTTCTCTGCATGACCTCTGGTGCAACAGATTGGGCAAAAGAGACTTCTGTTTGGCGTAGCACTCTTGTTCTACGATCAAACAAATAACCAAGGTCAACGCGGTTTGGGTCAAGCTGATAAAGGTAAGCACGAGTTCTCCCGAAGGCACCTCTTGAAACCTTAGTAGGCCTTCCTAAAGCTGCTTTGACAGCATCTTCTGGAGATCCGACGGGAAATGCAGGAACGCCACGACTGTTGGTATTGGGAGTTGCAGTGCTTTCTTTTTCCTGCTGTGGAGGTGGGGTGGAAGCCTCTGGAGTTGGCACAGGAGTAGGAGTCACTGGCTGTTCCACTTTTTGCGGTGTAGATTGTTGTTGTGGAGTGGATTCTTGCGGTGTCGTTTGCGGTGGCGTGGAAGCAGCTGGAGTTGAGAATGCAGGGATTTGTTCTTCTGGTTCTGGTTCAAATATGGATGGCTCTTGTTGAGAGTTAGGAGCAACTATGGGTGGGGCAGGTGTATAAGTTTCTGACTGCTGTTGTGGTGGGTTTGGTGCAGTGACAACTGGAGGTGGTGCAACAACTCTCCTCCGACTTCGAGATGTACTAGCTTGGGAGGTAGGAGTTGGGGACGCTAGAGGAGTTGGATTTATTTGGTTAGCATCTGGAAGCGGTGTAGAGATGGGCGAAGTCACAGGAACTTCCGATACTTGACGAGATATATTAGCAATAGTTACTGCACCAATAAAGCTACCGACAACCAAACTACCTACAATCCAAGCAGGTTTTTGCCAGTTGGCTGGAGTGGAAGAAATAGGAATACTAGGAGCTTTTTGATTGGAAGGCAAAGGTGGTATGGTATGCTGGGATGAGGATGATGCACCAGACCCTACATGTAGGGGTATTGTTGGTTGAGAAGCAGCTGTTGGTTCCGCTGTGGGAAGAGAAGCTGAAGATTTCAAAGCATAGAGCATTTTGCTAGCAGTAGTGTAGCGATCGCTAGCATAGGGTCTAATTGCCTGAATGAGTACCATTGCCAAATCGTAGGACACTTCAGGAACGAGGTGATGCCATATAACCTCGCCTGTTTGAGGATGCGTTTGTAGTTCACTCGGGTGTTTGCCAGTGAGCAAGTAAATTGCCGTCATGCCTAAGCTGTAGATATCAGTAGCGTAAACTGGGCGTCCAACGGCTTGCTCACTAGGCATATAGCCTGGTGTACCAATGACCAGTGATTGTGTAGGATATCCTGCAGGATTCACCACTGAACGTATTGTTTCTTTAACCGCGCCAAAATCAATTAAGACTGGCTTGGCATTCGAGGAGCGGACAATGATATTATCGGGCTTAATATCGCGATGAATAATCCCTTTGCTGTGTACATAATCCAACACGGACAGCAAACTCAATAAGATTTCCTTAACAGTCGTTTCGCTGAGTACTCCTTGTGTCTTAACTATGTCTGTTAGGGTTTGACCTTGAATCCATTCTTGAACGAGGTAAAATTGCCCTCCTTCAGAAAAGTAGGCAAAGAGCTTGGGAATTTGTTCACTACCTTCGCCTAGATACTCCAAGGTTGCAGCCTCTCGTTCAAATCGGTTTTGGATAACTTGGTAGGCTTGCGGATTATTGATTACGGGTTTGAGTTGCTTAATGACACAGCGACGGCGAGAAGGCATATGCATATCTTCCGCCAAAAAAGTTTCACCAAATCCACCAGCACCTAGTACCTGGATAATTTGATAGCGATTGTTCAGCAGCTTGATTGTCATGCTCCATTATCCCAGCTCTCACTCCGATAGAATATAACGCAGCCCAATGGGACATTGTACAGTTTGCTCAGGTCTTATACTTAATACATATATTTGATAGTCTTATGGCTGATGCATAATTATTACTTATTCAAAATTTCTCAGACATCCTCTAACATTCGATCACATCATTAACGGGACGATCGCCAAATCTTGATAATATTATCAGCACTACCACCACTGGCGATCGCTTTTCCATCTGGACTGGTAGCGACAGAATAAATATAGCCAGAATCCTTCTTCAACGGGACTAAAGGCGACACAAAGAACTATGTCGGAATGTCCTACAAAGGTGCGAATTTCCTTTTTTGTTGCCAAGTTCCACAGTTTAATCGTCTTGTCCCAACTCCCACTGGCAAGGATTGTACTATCGGGACTTAGATTCCGAAACGTTGTATCGCAACTGAAACTCATCAAACTTCACAACCTTTGCATCTGGCTGACTTGTATCAAAACGATAACTGCTGACTGTACCCGTACCTGTGTCAAAAATACTAAAAGCCGTAATCTCATTACTAGCAATATACGGTATGGGTTTACCATCTTTACTTAACAATGGGGTTATTGTTGGTAAAACTGGTTCCAACCCATTGGGATCGCCAAATGCAGCATAATCCTTTTTGTCACCTGGTGGGACTGGTCGTTTATCACCACTCAAGAAAGCACCGTAAGTATTGCCAACATTAGATGTTTCTAGAAAGTGCATTCCCGACTGACTCTGAAAGCGGTTCCACACATGCGAATGTCCGTAAAATACTAACTGTACACGAGCTGCTTCAAGCAAGGGCATCACATCGCGAATCAGGTAATCTGCATTTTTGGGATAGTTGTAACGCACTGCTTTAATTTTGCCATTAGCATCACGTTCAACAACCTCCAGGGGATTAGTATAAGCAGGAACAATATTGTCGCCTAAAGAATGAGGCGGATGATGAAACATCACAACTTTATATTTTGCTTGTTTAAACTCAGAACTGTTGAGTTCTTGTTCTAACCAGTTGTACTGCTTACTTCCTTTAGCAATTGGCTCAAAAATAACTTGTCCGTAACCCCAATTTTCTGGATTTTGCAAATCTTTATCTCTTTCCCGAAACTTTCCTTTTGCTTGTGCATCCATGTTGGGAGTTCGCCAGATATTCGTCGCATACAAAACCACTAGACGCACATCACCAAAACTAACTGCATAATAAGTCTCTCCACCTTCTTGACTTTGGGGTAATGTGAAAATTTCTTCATAAGTATCAGTATTATAAGAATTATCTTTGAGCGATTTTTCCCCATACAACTTCGTAGCAACTGCACGCGGAAACGCATCATTAAATTCATCACCTAAACTCCCGCCCTTGCCAAAGCGTCCCATCACTTCATGATTACCAATGCTAGTAAACATGGGGGCGTGTTGAATAATTTCTCCACCAATAAAAGATGTCTTCACTCCATTAACATCTCTTTCAAACTTGGCACGACCTTGCAAACAAGGGAAGAAAGCACCGCCACCATTATCATCAAACCATTCAGAAGTACGGTCTGCAATATTCACTGTATCTCCTGCTAACCACACTGCATCCACCTTACCAACTGTTTCCACAACCTTTTGCAGATTTGCTGCTACCATTGGTTTCAATTGATGGTCTGAAGTCAGCAAAATTTTCAATGGTGTTCCTAGAGTTGGGGTAGGTGCTAGAGTAAAAATCTTACTACTAACACTCTCGCCATCTTCTCTTACACTCGTGACGCGATAAGAAACTCGTTTAAGCGGAGTTAAGCCAATCACTTGTGCCTCATGTCGCCAAATATCGCGTTGAAATGGTTGCTTGTAAACTTGTGCGTTTTCTTTTTGGTTTCCTACTTTTGATTCTTGATCTTCTCGTGTCCGACTGAGTTTGGTTGTATTTGCTACTGCTTTTTGTTGGAGATTGTCGCCATATGCAACATTATGTTTGGAACCAGCAAACTCAGTAAACCACACAACTTGTACTGAAGATTTCGTGGGGAGTTGTAGAAATGGATCTGTGAGTAACTGTGGTGCGGATGCTAGAGTTTTTTGTCCAGAAAAGCAACCGTATACTAGAGTAAGGCAAGCCACTAGTACAAATAATGCAGCGAGTATTTTGCGGTTTGTGAGATGTCTGAGCATTGCGAGTCTTCCAGAACGTCGGTGCATCTCAGTTGTGTATAAAAAACACAAGGAGCTACACAATAAAGTCGCACTATTCCGAATTATAGTTTCAATACTCGCGTTCAAATATAGCTGTCGCCAGGTAGTTTAGGACATAGACTGAATATAAAACCCTGACACTAAGAGACTTTCAAGCCTGTTCCCGAGTTAAGAGTTCCTGCTATATTTTGCTGATTGCTTTGTGAGAATGCCCATTTGCTTTCTCATTTGAGTAGCTCACGCATTCATTTTGGTGTTTTCTGTAAGTAAAATGGCTAATTGCTTTCTCAAAATGCCTGTTTGCTTTCTCATTTGAGTAGTTTACGCATTGATTTTGGTGTTTTGGGCAAGCAAAATGACTAATTGCTTTCTCATTTGAGTAGTTTACGCATTGATTTTGGTATTTTCCGCAAGCAAAATGACTAATTGCTTTCTCATTTGAGTAGTTTACGCATTGATTTTGGTATTTTCCGCAAGCAAAATGGCTAATTGCTTTCTCATTTCAGCCTGCTGTCTCCAGGCGCAAGTCTTTGAATCAACGCAGATATAGCTGTCACCAGGTAGATTAGGACATGAACGAATGAGAAAACATGGACACCAAAAGACTTTCAAGCCTGTTAAGAGTTCCCTGCTATATATTGAGAAAAAATCAAATCCAACTTATTGATAAATATTGATACAAATTTTTAAGATTGCGGAAGAATATAGTTTACTTGCTCTATAGTACTTTTGTACTAAATAGTGAGAGGCAAAAATTATGGCAGTTAAACCGATTCCAGAAGGTTATCATACCGTTACACCCTATCTTTTTGTGGAAGGGGCAGCAACCTTAATCGAGTTTCTCAAGCAGGGATTTGCAGCCAAGGAAATTCGTCGTACCCTACACCCAGAAGGCAGCATCATGAATGCTGAGGTAAAAATTGGCGACTCACTAATAATGGTGAGCGAAGCAAGATGTGAATTCAAGTCTATGCCAAGTTCGATTTACCTGTATGTTGAGAATATCGACGCAACTTATGAAAATGCTCTCAAAGCAGGTGCTATTTCAATGATGGAGCCAAATGATGAATTCTGGGGCGATCGCCACGCAGCTGTGAAAGACCCTACTGGGGGTTATTGGTGGATTGCGACTCATCAAGAGGATGTTTCATCCTCAGAGATCGAAAAACGAATTGAAGCATTGTTTGGCAGCAAACAACAAGCGTAAGTCAGCATTCCAAGCTTGGCGGTAAAGCAAAAGAACAAGGGTTAGCGTTACCGCCAGTATACCAGATTTATGCAGGTTTCAATACTCATTAAATACCGCGACTCTGCTTTTGTTATCAAAGGCAAACACACTAAATGGATCTTTTTGATTCCCCATTTCCATCCCAGGAGTGCCTACAGGCATTTGGGGAACAGATAAGCCCAGCACATTTGGCTTTTCTTGTAACAGTCGTTTGATATCTTGTGCTGGCACATGTCCTTCAATAACATAGCCATTAACAATTGCTGTATGGCAAGATGTTAAGTTATTCGGCACGTTGTACTTTTGTTTTATTGCCTCAATGTCCGGTGTGCGAAAGTCTTTGATTTTAAAACCGTGTGCCTTTAAGTGGTCAATCCACCCTCCACAACAGGTACAATCGGGACTGCGATATACACTTGCACGTTGATTCTGAATATCCCCAGTAGTGCTTACCGCTTGAGTATTGACTACAGAAGTTAGAAAAACAGTTTGAGCATGACTCATAGGAGCATTGCTTCCCAAGATGCTTAACACTGCTGCCGTTAGACAAATCGTTACTACGACTCTAGCAACAATACGTAGCACGATGGGACGTAATCGTTTTTGCCACCTATAAATAAATTGTTTGTACGGCATCTGAGACTTCCCAAGCCCTCTAAAATCAGTAATACATATAATGTTAGTTAAATATTTTGTTACTGTTGTTAATTAAAACGTTGAATTTCAATCAAAGGTTCTAGGGGAGTTGTTTGGTGAAGTCGTTAATGGTAAGCGGAGCATCAGCAAGGCTCAAGCTAAAGCCCTAGCAGAGTTCTTTCACGTATCGCCAGAATTGTTTAAGCTAAACCACATCTAGTTTGTATATCCAAAATTTTTATAACTCTTGTGGGGTGGAGAGCAGCGCCGTGCGGTGACGACAAGCTGCTGCAGGAGGGTTTCCCGACAGAGGCATCTGGCGAACCCGGAGGGGGGTTCCCCCCGTTGAGGCGACTGCGGAGCATCTTGCCCGCCCTAATTATACAAATTGACATCCTCCCCGCCGTATAGACGGACGGGGATTCCAAGAATCACTTCTTAGACTTCCTGGTTTTGCCCTTACGGGTTTTCGGCACTTGGCTAGATATTTCTATCCCCGCTAGTTCGCCTGCACAGGCAGTTTCCATTCCCCGATTGCCCACGGGTACGCTCGTTGAGTCCACGTAACAACACCATCTCGGCAGCCGCATGATCTCGATGAGTTCGATAACCACATTCAGGACAAATATGCTCTCGCTCATTGAGCGGTTTTGTTACGGTTGCTTGACAATGCGGACAAGTTTGAGAAGTTCCGTTAGGATTGACGCGCATGAAATACACGCCTCGCTTCCAGCACACCCATTTGAGCAAGTCCAAAAAAGCACCAAACGATGCATCAACACACTCTTTGCGGAGCATTCCTCGATTAAGTCCAACCGTGTTCAGGTCTTCTGCAAATATGGTTTCAGCTTGGTCACAAAGTTTGTGAGCGGTTTTGAGATGAAAATCCTTACGTTTATCAGCAATGTGATGATGCAACCGTGCTACCTTGACAGTAGCTCTTTCCCAGTTAGCAGAACGTTTCTGTTTTCTTGCAGCCCGACGTTGCAGCAATTTCAGCTTGCGATGCTCAGACTTCAAGAATTTAGGGCGCTCAAAAAAGCTACCATCCGACGCAGTTATAAATCTTTCCAGTCCAAGGTCAATCCCAACTGCTCTACCATGAACGGGAACATCAGGAACCGATACATCGGATTGAATCGAGACGATCACATACCATTGTGTTCCACGAGCCTTAGACAATACCCTCACCTGCTTGACCATAAACCCATCAGGGATTGGACGACTCAGGCTAATTGGAATACTGCCAATCTTGGGCAAAGTAATTTCATATCCGTTGATGGGATTATCTTTGAACTGTGGAAACACAAAAGATTTGAACTGTCCAAACTTTTTGAATCGGGGAAAACCAAAACCACGTTTTTGAAAAGATTCCCAGGTGTCATGCAATCTACGAATCGTAGTTTGCAATACTTGAGAATGAATTTTTTTGAGATCTGTCCAAGATTCTTTGAGTTTGGGCAAATCATTTTGCTGACGATGATAGGACGGGAAAGGAATATCGGCGGGAATGATGTACTCTCGCTCAATCGAACACCTGTCTATCATGCAAGATCGCGAATTTATCCAATCTTTCAACTCGCGCAAAGCACGGTTGTAAACTTTGCGCGACGTTTCCAACCATTCAAGCATCAATGCCGATTGGTCAATATTTGGATAAATTCGGTAAGTATAATTCATTGTCAGTATCTAGATATTTTACCACACAAATGCACTAGTGGTAAAGCTATGCTAACCAAGAGATTAACAATTACGAGGTACACCCGCAAGGGGTGTACCTCGTAATTGTCCCACTGTCCATCCCCACCCTATAAGAGGGTGGGGAATTCCGTGGAATACGTTAAATGTGGAACAGCTTATTTGAGGTGAGTGATCGATATTGCATTAGTACCTGCAAACCTGGAAAAGCCAAACAAGAATATGTAGTCATCACTGAAGCTAATACGGCAGGGTCTGCACCAACCGCAACCATAAAAAGGAAAATGTAATGTTTTGTTACAGTACAGTATAATTGCATTCAAGAAGACTGTTACATTTCTTAATTTGTCAAAAATGAGCAGAACTACTCTGACTAAATTGCTTAACATTTGTTAATAAAAATAGTAGTAAGTCAATAAAAGGACATAAATTTTATGATAAACACAGTAGAAAACCAAACACCCCATCACGTCGTCATTGTCGGCGGTGGATTTGGAGGATTATATGCAGCAAAAGTACTCTCGTGTGCTGATGTTCATGTGACTCTAATTGATAAACGTAATTTTCACTTATTTCAACCGCTTTTATACCAAGTCGCCACTGGTACGATATCTCCCGCTGATATATCCTCTCCACTGCGTTCTGTACTCAGTAAAAGCAAGAATACAAAAGTACTGCTGGGAGAAGTGAATGATATCGATCCCCGAGCACAAAAAGTCTTCATGGGTGGGGAAGCGATACATTACGATTCTTTAATCCTGGCGACAGGTGCAAAGCATTCCTATTTTGGTAAGGATCAGTGGGAAAAATTCGCTCCAGGTTTAAAAACTGTGGAAGATGCGATAGAAATGCGTCACCGTATCTTTATGGCGTTTGAAGCAGCAGAAAAGGAAACTGATCCCGAAAAACGTCGTGCTTGGTTAACTTTTGTTGTTGTTGGTGGAGGTCCCACTGGTGTGGAATTAGCAGGTGCGATCGCAGAACTTGCATACCACACTATGAAAGAAGATTTCCGCAATATCGACACTTCCGAAACGCAAATTTTACTCCTAGAAGGTTTGGATCGAGTTCTCCCACCCTTTGCACCAGAGTTATCAAAACAAGCAGAAGCATCATTGACGCACTTGGGTGTCACCGTACAGCCAAAAACACTCGTCACGAACATAGAAGGTGATGTTGTCACCCTCAAACAAGGTGATGAGGTGACGCAGATTCATGCCAAGACAGTATTATGGGCAGCAGGTGTGAAAGCTTCGCCTCTAGGGAAGTTGCTAGCAGAAACTACAGGTGCTGAGTGTGATCGCGCTGGACGAGTCATTGTTGAACCTGATTTGAGTATTAAAGAATACCCCAATATTTTTGTCATCGGAGACTTAGCACATTTTGCCCATCAAAACGGCAAACCCTTACCTGGTGTTGCACCCGTAGCGATGCAGGAAGGACAATATGTTGCTTCACTGATCAGGCAACGGCTTAAAGGTAAAACACTACCACAATTTCGTTATTTTGATTGGGGTAATTTAGCGGTTATTGGACAAAACTCTGCCGTTGTAGACTTAGGGTTTACCAAATTTACAGGCTTTTTTGCTTGGCTATTTTGGCTGTTTATTCACATCTACTTCTTAATTGAGTTTGACAACAAGCTATTAGTCATGATTCAGTGGGGCTGGAACTATTTCACCCGCAAACGTGGAGCAAGATTGATTACAGGTAAGGAACTATTGCAACACGCAAAGGCTGAAGATAATAACAGTTATTACACGCCAGCGAATAATAGACAGACGGTTAATGTATAAGGACTTATATTATACTAAGCACGATTAAGAAATGGACTTTAGTGTGCAGCGGCTTGAGAGTATTATAGACACACGTAAGTGCGATGACACAAAGTGTCCGCTGTAGGCAGGCGATCGCTCCGTATCCAGGACGAGTATAGTTATATCTTTGAAAAAAAGCCTGTCGTGTTTCCGTACCAATCATATCAAATCCGTTTGTATCGGAATTATTCCTCCTTCCTCTCTGGTGCGTCCTCAGCGTCTGGAGCGGTTTTTTTATCACTCAGATGCTACCGGATTTGATATTACCCTGTTTTGTCACTCTCGGAAAAGAAAAATCAAAGCCAAATTTTGAACTGTAGATAGAACGGGCATTTGAGCGTTTATTTTCGTTCCACAATGCCTTAAATCATGGCTTTTGGTAAAAGTCTTATGCTGTAAGCATTCCAGATTATTCTCTACCGAAAGTGATAAAAGAGGGATAAGATAGCCATAGGAGCAGACTAACTCTTGAGGTTTCCATGACTCTCACTATCCAGGACTTAGAAAGACTGCAAGAAAAGCTACAAGAAGACCAGCGCGACTACCAGCTGGAATTACAAGAAGGTAACATCATCGTCATGGGACCATCAGATATTGAATCGAGTGAAATTGGGGCTGAGTTTATCTACTTACTCAAAACCTGGGTTAACCCCCGCAAACTCGGACGGGTGTTTGATTCCAGTGGTGGGTTCATCATGCCAAATACGGACTTACGAGCACCAGATGTTTCCTTTGTATCAGCAAAAAGGCTGAAACGCACCGTGCGCGACTTTGCCAACTTGGTTCCAGATTTGGTTGTGGAAATTAAATCGAAAACAGACCATGCTCGTCCAATTGAAGAGAAAATTCAGCTATTTTTGCAGTTGGGAGCGCAAGTTGGGATACTGATTAATCCAGATAAGCTAACTGTTAGTGTATATCGTCTAGTTGGTGAAGTGGAACTGTTGGCGGGTGAAGATAAACTAACTATTCCAGAATTATTTCCTGGTTGGGAAATTGCTGTTTCTGAACTATGGCCTCCCGTGTTTGAGTAGTATTAATACTAGAGGTGTTTTCTTCTTGAGTACTTGCTCTGTTATCTCTAAGGTTGTGAAACTGGATGTCGTAACAATCGAATTAGCTCATATCCTGTAATTGCTCCATAGATAGCACTACCTGTAGCAGTCCCAATAGCAAAAGTGACTATTATATCTAGAGTTGTAATATAATTTGCCCCAGTATTGCTTACAATTGCGTATACAGCAGCACCTGCACCAATCCCAAGTGTTCTGTAAAGAAGGGTAGCATTGCTGCTAGTACCCGTTCATCAACAGGTGTGGTAGCGTGAGAGTCGAGGTAGATAGGGCGACTAGACATAATTATTCAATCAAAACTTGACTTAGCTTTTTTAATATACTGAGAACCTTGTATAATTCATTCTCACGTCTGTATAACGTGAATCTATCAGATAAAGCATAAAACGGTGTATCTTTCTTTATAAGCTTGATAAATTGAAAATCTTCCCCATTGATGACCAATGAATAGACAGGAAGTTCAGGCTTAGGATTAGCCAGCATATAAGTCAGTGCTTGGGGTATAGCTTCTAAAAGAGAAAAACTAGCTCTTTTAGATTCAATTATCAATAACCATAATTGCTGTTGGATGACTAAAACATCAATTCTGCCTTTGATAATTTCTCCCTCATCTTCTGCACAAATTTCTATAGATTGTTCACTTTTAAGAAAAAAAGGTTCATCATAAAATCCAGCCAGACTCAGCAAAGGAGATAACACCACTAATTTCACTGCTTCTTCCAATAAAGGAGGACGTTTGACTAAACGAAGAAAATGAAATTTTACTTTGTCTAAATATTGCTTTTCTAAATCTGTAATCTCAGGCAAAGCATCCAACCACTCTGTAAAAAAATCTTCATTTTCAGCCTGTTGCAGCCCAAATCTTTCTTCTAAATAAGCAAGGGTGACATTTTGAGCTTGGATGACTTGAACCATAGTTTTTTAAACTCGCTATTATCTTAATATTTAACTCTAATTTTATAGTTATTTCCTGGTTGGGAAATCGCTATTTCTGAACTATGGCCTCCCGTGTTTGAGTAATATCAACACTAGAACTGTTACCTTTAAGGCTTTGAAACTGGATGTCGTAACAACCAAATGAGCACACGTCCTGTAATTGCTCCATAAATAGCACCACCTACAGCAATCCCAATAGCATAAATGACTATCCATCTCCAGTCGTCTAGAGTTGGAGTTGTTGGAATCTTTACCCCAGCATTGCTTACAATTGCGTATACAATATCACTTGCAAAATCCCCTACAACATAGCCCAAGACAACACCCACAATAGATCCCAATATCCACCAACCAGCATGCAAAACCTGTCGCCGCAGTACCAGCCATTGCATGATTCCGAGAGGCAGAAGAACCAGATAAGACAGTATAAAAGATAAGACAGTTGCCAATCTCCACGAGTCAGCCCCCTGGATTCTCTGCCGCAATACCAACCATTGCGTGAATGGAAGCAAGAAGCCACCACTCATCATACCTACAACATTAGCAAAAACCCACTGATTCCATAGGCGTTTTTCGCTGGGTGTAAGCTGAAATTTCACAGGTGGTTTAGATCCACTTACTGGTTGGCTGGGTGTTGGTTGAGGCGTAACAGGCTGCGTGGGGGGAACTCCAGGAGAATTTACTGGCTGAGTTGGTGTGAAAGGTCGCTGAGGCGGATTCAAAGCTTGGTCAATCGCTGCCAACCGTTGTAAAATCTCCTGAGTGTTTGCTGGACGCTGACTGGGTAAATGCGCCATCATTCGGTCAATCAAATCAGCAAGAGTTGACGAGATATTAGGAGCATAACTACGCCAGCGTGACTCATTATTGTAAGAGTCATAAATTGCTGGATCAGTTGGTTCTTTTCCTGTTAGCAGATATACAAACGTGCGTCCCAAAGCATAAAAATCCGACTGCGGTACAGCTTGACCATTCATTTGCTCTGTTGGAGTGTATCCTGCAGAAATCACTCCTGTAACATTACCTTGAGATTGTGCGAACCAGTAAGTTTGTGTCATTGCCCGTGCTGTGCCAAAATCAATCAGCACTAGACGCCCATCTGCCCTAAGCATAATGTTAGGTGGCTTGATATCCCGATGAAAAAAGTTCTGGCTGTGGACTTGTTGCAGGATAGTGACAATCTCAGTCAACCATTGCACTGCTAACTTTTGATTAATGGGGTGATAACCCCGCTGTTTCATGTATTCATACAAGTCCAACCCCTCTACTTTCTCCATCACCAGACAGTGCAGCGGTTGTTGACTATCTCTGGGAAAATAGACAAAGTAGCTGTTTGATTCCACTTTGGGAATCCCAGGATGATTCAATAGAGCAAGAACTTCTGCTTCCCGCTGAAATAGTTCTACCGCTTTGGGTTGATTGTTGATCAGAACTTTGAGAACTTTAGAAATGTTGCTTCGTATCTCGTTTACCTCAAATGTCACACCAAAGCCACCACCCCCTAGCCGACGCATCGCCCGGTAGCGTCCCTCTAGGAGCAGTTCTGAGCCACAGTTTTGACAAAACAAGATATTGTCAGGATTCTCAGGCTTCTGGCAGTGAGGATTTATGCACAGGCTCATAATTTTAGCAACAGTAGATATGCAGATATCATAACCTTGATCAGAAAATTCACTGCTGTTTGTTAACGATCGCCTGTGGCAGGTAATTTTCTCCTCATACTCATCTTTGATTACCCCTGTCAACCCCCACAACTACCCTCACCGCCACCATTCTTATTCTGCCTGCTCTACAGCAATCTTAAGAAAGATCCGGGTAATGCATAGCCGCGAACTCGCGGAACTCGGGATTAGGGGCAGGGCGGTTTTGGCACAAGACAAAACCGGGGTGGGGTTTTTTGGGATTTATAAGCAATTAATCGGACGTGATATCATTTCTCCGCCCTTTGCTCACCTGTAAACTCAGAGTCAAAGCCACCAAACTTGTGAGGAAGTGAAAGATATTTTCACGCCATCCTAATAGCATTCCAAAAGGATGATGAATCAGTATGCCTAGAAATCCTAAAATTAAATAGAAAACGCTAAATGAAAGACCCAAAAGAACAAGTAGGCGTTTACTTCTTTTCCTAAAAAGTAAGATGAGTAGGATAAATCCCCAGCTTATATGAATTGTGGCATGTAAGGCATCAGTTTTTACTAGCCAAGCAATCAAGGCTGGTACCTGGATGTTTCCTATGATCAAAATCATTGACACTATACCTTGCACCAGCAGACCCATTCCCAAGAACAAAAGGTACAACCGTAGAATTGCAGCAGTACGAGTTGTCATCATCTTAGAATAAACTTTATTGCTCATTTGAATTGTTTCGCTTGCAAGATTGCCAAATCATAGCGACGCCAGAAATGAATAATATTGCAAAAATGCTTATCCACAACCAAGTACCAGGAATAAACCAATTGACTTTGTGAAGTTTTGCATCTGCGATCGCTACTCCTAAAATCTCCAATAACCCTAAGACCAATTCCGTTAATCCTAATGTGAAAAGTTCTAAGTATAAGGCAACACGAGATAACAAAAATGCACCAATGGCAAGAGTTAGAAACACAGAACTATACATCTGGCTATGAAAGTTGTCTACTTTCCAAAGCCAGAAAGCAGTAAAAGTACTAGGTACAAGCAGCAAACCAACACCGTACAATGTCAGTAAAATTCCTTGGACTCGTAGGAAAAATCGCCACCGTGGTGAGACGAAAGTTGATTCAATAGGAGGCAAACGTCGATAAAGCCAGAGATGATATGCCGAGGTTAAAGGAATAATGGTGTAGAGCAAGAACCAACCCCAGGTGATCCGTCTTTGGAAGTTAAAGTTTTCCAAATATAACAGTGAAACAAGTAGCAGGATGGTGGTGAAAGTTAATTGCATCGGTAATACCATTCGCGCTGCTTTCCGACGCCTTACCACGACAAGCATGACGGTAGGGACGAGTGCCGTTAAATACACTGCACCTAAAAAGTGAGAATTAAAAGGTGTAATTTGCCACACCCAACGATAGCGGCTCAACTCTGGTAAGCAGAATAGTACTACGCCAGCAACCGAAAGTATAAAGACTTCTGCCCCAGTCACAATCTGAAGTACTGGTGTGATGCGGGGATTATTACGCTGAAGTTTTGGTTCGATATTAAACATCTGTAACCATCCGCGTCAAAATACCTTATTTACTACTTCATCTGCTGATGTCCTCACTTCGTAATCCTGGACAATTTATCTTTTGTTTACGATAACTCCACCGCCCCCAAGTCTTTTAAGGTAGCAATATTTGCCTGAGTTAAACCTGTCACACCAATAATGTTCATTCCCTCATAGGGTCTTTCAGGTAAGAGAGTTCTAATGCATTCACCTGTGTTGATATCCCACAGCTTAATTGTTTCATCCTGACTGCCACTGGCTAACATTTCTTTGTACTCCCCTTGGGAAGGTAGGATTTCACTAAATGCAACTGACCAAATCCAAGCACTATGACCTTGCAAAACTTTAATGCATTTGCCTTCAGAAATATCCCAAATGCGTATTTTCTGGTCATCACTCGCAGAAGCAAGAGTGCGTCCATCTGGACTAAAGGCAACTTGCAACATCAGTCTAGTGTCTGTCTGTAACGTCTGCATACATTTACCTTCTGAGACATCCCAAAGCCTAATGGTTCCATCAGCACCAGCACTCGCTAAAGTTTCCCCACTAGGACTAAAGCATACAGAAAATATCCAATTCTTGTGTCCCTCTAAAGTTTGAAGACATTCACCAGTACTAACATCCCATAACTTGATAGTGCGATCGCCACTACCACTCGCCAAGATTTTTCCATCCGGACTAAACGCCACTGACCAAACTAAACTAGTGTGTCCTTGCAGGGTTTTCAAGCACTTACCGCTACTTGTATCCCAGAACTTGATAGTGCAGTCTCCACTGCTACTCGCCAAAGTTTTATCATCTGGACTAAAAGCAACTGACCAAACACGACTGGTATGTCCCAGCAAAATCTTCAGGCACTTTCCATTATGCACATCCCACAGCCGTACTGTGCGGTCTTCACTACCGCTGGCTATGATTCGTCCATCGTGGCTGAATGCGACTGACCAAACCTGATGGGTATGTCCTTTGAAAATTTTTGTACAATTGCCGTCAGAGACGTTCCACAGCCTCACTGTCTGGTCCTCATTGGCACTGGCAAGGAATTGTCCATTGGGACTAAAAGCAATCAACCCGACCCAATTGGTGTATCCACGTATAGTTCTAACACATTTGCCGTCAGAGACGTTCCATAGTTTAACAGTTTGGTCCTTGCTACCACTCACTAAAAGTTCACCCAGTCTTTCGTGAGAAATTGGGCTAAATGCAATAGACCAGATGCGGTTAGTATGTCCTTGCAAAGTTCTGACGCAACTACCCTTATGCACATCCCATAAACGCACAGTTCTATCTTCGCTGCCACTGGCAAGTATATCACCATCGCAGCTAAAGGCGACTGACCAAACTAAACCTATGTGTCCCTGCAAAACTTTGATGCAGCTTGACTCACCCATATCCCACAGGCGTACAGTCCGGTCTTCACTGCCACTAGCAAGCAAACTTCCATCGGGACTAAACGCCACTGAACTGATTCTACCAGTATGTCCTTCCAAAGTGTTGACACACTCACCTGTGACAACATCCCATATTCTGATAGTTCCGTCTCCACCACTACTAGCAAGTATATGACCTTGGGGACTGAATGCGACTGAAGCTACCCCTCCTGTGTGTCCTTGCAAAGTTTTGAGACACCTTCCCGTCGAAACCTCCCATATGCGAATGGTGCGGTCTTCACTACCACTTGCAACTATCTCACCATTAGGACTAAAGGTCACTGACCAAACTCGATCAATATGTCTCTGCAACGTCTGGAGACATTCACCTGTGCTGATATCCCAGATACGTACAGTTTCGTCTTCACTTCCACTCACAAGAGTTGTGCCTTGGGGATTAAATGCTACAGAATGCACCCAACTCGTATGTCCTTGTCCAGATACGACATGTCGCGTCTGGACATCTCTAGCTTGCCACAAGCGCACTTCACTATCAACATCAGCCGTCGCTATCAGTTCGCCATCTGGACTCACTGCAACAGACAGTACACTACTGAGATGTTCTGCAAAGACAGATTTTGCCAAGTCTGCGTAAGCAAAATTTACTTGTTGCAAAGATGCGTCTTGTAAGTATGCCTGCCAAACAGTGAGATCAGAAAAATCATAGCCAGTCAAATCTGTCTTCAATTGACACAAAATATTGAGAACATTACCCGCTGCATATCCCGGTTCTCGGGGAGTTTTTTGGCGCTCATCCGTTAGAATTTGTCTTAACTGATTTTCTAGCTCATTTTGGCTATAGATAGTCAGTAGCTTTTCAATAAGAGGTTTAAGAATGAGGCAAATTTGGGTTTCTCTGATGTAGTCTTTTGCTAGAGTATTTAGCAGCGCAAGATTATTGAAAATTTTTCTCTCACTCGTCGTGATTTCTTGATAAAATTCGTTAATTAATCGTTCTGTCGTATACTCCATCACAACAGGTTGTTGAGTAAAACCAATAGTTGTTTTTTCAATGAGCGATCGCTGTCCCAAAGCTCTCAATGTTTCTGGTAATTTTTGCTTTGCTTGTGATGAGAGAATATGTTCCCTTAACTCTAATATTGAAATTGGTTCTCGCTCAATACAGAGCCAGTACATGACCTCTTTTTCTAAATCTGACAACCGATGAAAATCAACGGTTAATAAATCACGTATATCATCAAAAATGAACGTTCCCTGATTTAAAACTTCTATATAATCGGAAATACTTCCATCAAATAAATCTTGAATTCCTCCCGCCACAATCTTTAATGCTAAAGGATTACCTGCATAGTGGTAATTTAGGAACTTCCATTCATCCTCTGTACCAGAAAAGTTCCCTTGGACTTTAAATATTTCTTGTATGTCTTCTGTTGTTAAACCAGTTAATTGTAATGAACGAACAGGAAGTGTTTCCCCTTCCAGCAAGATAAACTCTTTGGGTTTTTCCCGACTAGTTATCACCAAGCAACTTTGATGACGTGCTTCTCCTATACGTTTGAATAACTCACCGTAACCCTCATATCCTTCTCGATATTGTCCAGCACGATTTCCACCGCCCATAATCGTCTCAGCATTATCTAACACCAACAGACAGCGGGAAGAACGTAAATATTCTATGAGTCGAGAAATTTTGCCACTAACATCTTTTGGTAAAGTGGCTTCTGTTTGGTGTTGATTAGACAGAACTTGCAGCAGATTAAGCAAAATATCTTCTACAAGAGGGGCATTGCGGAGACTTCGCCAAATCAAATTCTCAAACTCATTCTGAATCTGCTCTGCCAGTTTTATAGATAAGGCAGTTTTACCCATGCCCCCCATACCTAATAATGCTATCAATCGGCAGTTATCTCCTAAGACCCATCGCTTAAGCGTATTGATTTCTTCTGTGCGTCCGTAGAAAATAGGAACATCAACTGCATCACCCCAATCTTGTCGTTTTTGAATTGAGGATTGGGTGTTAAGCACTGGGTTTTGGGGACTAGAAAATATTGCCCCTGTTCCTTGCTCCGCAACTGCGCGTCGCCGTAAAACTGCCCGAAAATTACTTTTTGAAATTTCCTCTCCAAAAGCTTTTGAAAGTAATTTCCATAACTTAGAACCTACATCTTTTACGTAATGAGGATCATAGCCACAGACATCTGCAATCTCTGGATAACTCTTGCCTTCCCAAGCATTGCGGAAAACGAGTTCTTGCAAATCACTTAAAGATTCTGGCTGTAGCGCTGTATCTATAACAACTAATGCTTCTTCAACAGTCATCTCTAAACCAGCCTCTGCACTCTGCCTACATCCTGACTATACGAAATTTTTGTCTGCTAATGCCTTTCCATTTGAAGCTTTATTCACGCTGGTGCTATTGAATTGATATCATGTCCGGTTAATTGCTTACAGCATCGCCATCCTTTACTAGGTACAAGAATTGTCATTTCACAACAACAGCAGCCACAATTGGTTTCACAGGGAGTACCAGCGCTTCCTTTACGGGTGATTGAACGCCAAAATGAAGAACACTGGCTAAGAGAGATATCTGCGGAACTGCTCCGTCCTTTGAAAGTATAAAAAGCTCAGGCAAAGACGCAAAGGCACAAAGAAAACTTTTGCGTCTTTGCGACGCCCTTCTCCTAAGGGAGACGCGCAAGGGACGGGTTCGCCAGTTCCCTCTCTGTCGGGAAACCCTCCTGCAGGACTGGTTTCACCAGATACCTCTGTCGGGAAACCCTCATCAAGTACAGGCTCGTCTTTGCGTGAGACTAAAAATCAATTCACGCTCCAATCTAGCAACGCCGAATTTTAGCTAGCGACAACTTGAATGCTGACTTTTGCTGTCACATCAGAATACAGCTTAATTTCAGCCTCGTAAGTCCCTAACCTGCTAATATCAGGTATGGTAATACCACGCCGATCTACTTCCAGTCCTGTGATTTGTTGAATGACATCTGTCACTTCTTGGGTGGTGACAGTACCGAAAATAGCTTCAGCTTCACCAACCTGCTTCGCAATATTGAAGCTCTCAACTTTTTCCAAAGCTTCTTTTTGCTCTTGAGCTTGTTGCTTCAATTCTAATTGCCGCTGGCGTTCTAATTCGCGGCGACGTTCGACTTGCTTGAGAATACCAGGAGTGGCACGAGTTGCCAAACTTTTGGGAATTAAGTAGTTACGAGCATAGCCAGGAGCAACTTCCACTAAGTCGCCAGATTTTCCTAGCTTGCTGATATCCTGAGTTAAAACTAATTGTATGCGTTTTGCCATAGTTGTTCTTTTTTCTGGTGCTTTCTCTAAAATCTTAATTGCCTGGGCAACAGCCGGACAGTTCACATGGGTGCAGCTGTATTGCAAAGTTTTGCATATAGCCCGAAACTTACAAATCATAACGAAATGTAAGGTGCGATCGCAACTGTTCTCTGCCAGAAAAATGACAAAAGACTAAAATCTATCTTTCATTCCTCGCAACCGCCCAAAAGTTTGCACCGAGTCACGACTGTTGGTAGCTAATTGTAATGCTGGCTGCTCCCAACGTAAAAAGGGATTTGTGAGCTTTTCCACACCTAAAAGCGAGGGAACAGTTGCTTCTCCCTGAGTGCGAGAGGTTTTTACTTCATCATAGCGGGTTTGTAAGTCGGTGTTATTGACATCTACGGTGAGAGCAAATTGCAAATTTTTTAAAGTATATTCGTGGGCACACCAAACGCGAGTATAATCAGGTAAAGAGCGGAGTTTGTTCAAAGAATTGACCATTTGCGTTGGTGTCCCTTCAAATAAGCGACCACAACCACCAGCAAATAGAGTATCGCCACAGAATAACTCACCAGTTTCACTTGAGTTTTCTGGAGGAAAATAATAGGCGATATGAGCGCGGGTATGTCCGGGAACGAAGATAACCTCAGCTGTTCTGTCTGCAAATTCAACGCGATCGCCTTGTTGTAAAAACACCTGCTGTCCTGGTATTCTCCCTCTATCCTCAGTCCCACCATAGACTGTCACGTCAGGGAATTGTTGCATAAGTTGGCGGTTTCCTCCCACATGATCCTGATGATGGTGCGTGTTAAAAATTGCCACCAACTCAGCTTTTAGTTCTTTGAGTTTCTGCAATACTGGTTCCGCCTCGGCTGGATCGACAACAGCAGCAATATTGTGCTTTGGATCGTGCAACAGAAAAATGTAATTATCTGAAAGTGCCTCAAGACGAATGACTTGCATTGACTGTATCTCCCTTACAATTTGATGTTTAGCATGCGCTATGCAAGCATAGAGTTGCTGGACTATCTGCATAAGCTTCTAGCAATCCTATATTAGCTATTTATATTTCTTAATTATCGTCTCATTCCCGTCTGTCTAATTCTTATGTTGTAATGGGCAAAGGAAATTCTCGACCGGGTAAATGCGCTCTAGCCAATTCTTTTAGAGATTTATCTTATGATTGTGCGAGAAGCTAGGTTAGATGATGCGTTGGCGATCGCTCTTGTTCATGTAGATACTTGGCGATCGACATACCGTGGTATAGTGCCAGATGATTATCTCGCTAGTCTGTCCTACGAGAAGCGAGAGAGTTTATGGGTACATATCTTAAGTACGGCAAAAGAGAGTCATCCTTTTACTTATGTCGCTGAGGATGAAGTTGGGCAGATTGTTGGTTTTGTCAATGGTGGTTCTGAGCGTACTCAAGATTCAGTATATAAAGGTGAGTTATATGCCCTGCTTCAAAATACTTACCTAAACTTGGTCAAACCTTGCTTAGCGATTTCTTCCTGCTTCACCCAAGGGAGTCGGCTCCTTCTTGTCCACAGGCGTTGAGTTCCGGCTAAGCCAGCCGTACTTTAT
>JAESFN010000389.1_pt1 | contig 44452 bp, 26 predicted proteins | sample 9269411 | NCBI WGS metagenome assembly JAESFN01 (sample SAMN14505399, study PRJNA617100) | algae metagenome | isolation source: Iphinoe sp. HA4291-MV1 and co-occurring heterotrophs from trail next to... | place: USA: Maunawili Falls, Hawaii | collected 2009-07-25
CTGCGCATTCTCAGCGGGGGCGTCAGTCATCGAGGTCTACGCAAAGTTGAGGATGAAGGCGCCGATTCGGCGGCCAAGTCGATCAGACACCCGAGAACGCGCGGCGACGGCCATGTAGATCGTTGAGCGCCGACCACCAGCGGTCGATCTTGCGGAACGTTTGCTCGAGCGATTCGAGCAACGGCCCGAAGTCATTGAGCGGCTTGAAGAAGCAAGCCTCGGCGCCGTGCCGCATGGCGTGCATCGTCGTCGACAGGTCGACCTGGCCCGTGAGCATCAGCACCTGGATGCCGCCGTCGTGAGCCTTGATTTGGTCCAGCAGCTCGAGGCCGGTTTTGCCGGGCATCATGATGTCGAGCAGCACGACGCGGGCCTGATTGCGCAGCAACTCCTCGAACGCCGTGGTCGAGTCGTTGACCGAAATCAAGTGGTAGCCGGCCGCTTCGAGCTGCTGGGCCACCATGCGGGTGACCACCAAGTCGTCGTCGACGTGGAATACGGTGCGGCGTGCGCGGCCGCCTGCACTTGAATCGAGATCGCTGGACATAAGACTTGTCCCGGCCTGGTCGATGGGCCGAGCCTGCGAGTTTACCGGCAGTAAGGGACGGGGGGACGGCAAAAGTCTCCCCTGTCGTCTGCCATCGGCTCACGAGCCGGCGAAAATTCCCCGCAAGCAGCGGGGCTTGCCCAGACCAAACGAACGCTACAATCGAAGGGGTTTGTGCAGCCGGGTTTTCACGCACGGCCCCCCCTTCGTCTCAGAAGAAGCTAGGATTGGAAACGGACGACTAGCTACCACCAGCGAAATCCCACGGCCCATTCGTGGAAGGGATGGGGCGCGCGTCATGAGAAGGCGGATCTGGAAATGAATCTCGTGAGTGAGCCAATCCATTCGAGCTTGGCCGACGACGAAGACCTCGGCGAGATCGTCGATCTGTTCGTCTCCGAAATGCCAGGACGTGTCGAACGGTTACTGGGCTCGGCCGATGCCCGCGATTGGTCGGAGCTCGAACGTCTTGCGCACCAGTTGAAGGGCGCTGCCGGCAGCTATGGCTTCGAGCCGATCACGCCGGCCGCGGCGCGCGTTGAAGCGGCCGTGCGCGATGCGTGGCCAGAGGAGCAACTGCGCGTGGCCCTCACCGATCTCGTCGTGCTCTGCCAGCGCATGAAGGCCGGCCTGCCGGAATCGACGCCGGTGTAGGGCGCCGCCCTCTTGTAGGGTGTGTCAAGCGAAGCGCAGACGCACCAACGAGAGTCCGGTCTTGTGCGTCGGCGCGGCGAATTCAAATCGCATTGGTGCGTCCGCGCTGTCGCTTGACGCACCCTATCACGAGGCCTGACGCTCGTTAGCTGCGCGCGGCCATCCGCAGAGCAACCAAATACGGCACTGGCTCGCTGCCCAGTGCGTTGAGCACGGTGCCACCGGCGGTGAAGCAGTGCGTCACCCAGTCCGGCTTGCCGTAGCGTTCGAGCGCTGCGCCCCCTTCACCCCCGCCGACGTACACCTCGACGCCGGCGTCCTTCATCCGCTTAAGCTGGCTGATGAACTTGCGCGTGCCGTCTTCGAAGCGCGGATCTTCGAACATGCCGAAGACGCCGTTATAGAAAGCCACGGGGGGCTCGTCGCCCGCAGCTGCCTTGGCCTCGGCCAAGTATTCGCCAAGCTGTTGCTCGAAGTGGGCCGACGTTTTTGGGCCGACGTCGAACTGTTGGTCGCCGGGGCCGAGTTCCTCGACCGCGCGGCCATCGGCAAGGACGAAGTCGACCGGCAGCACGAAGCGAATGCCTTTCGCGCGGCCGTCGGCGATCATCCGCTTGGCTTGCTCGATGCGATCGCGCGGAATGAAGTACGGCTTATCGGCATGCGCCGGATCTTCCGCCACGCCGAGGGCGAACTGCTTGCCGTCGAGTTCCGCGGCCGCCTTCTTGAGCGCCATGGCCAGCGAACCAGCGGCGAATACCCAGCGCACCGTGCCACGGGCGATCATGGCTTCCATGTCGTCGAGCTTGTCGGCCTTGAGGCCGCTGAACACGACCAGGCTCGATCGCAGGCAGCGCCTCATTGGCCCATGGAACTCGCGGGCGACATAGCTGCCGAGCGCCACGCGATCCATTGCCGCCGGAACGACGGTGCTCGAAGCGTCAAGGCTGCCGGCCGAGAGGGCTTCGTTGACATAGACCCGCGCCAGCCGCTCGGCGAACTGCTTGCCCAACGCCGCGAGTTGCGGCGCGAGCTCCGGCAAATTGTCGGCCTTGGCCTTCCACAGCACGGTTTCGATCTTGTACTTGCGCGTGTTCTCGAGCATGAACACGCTGCCTGGCGCGGCATTGCGGATGGTCTGCGCTGCCGCGTCGTTGATCGTCAGCGTGCTTTCGTCGAGCCAATCGCCGATCAGCGGAACCTCGCAGCCGAGGATCTGGCTCAGCCGTGCCGCCACGGCCTTGAGCGAGCCTTCCGGCTTGCGACCGATGTGGCCGAAAATGATCTGCTTCCAGCCGCGGTCGCGGCCGAACTGCAGCGTGTCCTTCATCGACCGCAGGCGAATGTCTCCCTCGCCCACCTCGGCGCCCGGCTTGGCGTCGACGTCGCCGCGCACCAGCACGGGGGTTCCGGAGGGCAAATCGGCCAACGACTCGAGCCGGGGAATGGGGGCCAAAGAGTCTTCCAACGAGAGCGGCGGACCCGAGGGGCCTACCCGCAGCAAGTTCTGGCACCACTGCAACATCGACTCGGCCGTCACCGGCGGCATCGGAACGCTCCCGAAGGCAAACGAAGGGCAAAACGAGCCGGCGCAGAGCGTGGCCGGCCGCGTTGACAGCATGGCGTCAACGAGCGACTAAGGTAGCAGTTTCGGCCCCCGGGCTCTAGGAGGGGCCGGGGGGCTGCGTCCGCTGCCGGTTAGGGCCCGGCGAGCCCGTGTTCACCGACGCTCACGCGCCAGGCGCGGACGCCTTGAGGCGTGCCAATGAGCACGGTTGGCTGGCCGTTCAGCTTCGCCGCAGCCAAGCCGGTCAACTCACCGCCCACGGCAAATTGATCGATCGGTTCTCCGGCGGCAGAAACCAGGTGTACCGAGCCATCGGGGCCGGCGAGCAGCCAGGCGTTTGTCCCGTCAGCCGCAATGGGCCCGGCAGCGATCGGCTCGATCGGCTTGCGATGCGTCCCTGACGGCAAGGGATAGTTCCAAGTCTCGCGGCCCCCTGCGTCGAGGCCGACCACCGTGAGGTTGCCACGCTGATCGATCGACAGCCCTGCCGCGCCGGCGGGCGATTCGCTAGCGGCCATCGCGATGAAGAAGCGGCCGGGCGTTTCGATTTCCTGGTCGGCTTTCCCTTGCCCATCGAGCGGCACGATCGTGCCACGGTCGTTGAGCGCCCACACGCGCGGCGCGCCAGCCGCCTGCGCAAACGCCAGGCCGGGCACGTTGCGAAGTGAGGGGTTCAGCCACTTCTGCTCGCCGGAAAGGCTGACTCCCTGTACGCCCTTCTCACCCCAGTGCCCCACAACCAACTCGAGAGCGCCGTCGGCGTCGAGATCAGCCAGGCGTGCATCGCCCAAGCCGCTCGAGCCGCCGATGATTTGCGGATAACTTAGTACCGCTTGCCAGTTCTCGTCGAACACATGGGCCTGTGGCTGGCCGCTGGCCGACCCGACGAAGTAGCGGCGACCTTGGCCATCGGTCGCCGTGCGCAGGTAGGTGACGAGCGTCCCCTCCGGCAGATGCAGTTCATGACGCCCGACGATCTTGCCCTCTGCGTCTAGCTCCGCAACGCCTGCGGCTCCTTCCATCACGAACAGCCGCGTCGAGCCGTCGGCTTCGGTCAGCGGAACGATGTTGCCTGGAAAGCGCAGCTCCGTGTTGTCCCAGAGCGGCTCGAGCTTGATGCGTTTCGGTTCGCTCGCCGCGGCAATTTCGGCGACGACCGGTTGAGCCGCGTTCGTCGCGCTCGGCGCGGCGTCGGCCAAGGCTTGCTCGAACGCCTGTTGATGCGTGTCGAACTTTTTGCGAAGGTCGCTCGCTAAGTCTTCCTTGGCAAGCAACCGCTCGAGCAGCGTCGGCAACTCCGGCAGCAGTTCTCCGCCGAGCACCGTATCGAGCGCTTGCACGCGGCCGTCGGCGCCGAGCACGAACATCTGCGGAAAGCTCTGGCAGTCGAACGCCTGGGCCGCAGCGCCCTGGGCGTCGCGCGATGTGGGCACATTGACCTTCCACTCGCCGAGCTTGGCCGCCAGTTGCTCGTTCGGCACTTCAGGCGAGTCGACGCTGATCGTGAGGAATCGCACGCGATCGTTGTCTTTGAACGTTTCGTAGACCTTTTGCAATCGCGGCATCCGCTCTGGACAGGGCGGGCAATCCTTGAACCAGAACTCGATCACCGCCGGCTTGCCGGCAAGCGATTCCTTGGTGACCTCTTTGCCATCGAGATCGGTTACGGTGAACGAGCGCGGCTCCTGGCCGAGCAGCGCCGGCAGCGGCAGCGGAGGCGGCACGAAGCGCACCACCGGCTTGCTCTCGCCGAGCGGAGCGAGCTTGAACACTTGCCGATCGAGCGCGGGGTTGAGCCGAGCGCCAGAAAACGACGCGACCAGGCGGCCGCCGGGCGGCAGATTGCCGGCCGGATAGTCGATGCGCCGCAGTTCGGTCGATTCGCGGTCGATCCAAAACACGAGTTCACCATCGCCGTGCGTCAGCTTCACGCCTACGCAGGGGCGGCCGTCGATCGTTTGATCGTCGACCAATGTCGCCGACGTGGCCGACTTGCGAGTCTCCGCCAGCGAGCCGCCGCCGAGCAACAAATCGAGCTGCGGCGACGAGCGGGCGAGCCCTTCGGTCAGCAGGCGCGCGAGCACCGGGTCTTGATAAAGCCACTCGAGCGTGAGCGGATCGGGTACCGGCAGCGTAAGTGTTTGCCCCTCGAGGTCGTCGAGGCGGGCCTGCAGCGTCTCACCGTCGATGGCCAGCGTGGCTTGATAAATGGCCGCCGCCAGCTTGCCAGGGCGTTCGAACTGCACGGCGAAGCTCGTGCGATCGCTCACTTCCTGGCCATTGCGCGGATAGGTGAGCAAGATCTCGCCCTGGTCGGCGTAGCTCTTGGCGCCAGCGTAGGCTGCGGCCAAGCGGTCGAGCCAGGCATCGGCCGTTTGCGGCTCGTTGGATTTGGCCGCTGCCTTGGGTTCCTCGGCGGCGACCTTGGCCCGCTCGGCGTGGTAAGCGCGGGCCGGAGAACGCCCGCAGCCTGAGACGAGCGTCAGACAGCCGAGCAAGCCGGCCATCCAGCCCAAACGTGTGTAGCGAGCGTGCCCATCCATGTGCGGAGCGTCCTTCCTTCGAGCGAAATTCCTTGTCGCGACGCCCATTATGTTCCGAGCAGGCGAGTTAGGTAAAGCTCGGCTCGCGGGCCTACGAAACTGGGCTTCCAGCGACTGCGTAGAGGCGAGACGCGCGTCAGCGCGGCGCCAGCTTGACCCCTATGCGCTGGCATTCCTATCATTCTGGGTCCGGCGCACCGAGCGTCGGGCACTACGCCACTTTTCGCACGTCAGGTCATTCCGCTCATGATTTGCAAGCTTGCCTACGGCGCCGGTCAGGAGTTGGAGTTCGACCTGAACGACCAGGCGATCGCGGCCTATTTTCCCAAACCCAAGACCGAGCCGCTGGCAGATCCCGCCACGGCGCTGCGGGCGGCGCTGCAGGCCCCGCTCGAGAGTCCCCGGCTGGCCAAATACACGGTTCCCGGCGACCGCATCGTGGTGGCCGTCGACCATGGGGTGCCGCAGGCGGCGCGGCTCGTGGCCACGCTGATCGAGGAATTGGCCGCGGCAGGCGTTGCCGCCGACCAGATCGAGGTGCTGCAGGCCGATCCGCCGGGCACGGCCAGTGATTTCGAGCCGACTCAAGTGGGGGCCGGACGCGTCGCCCGACACGATCCCGCACACCGCGAGACGGTCGGGTTCTTGGCCGCCACCAAAGAGGGGCAGCCGATCTACCTGAATCGCGACCTGCTCGAAGCCGATCTCGTGGTGTGGCTGGGGCTGGCGGCCCCGAGTTCGGCGCCGCGCTGGCACGGAGTCAGCCGAGATCTCTATCCCACTTTCTCCGACGCCGCTGCGCAGCGCCGCTTCATCGAGGCGGGCATGCGTTCCGGGCGCGAGGAGTTCGATCGGCGCCGACAAGAGGCGACCGAAGCTGCCTGGCTGGCCGGCTCGCTGTTTCGAGTCGCCGTCGTGCCGGGGCCCGATCAATCCATTCTGCACATCGTTGCGGGCGACTCCGTGTCGGTCGTTCGCGAAGGGGCCCGGCTGGCCGAAGCAAGCTGGGGCTTTCAGTCGCCGCGGCGAGTCGACTTGGCGGTCGTCGCCATTCCCGGCGATGGGCAGGAGCAATCTTGGGCGCATGTCGGCCGGGCCGCCGCCATCGCTTCGCGGATCGTTTCCGAAGATGGCGCGATCGTGGTTTGCAGCCAGCTCGCCGAGTTGCCTGGCAAGGCCGTGCAAATGCTTGGCGAGGAGGCCGACCCCGACGTGGTGCTCAAGGCGCTGCGGGCTTCCGACGCCGCCGACGCCACGGCCGCGTTCGAGCTTGCCCGCGCAAGACGGCGGGCACACATCTTCCTCCTCAGCCAGCTCGATCCCGATTTGGTCGAAGGTTTGGGGCTGGCGCCCGCGGCGCAGCCGGCCGATGTCGAGCGGCTCGCCGCGCGGCGAGAATCGGTGGCGCTGGTGGGCGGGGGGCAGTTTGCCACGCTTTCGCTCGCCCACGGAGGTCAGGCCTGATGAGCGCCGGACCTTTGACGCCGGAGGTTTCGGCCGACTACGCGCGGCTCACGGATAGCGCAGGTTGGTTCGTGCGGCCACGTACGCACGTTGAATTGTCCGGCGCCGATCGCGCGAAGTTCTTGCACAACTTCTGCACGAACGAGATTCGCAAACTGGCGGAGGGACGAGGCTGCGAGGCCTTCATCACGACGGGGCAAGGCAAGATCCTCGACTTCGTCGTCGTATTTGCAGGCCCCGAATCACTGACGCTGGTCAGCCCGCCAGGCAGCGGCGAGCGGGTGGTCGCCCACCTCGACCGCTACCTGATTCGCGAGCAGGTCGAGCTGCACGACCGGTCGGACGCGTGGACCGAAGTGGTCGTCGCCGGCCCGCAGGCCATTTCGCTGCTGGCCCGCCTCGGGATCGCCGCTCCTCCCGCGGGACCTTGGAGCGAGGCGATTGTCGAGCTGAGCGGCCGGCCCGTGCGGGTGCGAAGCAGCGCCGAGTTTGGCGATCCGGCCTTTACGCTCGTTGTGCCGAGCGAGTCGCGCGCGGCTTTCGAGACGCTGCTCGCAGACGTCGGCGGCCCGCAGGTCGATTCGTCGGTGGGCGAAGTCCTGCGCGTCGAGGCCGGATTTCCCGCGTTTGGGCAAGACCTTAACGACAAGAATTTGCCGCAGGAGCTGGCGCGCGACGATCGCGCGATCAGCTTCACCAAGGGATGTTACTTGGGGCAGGAAACCGTGGCTCGCATCGATGCGCTCGGGCACGTAAACCGTACGCTGTGCCCCTTGAGGTTCGAGGGCCGCGCGGTGCCAAGCGTCGGCACGCCGCTCGAGATCGATGGGCAAAACGTGGGCGAAGTGACCTCGGCCGTTTGGTCGCCAAAGTTCGCCGCGCCGATCGGCCTGGGCTATGTGCGCCGCGGACACTCTGTGCCGACGGCCGCGTTTACGATCTCCGGCGGGCAAGCATTTCTGCGCTAGGTCGGCACAACGCGCATCGCCAACGAAAAAGGGCCTCGAGTGGTTGGCACTCGAGGCCCTGAAGCTTTCACGACTCGACTCTCTCGAGGCGGGTTAGTTGCCGCGACCTCGTCCGCCACCGCCGGGCGGACCATAGCCGGGAGCGCCTCCGCTGCGAGCTCCGCGCCGCCCCGTTCCATCATCGCCGCCCACGGGCGCCGATTCGGATTGGTGAGCGATATCGATCTGCTCAATCTGATTGAGCTTCGAGCGATAGTCGGGGAAGTCATCGATCTCGCCGCGGACGATCAATTGCCCGCCGGGGCCGAGCAGCAGCAACTCGCCGGGCTCGGTGAGCTCCGAGTTACGTCCCTTGCTATTGGCCAGCTTTTCGCCGCCCCGAATGTCGACCACCAGCAAGTCGCTGCGGAAGTTCAGGTTCTCGGCCGAAGCGGTCGTTTTCTCCGTCTCACCCGAGTTCGTTGAGACAGGGTCGGGCGCCTTGGTCTTCATCACCTTGACGGTCTGGCGGAAGTTCGCCAGCACACCGCGGGTGACGTCCATTTCCTTGGCCGCCTCGGCCATCTCCTTCGGCACGTAGCTGAGGGCCATGATCTTGGCCGACGGCTCGCCTGCGCGGTTCGAGACCGCTCCGGCCAGCAAATCGCCGTCGGGCGGAATGGTGACCACCGCGGTGGGTTCGCTGTAGGGCGTGTATCGGTACCAGGGCGCCTTGCTCGAACGCGGCTTCACCAGTTCGTTCGGCGGACGCTTGTGGTTGGGATCGCGCAAGACGAGCCGCACCCGATAGCGGTACTTACGCCCCGGCTGCACGTCGAAGTCGAAGTGCCGCATCAGGCTGTGAGAGATTTGGATCTGCGTCTCACCAAAGCCGCCGCCACCGCCATAGCCGCCGCCTCCGTAGCCACCGCGGGACATGCCGTAGCCGCCACCACCGCGCGGAGCGCCGTAGCCGGCTCCGCCGCGACCATAGCCGCCCCCGCCGCCGTAGCCAGCAGGAGACCGGCCGTACCCGCCGCCGCCGCGGGGGGGCATGCCGTAGCCAGCCCCACCGCGAGGGGGCATGCCGTAGCCGGCTCCGCCACGACCTCCACCGCCATAGCCGCCCGGCGACCGGCCATACCCGCCGCCACCGCCGTAGCCAGCCCCGCCTGCGTACCCGCCGGCCGACGGGTCTTCTGCGTCCGGGTCGGCGTCGAGCGAGTCAAGATTCTTCTGCTTCGTCGCGTCCTCATTGGTCGCGGGCTCTTCGAATGCGGGGCCCATCATCGCCAGCGGAATCTTGGGATGCGTCGCCCAACGTTTCCAAGATTTCTGCAGCAAGGGTCCCAGCGGAAAGACCAGGTTCTGCTGCACATACATCTCGTCGACCAACTCGGGAGTCTCCGTGCTCCACTTCTCCGCCTCCTTGGCGACCACATCGGGCTTGACGAGCTTCTTGGTTGCCTTGGTCCAGTCAATCTCCGCAGCCGAGGGTTCGTTGGTGACGTCAACTCGTTCGACCTCGTAACCGTAGTAGTTCGGGAAGTCGGAGCTGGGATCGAACGACTCCGCTCCGCCGAGCGCCTCGGTATATGCCCGATTTTGCTTCTGAATGGGCACGAGGGCATAGATTCCGGCCCAATGCCGAGTTTCGACCTTCGAGCCGGGCTGGGCCGTCATGACGGCGTCTGCCGCTCCATCAGCCGACATGCCGCCTCCGCCGTAACCGCCGCCTGGAGCCCCATACCCCGCGCCCCCACGCGGAGGACCATAGCCCGCGCCGCCGCGTCCGCCGGGCGGAGGGCCATAGCCAGCGCCGCCACGTCCGCCGCCTGGGCCGCCGTAGCCAGCGCCGCCGCGTCCGCCGGGCGGAGGACCATAGCCTGCGCCGCCGCGGCCGCCGGCCGGAGCGCCGTAGCCCCCCTGTTCCTGATCTTGATTACGGCGCCGACCGCCGCGGATCGGATTGCCGTTCTCGTCGAGTTCGATGTCTCGCTGGCCTGCTTCGGTGCGCGAGGCCGCAGCCGTCACTTCTTCGAAATTCGGGTCGACCATCGCGAAGGCCCCGTAGCCGGGCATGGCGCGCAGGTCGAGTGGAGCGAACAACTCAGGATCACGGCGACGAAGCGATCCGCTCCCTTGACCGTGCCAATCCCGTTTCGTGACGTAGGGGGTGGGGTCGATCAGCGCTTGGTTGCGCTCGGCCTCTTGAACGAACTTGATGTTGGTGACCTGAGCCTGTGAGGGGTCCCAGGGAGAAGACTCCACCTTTTGGCGGACTTGGCTCGCCAAGTCGCTGAGCTTCTTGGGGGAGCTTTCGGCCTTCAGGGTATCGCGCGTGGCGCCCTTGTAGACCAACAACAGAAGCGCCACGCAAACAACGCCAAACACCAACTTCTCGACATGGAGCAGCATGAACTGCTTCAGTCCGCCAGCGCTGAACTTTGCTTTGCTTTTCATCGCGCCACCTCTTCTCGAATTCCTTGTCGACAGTCCGCCAAAGGCCCCTCGCCCAACAGTCGAGTCCGTGCCCTGTCGCCTTCCAACCGAACGCTAATTTGCCGACGCCAAATCTTCTTCCGCCGGCGCGGCCTCTTCCTCGCCGCCGCCCGACGAGGGGTTCGCCAGCGCCTCGGGGTCTGGCGGATTGTAAATATGCACGATCCCCCGCAATTCGAGGTAGATGTCCTGAGGCAGCAGCTCAGGGTCCTCGGAAAGCAGAGACGCGCCGCCCGATCCGCCCATGCCAGCGCCGCCGCCATAACCGCCGGCGCCCCCGGTGCGGCCGTATCCCCCGCCACCAGGCATGCCGTAGCCGCCGCGGGCGCCCGGCGGCGGGCCGTAGCCAGCCTGGGCCAATTGATAATCGAAGCCGACCAACCGCAACGGCGAAACAGGAGCGATGGCGCCCGTGCGCGGCGGCGGGCCATAACCGGCGCGGCCTCCCGGCGGGCCATAGCCACCGCGGCCACCGCCCGGCGCGCCGTAACCGCCGCCGCCGGAACTCGTGCCCGAGGGGTCCTCGTCGTTCATGGCCCGGGTTTGAAACCGCACGGCGGTAACTTCGACGGGCAGGGGCGCGTTGGTGCAAGCGGCTAACAACTCCGGCACGCGCCGCTGATCGACGATCATCGTCATGTTGATCGGCAGCATCTTGATATGCTCGCTCGCCGCTGCCTCGGCTTCTTTCGGCGCCCCTTCCTTGTTGACGTACCGGTTGAGCTTGATCATGTCGACCGCGGAAAGAATTTCCCCGGCCGAGGGATCTCCCACAGGGGCGGCTGCTCCGGCGGCTCCATATCCTCCCGCGGCCGATTCGTCGGCGCCGTACCACTCGACGCGCCCCTTATCGACGCCCATGCCAGGCACAATGGCCGCTTCATTGCCCACCTGCACCGTCAAGAGAGTCTTGATCGGTGCATTGAAACGACCTTCGGAGCCGGCGTTGACATCTCGAATGACGCCGAAGAGCGATTGCAGCACCCAGAAATCTTCTTGAGCGAGCAAGATCTCTTCGGTGGAAGGGGCATCCACCCAGGTGAAGCGAGTTTCGATCGCCAGCTTGCTGGCCGGGTCCCAGACCACGGTGCCGCCGAGATCCGCCGGGTTGGCGGAAACCGCGGTCGCGCCGGTGGCCATCAGTTCCGACTCGTCCTTGCGGGCATCGATGATCTTGGCCAATTGACCGCCGACGTTGAGCCCCATTTGCCCCGCGAAGATCGTCATGTATTGTTCGCGGTCTGCCTCCGAGAGCTGCGGCGCCGGGCCTTCGGAAGACTTTTTGTCCTTGATCGCCTGGATCGACGTGGCGAACTCAGGGCCCAGCACCTCGGGCCAAGTGAGCACCGACTTCTGGCGCTCGTAAACCACATTCCAGGCGTCGGTCACGTCTTTGGTCAGGCCCTCGGTGAGCTTGGCCACTTCAGGGGCCCAGCCTTCGCTGGGCGGCGAGGCATTGCTCGCCAGGCTCTTCACCGAGCCAAACTTGCCCTCGATTTCTTGTTTGTTCTTGGTGTAGGCGGCGTCGATCTGCCCCTGCGCAATGAACCAGCACACGAACACGATGCTGGCGCCGATGCCGGTGAGCATCCAGAAGTGATGCTTCTTGATGACGGCAAGAATCTTCCGTACTTGGTCCATCAGAGCCTCTCCTGTGTTTAAGCTTCGGGGGGGGCTTCAGTCGTTGCTTCCGCCGGAGCTGTTCCGTCGGCGGGAGCGTCTTCAGCAGGGGCTTCGGCGCCGTCGCCTTCTCCCTCGGCCGGCGCCGCGGCTGCTGCGGCCGCTGCATCGGCGGCCGCCTTCTCACGTGCGGCCTTGTTGAGTAGGCGTTGGCTGCGCGGCGTCGGCTTCCAGGCGAACTGGACCGAGAAGTCGTAGCGATTCAAATCGATCATCGCCATGCTCGGATCGATCTCCGCGCCGGGGGCCGCCGGAGTCGCGGGGGCGGCGGCCGCGGGTTGGCCCTCGGCCGTGGCCGCGGGTTGCGTTCCATCGGCCGCGGTTTTCTGATTGGCGGTCGCCGCGTTCAGCGCCGCTTTCGGGTCGGGAATCTGCATCTTGACCGGTCCCGACTTGAGCCGGAACACGGGATTCATGATGCCAAGCTCCTTGAAGGTCACTTCCTCGAGCTTGTCTACCTGAGTGCCGTTGGGGCCGGCGACCTTTTCGCCGGTCGGCAGCATCACCTTGCCCTCTGCCAACTCCTTGAGCAGCGTCTGCCGAACGAATTCAGCCCCGTAAAGACGCTTGTTGTCGTTGTAGGGCGGATTGAAGTAGTGATACCCACGCAGCTCGATGACCCAACCATTGCCGGTGGGCGTCATGTTGAGGGTAGGGCCAGCCTCGGCGGTTTCCGTGGCTTCGGCCCCCTCTTCGCTCGTCGTTTCTTCTTCGGTGGACTCATCCGAAGCGTCGGCAAAGGGGTCGGCCGCCGCGCCTCCGCCCATGCCGTTCATCGCGGGTCGGCTCAGCTTGGTGTCCTCGAGCCAGGCGCCCAGGTCCTTGTCTTCGCTGAAGTACTCCGACTCCATCTTCATGATGCGAAGCTCCTTCCGCTTCGACATCCCGTGCGGATCGGCCTCGAGCGCCTTGCTTTCTTCCGGCGACACCGTGGGAAGCGCCGAATTGATCGCCGTCAGCAACTCCATCCACACCAAGCGATTCTCAGCGTTGCCAACGATCTCCTTGCCCATCCCGGTCACGTCGGCGTACTTCGTCTTGGCTGCCTCGAATTCTGTGGCGAAGCGCCCGGCGTCGGCCACCACGGCATCGGCGGCGCTGAACTCTTGCGAGTATTTCTTCGTGTCGGCTCCAGCCCAGGCTTGCCAGTGGAAGGCATAGTTCACCAGGCAGCCGGCCGCGAGCGCGGCCACGCCAGCCACGGCCCAAGGCTTCTTCGCGCGAATGATCCGCGTCTTGATGATCTCACGCGGCATCAGGTTCGTGCGCAAGCGGCCGCGGTCGAGCCCTTGCAGGCCAAGGCCATACACCACGGCGAAGCTCGGCAAGTTCTCCTTGAAGGCCGGCGCGTCGACCACGCCGTCGCCCACCAGGCCGCGGTACGAGCTGATTGTTTCAACCTCGAAGCCGAGGTGCTGCGAGAGGAACTTTTGCAGCCCGGGGAGCTTCATGGCGTTGCCGAGCGCCACGATCTGCCCGATCTTGGCGTTGCGGTCGACACTCTTGAAGAAGTTGATCGACCGCTGAACTTCGGTCACCAGATCGTTGAAGACGTTCTTCATCGCCTGGAAGACCACCTTGGGGTCTTCGGCCTGCTGCACGTTGCGTTTGACGTGCTCGGCCTTTGCGAACGTGAGCTTCAGCTCCTTGGTCAGCGCCTTGGTGAAGTGGCTGCCGCCTAGGGGAATGCTGCGCTGCCAGACGCGAAAGCCGTTGGTGACCACGAGGTCCGTGGTGTCGGTGCCCATCGAGAGGACGACCACCGACGGCGGCGGGCCCCCTTCTTCGCTAGCGCCCTGCAGGCGATCGAAGATGATGTAGTTGTAGACGGCCAGCGGGGCGAGTTGGACGACGTCGACCTCGATCTTGGCCTCGTTGAACGGACGCAGGGCCTTGGCCACCTGGTCGCGCTTCATGGCGAACAAGCCGACCTCGGTCTCCATAGAGAAGCCGTCTTCGACGCTGCCGCCAGCCATCTGCTGGTAGTCCCAGACGACATCTTCCAGCGCGAACGGAATCTGCTGCCGGGCCTCGTACTTGACGATGTCGGGGATCTTCTTGGCCTCGACCGGCGGCAGCTTGATGAACCGCGCCAAGCCGCTCTGGCCAGAAACCGACACGGCCACGCGATCGCCGCGCACCGAGTTCCGAGAGAGAAACTGCGTTAGCGCGTCGCGAATGAGCTGCGGCGCGTCGGCGTCGGCCTGACTGAGGATCTTGGGGTATTCGATGTAATCGAATGCATCGACCGTGATCCGACTGGCGTCCTCATTGGAGCGACAGCGGAGCGCCTTGACGGCGCATTGGCCAATATCGATGCCCCAAACGGCACTGCTGCGAGCCATGTCAGATTGTCCTCTGTTCCCTGCAGACTAGGGGCATTCCCCAGGACTGCCAAAGCAGGCGACCACCATCCGCCGATCGGCGATGAAGAAAAGAATGAAGGCCGTGCTGCCTGCGGTTCCGTACCGTTCTAATGTATCGAGTCACGCGCGGTGGTGTCAATCAAATCCTCTTGACAAACGCGGAACTGCCCGTCTTACGGTTCGACGGCCGGGCGCCGCGTCGGTCGGGGTGGGTTGCCGACGGCGGCGCTGATTCTCGCGCGCCGCTAGCGACCCGGCAATCATCCGTCCGCACTTTTTTCCATTTTTTTGCTCCCCGCCCAGGGCGAGCCCTCGGTCGGCGGGCGCCTACCCGCCCGGCTCGAAACGCCCCGCCTGTTGGGTAGGCGCCGTGGAGCAGCGACACTTTGGCGACCGGAGAATGGTGGGCCCTGCGCGCCGCGATTATGTTTGTATTCCGTCCCCCGGCCCCGCCCTTCCCAGCCCCACCGCTCAGACTGCCCTCGCCATGTCGTTTTACCCGAGGTTTTCCGTGCTGGCGCGCTGCTTTGCGCCGGCCGCCGTCTTGTTGCTGGGCGCCTCGGCGGCCCTCGCCCAAGAAACGTCGTCGGCCTTGCCCGCGGCCGCCGCCGCGGAATCCATCAAGCTGCCCCCCGGCTTTCAAACGACTCTCTTCGCCGGCGAGCCGGACGTGCTGCAGCCGATCGCGATGGCCTTCGACGGCCGGGGCCGGCTCTGGGTGGTCGAGTGCAACTCCTACCCCGACTGGAAGTCGGACCGCCCGGGGGCCGACCGCGTGGTGATTCTGGAAGACGCCGACCACGACGGCCGCTTCGACCGCCGCACGGTGTTTCTCGACGGCCAAAAGAACCTTTCCGGCATCGAGCTGGGCTTCGGCGGGGTGTGGCTCTGTGCAGCGCCCGACCTGGTGTTCGTGCCGGACCGCGATGGCGACGATCGGCCCGACGGGCCGCCGGAGGTGCGGCTGACCGGCTGGTCGCTCGAGTCGCAACACAATATTGTCAGCGGCCTGACCTGGGGGCCCGACGGCTGGCTCTATGGCTGCCACGGCATTCTGGCCGACTCCTTGGTCGGCACGCCAGAAACCCCCGAGGCCCAGCGGACTCGTTTCAACTGCGCCGTCTGGCGGTATCACCCCACGCGGCGCTCCTTCGAGATCTTCACCCAGGGCTCGACCAATCCCTGGGGGCTCGACTTCGACGCCCGCGGTCAGGCGTTCATCACGAATTGCGTGATTCCGCATGTCTTCCATGCGATCCCCGGGGCGCACTATCAGCGGATGTATGGCCTCGACCTCGACCCGCACACCTACGGCCTGATGGAGTCGTGCGCCGATCACCTGCACTGGGCCGGCGGCTGGTGGAAGACGAGCCTCGGCGGCAAACACGGCGAGGCAGGCGGCGGCCATGCCCATAGCGGCGCGATGATCTATCTGGGAGACAACTGGCCGGCCGAACACCGGGGCAACCTGTTCATGGTCAACATCCACGGCCAGCGCCTGAACCAAGACACGCTCCGCCGTCAGGGTTCTGGCTTCGTAGCGAGCCACGGCGCCGACATGGCGTTCTCGCAGGACCCCTGGTTCCGCGGAGTGGCCGTGAAATACGGCCCTGATGGGGGCGTCTACATCGCCGACTGGAATGACGACGGCGAGTGCCACGACTACGACCTGGTCCGCCGCGAAACGGGGCGGATCTTCAAGATCACCCACGGTCAGCCGAAACCGGCCCCGGTGAACATGGCGGCCGCCAGCAGTGCGCAGCTCGTCGAAACGATTCTCGCCCCGCGCGAATGGCATGCCCGTCAGGCACGGACCGAACTCCAATCGCGGGCTGCCGCCGGGAAGGATCTATCTGCCGTCTTGCCCGCATTGAGTAAAGCGGTTGGCGAGCCCGGCGACACTGCACGCCGGTTGCGGGCGTTGTGGGCACTCCACATCCTCGGCGATGCAGATGACGTGCTCCTGGAACAGTTGCTCGGCGACTCTGAGGAAGATCTGCGCGGCTGGGCCGTGCGACTGCTGGCTGAAGATCACAAGCTGACGCCGGCGCAAACCAAGACGTTCGCCAAGCTGGCCGCCGGCGATTCTTCGTTGGGCGTGCGCCGCGAAGTGGCTTCGGCCCTGCAACGTCTGCCGGCCGACACCGTGCGGCCGGTCGCCCAGGCCCTGCTGACCAGCAGTGGCGACTACGCCGACGATCCGAACCTGCCGCTGCTCGTTTGGTATGGTGTGAAGCCACTGGCGGTCGAGGTCGCTGGGGGCCTCGAATTGCTGGCACAGGCCACGTTGCCGCTGCATCAGCAGTATCTTGCCCGTCGGCTGACAGAGCAGGGCCCCGAAGCGAGCGATCGGCTCGTCGGGTGGTTAGCGACGGCAACGCCGGATCAGCAGGCTAGTGCCGTCCGCGGAATGTATGAAGCCCACAAGGGCCGTCACGATATCGCCATGCCTGCCGGCTGGCCGGCCGTCTTCGCCCAACTGAAAGACAAGCTCACCGGCGAGGCACGGCAGCAGCTTCTGGCTCTCGGCCTGATTTTCGGTGATCCAGCGGCGCGCTCCCTACTGCTCGCCGCCGCGAAGGATCAATCGCAAGCGGCGGCGGCTCGGCAAACGGCGCTCGAGTCGCTGCTCGAGTCTCCCTGGCCCGAGTTGCAGCCACAGTTGCTGCCGTTGCTCGACGAGCCGGCATTGCGGATCGCGGCGATCCGCGGCCTGGCCCGCTTCGACCAGTCGGAAATCGCCAGGGCGCTACTCGACCGTTACCCCCAATGGAGCGAGGCCGAGCGTCAGGAAGCGCTCGCGACGCTCGCCGCGCGCAAGGAGTTCGCCGCGGGTCTGCTCGCCGCGCTGGAATCGGGCGAAGTGTCGCCACGTGACTTGCCGGCGTATCTAGCCCGCCAGATCCGTGCCCTCGACGATCCGGCGCTCACGGCGCGGCTGGCGAAAGCCTGGGGCCAACTCCGGGAAGCGACCGGCGACAAGGCGGCCGAACTGGCTCGCTACCGGGATCTGCTTTCCTCGGCTGGCTCAAGCGGCGATCGGGCAGCAGGCCGCTCCGTGTTCGACCGGCACTGTGCGAGCTGCCATCGCCTGTTCGACGCCGGCCAGTCGATCGGCCCCGAGCTCACCGGCTCGCAGCGCACGAACCTCGACTATGTGCTCGAGAATCTGGTCGACCCCAGTGCGATCGTGCCGACGCAGTACCGGGTCACAAATGTCGTCACGGCCGACGGCCGCCTGGTCGCCGGCATCATCGCCGAGGAGAACGACCGCGTGCTCGTGATTCAAACGGCCGGCGAGCGGGTGATCCTCGACAAGAGCGACATCGAGGAGCGGGATACCTCGGGCGTTTCGATGATGCCAGAAGGGCTGGCCGAGCGGCTCTCGGCCGCAGAGCTACAGGCACTGGTGGCGTATCTGGCTTCGCCGGAGCAGGTGGCGCCGGGGCCCTAAGGTTCTTCGCACCAAACCGCGACGCGCGTTTTGAAGCTGCGCTTTTCGCATCTGCGAAGCGAGATGCGCAGCATGCAGCCCCGGTAGGGGCGACTCGAAAATAGCCCCGGGCAAGGCCGGCGCTAGCCGGACGCCGCCCGGGGTACTTGGCCAATGGAAATGAAAAGCCCCGGAGGGGCGACAGAAATCCAAGGCGATCCGCGGTAGCGAGCAGGTTTTGTGTCGCCCTTACAGGGCTCATTCCTTTTCGATGCCGAACCCCGGGCTGCGGTCAGCTCACGCTGCCCTTGCCCCGGGCAATTATCGGGCCGCCCCCTGCCGGGGCTGAACGTAGCCTGCTCTCTCCGTGAGCAGAATGCACGAGCACATCGAGACTCGCCCTGCGGGTTGAATTTGAGATTCGGCCCCTCCTGTGAGGAACCAACCGCTATCTGGCGCCACCCCCGACTGATCTTGGCCCCGCCGGGGGATTTTCTCTAAGATAGAGGGCGTGCTCACGTTGCGCTCGGGCTGCGCGCAACTCTCGCTTGCCAAGCCAGTGATCGGCCTCATGTCGTACCGCTCCTTCAAACGCGTCCTCGGTGAGACGAGCCTGGAGCGGAAGTGCCGGTTCTTGTTCGGCGCTTGCTTGCTGGTACTCATCACCGGCAGCTTCTGGTGGTACGGCAACCGCACCGAACAACTCGTATACGACCAGAGCCGTGAGACCGGCAAGAATCTGGTCGAATTGACGCTCAACAACAAGCACTGGGTGTCGCTCGAGGGCAACAAAGACTTTCAGCGCGTCGCGGAACAGATCGCCAGAAAGTTCCGCACCCAAAACTATGAGGCGAGTTGGCTCTACCCGACTCCAGAAGATCGACCGCCCGACGGGTTCGATCGCGAGGTGCTCGACTACTACGAGAAGACGCCGGCCAATCAAGCGGTGTCGTTTCGCGATACTCGGTCGAATGCCCGGGGGCAATTCAAGTACGACTACTACCAGCCGGTCTACGCGGAAAAGTTCTGTCTGACCTGTCATCAGCGGGTCGGCCCGCCAAGAGACGCGAGTCTGGCGGCAGCAGTCGCTGGTCGCGCTCCGGCGCCCATCTCGCTGGGCGAGAATGACCTGATGGCCGTGGTCCACATCAGTCTCGATGACGACACGGCCCGCCGCGCGCTCAACCTCAACCGCGCCGTGCTGCTGGCCACCGCCATCGTCACCGTCTTCTTGGCGATGTTGGCCGCCTATGTCATCGTCCGCTATGTGATCGTCAAGCCGCTCAAACATCTCCGTGAGGTGAGCGACGCCATCAGCCAGGGCGACACCGAGACCCGTGCCGATATTCACACGGCCGACGAGTTCGAAGAGCTCGGCCTGGCGTTCAACCACATGCTGCGCACGATCATGAGCAGCCAGCAGGAGCTGCAGCTCGCCAACATCAGCCTCGACGGCAAGGTCGACGAGCTCGCGCAGATGAACATGCGGCTCTACGAGATGAACCGCCTGCGGAGCGACTTCTTGGCCACGATGAGCCACGAGTTGCGCACGCCGCTCAACAGCATCATCGGCTTCTCCGACGTGCTGGGCTCGATCGACTCGCTCAACGACAAGCAGAAGCGCTACGTTCAAAACATCCAGAAGTCGGGCCGCATGCTGCTCGACATGATCAACGACATCTTGGATCTGGCCAAGATCGAGAGCGGCAAGATGGAGCTGCGGCTGTCTGACTTCCGCATCGATCAGGTGATCTCTGCCCAGTGCGACCTGGCCCGTCCCCTGGCCGAGCGCAAGAACGTTGACCTCGACACCGAGATCGAGCCGGGGCTGCCCCCCTTGCATCAAGACCAGGGCAAGGTCCAGCAGATCCTGAACAACCTGCTCTCGAACGCGATCAAGTTCACGCCCGACGGCGGCCGCATCGAGGTGCGCGCGGAGCAAGACAACCAGGGCGACCTGCTCCTGTTCGTCACCGACACCGGCATCGGCATCGCGCTCGACGATCAGGTTTCGATCTTCGAAAAGTTCCGCCAGGGGCGCACTTCGCTCCCCAGCGGAGACGCCATGACCCGCGAGTACTCCGGCACCGGCCTGGGGCTCTCGATCGTCAAGGAGCTGTGCCGGCTCTTGGGCGGCGAAGTGACCGTGGCGAGCGAGCTTGGCAAGGGAAGCGTGTTCACGGTGCGGCTCCCGTGGCTCTGTCCCCGTCATGCCCGCGGCGAACAACCGCACAGCGACGGCCTGGACGAGGTGAGCCGGGCGCTCCAGCTCGACTTCGCCCGACCGGCGCTGCCGTCGCCGGCGCAAACGCGCTAGTGGTTTTGCCATCGCGTGAAATCCCGCGGCTGGGCAATACTAACCCGCAGCGCCAGCAAGGAAGTTCCACGCATCACGCGCGATGCCCGGCCGGCTCTCCTTACAGACCGGGCAGCATATCCAGTTGAATGGCCCAAGGGCGTGGGCTTCCCTTGCTTGCGCTGCGGTTTGGTGTGGCGCTAGCCCAAACAGCGATGACCGAGCACTAGAAAGATCAGGCGAACCATCATGGCGGCAGGCAAACCCAAACCTTCGGCGCAGTCCGCGAAGGAAGCACGAGACACCTCGGACTGGCCCGCGGTCGAGCTCTATACCGACGGCGGGTGCAGCGGCAACCCGGGCCCTGGCGGCTGGGCCTACATCCTGCGCCATCCGGCCAGCGGCAAGGAGATCGAGCGCTTCGGCGCCGAGCAAGAAACGACCAACAACCGCATGGAGCTGTCGGCCGTCATCCACGGGCTGACCGCGCTCAAGCGTCCTTCAGTCGTCGACCTTTACACCGACAGCCAATACGTCGGCAAAGGCCTGACCGAGTGGATGCCCAAGTGGAAGGCCAACGGCTGGCGCCGCGGCACCGGGCGCGACTCGCAGCCGGTAAAGAACGTGGAACTCTGGCAACAACTCGACGAGCTCTTCCATCGCCACGAAGTGAGCTTCATCTACGTACCAGGCCACAGCGGCCACCCCGAGAACGAACGCTGCGACGTGCTGGCGGTGGCGGCGTATCAGCGGTATTTGTAAATCAATCAGAGCGCATGTCCCACAAGCACAACGCCCTCGCGCGTTACATCTACTAGAGCGGTGTCGCGGCGAAACCGAATCGCGAATATTATTGTTTCAACAAAATGCTTGACCCGCATCGCACGCCCTGTCATGCTTCGCGAATTGTCACCACTCAACATGGAGCATGAGGTCACATGTGTAGGTACCAGCGGGTTTGTTGGGTTCTTTTGGTCGGGATCCTTTGTTGCGGCGGACGGGTGGCGGCACAGTTCGTTGTGCCGGAGTATCACAGTCTGCCCGGGGCGTCCAAGCGGCTCTTTCTCGACTTTGATGGTCATGACATGGCGGTCGTGGGCTCCACAAAGGCAGTTACGGGAGCAGCCAACAATGGCAGCGGGCTGATTCGGCTGACCGTTCCGGGGCATGGACTTTCGGCAGGGCATTCGGTGCTTGTGACCGGAGTCGGCGGCGTCCCCAACGCGAATGGTACTTGGTGGACCATTCAGATTGTAAACCTCAACACGATCGACTTGACGGGAAGCTCCTTCGCGGGCGCGTACACGTCAGGGGGCTCGCTCAAACGAGTCGAGAAGTGGGACGGGGCCGAGGTGGGTGAGCTCGTACCTGGCTCGAACCCAAAGAAGTTCGCCTTGCCCACCGTTCCATTCTCGCTCGATGCCGACTCCACGAAGCTCAACGCACAGGAGTTGGCGTACATCGAAGCTGCCTGGCGGTTGGCTGCCGAGGACTTTGCGCCGTTCAACGTCGACGTGACGACGAAGGAACCTTCGAACTGGAGCGATGCGACGGACTTTCGAGTCGTGTTCGATGACCATGCCGGGAACGCCGCCAAAGGTGATTGGTGGACCAGTGACTACGCAGGTGGACGTGCAATTATTGGCAGCTTTGGGACTACCGCGCCGAACGTCGCATTTATGTGGCACCAGTACTACACCTTGGACGGGCAACACTCATCGTTGCTGCCCAAGATTCTCGGAGACGGCGCATCGCACGAGGCAGGCCATGGTTATGGCCTACAGCACAACTACCTCTTGAACGGAGGAAACATCTACGCCAGCAGTGTGGGCTTGATCATGGTGGGTTCCGGAGCTCCACCCGGGTATCGCGAGCGACACGTATGGACTAGTGGCAAGAATGTCTCAGGCAACGACCAAGACGAACTCGCGATCCTTTCGACTGCGTTGGGGTATCGGTCCGACGATCATGGCGCGACCGTGGCAACGGGGACGACCGGCAGCCAAAGCGGGTCGAAGTGCTGGGCAAGCGGTGTGATCGGACAGATGAACGACGTCGACGTGATTCGCTTTACGCTCGGCTCGAGCGGCTTGGCCACGTTTAACGTCAACGTAATTCCTCAGGTGCAGCCGAACGTTCCAGGCATCGGAACAGGCGACGTCTACTACGCAAACCTCGATGCCAAGCTCACACTATTGGATTCCGCGGGCAATCCGGCAGTGGACGCGTTGGGATCGCCCGTTCCCGTCGCTAGCCCCACTGGCGATTCGCTGCTGGGCTACAGCCCTCGTATCACTGCTCGCTTGAACTCCGGAATTTATGGCCTAAAGATCGAGTCTGCTGGCCTCTACGGGAGCGTCGGTCAATACACAGTGGCCGGAGCGATTCCGCACCCTACTCCGAGCACCGCTGTCCCCCAGGTGACCGGCGTCGTAGTGCGAAATTCCGCCTATCCTGCCAAGGCCTACGCGATTCCCACGGGAACCGGAATCCAACTGCGTTCCGCGCCGGTCGGGGGAGTAAATCAGATTACGATCAGTTTCAGCGAAGCCGTGTCCGTTCAGCAGGACGATCTAATCCTGAAACGTGGGGCGGGAAGCGGAGCGACGGTTGCTTTCACTGGCTTCAGCTATGATGCAGCGACCTTTTCGGCGACCTGGACTTTCGCCACGTTCCACACGGATCAACTCTTGCTTACGTTGAAGGGAACAGGCGTCGGCGCAGTGGTCGACGCGCAAAGCAACGCCCTCGATGGCGAATGGACTAACCCGGCAAGCATGGGACAGTCATCCCCCACGACGAGCGTCTTCCCCTCAGGCAATGTGAGCGCGGGCGGGGATTTTGTGTTTCGCCTGACGCTGTTGGGAGGCGATCTAGACTGCGACGGCGATGTGGATGACCGCGATTCTTCTAAGCTGCTCGATAATTTCGGAGAAGGTACGACCTGGGCCGAGGGAGACTGTGACGGCGACGGCGATATCGATCTCTCCGACTTTGGTATTATGAAGTCCAACTATGACGCGGGTACGAACTACCGCAATTGGCCTTGAGAATACCCCAGCATTCTTGCTGGCATCGCGTCTGCAGGCGCGATGCCAGCAAACCATTTTCAGCCTACAAAGCAAAGATCCCGTCATAGCGGTCTTAAAAAAACTGGTCATCTTGCTGGTTGCGGATTTCCGGTCGTCGTCCCGGCAGACAAAGTCTGCCGGGACGATCGCTTCAGCATTCACCGGCCCGGCCGCGGCGTGAGCAGAGAAGCTTGATCAGTAACCAAGCGGCCTTCTTGCAATTCGATCCAGGCTGAGGCAAGACGTACTGATCAGACAGCGCACCACCCAGCCTCGCACCGACCGCAACGAAACACCATCAGATTGCCGTCGCCGCGGCAACAATTGATGGGCCGATTTCTCGCGGATCAAAATGGCAGCCCGCCATTGATGCCGTCGCGTCCACCGTGGCTGGTAAACCGGTAGATTATGCTTCAGAAAACGTCGACTACGCCGCCTTCAGGCATTGTCGTGCCTGGTAGGCGACTAGGCTGCACTAGCTACGCCAGCACTCCCCTGACCACCTCGCCATGCACATCTGTGAGCCGGAAATCGCGGCCTTGGAAGCGGTAGGTGAGCTTTTCGTGGTCGAAGCCGAGCAGGTGCAGGATCGTGGCCTGCAGGTCGTGGACGTGGACCTTGTCTTGAGCCACCGAAAAGCCGAGCTCGTCGGATGAGCCGTACATGGTGCCGCCGCGGACGCCGGCGCCGGCCAGGACCATGGTGTAGCAGTCGGGGTAGTGGTCGCGGCCCAGGATGTTGCCGGTCGCCGTGCGCCCCTCGCGAAACGGCGTGCGGCCGAACTCGCCGCCCCACACAATCAGCGTGTCCTCGAGCAGGCCGCGCTGCTTCAGGTCCTTGATGAGCGCGGCCACGGGCCTGTCCATCGTCGCGCACTTCTTGGTGAGCCCGTCGCGAATGTCCTCGCCGGGGCCGGTGCCATGAAAGTCCCAGCCCCAATCGAAGAGTTGCACGTAGCGCACTCCCTGCTCCACGAGCCGGCGGGCGAGCAAACAATTGTTGGCGAAGCTGCCGGCGCCCGGCTCGGCGCCATACGACTCGAGCGTTTCCTTCGTCTCGCGCGAGATGTCCATCACCTCGGGCACCGACACCTGCATGCGGAACGCCAGCTCATACTGGGCGATGCGGGTGCGCGTTTCCGGGTGGCCCAGCTCTTGAGCCTGCAGCTCGTTCAAGTCGCGGAGCGCGTCGAGCGTTTCGCGGCGCAGCTCGCGGTTCATGCCCGGCGGATCGGAGACGTAAAGCACCGGGTCGCCCTTCGACCGGCACTGCACGCCCTGATAGACCGACGGCAGAAAGCCTGAGCCGAAGGAGTTGCGGCCGCCGTTGGGTTGCACGCCGCTCGAGATGAGCACCACGTAGCCAGGCAGATTGTCGCTCTCGGATCCGAGGCCGTAGGTGACCCAAGCGCCGAGGGCCGGGCGGCCGGGCCGCGGCGAGCCGGTGTAGACGAGCAACTCGGCCGGGGCGTGGTTGAACTGATCGGTGTTCATCGAGCGGATGACGCACATCTCATCGGCCACGGTCTGCATGTGCGGAATCGCGTCGGACATCCACACGCCGCCCTGGCCGTGCTGAGTAAACTTCCGCGGCGTGCCGAGCAACTTGGGCACGCCCGAGGTGAAGGCGAAGGTGCGTCCCTTGAGAAAGTCATCGGGGCAGTTTTGGCCGTCGCGCTTTACGAGTTCCGGCTTGTAGTCGAACAAGTCCAGGTGCGGCGGCGAACCCGTGAGATGCAGGTAGATCACCCGCTTGGCCTTGGGGGCGAAGTGGGGCGCATGGGGCGCGAGCGGATCGGCCGCTGCATTCGGCGCGGCCTTGAGATCGCGGCCGAGCAGCGAGGCGAGGGCCATGCCGCCGATGCCGGCCTGCGTTTGCTTGAGGAAGTGCCGGCGGGTGAGGTGTTGCAGCGATTCGAGGCGCGGATGCATGGGCGGCGTTCCTGTAGGGTCCGCTCTGCGGACCAAGAGCTCGCGTGAGATCTTGAGTTGTCGGTGGTTTGCCGTGGGTTTTGGTCCGCACAGCGGACCCTACGTTCGAGCTAGCGGCTCATGAACATTTCGTCGAGGTTGAGCAGCACGTTGGCCACGGCGGTCCAGGCGGCCAGGTCGGCGATCGCGACGCCTTCGGGCGGCGGGCCGATGGGGTCGGTGGCGAGCGAGCGGGCCATCGGCTCGTCGCCGGCGTAGCGCTCGCGCAGGTCGTTGTAGAGCTTGGTAAGCCGCTCGAGCTCCGCCGCGCTCGGCGCCCGCGTCAGGCAGGTGCGGAAGCCGAAGGTCAGCCGATCGGCGGTCGCAGCGCCCCCTTCGGCGATCATCCGCCGCGCGAGTGCTTGCGCCGCTTCGATGTAGACCGGATCGTTGAGCGTCACGAGCGCTTGCAGCGGCGTGTTCGAACGCGGCCGCCGCACGGTGCAGACCTCGCGGTTGGGCGCGTCGAACGTCAGCATCGAGGGGTAGGGGTTCGAGCGCCGCCAGGCGGTGTAAAGGCCGCGTCGGTAGCGGTCTTCGCCGGCGCTCGTCTCCCAGTCGATGCCGGAGCCGAAGGCTGCCGAGAGGCCCAAGTTCGGCTGCGGCGGCTTGACCGACGGGCCATACATCTTGGGGCTCAGCAAACCAGCGACAGACAACACCTGATCGCGCACGACCTCGGCGTCGAGTCGATTGCGGGGGCCGCGCGCGAGCAACCGGTTCTCGGGGTCGCGCTCAAATTGTTCCTGCGTCACGGCGCACGACTGTCGGTAGGCCGCCGAGGTGACGAGTTGCCGGAGCAGCCGCTTGAGGTCCCAGCCATGCTCCTGCAGATCCACCGCCAACCAATCGAGCAACTCCGGATGGGTCGGCATGTCTCCCTGCAGGCCGAAGTCTTCGCTCGTAGCGACCAGGCCGGTGCCGAAGATCTTTTCCCAGTACCGGTTCACCGTAACGCGGGCCGTGAGCGGGTTCTCCGGCGACACGAGCCACTTGGCGAGCGTCAGGCGATTCGGCGACGAGCCTTCGAGCGGATGAAACGCCTGCGGCACACCTTCGCTGACTTCCTCGGCCAGGTTCAGGTAGTTGCCGCGGAGCTGCACGTTCGTCTTCCGACGCATGCCTGCAGCCAACTCCTGCATGTACGGCACCGTTGACGGCTTGATCTCGGCCAGCAGCTTGTTCGTCGCGTCAAGCGTGCTCCGCTCCGTGGCGAGCTCAGCAGCCACATGGCGAAGGAAGTGTTTGGTGAGGAGCTCGCGGTCGGCGGCCGAACGATTGGCCGGCTCGCTGCGCAGTGCCCTCACGACTTCTGGCGGATGCTTGGTCCATTCGCCGGCGCTGGCGTCGGCGGTGAGCTCGACTTGAAAACGGGCAGCTTCGGCCTGCCGGCCCTCTGACTGCTGCTTGAAGACGAGCGACAGCTTCGAGCCTGCCGGAACCTCGATCGGCTGGGCGAGAGCGAGCAGCAGCGTTCGGTCACCAGCGCCGGCGAGCGACCAACCTTCGTCGAGTTTCACGCCCTTGCTCAAGAGCGATGGCCAATCGACGTTCGACGCCGGCTCGGCCACCGCCGCAGCGATTTGCAGCTTGCGGCGACCATCGACAGCCAAGCGTTCGCTGATATCGGGCGCTTTTTCAAGGGTGTGCTGCCAGAGCGGTTGTCGGCTAGCGTCGAGCAACAGCACGCGGGCGCCTTTAAGCCGTCCGCCTACTTGGCCATCCGTGCGGTTCCACACAGTAATCGCGTCGATCGGCAGCGCTTCGCCGAGGTCGACCTCCCACCAAGGGTCTTGCGACTCAGCGGTGTGCGTGGTGGCGTGCTCGGTGAACTGCCCGCTGGTCTCGCCGTCGATCGCTTGCTTGGCGTCGCCGCCAAAGGCCGTGCTGCTCTGGGTGGCAGTTCCCTTGAGGGCGACGTTCTCCTCGCCGCGAAAGACCTGAACTTCGGCAAGCGACAGGATGCGCTGCTTGCCCGGTAGCTCGATGCGAACGTAGCGAGCGGCTGGCCGCACCGATTCGGGCGGCTGCAATTCCAGTGAGAGCGAAGTCAGGGCCAGCCGATCGCCCTCGGCGGCAACAGCGCCCGCGGTCGTCAGCCGCAAGGCGGAAAGCCGCGGCAGGCTTTCCGGCAGATCGAGCGTGTAAGCGTCGTTGCGAGTAGCTCGAGACTGCAGGCCGTTGTCGCCCACGGTGAGCGTCGCTTCAGCCGTGCTGGCAACCTTGGCCGAGGCGAGCTTGTGCCAAGCCAACTCGCGGGGGAACGCTTGCTCCCAACGCCCTTGGGACACATACAGCTCCGGCGTCGGCGTCGCCAGCGTCTTTTCGAGTGCGGCGATCTGCTGCTCGAGTTCCGACCGGCGTTGCTTCTGCTCGCCCGTGTAGAAGGAGAGTAGCGGCGATTCGTCGGGGCGGTCGGCGTCGGCCGTGTTGTTGAAGAAGGCAAAGAAGCGGAAGTATTCGGCGTTGGTGATCGGGTCGTACTTGTGAGTATGGCACTGCGCACAGGCCATGGTCGTGCCCATCCAGACCGACATGGTGGTGTTCACGCGGTCGACGACGGCGACGTTGCGAAACTCCTCGTCGATCGTGCCCCCTTCGCTGTTGGTCTGTGTGTTGCGATGGAAGGCCGTGGCGATGAGTTGCTCTTCGGTCGGATTGGGCAGCAGGTCGCCGGCAATCTGCTCGATCGTGAACTGATCGAACGGCTTATTGGCGTTGAACGAGCGGATGGCGTAGTCGCGGAAGGCCCAAATCGTGCGGATCGGGTCGTCGGCGTAGCCGGCTGAATCGGCGTAGCGGGCCAGATCGAGCCAGCCTCGCGCCCAATGCTCGCCATAGGCCGGGCTGGCCAGCAGTTGGTCGACGAACTTCTCGTAAGCGTCGGGGGCCTGGTCCGCGAGAAAGGCGTTGAGCGCCTCGCCGGTGGGCGGCAAGCCGGTCAGATCGAGCGCCACGCGCCGCGCGAGCGCCGCGCGATCGGCCTCGGGCGAGGGGGACAGACCTTCCTTCTCGAGCCGCTCAAGCACGAAACGGTCGAGCGGGCCCTTGGCCCAGGCGGCCGCTTTGACCGTCGGCAGTTCCGGCCGCGTCGGCTTTACATAAGACCAATGCCGCGAGTACTTCGCGCCGTCGGTGATCCACTGCTTGAGCAACTCGACCTCGCGCGGCGTGAGCGGCTTGCCCAGCGCCGGCGGCGGCATCACCGAGTCGGCGTCGTCGGTGGTCACGCGGGCGATCAGCTCGCTCTCGTCGGGCTTGCCCGGCACAACGGCCGCGTAGCCGCCCAGGTCTTCGAGCCAGCCATCGGCGGTGTCGAACCGTAGGCCGTTCGTCCCCCCCTTGCGTTCGGCCTCGTCGGGCCCGTGACAGTGAAAGCACTTGTTCGACAGGATCGGCCGGATGTCGCGGTTGAAGTCGACGGCGTCGGCGGCCTGGGCCCACGACGCGGCCAGCCCGCTCCAGATCATCCACGACAACAACGAGCGCCAACGATTCATGCTTCGGCTCGGCAGGAGTATCACGGGGCCGCGCCAGGCAGCGCCAGGTCGGCCAAGTCGATCACGTACAGGTCGTATTTCCCCTCGCGCTGACCGACGAACGCAATCTGCTTCGCCTCAGGATGCCAGGTCGCATAGTCGCTCGGCTCGGGGCCGCTGGTGATGGGGAGGGCATCGTCTCCGTCGACCGCCATCACGTACAGGTTCGAGGCGCCGGAGCGGCTCGAGGTGAACGCCAACTGCCGGCCGTCGGGAGACCAGGCGGGCCGAATGTCGCGGCCAGGGCTGTGCGTAACGCGGCGGGTGGGGCCGCCTGTACTCGGCATCACGTACAAATCGAGGTCGCCGTCTCGGTTGCTGCCGAACGCCAACCACCGGCCGTCGGTGGAGACCGCCGGCCATCCATTGTAACTGGCCGACCGCGTCAGGTCTTGCGGGTCGCCCCCCGCCGGATCGCGGGAAAAGATCTGCTGCCCGCTGTCTTTCGGCTGGGCATAGAACACCCGCCGGCCGTCGGCCGAGAGCGTCGCTTGGCGGCCATGCTCGGCGACGGTTTTGTCCCCGTTCTCGCCGACGCGGCGATAAATCGCCCGCAGGTCCTGGTTGCCCCGACTTTCGAGGTAGACATAGGCCGATCCATCGGCGGCAAAGACAGGCTTGAGCTCCGGATTCTTGGCGGCTGGATGAAGAATTTCGACCGTGCCTTTCTCGGCCAGGTCTGCGGTCAGCCGCAGCTTGTGCAGAGCCATGCGAAAGCCGTCGACCTGCTTGGTGAACGCGATCGCTTGGCCGCCATCGAGATAGCACGGGTCGGTTTTGTAGACTCCATCGAACGTAAGCTGGCGTGTGGGAAGATTCATCGCCGCATATGCCCTGAAGGAACTTAGCGTCACCCGTTCCCGACCGTCTTTGCCGCCACAACGATCCTTTCCCCCCGGCGACTCGCCGGGGGCTAATTACGTCGTTCCTCACTCCATTTGCCCCCGTCAATGTCGGGGGGAAACCCACCGCAACCAGCCGTGCCCCTTAAAACAACTCGTGGATCACGCGGCCGCCAGGCAACACCTGCAACTCGGCGCGGCGGGCCGAAGTAATCCCGGCCAATTCGAGGATTGTCGTGCCGACCATCGCCGGCGTAATCGGCTCGCTCACCGGGCGCTCGCCGCGCGGATCGCTTTCTCCCACGATCCGTCCCCCGCCCACTCCGCCTCCTGCCCACAGCGAGCAGTAGCAATGGGGCCAATGGTCGCGCGACATGTGGCTATTGATGCCCGGCGTACGGCCGAACTCACCTAGGCAGACCACGAGCGTTGAGCTGAGCAGGTCTCGTTCGGCCAGGTCGTCGAGCAGGGCCGAGAAAGCCCGGTCGAGAATCGGGCCGTGGTAGTCGGAGAGCAACTCGAAGTTGCTGGTATGGGTGTCCCAGCCGTAGTCCGTTTGCTGACCGAAATACGGTTCGACGTACTGACTCCAGTTCACCTGGATATAAGGCACTCCGGCCGAAGCCAGTCGCGCGGCCAGCAGGCAGCTCTGGCCGAACGAGGTTTGCCCATAGCGGGCACGGTTGCGCTCGGTCTCACGCGAGAGATCGAGGGCAGCGCGGCCTTCGGGAGAATTGATTAGGCCGTAGGCGCGGTCGAAGGTCGCATCCCAGCGGCGTCCGGCCAACGAGTCGAGCGTGCGCCGCGCGGTGTCGAGCTCGCGCAAGAGACTGCGACGATCCGCGAGCCGCGCTGGCGTGAGTTGATCGAGCAACTGCAGGCCTGGCGTGGAGACCGTGCCATCTTGCGCGCACTGGACGAAGAACGGATCGTAACCTTCGCCCCAGGCGCCGCCGCCGTAGCCGTTCATGAACCCGCCGGCGTCGCGCAACTTGCCAGGGCCGACCGCAATGAACGGCGGCAACGACTGCTCGCCGCCGCGGTCGCGAGCCAGGATCGCGCCAAAGTTGGGCCCCGGCGAGGCGGCCGCCGAGGGCAAGCCCGTAAGGCCGATCGCCCCCGCCCCCAGATGGTTGCCATCCAGGTTCTTGTGCGAACGCACGATCGACATGTGATCGGTGCGGGCTGCCAACAAAGGAAACAACTCGCTGAACCGCAGTCCCGGCGTTTTCGTGCCGATCGTGCCTAGGGGCCCGCGGATCTGGGCCGGGGCATTCGGCTTCGGGTCAAAGGTATCGAGATGACTCGGCCCGCCCCACAGCCAGAGCACGATCACCGAGCGGGCTTTCACCTGCCCATAACCTTCGGCGGGCGCGGTCGACGCCGCGATCGCGGAATTAGCCAGCCAGGGCATGGCCAGACTCGCGCGAACGAAGGCCCGACGGGTCAAGCCCTGGCACGATCCTGTGCGAAAACTGCCGAGATCGAGCGACATGCGTTGCTCGCTTTCGTTTCGTCGCCGTCAGCAGCCGCAGTTTCACACTGCAGGGGCCCAGGCGGCCACTGCCGTGGAGCACGCTGCAATTCAGCGACCAGTGTTTTTAGGCGGGGCTGGACGACCGTCGCGAACGACCGCGACGAACGCCAGAGAGGGGGAGGGCGAACACCTCTATCGAAGCTGATCGGCGCGGGCATGTCAATGCAAAGGCGAGGAGCCCAGTTCCCCGCGTTCGGCTGCCTCATCAAGTTCGGTGTCGATTTGTTGGTCGCGTTTGGCGATCCGTTTCGGGTCTAGGCTCAGCCGCCGGAGCTTGGGGGCGCAGAGGGCGGCCGTCCCCACGATCACCAGGGTGACGATTCCGCCCAGCCCGACGGACAATTGCGTGCCGACGAGCGAAGCCGCCACACCGCTTTCAAATGCGCCGAGCTCGTTCGAGGAGCCGATGAACACCATGTTCACCGACGCGATCCGCCCGCGCAGATGATCCGGCGATAGCAGCCGCAGGATCGCCCGGCGAATGACCACGCTCACGCCGTCGAACACGCCGGAGAAGAACAGCGCAAGCACCGAGAGCCACATCGTTCGCGAAGTGGCGAACACGATCATGGCGACGCCGAAGCCGGCGACCGCCATGAACAGATTGCGGCCGGCGTGCCGAACAGGCGGATGCCGCGTAGCCCAGAGCATCGTCAGCAGCGCGCCGGTCGTGGGCGCCGCGTTCAACACGCCGAGTCCGATTGGCCCCACGTGCAGCACGTCTTTGGCGAACGCCGGCAGCAGCGCGATCGCGCCGCCAAACAGCACCGCGAACAGGTCGAGCGACATCGACGCCAACAAAACCTGATCGTTGCAAACATAGCGAACGCCGACGGTAATGCTTTCCCAGATCGACTCCTCTGCCTGCGGGTTCGGGCTCGGCCGTGGCTCGACTTTGTGGATCGAGAGCCACGCGCAGAAGTAGAGCGAACCGATGATCAGATAGGTCCACACAGGGCCCAGAAACTGAAACGCGACGCCGCCCCATAGCGGCCCGACGACAGCGCCGGTGAGCCAGCAGCTTGCCATGAGCGTCGACGAGCGGACAAGCAACTCCCAGGGAACCACCTGCGCTTCGAGCGCCGCGGCCGCCGGCTCGGCAAAACCACGCGCCGTGCCGATCACGAGCACCACGGCATAGAGCACCACCAATTGGGCCTTGCCCTCATACACCGAAACCGCGCACAGCAACAAACCGCAAAGGGAAAGCGCGGCAAGCGTCACGTGCAGGATGGAACGCCGGTCGCGGCGGTCGGCGATGTGCCCTCCGTAGAGTGCGAGCGAAAGGGCGGGTATCGCTTCGACCAAGCCCAACATGCCCAAGGCGAGCGTATTGTTGGTGATCGCGAACACCTGGTAGCCAAGTACTACCGCAAGCGCTCGGCTGGCCAGCGTGGCGCAAGCGGTCGCTACGAACAGCCGGCGAAAGTCGGGCCAGCGAAAGGGCTCGAAGGTCTGCCCGTGGGGCTGTGCGGTCGCCGGCTGGTCGCTCATCCGTTCCTTGCTGCTATCACCACGGGCAATCGGCCAGCGGCCGACAAGCGTTGCTCGAGCGTCGCGATCACCTCGGGCGGGAGTTCGCGGTCGACCGACTCATAGTCGAGGCTGATCAGCCCGCCGGCTTCATCTGGCTCGACGACCAGATACTCCTGCCAGAGACGCTCGGCGCGGGCTGCCCGCTGGGCCTCGCGCTGGCCCTGCTCGGTGAGGGAATATTCGCCGACTGCTGGGCAGTGGGCAAGGCCTTCCTGTTCCGCTTCGGCCAGCAGACGCTCGAGCGCCGAAGGCGAGAGGCCTGACTTTTTCGCCAGGATTTCACGCCGCTGCGAGCCAGGGCCGAGTGTCTCGGCAACGTCGTACGCGGCCGCCAACCAGCGCTGGCGCGCCAGGCTGCGCTGAAACCGCCGCCGCTCGAGTGCCCGCGCGATCGCGCCGCGGCGGGGGGCAAAGAGCAGTGAGAACAAGAAGATCGTCGATCCCACGAGCACGATCACCGGCCCCGCAGGCAACTCTTCGGCCAGTGCACTGATGGTGGTGCCCACCGCGCCAATCGCTAGGCCGAACACGCTGGCCAAGGCCACGAGCGCGCCGAGCCGGTCGGTCCAAAAGCGTGCCGCGGCTGCTGGCAAGATCAAGAGCGCGGCCATGAGCACCACACCGACCGCAGGCAACCCGATGATGACCGTCACGGCGAGCAGAGCCATGATCGCCAGGTCGAGCCAGAGCACCGGCCAGCCCTGCGTTTGCGCGAAACCTGTGTCGAAGCTGACGAGCTTGAACTCCTTATAGAGCGCTGCGATCACGAGCAGGCAGCCCGCCGCAACGGCGGCGATCAGCAGCACGTCGCTGCGGAGCATGCCGGCGGTCTTGCCATAGATATACGAGTCGAGCCCTGCCTGCGCGCCGCTGGCGGTGTGTTGCTGGATCTGCTGGCTGAGCACGATGCCGACGCCGAAGAAGACCGAGAGCACGATTCCGATCGCGGCGTCTTCCTTGGTGCGCGTGAGCCGCCGCAGCACCGCCACGCAGCCGACGCCCAAGAGGCCGGTCGCCAAGGCCCCCAGCAGCATGCCAGGCAGGCTCAAGCGGCCGAGCAGTAGGAATGCCAAGCCCAAGCCTGGCAGCGCGGCATGGGCCAGAGCGTCGCCCATCAAAGCCCGGCCGCGGAGTACGGCAAAGCTACCGACCAAGCCCGAGCAGGCGCCCAGCAAGCTCGAGCCGGAGAGGACGATCAGCGTGTTGTATGCGGGTCGCCAGATGACCAGGGCGGCAAGCGACGCAACGACGGCGAGGCCCACCGCGAGCCAGCCCCAGGCGGTGGAAGCATTGGTCCGCACAGCGGACCCTACGCTCGTCATTCGCTGCGTCCTCGCTGGCGAACGGCCTCGCCGGCGGCGTCGAGCAGCGTCAGCCGTGCGCCGTAGGTCCGCTTCAGGTTCTCTGGCGTGAAGGCCTGCGCCGTGGGGCCGCTGGCGACCACGCGCATGTTGAGCAGCACGACCTGTTCGAAGTATTGCGGAACCGTGCGCAGGTCGTGATGCACGACGAGCACCGTCTTGCCAGCGGCACGCAAACGTTCTAGCAGCGCGAAGACGGCCCGTTCGGTGGCGGCGTCGACGCCGGCCATCGGCTCATCCATGAAATAGATGTCGGCCCGCTGCGCCAGCGCCCGCGCAAGAAAGGTCCGCTGCTGCTGACCGCCAGAGAGCTGCCCGATCTGGCGGGCAGCGAAGTCGGCCATGCCCACCTGCTCCAGGCAGTCGAGCGCCCAGGCCCGATCGGCAGCGCTCGGACGGCGGAACCAACCAAGCCGGCCGTAGACGCCCATCAGCACCACGTCGAGTACGTTGACGGGGAACTCCCAGTCGACGCTTTCGCGCTGCGGAACGTAACCAATGCGGCGTCTGACCTGCGAAACCGGCTCGCCAAACACGGTCACCTGGCCGCTGGCCAAGGGGGCAAGCCCCAGCACGGCTTTGATGAGCGTGCTCTTGCCGGCGCCGTTGGGCCCAATAATGCCGACGAGCGCCGGCGAAGCGATCGTGAGGTCGACATCCCAGAGCACCGGCTTGCGATGATAGGCCACGGTGACATCGTGAATGTCGAGCACCGGAGGCGCTGCGGGCTGCAAAGGCGCTTTCGCAGCCTGCGGAACGAAGGCGGTGGTGGGCTTGGCCGTTTGGCTCATCGCAGCGCCTGCACGATCGTGTTCACGTTGTGCCGCACCATGCCTTCGTAGGTTCCTTCCGGAGTGCCGGCCGCGCCCATGGCGTCGGAGAAGAGCTCGCCGCCGATTTTTACTTGCTGTCCGCGGGCAGCACAGCCTTCGACCAGCGCCAGCACGTTGCGCTCGTTGAGCGTGGTTTCGATGAACACTGCCTTGACGCCGCGGGAGACGATGAAGTCGACCAACTCGTTGATCCGCCGCACTCCGGCCTCGCTCTCGGTGCTGAGCCCCTGCACCGAGCGAACTTCGAGATCGTAGGCCCGGCCGAAATAACCGAAGGCGTCGTGCGCGGTTACCAGCACCCGGCGTTCAGGCGGGATGGTGGCGATCTGCTGCCGGCTCCAGGCATCCAGTTGCTCGAGCTGCTCGACGTAGCGCGTGGCGCGGGCTTCGTAGTCCGCGGCGTGCGCCGGATCAAACTTCGCCAAGGTCTGCGCCACGAGCGGCGCCGTCCTACTCCAGAGAGCCACGTCGAACCAGACGTGCGGATCGTGGGCGCCCTCCTCGGCATGCAGCAGCCGGTCGGCCGGCAGGGCCGAAGCGACGGCGACCGTCGGCTTGCGTGCGGCCAGCTTCTCCAGCACCTGCGTCAGCTTGCCTTCCAAGTGAATGCCGGAATAGAAGACGAGCTGCGCCCGATCGAGCTGAAGGATGTCGCCGGTCGAGGCCTTATAGAGATGCGGGTCGACGCCCGGTCCCATGAGCGTGGTCACTTCCACGCGCGGGCCGCCGACTGCCTTAACAACGTCGGCCACCATGGCGGTCGTGCAGAGGACCTGGATCGGACCGTCTGCTGGCGACGTTGCGGCCGGCCTCGCGCAGCCCGCCACCGCGAGGGCCGCGGTGGCAACGAACACCGCGAAAACGGAGCGGCGAGGCAAGTTTTGGCTGGCGGTAGAGATCATTTTGGCTGCTCAAAATATTAATGCGGATAGCATTCGGGGTCAACGTTTTCCCGCCCAGGTGTCCTCCGCCTGGCCGTGATCGACAGGCTATTCGGGCGTATCCGAGAAACCTGTCGATCTTGACAGGTTAGCGCCGCGAGCATATTAAACCCCTGTCTAAGGAATTCTTAATGTCGCTGCTCGACCGATCCGCCGCTCTGCTGCGCTGTGGCCGCAAGGTCATGGCGGAGCACGCGCCGCGGGCCCCGCTGAGCGCCGGCTCCAGTTCGGCCGCTTGGCAAGCGGGGCAATTTGTTGTCCTCGTGCTCTGCAAGCTGGCGCTCATCTTGGCGATTGCCCAAACGCCTTCCGGCGTGTCGAGCGCCGACATGGCCGAGGTGGCCCGCAAGGCCACCGAGGAATGCCTGTTGAGCGAAGCCCGCTTCGAGGCGGTCGGGCGGCAGGCGCGCGAACGCTGCTGCCCCTTCACACGGCCGCAGACAACTTCTTGTTCCGTCGACCATCGCTCGTTCTCTCGAGCGCATTCTTTCGGTCACCGGCTCTCGAATGGATTGCTCGCGCCCCTGCGGTGTTGATCGCGCGAGCTCCAGCAGTTCTTCTACTTGAAGGTTTCGTCGGAGCTTAGGCGGCTTCGCGGACTTGGGTTTGCACGACTTCGTGGGCGCTCGCAGCGCCGCGGCGTTCGTTGCCGATCTTCGTCCCCTCGTTCGCCGACAACACGCGGCCTTCTTACCAAACAACGGTCCGACGCGACGCAAGGCACGTCGAAGTTCGCAGCCGACCAGCAGGAAGCCAAGGTCGGGCCCGGCGTCGGGATTCGCCGCTCAACGCACACGAGGGAAACCGCTTTTATGTCGTCTGCTTCCTCTCAAACCAACGGGTTCTCCCCAATGAACCTGGCCCGCGATTTCACGGCGGGCATGGTCGTATTCGTCGTCGCGCTGCCGCTCTGCCTGGGCATCGCCATGGCTTCGGGCGCTCCGCTGTTCGCCGGCGTCGTTTCAGGCATCATCGGCGGCGTGCTGGTGGGGGCGCTCAGCGGATCGAGCACGAGCGTCAGCGGCCCTGGCAACAGCATGATGGCCATCGCCGCGGCCCAGATCGCCACGCTCGGCTCCTTCGAGGCCTTTCTGCTGGCAGTCGTCGTCGCCGGCGTGATTCAGCTTTTGATGGGCGCTGCCCGGGCCGGATCGCTGTCGGCGTTCTTCCCGTCGAGCGTCATCAAGGGCTTGCTGGCGTCGATCGGCATCATCCTGGTGATGAAGCAGATCCCGCACTTGTTCGGCCACGATAGCGATCCCGAAGGCGACATGTCGTTCGTGCAGCCGGACCACGAGAACACCTTCTCCGAACTCGGCCAGTTGCTTTCGCACATCCATCCGGGCGCGGCGCTGGTGGGCGTAGTATCGGTTATCTTCCTGGTGCTGTGGGATCAATCGAAGGCTCTCAAGCGGTCGGTGATCCCGGCACAGCTCGTCGTGGTTTTGCTGGGCGTGGCCATCAGCCAGTTTCTTGGCCGCCTGGGCGACAACTGGGTGATTGGCAGCTCGCATCTGGTGCAAGTGCCTATTGCCGAGGGCGTTTCCGGCTACATGAGCTTGCTGCGGCGGCCCGACTTCTCGCAATGGAACAACATCGCGATTTATAGCTCGGCCATCACGATCGCGCTCGTCGCCTCGCTAGAAACTCTGTTGAACCTCGAGGCGGGCGATCGCCTCGACCCCAAACAGCGCGTGTCGCCGCCGACCCGCGAGCTGTACGCCCAAGGCGTGGGCAACGTGGTGGCGGGATTCATGGGGGGAATTCCGATCACCTCGGTCGTGGTGCGCAGCTCGATCAACATCAACGCGGGAGCGCAGTCCAAGGCCGCCACGATCTTCCATGGCATCCTGCTCATGGTCAGCGTCGCGCTCTTCCCCGCCTGGCTCAACATGGTGCCGCTGTCGTGCTTGGCGGCGATCCTGCTTGTGGCCGGCTTCAAGCTGGCGAGCCCCGCCGTGTTCAAGCAGATGTGGAAGCAGGGGCGCTATCAGTTCGTACCCTTCATCGTGACCGTGACCGCGATCGTGCTGACTGATCTGCTGATCGGCATTCTCATCGGCTTGGGCATCGCGCTCAGCTTTATCCTCAACAGCAATCTGCGGCGGCCCATTCGCCGCTTCGTCGAGCACCATCTGGGCGGCGACGTGCTGCATATCGAACTGGCCAACCAGGTCAGCTTCTTGAACCGCGCTGTGCTCAGCCGCGTGCTCCACGAGGTGCCGCGCGGCGGCCACGTGCTGCTCGACGCACAGAGCACCGACTACATCGATCCGGACGTGCTCGACCTGATCCGCGAATACAAGAACCGCACGGCCCCAGCCCGCGGCGTCGAAGTCAGCTTTCTCGGCTTTCGAGAGAAGTACAAGCTCAAGGACCAAATCGAGTACGTCGACTACGCCACGCGCGAGGTGCAGCAATCGCTCACCCCTTGGCAGGTGCTCGAGATTCTCCGCGAAGGGCATCAGCGCTTCCGCAGCGGCAAGCGGCTCACGCGCGATCTGGGACGCCAAGTGGCCGCCACGGCGCAAGGCCAACATCCGATGGCCGTGGTGCTGAGCTGCATCGACTCACGCACTCCGGCAGAGTTGATCTTCGATCTGGGCGTGGGCGACATTTTCGTGACCCGCATCGCCGGCAACATCTCGAGCCGCAAAGTGCTGGGCAGCATCGAATACGGTTGCGCGGTGGCCAAGGCCAAACTCGTGCTCGTCATGGGCCATACGCGCTGCGGCGCCGTCACCACGGCGGTCGACACCGCAGGCGCCACGCAATCGATCGCCGAACTCACCGGCTGCCCGCATGTCGAGTCGGTGCTGCGGGAGATCCAGGAAGTCATTCCTCCGCAAACGGTGAGTCGCCTCGCGAACGCCACTGCGGAGCAGCGTGAAGGGATCGTCAACGAGGTGGTGCGGGCGAATGTCCTCCGCACCGTCGATTCCCTAGTAGAATCGAGCACGGCGCTGCAGCGGCTGGTGGCCGAGGGCCGCGTGGCGGTGGTCGGAGCCGTCTACGATGTAGCGACCGGCGACCTCACCTTCGTGACGCCCGTCGCGGAGCCGGTGGCTACTTAGAACGCCTAGCACAGCCGCTTGATCCCGCGAGCGCGGAGTTGCCGTGGAAATCCCCCCCGTCATTGACGGGGGGCTAATGAACGGGGAGCGCGGCAATTAGCCCCCGGCGAGTCGCCGGGGGGACGAGGATCGTTGCGCCGCGCGAGCGCGTTGAAATTTGAGCATGTCGATGACCGGCTCCGGCCCAAAGTAGCCTGCTCTCTCCGAGAGCAGAGTGCTGAACCACGTAAACTCGGCGATCCAGCCGAATTTGACCTGCAACGATGCTCCCAAGCATTCCGCATTCGGAGAATGCGGGCTACGACCGCGGAGTCGCGGCCATCGTTGACGCCCCCCGGCCCCGCCGATCAAACTAGGGCAGGCGTGGTTAATTCCCCCCAGCCCAGTCCTGCCCCAGGTTCGTGATGCAGCGGTTGAAGTTCCTCAGCGTTTGCACCCTTGTGCTGTTTACCGCTTCATCGGCATTCGCCGGCCCAGAGATTCCGGGCGCCCCGCAGGCGAAGCCCATCGCCCTGGTGGGCGGCACGATTCACCCGGTGAGCGGCCCAACGATCGAGCGCGGCACGCTCGTCTTCGCCGACGGCAAGATTTCGGCCCTCGGCCCCGATGCGGCCGTGCCGGATGGCGCCGACCAAATCGATGTCGCCGGCAAGCACGTCTACCCCAGCCTGATCGAGTCGAACAGCGACCTCGGCCTCGTCGAGATCGACGCCGTGCGGGCGACCCGCGATCAGACCGAGACCGGCGCGATCAATCCCAACGTCAAAGCTCAGGTGGCCTTCAATCCGGACAGCGAACAACTTCCGGTCACCCGCGCAAACGGCATCCTGCTTGCGGCCGCGGTTCCTTCGGGCCGCTTGATCGGCGGGCAATCGGCGCTGATGCTGCTCGACGGGTGGACCTGGGAAGACATGACGCAGAAGTCGCCGGTCGGCCTGCACATCGAGTGGCCCGCGATGACGCCGTCGTACAACTGGCGCTCCGAAGAATCTGGCAAGGACCAACTCGCGGCCCGCGATCGCCAACTCGAGGAACTGCAATCGGCGTTCGACGACGCCCGCGCCTACCACAAGGCGAAGGACGCCGCGGCTGCCGAAGGCCGACCAGCGCCGGCGGTGGATGTGAAGTGGGAGGCGATGCTGCCGGTGCTCAAAGGCGAGTTGCCGATCATCGTGACGGCCAACGAGCTCGCGCAGATCCAGGCGGCCGTTGACTTCGCCCGCCGCGAGAAGCTCAAGCTGATCATCTACGGCGGCTACGACGCCGCGGAATGCGCGGACGAACTCAAGCAGGTCGACGCTGCGGTCATTCTGGCCGGCATCCATCGGCTGCCGATGCGCCGCCACGACGCCTACGACGATCCCTTCACGCTGCCGGCCCGGCTGAAGGCGGCCGGCGTGAAGTTCGCGATCTCGAGCGGCGACCGCCGTGCGTCGATGGTCCGTAATCTGCCCAACCACGCCGCCACGGCGGCAGCCCACGGGCTCACGCCTGACGACGCGCTGCGTTCGATCACGCTCTCTCCGGCCGAAATCTTGGGCGTGGCCGATCGCGTCGGCTCCCTCGAGGTCGGCAAAGACGCCACGCTGATCGTGACCGACGGCGACATTCTGGAAATCCCCACGCAGGTCGAGCAGGCCTTTATTCAAGGCCGCGGCGTCGATCTCAACAACCGCCACAAGCGGCTCTGGCACAAGTACGAGGAGAAGTACCGGCGCTTGCCCGGCGGGAAGTCAGCCCAAACGGCCGCTCCCTGATCGCTTTTCGAGGGGGCGTTTGTTACGATCCCGTGAGCTTGGCCTGAACGAGTTCCCTTCTATCACCCTCCGTTGGAGTGGAGGCGACGCGCGATGCACAGCCTGGTGACCGGCGGCACCGGCCTTCTCGGCAACAATTTGGTGCGGCTGCTGCTCGAACGCGGCGATCGCGTGCGCGTGCTCGCGCGGGTGACTTCCGATGCGCGTGCGCTCGAAGGGCTCGATGTCGAACGGGTTCCAGGGGACGTGTGCGATCCGCTGTCGGTCGAACGCGCTTGCCGCGGCGTCGACCGCGTCTTTCATTCGGCGGGATACGTTCATATTGGCTGGAGCGGACAGCATCGGCACACGGCCGTGAACGTGGGCGGCACCCGCAACGTGGCCGAGGCGGCCCGCCGCTTCGGCCTGCGAATGGTCCACGTGTCGTCGACAGACACGATCGGCCTGGGCCCCGGCGACCCGCCCTTCGATGAAAGCAAGCCGCCGGGGGGCAACCCCGATGTGCCCTACATCGTGACCAAGATCGCGGGCGAGGAGGTCATCCTGCGGGCAGTCGTCGACGGGCTGAACGCCGTGATCGTGAACCCGGCCTACATGTTCGGACCCTGGGACTGGAAGCCCTCGTCCGGACGCATGCTGTTGCAGGTGGCCTCGGGCAAGGGACTGCTGGCACCCACGGGCACCTTGACCTATGCGGACACTCGCGATGTGGCGGCCGGCGCCATCGCCGCCGCGGAGCGGGGCAATACGGGCGAGCGATACATTTTGGGCGGCAACCCGCTGCGCTATGCCGACTCCTGGCGCAGGATCGCCCAAATTACCGGCGGACGCCCGCCCATTTTGCCGGCCGGGCCGATTGCCCGCGTCGTGGGAGGCGTAGGGAGCGGCCTCTGGCAGCGATTGACGGGTCGCGAGCCGGACATCAATTCCGCGGCCATCAAGCTCTCATCGCTCGTCAAAGTGTATTCGAGCCAAAAAGCCATCGACCAACTCGGCTTCTCGATCCGGCCCTTCGACGAGACGGTGCGCGATACCTGGGAGTGGTTTGTCGAACACGGGTTCGCCAAGCCCCGGGCCGCGGCGGGCTAGCATCGCCCATCTGGCCCGAGCCGTGCCCGAATCGAGCTTGTTGCCAAATTCGGCGTCGGCCTATACTTCCCGCCCTGCCGAGAGTTCTGGCGCTGCGTCCCTCGCGCGCTTCTCTGGCGGCATTCGCATGGAGGCTCTCGCGATGCACGGTCGCTCTTGGGGATTCGTCTTGGCCCTGGCCGGACTAGCGCTCGGCGCTCGACTGTGGGCCCAGACGCCCGACGACGGCTTGCCCCGCACCAGCGTGGCCCGCGTGAGCAAGGGAAGCGGCTCGCTCCCCAACGACGAGGGACAGGTCTGGCGCGAATACGATCTCACCCCTTACACGCTCCGCGTCAGCTCGACCGCGCGCCCCGAACAGGCCGTGGTCGACTGGATCTTACGCGAGACGGGCTATGAAGCCTGGCATGGATCTCCCGTCGCACTCTTGAGCGCCGATTCACGCACGCTGCGCGTCTATCACACCCCGCAGGTGCAGCAGATGGTCGCCGAAATGGTCGACCGCTTTGTGAACCCCGAGACCGATACCCACGCCTTTGGCGTGCGCGTGTGCACCGTGGGGCATCCCAACTGGCGGGCCAAGGCCGCCCGTTCGATGCAGGCCGTGGCCGTGCAGACGCAAGGCGTGCAGGCTTGGCTCTTGGCCAAGGAAGACGCGGCCTTCATCGTGGCCGAGCTGCGGCGACGGGCCGACTTTCGCGAGCACAGCTCGCCGCACATGCTGGTGAACAACGGCCAGGCCAGCGTGGTCTCGGCGGTGCGGCCGCGAACCTATCTCAAGGGAATCACGCCGCGCGGCGACCTGCTCACGGCCTTCGAGCCGGAGATGGGGCAGGTCGATGAGGGCTTCAACCTCGAGTTCAGTCCGCTCTTGTCGATGGACGGGCACACGATCGACGCGATCGTGAAGTGCAACGTCGATCAGGTGGAGAAGATGGTGCCCGTGGTGCTCGAGGCGCCGACGCCGGCCGCCCCGCGCAATCGGGCCAAGATCGAAGTGCCGCAAGTGTCGAGCATCCGCCTGCACGAGCGGTTCCGCTGGCCGGTCGACCGCGTGCTGTTGATCAGCCTGGGCATGGTCGCCACGCCGGTGCCGACCGAAGGCCTGGCGACGCGTTTGGGCATGCCGATGCTCGACAGCGCTCCCCGCGCCGACATGCTGGTGTTCATCGAGAGCAAGGGCCCCGGCAGCGCCACTGCTGCTCCGGCCGCGCAGACGGCCGGACAGGCTTATCGCGGGCGATACTAAGCTAATACGCACGCGATCTGGGGGCTCGCCTGAAGGGCTCGACCCCAGGCACCCACTTTGGCGGCGTTCAAAGTTCCAGCGGCAGATCTGGCTAGGCCAGCAGCTTCTTCACTACGTTGCCATGCACGTCGGTGAGGCGGAAGTCGCGGCCTTGGAACCGGTAGGTCAGCTTCGTGTGGTCGAAGCCGAGCTGGTGCAGCAGCGTGGCGTGCAGATCATGCACGTGAACGCGGTCTTCCACGGCGTTGAAGCCGAACTCATCGGTCGCGCCGAACGTGAGGCCTGGCTTGAAGCCGCCGCCGGCCAGCCACATCGTGAAGGCGTTGGGGTGGTGGTCGCGGCCGTCGTCGCCGTCTTGGCTCATGGGCGTGCGTCCGAATTCGCCGCCCCAGATGACGATCGTTTCGTCGAGCAACCCGAGCCGCTTGAGATCCTTGACGAGCGCCGCGCTCGCGCGGTCGGTGTCTTTACAGTTCTTCTTGAGGTCGGCCTTGAGATTGCCGTGCTGATCCCACGACTCGTGAAAGATCTCGACAAACCGCACGCCGCGTTCCACCATCCGCCGGGCCAAGAGGCAGTTGTTCGCGAAAGACGGTTTGCCAGGCTCGGCGCCGTACATCTCGAGCACTTCCTTGGACTCCTTCGACAGGTCCATGAGCTCCGGCGCGCTCGACTGCATGCGGAACGCCATTTCGTAGGAGCTAATGCGCGTGGCGATTTCGGGATCGCCCACCGTGCCGAGCCGCATACGATTCAAGCGGCCGAGGGTGTCGAGCGAGTCGCGCTGCATTTCGCTGTCGACGCCGGCCGGGTTCGATAGATAGAGCACCGGATCGCCGCTCGAGCGGAACTGCACGCCTTGGTAGACCGTGGGCAGGAAGCCCGAGCCCCAGTTCGAGTTGCCGCCGCTGGGGCCCTTTGCGCCCGAGCTAAAGACCACGAAGCCCGGCAGGTTCTGCGATTCGCTGCCGAGGCCGTAGAGCGTCCAGGAGCCGATGCTCGGGCGGCCGAATTGCTGGCTGCCGGTGCTCATCATGATTTGAGCCGGCGCGTGATTGAAGGCGTCGGTGGCCATCGACTTGACGATCGTGATGTCGTCAACGACTTCGGCCAAGCCTGGCAGCAGTTCGGAAAGCTCAGCGCCGCATTGCCCATGCTTGGCGAACTTGAACTTGGGTCCGAGAAACTTCGAGCTCGGGTTGATGAAGGCGGCGCGGTAGCCTTCGATCAGTTCCTTCGGAGGGAGGGTGCCATCGAACTTGGCCAATTGGGGCTTATTGTCGAACATCTCCAGATGGCTGGGAGCGCCGGCCATGAACAGGAAGATGACGTTCTTGGCCTTGGCCGGAAAATGAGGCTGCTTGACCGCCAGTGGGTTTGGCAGGTCTGCGGCCGAGGAGTCAGCCCGTGCCGAACGTCCGCCGAGCGCGCCCAAGGCCATGGCGCCCAGGCCCATGCCGCAATCCTGCAAGAACCAGCGGCGCGACACCTCGCGCGGGTCGTGACCGCGGTGCAGATGGGATTGGCAGTTCATCTCGGCATCCTCGTTTGTCTTGCAGGACAGGCGCTCGGTCAGTTTGGCGTGATTATTGGTCCGCACAGCGGACCCTACGTAGGGTCCGCTGTGCGGACCAATCGTTTGCGCCGGCCGGGC
>JAESFN010000391.1_pt1 | contig 44402 bp, 34 predicted proteins | sample 9269411 | NCBI WGS metagenome assembly JAESFN01 (sample SAMN14505399, study PRJNA617100) | algae metagenome | isolation source: Iphinoe sp. HA4291-MV1 and co-occurring heterotrophs from trail next to... | place: USA: Maunawili Falls, Hawaii | collected 2009-07-25
GACGAAGGAGAGGCCTACGCGCGCAAGCTGATCGAGGCCGGCGTGCGCGTCACCGCGGTGCGCTACCTGGGCGCGATTCACGATGTCGTGCTGCTCACCGCCCTGGCCGGCACGCCGACGACGCGGGCGGCCATCGACCAGGTGTGCACCGCGCTCAAGCACGCCTTCGTGCCGAGCTAACACCGTGTCCGATTGGTCCGCACAGCGGACCCTACGTAGGGTCCGCTGTGCGGACCAATGATTCCCGTAGGACCCTTAGGCCGGTTCGTACTGCACCGCGCGCAACACGCTTGCCGTGGCGTGCGACTTGTTGAGCACGTAGAAGTGAATGCCGGGGATGCCGGCGTCGAGCAGTTCGCGGACCTGGTTCACGGCGAAGTCGATGCCGGCCTGCATCTGGTCGGCCGCATTGTCACCCGCGGCCGAGAGCGACGTGAGCAACTCTTCAGGCAGGCGAGCCTTGCACAGCGTGGCGATCCGCTGCACCTGGGCCAGGTTTGTGACCGGCAAGATGCCTGGGACAATGGGCACGTTGATGCCGAGCGCCGCGCAGTCGTCGCGGAAGCGGAAGAAGTCGGCGTTGTCGTAGAACAACTGCGTGATCACCGCATCGGCGCCGGCGTCGACCTTGCGCTTCAAGTTCTGCAGGTCGTCGGCCGGGCTGACCGCTTCCTGATGCGTTTCGGGGTAGCCCGCCACGGCGATGCCGAGCTCCGGAAAATCGCTCTTGATCAGCGCCACGAGCTCGCTAGCGTAGCGCAGTCCGCCTTCCTTGGCTGTGAAGCCGGTTGCGCCCTTGGGCGGATCGCCGCGCAGGGCGACGATGTTGGTGACGTTCCGCTCGAGGGCCTGTTGTAGGTAGCCGCGCAGATCGTCGGTCGTCGCTTCCACGCAAGTCAGATGCGAGGCCACGGGGCAGCCGTGGCGCCGATGCACCTCGCCCACGATCTCGAGCGTCTTGTCGCGCGTCGAACCGCCCGCGCCGTAGGTGCAGGTGACATAGCTGGGGCGGAAGCTCATCAGCTCGACGAGTTGCCGATAGAGTTCGGCCTCGCCCTCGGCGCTCTTGGGAGGAAACAGCTCGAAGGACAGGCCGAACTTACCAGCGCCGTAGGCGTCGCAAACTTTCATGGAAGGATCGTAGGGCGGAGAAGGATTGTATTTTGGAAGGTTATTTCAGGCTCTTAGAGCGCGAGCGGCTCGCCGGCGAGCTGACGCTCACGACTCGTGAGGGCGTACATGGCGTGCAAAAGCTGAATGTCGCAAGGACGCTGCACCACGTTGCGGCGGGCGAACATACGGGCCTGCGTCGACACCATCACCTCGACCGGCAGCTCGGTCACCTGCCCAAACAAGCGGGCATAGTTCACGAAGCTGGGCACGTTGGTGGTGACGAAGCCATAGACCATGCTGCAGACACCGATCGTCTTGCCGGTGAAGATGCCAGTGTTGATCGCCGTCTTCGCGTAGTCGCCCACGAAGGAGCCGACGAACTGCATGCCGGTGGGAACCTTGCGGCCGGCGTACTCCATGTTCACCTGACCGTAGGTATTCTTCAGGTCGCTATTGCAGGTGCCGGCACCCAAGTTGATCCAGCTTCCCAGGTAGCTATGGCCGAGAAAGCCGTGGTGCTGCTTGTTCGTGTAGGGTTCGATGATCGAGGCCTCGACCTCGCCGCCGACCTTGGTGGTGTGCCCTAGGGCCACGGCGTCTTTAATCGCCGAATGCTCGAGGACGCGCGAGTTCGGCCCCAGGTAGGCAGGGCCGCTCAAGTAAACGTACGGCCCGACCACCGCGCCGGCGTCGACGAGCACCGGCCCATTGCGGGTATCGGTGACGACATGCTGGCCGATCTTAGCGGTCGGCGAAACGAACACGCCGTCGCTTCGTTGTTCGTAACCGCCAGCCGTGAGGCGGTCTTCGAGCGTGCCGGCCAGAATCTGCATGTGGTGCCGCACGATGTCGTGCGGATACTCAAACAGCGGCAAATCGGCCACGAGCGGCGGCAGCCGATACTGCGCCAGATAATCTTCGAGCGGCGGGCTGGCGAAGTCGAACTGGGGCCGAGACCCGCCAGGCGGCAGGAGCGCGGCGGCGATCGATTCGCCAAACCGAACCACGCCGGGCTGTCCGGCGTCGAGCAGTCCGCGCAGCTTCTGGCGGTTGTCGACGCTGGGCACCAGCCGGCTATTGATTACCAGCAGCGGTCGGTCGGCCTCGAGCGGCGCCGCAACCGTCTCTGGGAAGTCGGCCTTCTGCACCTCCCACAAATGCGGGCGCACCAGGCAGCGCACCGTCTGCCCCAGGCTGCGCACGATGTCGATCAGCCGGTAGCTGCCGCAGGAGATGGTGAAGGCGGCTCGGCCCGTAGTCACGGGATAGAGCTGCGTCACCAGCGGATCTTCGAACAGAACGATGCTCATGGACCGGCGACAACATCCTGACTTGCTGATCCGGGGTGGCCCGCTCGCTCCCTCGAGCAGCGGTGGCCAACCCGTTCCGCAAGTATAGCCCGCACAGGCCTTTTGGTCGCCCGCCCCGCGACTAGGGGGATTTTTCCTCGCCGAAGGCCGCCAAATGCGTTTCCGACCGCACAAACATCCGCCCGCCAGCCACCGCGGGTGTGCTGCGGCCTGGCTCGCCCAGAGGATTACGCGCGAGCAAGGCGTACTTCTCGGTGGCCGAAATGACGAACATTTCCGCTTCGTCCGACGCGCAGTAAACGCGGTCGCCCACGCGGATCGGCGAGCCAGAGAAGTTCCCTCCGATGCGCTTTTGCCAAACCCGCTCGCCGCTGGCCGCGCGTACGCAGGTCACCACCCCTTGGTCCGACCAGAGGAACAGCAGAGGGCCATTGGCCACCGGCGTTGGCACATAGGGCGCCGAACGGTCGAACTTCCAGGCGATCTCCGGCCGCTCGCCAGCGGCGTTCACCGGATCGATGGCCACCACGTAGTTGCCGCCGTTGCCGGAGCCGCAACTGCCGAACACCAGGCCGGCCACCACGAGCGGCGAGCTGACCGACCGCTTGTCGAAGACATCGATCTCCCAGTTCACCGAGCCAGTCAAAGGATCGACTGCGGTGATGCCGTGCGCGCCGGAATTGAAGACAAGCTCTTCTGCGCCGCTTGGCAGCTTGCGCACGCAGGGGACCGAATACGCGGCCTCGCGCGTTTTCCGCGGCGTCGACCAACGCCGCTCGCCCGTCTTACGATCGAGCGCCACGAGCGCGCTGTCGCCATCCTGATCGTTGTCGACGATCAAGAGATCTTGGTAGATCATCGGCGACCCGCCATAGCCATGCTGGCTGGGATGAGGTCCCAGATCGGCCGTCCATACGAGCTTGCCGTCATGGCTGAACGCCTGCACCGAGAGCGACTCGGGCGCTCCCCACACGACGTAGAGCCGCTCTTCATCAACCGTCGGCGTGCTCGAGGCAAACGTGTTGCGCAGGTGCAGGCCATGCACGCTGCCGGGGTATTGCTGATGCCAGATTTCGTGGCCATCGACAGCCGACAAGCACTGCACATGCCGCTGGGCCGTGTCGGGATCGCCGCTGGGGACGAACAGCTTGTCTCCCCACAGAACGGGAGACGCGTTGCCTTTGCCAGGCAGCGCCACGCGCCACAAATAGCCCTGTTCGTCCCAGGAGAGCGGGATCGTGGTCGCTTCGCTTTCGCCCGAGCCGTTGGGACCGCGAAAGCGCGTCCATTCCTGGGCCGAAACTTGGAACGGAAGGAGGATCAGGAACACCACTGCGAACGATCTGGCGGCCATCGCGCAACCTTGCGTAGCGTTTTCCGGGCAACTCGAAACTTCGCGTGGGTAAGTCGATCCTAGCCGCTGGCCGTTGGTCTCGCCAGCGCCGCCGTGGCTTCACGCAAGGCCCGGCGCAAGGTGGGATAGTCGACCGGCTTGACCAACCAGCGGTCGAAATCTTGGCGAACGTCGGCCGCCGGCTCACCAAACCCCGACAAGCCCACGATCCGCAGCCCCCGAAAATCGGGATCTTGCCGCAGATCGCGGGCCACGCTGGCGCCGTCGCGCCCGGGCAGGGCCATGTCGAGGAGCACGAGCTGTGGCCCAAACGCCCGTGCGGCGGCGACGACGCCGGTGCCCGAGTCGCAATGGGCGGTGGAGTGGCCGATGAGTTGCAGCAGCGATTGCAACGCCCGCGCCGTGGCCGCGTTGTCCTCGACGATCAGGATTCGCAGGGGCGTTTCATTTAGGTCCTGACTTGCGGCCTCGTCGGCGACGGCGGACACCGAGCCTGAAGCCAACGGCAAGCGCACGATGAACGTGCTTCCCTGCCCAGGCCCAGGGCTCTCCGCGGTGACGCTGCCGCCATGGAGCGCGACGATCTGCCGCACGAGCGTCAGGCCGATGCCCAAGCCTCCCTGCGCCCGATCAAGCGAGCGTTCGGCCTGCACAAAGGGGTCGAATACGAGCAGCAACAGGTCGGCGGCGATGCCAATTCCCTGATCTCGGATCGAGATCACCGCTTCGCCATTGTCGGCGGTCAAGGCAACCGTCGTGAGGCTGCCTGCTTCCGAATACTTGCTCGCGTTGAGCAGTAGATTCTGCAGAATCTGTTCGAAGCGAGTGGGGTCGACATCGACGATCGTGGGTTTTTCCGGCAGCAGAACTTCGATCGCCTGCCGTCGCCGATCGAAGACGAGCCGCGCTGTATCAACCGCTTTCGCGATCAGCGCTCCGGCGTCGCGAGGTTGACGCTGTAAACGGATCTTCCCGCGATTGATCCGCGAAATGTCGAGCAGATCGTCGACGAGGCGGGCCAAATGGCGGAGCTGGTGGTCGATGACCTCGGGGGTGTCGCGCTGGTCACCGGTCGCTTCCAGCCGCCACAGGTCCACGGCGTAGCGAATCGTCGCCAGCGGATTGCGCAGCTCGTGCGCCAGCATGGCGAGGAATTCGTTCTTCCGGCGATCCGCCTCGCGGAGCGCGTCCTCGCTCCGTTTGCGATCGGTGATATCGAGCACCACCGAACTCACGCCCGTCCGCTGACCGCTGCCATTCTGCACGGGGTAGTAACTCACGAGCCAAGTTCGCTCGTCCGGCGCGCCAGCAGCGAAGCCGCGCACCTCGTGATTCACGAGCGGCTCGCCCGTATCGAGCACGCCCCGGTACAGCGGCTCGAGCGAGTCCGCGAGCTCTGGCACGAACTCGCGAATCGTATGGCCGACGCAATCGTCGGCGGAGCGGCCGTCGATGCTGGCCAACACATCGTTCATGCGCACGTACCGCAAATCCCCGTCGACCAGCCCCATGCCGACGGGCGCCGTACGGTACACGTGATCGAGCAAGTTCAGCCGCTCCGTGGCCGCGCGCTCGCTGGCCTGCCGCGCGGCCTGAGCTTGCCGCTCGCGCGTGCAATCGCGCAGCGCGATCACCACGCCCACCGATTGACAGGCCGAATCGCGAACAGGCGCTGCTGTTTCTTCGACGGGCGTGCGCTGGCCATCGCGCGTTTGCAGCACGATGGGTTCGCGGGGTCCGAAGCGATGGTCCGCGCCAACGAGCTGCGCCAGCCGATCGTCAGCGGCTTCTCCGGTTTGCTCATACGCTAGACAGAGCACCTGCCCAGTCGGCTGACCGACGGCCTCGTCGCAGGTCCAGCCCGTCAGCCGCTCGGCCGCGGGATTGAGTGATGCAACGCGGCCGCTGGAATCGACCACGACAACCGCGTCTCCCATGCTCGCGAACACGGCCTCCAGCCGCGCGAACGCAGCCTCGGCCCGCCGCTGCGCCCACACCTGCGCTTCGGTGAGCAAGGCAACGGCGATGCCCACCAGCACGTACATGCCCACTCCGACCCAACTATCCTTGCCGCTCACGATCAAAGAGCCGGGCGAGAGATAGAAGTAGGCGACAAGAACGTATCCGGCGGAGAGCGCAAAGATTGCCGGGCCAAGTCCGCCCAGCAGACCGGCCAGCAATCCGCCGATGAGAAACGGAATGAACGCGAAGATCCGTCCGAACTCAGCGCCGACGACTGATTGAATCAGCCAAGCCGCGAGCACGGCCGCGGCCGCCACGGGGTAAGCGATATACGGTGGGAGCTTCAAGCGACGAGACCTCAGGCGGACGACGAAGAGTCATGCCCGGCCCGAGTCGCGATCGGGCCCGAATTAAGTCTACCGCCAATAAGCGTCGATGAGCGCGAATCGTCGCCCCTTATAGACGATGCCTACGCCAAGATCGTTCCCCGCATGCGGGTAGGCCGCTACAGCGCCGCCACCACCAGATCGCCCACTTCCCGCGTGCCATAGCCCATTTTTCCGGCCGACTGGCTCTTCATTTTGGTGCCGGTCACGACCTCGATCGCCTTCATGATGCGGGCGGCGGCCTTCGGCTGGCCCGAATGCTCGAGCAGCATGGCCGCGGCGCCGATCGCCGCGATGGGGTTGATTACGTTCTGGCCCGTGTACTTGGGGGCGCTGCCGCCCATGGGCTCGAACATGCTCACGCCGCCTGGATCAGGGTTGATGTTCCCGCCCGAGGCTACGCCCAGACCGCCCTGCAGCATGGCCGCGAGATCGGTAATGATGTCGCCAAACATGTTGGTGGTCACGATCACGTCGAAGTATTCGGGCTGCTTGACCATCCACATGCAGCAGGCGTCGACGTGTTGGTAGTCGGCCTTCACGTCGGGGAATTCCTTGGCCACCTCTTGGAAGGTGCGCCACCACAGGTCGTGCCCATAGGTCAGCACGTTCGTCTTGGCGACGAGCGTCAGCATTTTCTTCGCACTGTTGCGCTTGCGGGTGAAATCGAACGCCCAGCGAATGCAGCGCTCGCAGCCCTTGCGCGTGAAGATGGCCGTTTGCGTGGCCACCTCGTCCTTGGTGTGCTTCTTGAGAAAGCCGCCGACGCCGCAGTAGAGATCTTCGGTGTTCTCGCGGACCACCACGAAGTCGATGTCGGCCGGGCCCTTGTCGGCCAGCGGGGTCTCGACCCCGGCAAACAGCTTCACCGGCCGCAGGTTGATGTACTGGTCGAGCTGAAAGCGGAGCTCGAGCAGCAGGCCCTTCTCGAGCACGCCCGGCGGCACCTGCGGATGGCCCACGGCGCCCAGGTAAATGGCGTCGAACTTGCGGAGCTCATCGACCGCGCCGGCCGGCAGCGTTTCGCCCGTCTTCAGGTAGCGCTCTCCGCCAAAGTCGAACTCGGTGAGCTCGAAGCGGAAGTTCTCGAGCGCCGAAACCGCCTTCAGCACCTTGAGGCCTTCGGCCGTGACCTCGGGACCGGTGCCATCGCCAGGGAGAACGGCAATCTTGATCGGAGCGGCGCTTGCGGCCATCGGGCAATTACTCGCGGTGCGGACAGGAAACGGGGCCGGCGGCCGGCATCCAGCGACCGCCAGGGGAAAGGGGGATTGTAGTTACTCAGGGGCCCTGCTCACAAGTTGCAGGTTTTTCCCTGAACTTGCAGGCACAACCTATTCCGGCGCTGCGGCCCGGCTGACTGCTTGCACTTCGTCGGCGTCCAGCGCCCGGTTGTACGCCCGCACGTCGCGGAGCTTGCCGTGGAAGTAGTCGGTTTGGCCGAAGCCGATGCGCAGCGGCCGATCGGTGCTGAGGTCGTAGTCGGCCGGGTTGAATGCGCTCGAGCGGGCGGCGAGCTTGCCGTCGACGTAGAGTTCGAGCTGGCCGTCACGGCGGATCGCCGCCAGGTGCTTCCAGCCGGGGCCGAGGTCGTCGTCGAAGGTGGCGCTCTTGCCAGCCTCGAGCGAGAAGACCTTGCCGCGCACGTCGGCCGGGGCGTCGAGCACCGAGCTTGTGCAGCTTCCGGTGCTGGCGAAGAGCTTGCCTTCGTACACCGTGAGGCTGGTCACGCGGCTCCACTCGGCAACGTCTTCCCGCGTTGGACGGCCGTAAGGGGCTGGCGGCACGGGCGTCCAGCCTGCTGGCGAATAGAATCGTTTGATCGAGGTCCACTCAGGCGCTCCATCGTAGCGGCAGACTTCGGCGCGCGGGATCGAGCCGCCGTAGAGCTTGCCGTTGTAGACGACCAGCGCGTTGACCTCGGTGCCGTCGACGCCGACGCGGCCCATCGGCGTCCAGGTTGCGGCGCCGTCGTAGGCGGTGACCGTGGCCTCGGGCCAGGTGCCGGCCAGCAAACGGCCCTGATAGGCGTGCAGCGAATGGGTTTGCAAGGAGCCGGGAGTGTCAGCGGTGGTACCGACGAACTCCCACTTCGCGCCGTCGAAAGCCCAAGCGCCGGGCCAGGCGGTGTAGAGCCGGCCATTGAAGCGGCTCATGGCGTGGGGGAAGCAAGCGTTCACGCCTTCACGCGGAAAGAGCTTCGAGGCGACCCATTCGCCGCGCTCATTGCGCGTGAACACGCCCCAGGTGTTGGGGCCGCCGCCAGTAAAGACTTGGCCGCGGAAGCTCACGAGGCAGTTGTTGGTGCGATTGTCGCTCGGCTGCCCGAGGTCCTCCCACTCTTGTCCGCCCAGGTAGCGATAGACGCGGCCCGCATCGTAGCCGCCGGTGTTTACTCGGGTCCAATCGTAGGTCCCGGTGACGGCGTACAGCTCTCCCTTATGAACCAGGAGCGGTCCTACGCCCGTCGTGCGGCCCGTGCCAACGCGGCCACAGTCGGTCCAGCGGTCGCCGCCGTCGTAGCGAAACACGTGCGCCCAGTCCTGCTCGTTTTGGGCATCGAAGATGGCCGCATAGAGCTTGCCTTTATAGACCGTGAGCGAGTTGCTCACGTAGTTGCTCGTGGCGCTGGGGCGACCGCAATCTTGCCACTCGCCAAGCTGAGCGTTGTCGATGCCGAAGTGAACCTGGCGGGCGTCGCCTTGCCCCTGATAGCCGCCGGAGCTCGAGGCGAGGCCGAGAGTGACGCCGCGGCGTTGGGCCGGGTCGTAGAGATCAAGCACGTCGCCGTAGTTGTCGTCCGGATTGTCGGCGGTCCAAACCCAGGCACAGAGCGAGAAGTCGTCCTTGTCGAACCGCAGCGAGTCGCTCGGTGCGACTTCAAGGTAAGCGCCGCGGCCGTCGAACACGCCGCTGTCCAGGTCGACGCCATGATTGACGCCGTGGTTGTTGTGCCCGGAGTGGTCCTGGCTGTCGCCGGCGAGCGGCCAGTGACCGACCAGTCCGGCTTTCGGTGCTTCCTGGGCAGCAGCGGAGAAGGAGAGCGAGACTAGCAACAACAGGCAGATCGTCGGGACGCAGCGCATGGAAAAATCCTCGTTGCTCGAGTGCCCCCGCACGCACGCATGGGTTACACCGCTGCCCGGCGGCTCGGCTTCTTCATCTCGATGCCGCACCCGGCCGAAGTCGGCAGCAGCTTGTCCGGGCTCAAGCGATTCGTCGGATTGAAAGCCTGGCGAAGACTGGCCATCGCGGCCAGGTCGTCGTCGTTGAACAGCTTGCGCATGAAACTGATCTTCTCGACGCCGATGCCGTGTTCGCCGGTCACGCTGCCGCCGCTGGCGATGCACTCGTCGAGAATCTCGCCGCTGGCCAGCAACACACGGGCCGTTTGAGCGGCGTCGCGCTCGTCGAACAGTAGGATCGGGTGGATGTTGCCGTCGCCGGCGTGGAACACGTTGACGATGCGAATCTCGTGCTTCTGCCCGATCTCGATGATCCGACGCAAAATGTGCGGCAGCTTGGTGCGCGGCACCACGCCATCTTGCGTGCAGTAGCTGGGGCTCAAGCGACCCACCGCGCCAAAGGCCTGCTTTCGCGCCTTCCACAGCAGCTTGCGCTGCTTGTCGTCGGCCGCTTGGCGGACCTCGCGCGCGCCGCACCGCAAGCAAAGCTCGCTCACGCGGTCGCGGGCTTCGTCGAGCCCCGCCTCGAGGCCGTCGACCTCGATGAGCAGAATCGCCTCGGCGTCGAGCGGAAAGCCGAAATGGAACGCCGCCTCGACCGCCGTGAGAATGCCTTGGTCCATCATCTCGAGCGCCGCCGGCACGATGCCAGCGCCGATGATCTCGCTGATCGCCGCGGTGGCGTCGTCGACCGAGTCGAACACGCCCAGCATCGTCCGCACCCCCTGCGGGTTGGGCGTGAGGCGCACCCATGCGCGGGTAACGATGGCCAGCGTCCCTTCGCTGCCCACGATAGCGCCCACGAGGTCGAGCCCCGGCTCGTCTTCGGCAGGGCCGCCGAATTGTACGATGCGGCCGTCGGCCAGCACCGCGATGACGCCGAGCACGTGATTCACCGTGACGCCATACTTGAGCGTGTGCGGCCCGCCGGAGTTCGTGGCCACGTTGCCGCCGATGGTGCAGGCGCCCTGGCTCGAGGGATCGGGAGCGTAGTGGTAGCCGGTGCCGGCCAGAGCCTTGGTGAGCCAGACGTTGACGACGCCGGCCTCGACCAAAGCCACGCGGTTCCTCAAATCGATCTCCACGATCTCGCGCATCCGCGTAAGCACGATCATCACCCCGCCCCCAACCGGCAGGCACCCGCCGGCCAAGCTCGTGCCGGCCCCGCGCGGCAAGAACGGCACATCGGCCGCGTTGCAGAGCTTCACGATCGCCGAAACCTGCTCCGTGGTGCGCGGAAACACCACCACGTCGGGGCAGTTCTTCTCGATCACGAAGCCGTCGCACTCGTAGACAACGAGATCGGAATGGGCCGAGAGCACGCCGTCGGCGCCGACGATCTCGCGGAAGCGGGGAACGAGCGTAAGGACGGCGGGGTTGGTCATAGGTAGCCCGCACTCGCCGAGTGCGGAATGCGAGGAACAACGGCGATTAGGCCAGAACCACGAAGACCTTAAAAGCAGCTCCGTACCAAGCTCGTGCTTCTAAGGAGCCCTGTCTGCGACGTAGAATAATATGGGCAATCGCGGCTGCCCACGCTACCGTAAGTCAGGCCCCTGGAGCCGCGTTTCCTACTGATTGGATCTATGGACGCCCAAGAAGCCCTTGATCTGCTCTCAGATCACAAGGCGGCGATTCGCCTGCGTTTTGGGGTGCGCAAGCTGGCAATTTTTGGCTCCGTCGCCCGCGGCGACGCCATCGGCGCGTGCGACCTGGATGTGCTCGTCGAGTTCGTAGACCGGCCCACCTTCGATAATTACATGGGCCTCAAGCTCTACCTCGAGCAGCTTGCGCGGATGCGGGTGGACCTCGCAATCAAGGGCGACCTTCGCCCAGCGCTGCGGGAGCGAATCGAGCGCAAGGCCTTGAATGTCCCGTGACTGGCGTCTGTATCTTCGAGGACATGCTCGAAGCTTGCCGGCGGATCGAGCAATATGCGGCGGGACTTGGCCGTGATCAGTTGATTACACATGGCATGGCTTACGACGCCGTGCTGCCAATCTAGAGGTTCTCGGAGAAGCCGCCAAACGAGTGCCGATTGAAGTCCGCTCCCAGATGCCGGAAATCGAATGGGCCAAGATCGCTGGGATGCGAGATTGGTTGGCCCACGCCTATTTTCGGGTCAACGCGGACATCGTGTGGGACGTGATCCAAAATAAAGTTCCGCCGCTCGCGACGAACCTTCGATCGTTCTTGGATTCCCAACCGAAATAGGACGAGTTTGGCGGCACGTCACTTGGCCGCAGCCGCGACCTGTTCCGCCGCCAACTCGCGCGGGTGCGGCGTCACCGACTCGGCCGGCAGCGACGTGAGCACTACGCAGATCGTTTCGGTCTGCGGATCGGCCCAGGCCAAGGTTCCCGTCGAGCCGGTGTGGCCAAAGGTTTGTTCGGAACAGCCGGGGCTGCCGGCGGCCGCGCTCACGTTCCAGCCAAGGCCGCGCGGCGTGAGCGACGCTGGATTCTGGTTCTCGATCATCAGCCGAGCCGTGGCCGGCTTCACCACCTTGCCTTGCGCGAGCATGAACTCGGCGAGAAAGCGGCCGATGTCTTGCGCCGAGGCATGCGTTCCGCCCCAGGGAGCGCCCAGGTTGCGCCAATAGGGACTGTTCCAGTCCCAGTTCTTGGCGTTCGGATCGCCGCCGCCCGACTCGGGCGCAGCACGTTCGGTTTGCACCGACACAAAGTCTTCGATCGCGAATCTGCCTAGGCCCTGAGCGGAGCGCGTCATCTCGAGCGGCGCGAGCACGTCGCGATTGACGAGCGTCAGGATGTCGCTGCCGGAGATCAGCTCCGCCACGTGGCAGGCGAGCAGAATGCCCATGCTCGAGTAGCGGTAGCGCGAGCCGGGGGCAAAGCCAAGCGGCGTGCGCAGCGATCCTTCGACAAAGGCCGCGAGCGGAGCATGCGCCGCGCGCAGCCGTTTGTTCTCCGGCAACTGATCCGGCAGCCCGGAAACATGCGTCAGCAATTGCCGCAACGTGACGTGCTCGCGTTCCTCGCCCGCAAACGCTGGCAGGAACTTGCTCAGCGGATCATCAAGGGCGAACTGGCCGCGGTCGAAGAGCGTCATCAGCGCAGTGACACAGACCGGCTTCGAAATCGACCCCAGCAGGAACATGGCCTGCTCCGACTCGGCTTGGCCGAAAGCGCGCGTAAACTCGCGGTCGCGCTGCCGCACGTAGAGCACCGCCGCCCGCACCGCGCCGTCAGCCGCGGTCTTTTCAAGCACATCGGCCGCCGCTTCGAGGCGGTCTTGCCTCCAGGCGGCAAGCAAGGGAGTGCCCATCATTGCCGCGATTCCCGTTTGCAGAACAGTGCGTCGGTTCATCGGCAGACAGCCTACCCATTGGTGCAGGTGTCGACAACGCGCGCAAACGACGTGTTCCCGGTCGACACCCTCATTTACACGGTGACCACTACCTTGCCGATCTGAGCGTTCGACTCCAGATACCGGTGCGCATCGACGATTTGGTCGAAGGCAAAGTTCTTCGCGATCACCGGCTCGAGGGCCCCCGATGCCAGTCCCTCGACGACGAACTGCTTGCCGCGCTCGAGGCGTTCGGGATTCGATGTCACTTCGAAAAGCAGGTAGCCACGGATCGTCAGCGATTTGCCGATCAGGTCGAGCAGCGGCAGCGTTGTCGCCTCAGGGCTGAGCACGCCGTAGAGGAAGAGAATGCCTTCGCGGGAGAGCGCGGCGGCGAGCTTCAGCATCGTTGGTCCGCCAACGGGGTCGAACGCCACGCGTGCGCCGCGACTGCCGGCGATCTTGCGTGTTTCAACGACGAGGTCCTGCTCCTCAGTGGCGATCACGTGCGCGGCCCCAAGTTCGGTCAGCGCCGCGCGCTTATCGGACTTACGCGTCAGAGCGATCGGCGTGGCGCCCACGAGATTGCAAATCTGAATCGCTGCGATGCCGACGCTGCTCGAGGCGGCGGGGATGAGCACGTGGTCCCCGCGGCCGACGTGCGCGATGTCGACCAGCGCGCCATAAGCCGTGAGATACTGCATCCAAATCGCGGCGGCGCTTGCCCAATCGAGGGTTGGCGGATGCTTGGCGACGGCCGAGGCAGGCGCTAACACCAGATCGCCATAGACGCCGTACTGGTTCTGAGAGAACGCTGGAATCATGCTCACCGCGTCGCCGATTTGCAGCCCTGTCACGCCTGGCCCGATCGCTTCGACCGTGCCGGCGGCTTCGTAGCCGATCTTGGCGGGCAGCACCGGCTGCTCGAGATACTGCCCCGCGCGAAACAGGGCCTCCGCCCGATTGAGCCCGAGCGCCTTGACGGCGATCCGCACCTCGCCAGCCGCCGGCGCTGGCACGTCGACCGTGTCGATCTGCAGAACTTCGGGACCGCCGATCGCATGAAACCGAACCACGCGCGCCATGATCGTTTCCCTCTTCGTCTACTAGTTGCACGACTACCCGCCGCACGACCGCCTCGTTGGAAACGTAGCGTGGTTGGAGCTATTTGAATAGGTTTGCGATGGCGAAGTGGCCGCGATGGATGATGGAGTTGTGAGGTCAGACCCGGCCCGACGCTGCGTCACGGCTGAAGTATCGGGTTTGCCATACTAACCCGCCGCGCGAGCTCGCGCGGCGGGTTGGAGTCGCGGGCAACCCCAACGTTAACCGCTGACAGAGCGCTCCTTCAATCTCTCACCTGCAGGCTCTGCGTCATCGCCTCGAAAACGGGAGCGAGGCGCACGTACTCGCGATCTTCGGCCTGGCAGAACACGACATACGATGCGCTGCCGCCGCGGAACGCGCGGACGATCGCCGTGTTCGTGAGATCCAAGCAGTAGAAGTTCAGTTCGAAGCCTTCGGCGTCGAAGCCGGCGACCTCGAGATCTTCTTCCGGCTCAGCGTCGAGTTGTTCGTACACCTCGCGCATCGCCTTGACGGCGGCCTTGGCCAACTCGGCTGGCTCTGCCGAGTCGGGATGCACGGTGATCGACCAGAAGGCGCCGTCGGGGCTGTAGGTGGTCACCGAGCTGCGCGTGGCTTGCGCCTCGTCCTCGTCGAGCGTCCAGTTGTCGGGATATTGAAAGCGGACGCCGAGTTTGTCGTACAGCAAAGGCATGGTCGAGTAAGCGCAGCGGAGACGAACATCGTTGGCTCGGAGCACGGCGCTCCGAGCCGAGTCGGCGCGCCCCAGCAGGGCCGCCGTAGAAAAAGTATCGCGGTCGAGCCTGCTATCCGCCAAGCCCTAGGGTGCTGTCGCACTCTCAGCAACGTCGTTCAGCCCGCTTCGATGCCAGGTTGACACAACTATCGTTGCAACGTACAAATTCTCCCGTCAGCCGCAGGATCGAATTACCCCGGCAGGGCATCATGGGAAAATCGGCGCTGCAACACGAGCTTCGCAAGCAGCACCCTTTTGAGTGCCCCGAGCAAGAGGCGGCGCTTAATCTGCTGCGGTCTCAAGACCATCTGCTGCAACAGTTCAACAAGCTCTTCGCCGAGCACGGCATTACCGGCCCGCAGTACAACGTGCTCCGCATCTTGCGCGGTCACCGGGGGCAGGGCCTGCCTTGCCTGGAGATCGCCGGGCAGATGATCACGCGGATGCCAGACATTACGCGGCTCGTCGATCGTCTCGAGCAGGCGGGGCTTGTCGAACGTGCGCGAACCTCAGAAGATCGCCGCGTGGTGCTCGTGAGCATCACTCCGGCCGGGCTGACGCTGCTCGCCGGGCTTGATGAGCCAGTCGTCGCTCTGCATAAGCAATCGCTAGGGCATTTGTCGTCCGATGAGTTGGCCGAGCTCAATCGGCTGCTCGTCAAGCTGCGTTATCCGGGCGACCGCTGTGGTGACACGAACGACCCTTGAACACTCACACGGGCGGCCTTGCAAGCTCGCTCGCATTTTTCTCACGGTCTACTACACGGGAATCTGAAGGAGTCTGAAGAACATGTTGCGCTCTCGCATTTGGTTGGGACTCGCGATCCTCGGCTTCGTTGGCTGCGGAGAAACGAAGGCTCCCACGGGCACCGCCGCGGCCAACACGGCAGCGCCGGCCGCCAGCGCCTCCGCTGAAGACGCCGGCAAAGGCAAGAAGTTCACCCTCGACCAGGGCAAGATCGAGTTCATTGGCACCAAACCCGAGGGCAAACATCACGGCGGCTTTGCCAAGTTCGAGGGCTATGCCTTGCCCGGTGCGGGCGACAAGCCGATCGAATCGATTACCGTGGACATCGACACGGAGTCGATCTGGTCGGATGACCCGAAACTCACTGGCCATCTGATGAATCAGGACTTCTTCGATGTGAAGAAGCACCCCAAGGCGACGTTCGTGAGCAAGTCGATCGAGCCGGCGCCCGGCGGCTTCAAGGTCACTGGCGACCTCACGCTCTTGGGCAACACCAAAACGATCGAGTTCCCGGCGACGATCACCCGTGTCGAGGACCGCATCGACTTTGGTGGCGACATCGAGATCAGCCGCAAGGAATTCGGCATGACCTATGGCGAAGGCAAGGTCGACGACCTGGTGAAGATCACCGCGGCCTTCTCCGTGCCGGCCAACTAAGGACGGTCCCCCTTGAGCATTCCGCTCCATTTGGCGGTCTACGGCGGCCTGATCCCGGCCGCCGTGACCGCCTTTGTTTTTTTCGTCGGCTCACTGGCAACGCGACGCGCGGCATGGTCTGCTCGGGCCTGGCCTGGCGTGGCGATCGCCGTTGGTTTCGTCGTCGCCAACGTACTGCTCGACGATGCCGCCGCGCCTTGGATTCCGCGCTCCTCCCGCGACTGGCTGCCCACGCTCGCGATCGCCGGCGCTCTGGTCGGAGTAGCCGCGGCGCGGTTCGAGCAAGCGTGGGTTGGCTGGATCGGCTGCTTGGCGTTGGCCGCGCTGGCCGGTTGGACGCTCGTGCCGGAATACGCCAACATCGCGCCGCAGCTCACGGCCTGGCGCGTGGGCCTTGGAGTGACCGCCCTGGCGGTTTGCCTGCTCTGCCGCTGCTCGGCAGGGCAGGGCTCGTTGTCGCTGGCCGTCGTCTTGGCCGCGTCGTTCGTGGCCTGCGCACTACTGATCGAGCACTCGGGCGGACTCAGTCGAGCTCAACTCGCTGGAGCAGGCTGCGCGACGACCGCCGCCGTGGCCGCGTGCGGCTGGCTACGAACCGGCACGGCCCTGCCTGCGGCCGCGGCGCCCGTCTCGGCGATTCTGCTCGTGGGGCTGGCGGCGCAAGGCTACTTCGAAGGCTTCGGCGTTTCGCTCACCAGCTTCGCGCTCGTGCCCGCTGCCCCCGCCCTATTTGGGATGTTCGGCGTGCTGAAAGACAAACTCGCCGCCCGCAAACTACTCGCACTGCGCTTGGCGGCCAGTGCCGGGGCGCTCGCGCTGGCGATCGCCTTCGCGTTTCTCTCCTGAGCCGTTGCAGCAAGCCGCTGCAGCGAGCCCTTTGCTCGACCAAGAGCGCCGTTGGCGGTCTTCGCAGATCGACGCTAGGATGTTCCGCTCAGGCCGAGTGGCGAAATTGGCAGACGCACAGGACTTAAAATCCTGTGGTGGGAATCCACCGTGCGGGTTCGAGCCCCGCCTCGGCTAGTTGGCTTACGCGGGCAGTTCTATCGGACACACCAAAGAATGTCGTGTTGACCTCGAGGGTCGGCGAGTTTCAGTTGAACCAGATGGCGAAGCCGATGAAGTTGCCGCCGAACAATTGTTCGAGCCGCTCCCACGTCTCGCGGTTCGTGGTCTTCCCCGGCTCCAGGTACGGCACCGCGGCCGCGCCGTGCGCCCACAAAACCAAGTCGAACGCGCGCGGCTCGTGAAACACCTTGTGCAGATTGATCCCGGCCCCGACAGGCCCGCGCCAATGCGGCACGAGTTTCTTCCCGGCGAGCAGTTCGTCGGCCTCATCGAGGAACTGCTGCCAGCCAGCGATGATCGGGCGGGTCACGCGAACGCCTGGGATCACTCCCGTCTGCCGGTCGCTCGGCACCCACTCACGTTCGTCATCGGTCTCGGCCTCGATGGCCTGCCAACTCAGCCGGCTCTGCGCAATCACGGCCTGCAAATGGCCATGCGCCGAGCGGAGCCGCGGGGCGTCGCGGAGCGGAAAGTTGGCCAGGTGAATCATAGCGATCAGATCGGCAATGTCCGACTGAAACGATTCGCCAGGCTCGGCTTCGAAGGCAGGCGCCGCACCACCGGCTGGCTTGGCGAAGATCGACGGCGCTACGACATCGAACAGCGCCTGCTCGTCGTAAGCGAGCATCATTTCCGCAAGCGCCGACAGCAAGTGGCAGTAGCCCCTGAGCCAGTGCACATCGCCTTGATCGAAGACGATGACAAAGTCGTCGGCCGCGCGCTTGGCTTGCGCCCGGTCGAAGCCGGCCCCGCGATTGAGCGCGGTGTAGATGCGCCAGAGCGCTTCGTCGTCATCGGCCTTCCCGTCATTGTTCAAGTCCAGGCGGATCAGGCCGAAATGCAGCGGCAGCTTGACTTCCGGATCGTTGACGCTCTGCAGCGTTTGCTCGGCCTTCCCTAGATCAGAGACGAGCCGCTCGAGCAACGCGCGAAAATCGGCGTAGGTGATCCGCGCCGGCTGTGGGTTCGTCGGCACTGGCAACCGTACAAGCGGCAAGACGCGGGCCACGCGCGATTCGACGCCCAGCGCCCCGTATTTGTGCAATCCTTGGCCGAGGTGTTCGATCGCTTGCAGGAATTGCAGCGAGCCAAGGCCGAATCGGGCCTGCACGTCTTCGGGGTGCTCCTGCAGGTGCCGCTCGAGATCCTTTTCTCCCTGGGCAAGCTGGCCTTGCTTCAGGTAGGTCTCGACCTGCGGTTCAGCACCGATCGTTGGGACGGCGCACGTGAATGCAAGCAACAGAGCAACAGAGAGGCGCATGGCGAACTTCCTTGGACGAGGGGAAATGGGTCGATCCGCACCCCAGGCGAGATGCCGCGGCCGATATAACGCGGTAAGCACATCGACAGCGCTCGAATTTTTTTCTGGGTGGCTGGGGTCGAGCAAAGCGAGCCCCCAGATTGCCGTGCTGGGGGCTCACCTAAGGGCTCGACCCCAGGCACCCGCGCATTTTTCTCGGCTACACGCGGCCGAACTCGACGACCGTCTTGATGCCCTGCGGCCGCCGATGCTCGTAGTGCCAGAGGGAGTCTTCAGGACCAACACGCTCGGTGATCAACTTGGCGAGCGCCGCGGGGCGATGCTGGTGAAACCAGCCCAGATGATCGAGCGCATCGGCGAAGTCGCGCGGCGCTGAGTTCACGCAAGCCACGTGGACATGGTTTCGCAAAATGCCGTCGCGCAGCAGCCGGGCGAAGTCGAGCAGCGCCGGCTCAGGCATGCGAGTGCTCCCCAGCCACACCAGCGCCCCGCGCGAGGCCAAGGCCCGGCCCGACTCGATCAGCACTTGTTCGCTGCCCGTGCACTCGAGGATCAGATCGTAGCCATCGCGCTCGACATCGGCGGGCACGAGCGCTTCGGCGTCTGCTTTCAAATAACGCGCGCCCAATTCGACCGCTAGCCCCGCGCGAAACGAATCGTGCGGATCGCGGCCATAGAGCGTGGTCGGCCAGCCGCGGGCTAGTGTCGCCAGCGCGGCGCCAAAGCCGATCGGGCCGAGGCCGGTCACCAGCACTCGCGGAGGCTCGGTGGTCCAGTAGGCTGGGCCCAGCCGACCGCGCTGCAAGGCGATCGCCTCGTTCACTCCCTTCTCGGCAACCGAGAGGGGCTCGGTGAGCACCGCCACGCTCGACAATTCCGGCGAAACCTTAAACAGGTACCGCGGCTCGTCGTTCCACCACTCGGCGGAGTAGCCATGCTGGCGCACGATGCCGCGTTCCGTGAATTCGTCCCAAGAGAGCATGTCGATGCGAAACGGCAGCGGTCCGGAGCGGCGACGCACCGTCGGCACGACCAGCTCTCCGACTGAGAGTCCATCAACGCCCGTGCCCACGGCCTCCACCTGCGCCAGGCACTCGTGCCCCAGGATCAAGTGATCACTGTCCGGCGGCAGCCAAGGCGTTTCCGACTCGAGAATCTCGCGGTCGGTGCCGCAGATGCCGAGTTCCAGCGTCCGGCAGCGAACTTCGCCTGCCGACGGCGGACCGGGATCGCGAGCTTCGACAAACCGAGGATGCGGCGAGCCAGGAAACGCGGCGATCGCAGGCACGGGGCAAAACCTTGTAGGGAGCAGAGCGAGTTGAATCGCTCAGCCTACGCGGAAGCGCGTCGTTGCGACAGGGCCCAACGCTTGCTAGCGCAGCGTCACGACCAAATGTTCGGGTCGCCACACTAACCCGCAGCGCGCGCTCGCCAGCAAGAAGGAGACGCGTTTCGTTTGCGCAACTAGTCCGGACCCCTTCAAGGGCTGGGCAGCTTTATCCGCCTGCGCGCCAAACAGAGGTCGATGTCCCTTGCTGGCGCTGCGGGTTAGTGTGGCAAGCCCGAAACTTAGGCTGTGACGCAGTACTAGGTGGGTTGGCCACATTCCAGAAAACGGACGGCGCGGGTCGCTCGCGGCCGAAGCCGGTTGCATCGGCGGCAGAATCACCAAACGCCGGAGAGCTTCACCAGTCGCCCGGCCGCTCTGCCTTCCGCATCGGGTGCGGTCAGAAGCTGCGTGGCAAACAGCTTTCCATCGGCATTGATCGCGAGAGCCGTCGGCCGTTCGAGCGTGGCAACGCGGACTGCTTTAACCTGCCCGTCCGGGCCGGCATCGAGGCGAAACACGCCTCCCTCGGCGGGAGCCGCGGCTGAGAAATCGACCGCGTACAATCGACCGGTTTTCGGACTATAGGCGAGGTCGATCACATCGCGCAACTCGAGCGCGGCCGACAACAACGTTTTGCCGCTGCGGCCTCCACAGAAAAAGACTCGGCTATCGCGTGCCTTCTCTACCTTGCCTGCGGAAGCCACGACCAGGTCGGCGCGCGGACTCATCGCGAGCGCCCATACTCCCTGTCCTCCTCCGAGCGCTGTCGGCGAGATGAAGCGTTCGGCTTTGGCCGCCTTACGAAGGGGCCACTGCTCGATCGCGCCTGCGTCCTTACCCACCATGGCGACCAAAGCGCCATCCGCGGCGGGAACGAGTCGCCAGGCCTGGCTTGTGATGCCCTCGGCGGCGACCTCGCCCGCCTCGTGCCAGGGAGCGGCGACAGGCTCCTTAGTCACAGGAAACGATCGAACCGGACAGGCGCCAGCGGCCGACGGACCGGCGACCAGCAGAGAGGTCGGCGTGTTGCAGGCCAGTCCCAGCGGACCGACGCGATATGCTCCGCCGGGGCCGCCGAGAACCGTGGGCGCGCCGGTAACGACCGGTTGACTCGTTTTCTTGGCCGAATCGACCAGCAGTACCTCGCCCGCGCCGCTATTCGCCACGAACAGGTTGTCGGTACGCGGCTGCGCGGCCAGTGCGAAGGGATTATTCAGCCCGTCGAGAATCACTTCGACTTGGGGCTCAGCCGCGGGCGACATTCCGGCCGACAAAACCGCAACCACGGTTAGGCAGCATGCTGCGTACGACCACCGACGCGCGAGGGGGGCCATGAACTGGCTTCCTTTAAGTAGACCACCCGTGGTTAAGCGTGCGCCTGTTCGTACGCCGAGATCTTGTCTTCGTGCTGCAGCGTGAGGCCGATGTCGTCGAGGCCGTTCAGCAGGCAGTGCCGGCGGAAGGGCTCGACCTCGATGGGCAACTCCAGGCCGTGGCCGTCGGTGATCTTGCAGGTTTCCAGATCGACGGTGAGCTGGTACTTAGAATGCGCCGCGGCCCGGCGGAAGAGGTCGTCGACCTGCTCATCGGACAGCCGCACGGGCAGCATGCCGTTCTTGAAGCAGTTGTTGTAGAAGATGTCGGCGAAGCTCGGCGCGATGACGACGACGATGCCGTAGTCGTGCAGCGCCCAGGGGGCATGCTCGCGGCTCGAGCCACAGCCGAAGTTGCGGCGGGTCAGCAGAATGCTGGCGCCTTTGAGCTCGGGGCGGTTCAATTCGAACTCGGGATTCGGCGAGCCGTCGTCGTGGAATCGCCAGTCGAAGAACAGGAACTGCCCAAAGCCGGTCCGCTCGATCCGCTTGAGGAACTGCTTGGGGATGATCTGGTCCGTGTCGACGTTGGCCCGGTCCATGGGAGCGACGAGGCCAGTGTGCTTGGTGAAGGGCTGCATGGGGCGGTGTCTTGTTCTCGATTAGCCCCCCGCGTGTCACGGGGGGAGAATTTGTCTTGGAAGCGAGATTGAGTTTTGCCGTATTGGGCAATCAGCCGTTGCTCCCCCCGGCGACTCGCCGGGGGCTAAGGTTGGCGCGACTCATCGTTCGCTAAACCTGATACTCCCAATCCCGAATATCCACAAAGTGCCCCGCCACGGCCGCGGCGGCTGCCATGGCTGGCGACACCAGGTGCGTGCGGCCGCCCTTGCCTTGGCGTCCTTCGAAGTTGCGGTTGCTGGTCGAAGCGCAGCGTTCGCCCGGCGAAAGCGTGTCGGGGTTCATGCCCAGGCACATGCTGCAGCCGGCCTCGCGCCAGTCGAAGCCCGCCTCGCGGAACACGCGGTCGAGCCCTTCCTTCTCGGCCTGCACTTTCACCTGGCCGCTGCCCGGAACGACCATGGCATTTACACGGGAAGCCACGCGCCGCCCGCGCACCACGGCCGCCGCTGCCCGCAGATCTTCAATGCGGGCATTGGTGCAGGAGCCGATGAACACGCGGTCGAGTTCGATCGCCGTGATCGGGGTGCCGGGCTTGAGGCCCATGTACTCGAGCGAGCGAGTGGCGGTCTTGCGTTCCTCTTCGCTGCCGAGGGCCGCCGGATCGGGAATGCTGTCGACCACCGGCGAGACCTGGCCGGGGTTCGTGCCCCAGGTGACCTGCGGCGCCACGTTCGAAGCATGGAACTGCAGCGACTTATCGAAGGTCGCGCCGGGATCGCCAGGCAGTGTTTTCCACTTGGCCACGGCGGCCTCGAAATCGCGCGGAGCAAACTCCCGGCCGCGGAGATACTCGAAGGTCTTCTCGTCGGGGGCGATCATGCCGGCTCGCGCGCCGGCTTCGATCGTCATGTTGCACACGGTCATCCGCTGCTCCATGCCGAGCGAGCGGATCGCTTCGCCGGTGAACTCGATCACATAGCCGGTGCCGCCGTCGGTGGTGATCTGACCGATGAGGTACAGGATCAAGTCCTTCGCCGTAACGCCTGGCAGCAGTTGCCCATCGACGCGCAGCTCGAGCGTCTTCGGCAGCGATTGCAGCAGCGTCTGCGTGGCCATCACATGCTCGACCTCGCTCGTGCCGATGCCGAAGGCGAGCGCGCCGAACGCGCCGTGCGTCGCCGTGTGGCTGTCGCCGCACACGATCGTCATGCCGGGCTGCGTGAGCCCGAGCTCGGGGCCGATGATGTGAACGATGCCTTGCTTGGGGTCGCCCAAGTCGTAGAGCTTGACGCCGAACTCCTTGCAGTTGGCTCGCAGCGTATCGATCTGCTGCTTTGAGATCGGGTCGGCGATCGGCAGCCGGCGATCGGTCGTCGGCACATTATGGTCCGGCACGGCCACCGTGCGATCCGGACGGCGCAACTTGCGCCCTGCCAGCCGCAGCCCCTCGAACGCCTGCGGGCTGGTCACTTCGTGCACCAGTTGCAGGTCGATATAGAGGATGGCCTGCTGACCAGGCTCAGCATGGACGATGTGGGCGTCCCAGATCTTCTGAAACAGCGTGCGGGGGCGGGGCGTGCTCATAGCGAATTTGGTGGGAAAGACCCTGTCAGGCGACGAATCGGCAATCCATCAATTTAACGTGCGGCGGCCTGCCGTGGGAGATGCACACAGGCTGGAAGCCTGTGCCACTTTGGGAGTAGGGCCATTTAGTGTCACAGGCTTCGGCCTTAGTGGCACAGGCTTCCAGCCTGTGAATTGAGCCCCGGCTGAACTAAGTGGCCGCTTCCGCAAGTTTAGGCCACGGCCGGCTCCGGCAACGGCTCCACAACGGCGGTCTGCCACCAGGCTTTGGCCCGCTCCGGGCCCCAGGAGTCGGCCAAGCGGCAGTCGTCTAGGGCAGCCGCCAAGGACTGCACCGTTTCGAACCGGTCGTCCGGCTGCTTGGCCAGGCACCGCAACACGACCAACTCCAAGTCCTCCGGCACCTCGGCCGCGACCTGCGACGGCGGCGCTGGCTCGTCGCGGGCGTGGGCCATCATCAGCTTGAAGGGATTGCTCCCCTCAAACGGCGGCCGGCCGGTCAGCAGATAATAGGCCACGGCGCCGAGCGAATAGATGTCGCTGCGGCTGTCCGGCTCGGCGTCTCCGGTCGCCTGCTCGGGCGACATGTAGAGTGGCGAGCCAGTGATCGAACCCTCGATGGTGAGATCCGAGGTCGGCTCCACGGCGGCCACCGGCTTGGCCAGGCCGAAGTCGAGCAGCTTGGCCACGTCGTAAAAGCCGCCGCGTTGGGCGGCGAACAGGTTGCCTGGCTTGATGTCGCGGTGCAGCAGGCCCAGACCATGGGCCTCGGCGAGTGCATCGCAAGTTTGACGCAGCAGGTAGATCACGCGCTCCGGCGGGAGCGGGCCATGCCGCTCGACAAGTTCGGCCAGGCTGAGCCCCGGCAGAAACTCCATGACATAGTAGAACGTGCCGTCCTCGGTGCGGCCGTAGTCGAACACCTCGACTGAGTTCCAGTGCGAAAGCCGCGCGGTAGCACGTACCTCGCGCTCGAATCGAGCAAGCGCCCGCGGATCGCCGGCGCGATCGGGGCGGATGAGCTTGATGGCGCAGGGACGTTTGAGCAGGTGATGCTCAGCGAGATACACCTCGCCCATCCCGCCTTTGCCGATGAGCTGCCGCAAGTGGTATTGGCCAAGCTGCCGCGCGCTGAACGCTTCTTGCCGCAAGGCGTTGATCGTATAGACGCCGAACACGCAGGCCGCCGCGGCGATGCCCAGCATCAGCGTCATCTCGATGAAGTAGCCGTCGTGCTTGTTGCTGGAGAGTAAGGCCGCCACGGCCGAGTTCGTCGCCGCCAAGAAGAGCACCAGCCCCACCGGCGCAACCGCCAGCGCCGCGATCACGGGCGCCGAGCGTTTCCAGGTGTTGGGGATGAACATGGCGTAGGTGAACATCAGCGTCAGCCAAGCGGCGGTGATCGCCGGCAGGTATTGGTAGTCGCTCGCACTCTCGCGAAGCAGCACAGACTCGTAGGCGAGGAAATAGGCGGCCGGCAGGCCGAAGACCACCGCTTGCTTGAGCCCCAGCCGCTGCGTGGCCTTGGGGCAGCGGCGGCAAAGCAAGCCAGCGCTCGCGCCGAGCACGAGCGTCACCACGGCGTGCCCGGCCAACAGCCAGGGGTGGTCAAAGCCGCCGGAGACGAGCGACCAAGCCAAGAAAACGGCGAAGCCGGAGCAGAGCACCAAGCTGGCCGAGCGGAGCCGGGCATGCAGCAGCGTGGTCGTTTCACCACTGAGTTGCGGACCGCTCCCTTCGACCAGGGCGATGCGGGGTTGCCAGCGGCAAGCCTCTTCCGACCCCGTGACCGAGGCGGCGTCGAGCGTTTGATCGTTGGGAGAAATGCTAGGCACAGACACGACGCGAAACCTTCCTTCCTGGCGGCTCGGACCGTCTGATCAAGCGGCCTCGTAGGCACGCCGCAATCCTCGCCGCCGCCGACCGACCTACTGCCGATGCGGCTGCTGAGGTGACGACATTCTACGCAGCCGCCAGGTTCGCGTGGCAAGCTTCTTTGAGAGGTCCAGCCTAACGAGATCTTAAGCTCAAGCCGGCCGGTAGGTTATGCTTCAGCATAACTCCCCCGGTCACTCGCCAAGAACCTCGTTCAGCAGATCAACCGGTGGTTCGCGGGGTCGTTATGCTGAAGCATAACCTACGGGGTCCGACCAGCTACACGCGCTGGCGAACCGACCTTGACCGTGTGAGTCGCCAGCCGGTAAGTTGCGCAGTTCCTGATGAGTTGGCGGGTTACCCCGTCGTTTCCGTGGCCACACCCGGCGATCGCGTTGGAATCTTCGCTTCAAGTTGACATTCAGCCTCAGCCCGACGACACGACCTGCGGGCCGACCTGTCTGCATGCCCTCTATCGCTATTACAAGGATGAGGTGCCGCTCGAGCAGGTGATCTCCGAGGTCACGCGCCTCGAGGAAGGGGGCACCGTGGCCGCCATGCTGGCGTGCCATGCTCTCAAGCGGGGCTACCAGGCAAAGATCTACACGTATAATCTGCAGGTCTTCGACCCCACTTGGTTCACGAATCCCGACGTGGACCTTTCGGAGCGGCTGCGGCTGCAAGGAGAGCTGAAGCACGACGCCAAACTGCGGATCACGTCGGCGGCGTACTTGGAATTGCTGAGCCGGGGCGGCCGGATTCGCTTCGAAGATCTGACGACCTCGCTCATTCGCAAGTACCTGACGCGCGGCGTGCCGATCTTGACGGGGCTGAGCGCCACGTTCCTGTTCCGCACGATGCGCGAGTTCGGGCCGAACGATGTCGACGACGATCTGAATGGCCTACCGCAGGGACACTTCGTGGTCCTCTGTGGTTACGACCGCAATTCCCGCGAGGTGCTGGTAGCCGATCCGCTGGCCACCAATCCCCTGTCGGGCACGAATCAATACAGCATCAGCGTGGACCGTGTGATTTGCGCCATCCTGCTGGGCATCGTCACCTACGACGCAAATCTGTTGATCATCGAGCCGCCGAAGGAGGGCGCTCCGAAACCCAATGCCGACGCTCATCGTCGTGGACAACAAGGACGAATGGCCCTTTAACATACCGGGCGTCGACGTCGTCGAGGCCCGCTCTTACCTGAATGGAGCGGGCTGGAACCGGTTGCGGGGCGCCAAGCTGTTCAACCTTTGCCGGTCTTACCGGTATCAGTCGCTCGGCTACTATGTGACCCTGTCGGCCACCGCCCGCGGTCACTTGCCGCTGCCGAATCTGACCTCAATTCAGGACATGAAATCGCAGACCGTCGTGCGGTTCGTCTCCGACGACCTCGACGAGCTAATCCAGCATTCGCTGGCCTCCATCCAATCCGACCGCTTCACGCTTTCGATCTACTTCGGGCGCAATTTGGCCCGTCGTTACGATCGCTTGAGCCGGCACCTGTTCAACCTGTTTCAGGCTCCGCTGCTGCGCGCCCAGTTCACGCGCAATGGTAAGTGGCAACTGCGCCAGATCGGGCCGATTCCGGTCGGTGAGATTCCCGATCGGCATCGTTCGTTCGTGTTGCACGTGTCGACCGAGCACTTCGCCGGCCGGCACCAAAAGCTGCGCAAGCGCACGCCGACCAAGTACGACATGGCGATGCTGGTCGATCCCCACGAGGAATCGTCTCCCAGCGACGCCCTGGCCCTCAAACGTTTCATTCGCGCGGGCGAGTCGCTCGGCATCGGCGTGGAGCAGATCACCCGCGACGACTATGGCCGCGTGGCCGAGTTCGACGCGCTGTTCATCCGCGAAACGACCGCGGTGAACCACCACACCTATCGCTTCGCGCGCCGCGCGGCGATGGAAGGCCTAGTGGTGATCGACGATCCCGAGTCGATCCTCAAGTGCTCGAACAAGGTCTACTTGGCCGAGCTGCTCGAGCGCCATGAAGTGCCGGTGCCGCGGACGATCATCGTCCATCGCGACAACGTGGATTCGATCGGCGAGAACTTGGGCTTCCCTTGCGTGCTCAAACAACCCGACGCCGCCTTTTCGAAGGGCGTGGTGAAGGTGGGCAACCAAGAGGAGCTGCTTGAGCGGGCCGAGGAGTTCCTCGGCAAGTCGGAGCTCGTGGTGGCGCAAGAGTTCTTGCCCACCGGCTTTGATTGGCGAGTCGGCATGCTCGACCGCCAGCCGCTGTTCGTGTGCAAGTACCACATGGCGCACAAGCACTGGCAGATCATCAAGCGCGAGGGCGACGGCCAAAAGCGCTACGGCAAGAGCGAGACCGTGCCGATGGAGCTCGTGCCCCGGCGTGTGCTGCAGGCGGCCACCCGGGCCGCCAACCTGATCGGCGACGGCCTGTACGGCGTCGACGTGAAGGAAGTGAACGGCCGTCCCTACGTGATCGAAGTCAATGACAACCCCAACATCGATTCCGGCGTTGAGGACCGCTTGCTCAAGAGCGAGCTCTACCGGAAGGTGATGCAGGTCTTTTTGGATCGCTTGGAGCGCTAGCGCGATGGATCGATCGGCGGAACAGGCAAGTCATTCGGCAGGCGGTGTGGCCTTGGAAGCGAACCCGAGCGCACCGCTGCATCTCTTCGGCGGCCATGGCGTTGAACTCGAGTACATGATTGTCGACGAGCGCACGCTCGACGTGCGCCCGATCGCCGATCGCTTGTTCGAAGCCGCCACAGGCGAAATCACCGGCGAGTTCGAAGACGGCGACGCCGGCTGGTCGAACGAGTTGGTCGCCCACCTGGTCGAACTCAAGACGAACGGCCCGGTCGCGCAGCTCGACGACGTGCCTGCCCTCATGCAGCGGCAGATTACGCGGATCAACGAACTGCTCGGTCCGCTCAGCGCGCAACTGCTGCCGACCGCCATGCACCCCTGGATGGACCCGGCCCGCGAAACCACGCTCTGGCCGCACGACTATCACGAGGTGTATTCGCACTTCGATCGCATCTTCAACTGCCGGCGCCACGGCTGGGCGAACCTGCAGAGCGTGCATTTGAATCTCCCTTTCGCAGGCGACGAGGAGTTTGCACGACTGCATGCCGCGGTGCGGTTGGTGCTGCCGATCCTTCCGGCTCTGGCCGCCAGCAGCCCGCTGCGCGAAGGCCGCACGACAGGGCAGCTCGATACGCGGCTTGACTCGTATCGCTGGCACACCTGGCAGGCGCCGTCGCTCGTGGCCCAGGTGATCCCGGAACAGGTGTGGTCGGAAGCGCAGTACGAGCGCGAGATCTATGCCCGGCTCTACACCGACATCGCTCCGTTCGACCCCGATGAGCAGCTTCGCAAGCCGTGGCTGAATGCCCGCGGCGCGATCGCCCGCTTCGATCGCGGGGCGATCGAGATCCGCGTGATCGACGTGCAGGAATGCCCCGCGGCCGACACGGCGATCTGCCTGCTGGCGACCGCGGTGGTGCGGGCGCTCGTGGAAGAACGCTGGGCGTCGTTCGCCGACCAGCAAAGTTGGCCCGTGCAGCCGCTCTTCGAAATGCTGCTCGACGCGGGGCGCCGCGCCGATCAAGCGGTGATCGACAATGCGGCCTACCTCGACCTCTTCGGCTATCGCGCGGGCCAACGAGCTACGATGGCCGACCTGTGGCGGCATCTCTCGGCCACACTCGTCGAATCGAACCCCAGCACGCCCGCTTGGGCCCGCCAGTCGCTGGGCGTGATCCTTCAGCAGGGGCCGCTCGCCCGGCGAATCCTGGGCGCTCTCGACGAACAGGTGTCGCGTGAGCGGATTGCCGAGATCTATCGCGAGTTGGCCGGTTGCCTTGCACAGGGCCGGATGTTCGCTGCCTGAGAGGCGAGCGGAAGGGGGCCGGAATCGCGGTCTGCTCAACGCACCCTGGGCAATTGCTGCCCGCGATCCGTCGCAAGTGTCATAACTAAAACGACTTGCGGAGCTCTTGCGCTTCCGTCGCGAATTTTTCCTCGAGGCCGTAACATTTCGCGGGCGTTTTCGCTCTACTAGATGGAGACGACAATTACCCGTCGCGTCGGCCAGGACCGTCCGCGGCAAAGGAAAAGCGAGCCCAACGCATGAAAAGCTTCCGGACCAAGTTTCTGACCGGGGTTGCTGTCGTCGGAATGCTGGCCACGATTGCCGCTCCCGTTTCGGCCGGTGGCAAGGGATTTGGCTTCGGTGGTGGTGGTGGCGGCGGCCGGGGCATTGGTCGCGCCCTTGGCGGCGGTTTGGGAGGCAAGGGCATTGGTCGGGCACTGGGTGGTGGCGGCAAAAAGCCGCTCGCCAACGGCCTCAAGGGGGGAAATCGCCCCAATCTGGGCGCAAAACTGCTGGGCAAATCGAATCACTCCAAGGGACTGTACGGCCAGAGCAAGGGCTACAGCAACATGTTCCACGGTGCCCAGGTCTACCAGGGCAACAAGAGCTACAACCACACCAAGTACAACGCCTCGAGCGAGCAAACGAGCTTCGCCAGCCTGAGCACGCCAACGACTAGCGCGAAGAGCTCGAACTACTTCGGCGACCAGCAGCCAAGCACCTCGAGCAGCTATCCGTCTTACAGCAGCTCGGTGGCCTCGGTCACGACGGTGACCTCGTCGACGGTCGCCGTGTCCAGCGGAGAAGTTCCGCTCCTGCCACTGGCGGATATCGTGCTGACCGACCTGCGAGCGGTGACGCCGGGCAATGGTTCCGACCTTGGCCCGCTGTTCCAGTTGACCATTGCGAACCAGGGCCCCTCGGCTTCGCCTGCCTTCCAAGCCACGATCGTAGCGGCCGCCAGCAAGGAGCAGCTTGATTCCGCGGCCACGGCCACCGCTCAGGTCAACTCGATTCAGCCTGGTCAATCGACGCAGGTAGAAGTTCGCCTGCCGGTCGAAGCCCTGGCTCTGAAGGACGCCAACGGCCCGACGATGTTCAAAATGTTGGGGGTAGCCCTCGACGACCTGAACCAGGTTGACGAGTTGGACGAGCGGAATAACCGTGGACTGGTCTACGCCGAGGATATCCGCCCGATCGATGGCGCCCCGGTTCCGCCAACCGAGGACGCTCCGACCTTCGCCTCGAATTGGTCGAGCGTTCCGCGGATGCTGAGCCTGCCGCGGCAATAAGCAACGGCCCCGGCCCAAGCAGTCAACGAAAGCCGCGGCGGCTCTGGAGTTCGAACTCCACGGGCCGCCGCGGCTTCCTTTTTTGCGCCTGGCAAGTTTCCGACATCCAAGGCCGGCAGATGCTGCAGTCGCCGCCTAGAGATTCGTAGGTAACGACTCGGTAAGCGTCTCCTCGCGCTCCGTAAACTCGCGGCGAAGCGGTGGCGAGTTCGCGAACAAGATTCTTCGCCCCCCTCTCGCGGGCCGGCCGAACTTTTCCCTGGGGAAAATACTGGCTTTAGGCAGGAGTGAGCCGGAGATGGCACGCAACAGGTTGAAAATCGTTGGCGCAGCGTTGACCGTGGCGCTCGGTTGGGCGATTCCGGGGCAGGCTGCCGATTTCTCGGATGCCGAGACAGAACCGGTCCTTACTTCCGCCGATGGCGTTTGGGAGACCGGCGCTGAGGAACTTGGCGGCGGCTGTTCAGGCTGCTCGGAATGCTCGAGCTGCTGTTCCGCCTGCGGCGACTGCTGCCGGAAGCCGCCGCTGTTCGGTCTATTTCAGCCCAGCGACCATGCCTTCGACGGTTTCATCAGCCCGATCACCAACACGGTGTTCTTCGAAGACCCGCGCACGCTTACCGAGGCGCGGCTGATCTTCGCCGACCACAACGTTCCCAGCACCTCGCCGATCGGCAGCGGCGACGTGCAGCTCTATGCGTTGCAGTTGCGGGCAGCCCTCACCGAGCGGCTCTCGATCATCGCCACCAAAGACGGCTATATGAGCCTGACCACGACCGGCCTCGGCCACCGTGAGGGCTGGGCCGACGTCATGGCGGGACTGAAATACAATCTGGTTCGCGACGTGGAGAGCCAGTTCCTGTTGAGCGCCGGTCTGGCTTATGAGATGGACACCGGCACCCACAATATCTTCCAGGGGCGTGGCGACGGCGAGTTTCACATCTTCCTCACCGGCGGCAAGGAGCTGTGGCCCGGAGTGCATTGGATCTCCGGCAGCGGCTTCCGCTTGCCGACCGACACCGTTGACCGCAGCCAAATGTGGTACTGGTCGAACCACTTGGACAAGGAGATCTTCGACGGCATCTACGCCCTGGTCGAGCTGCACTGGTTCCACTGGATGAGCGCCGGCCAAGTCGGCCCCTACGGCTTCGAGGGGAACGACCTCTTCAACCTCGGGTCGCCGGGCGTGGCCGGCAACGACATCGTGACGCTGGCCGTAGGCGGCAAGTACAAGCCGGCGCCGTGGCTGGAAGTGGGCGCCGCCTTCGAGTTCCCACTCACCGAGCGCCGCGACCTACTCGACAATCGGCTTACGGTCGACTGCATCGTGCGGTACTAACCGGGCGCGTGCTCGGGGCGGCATTCTCAGCCTGCGCGCAGAACGAAGATGGATGCCCCTTGCTCGCGCTTTTCGAAGTTGCGCTTTTGGTTGAAAGCGAATCGCGTTGCAGGCGTTCCGCTGCTGGAGCGGGCGCTGCACGTGCAGCCCCGGCAGGGGCGACCCGAGAATAGCCCCGCGCCAGGGCAGCGCTAGCTGACCGCAGCCCGGGGTTTAGCAATCGACGCGCGACAGAGCCCCGGAGGGGCGACAAAAACGGCTTGCCAGTTCATACGAGTTGGGCCCTTCGAGTTTCTGTCGCCCCGCTGGGGCTCTTCATTTCCACCGCGCAGGTACCCCGGGCGGCGTCCGGCTGGCGCCGGCCTTGCCCGGGGCTATTCTCGAGTCGCCCCTGCCGGGGCTGCAAGCTGCGGCTTTAACCCGCAGCTCCTACCGCTCCCAGTCGGTCGGACCTAACGAAAAGCCATCGTCCCGAGCGCCGAGCTTCCAATGGACCAGCGGATCGATGTCGTAGGCGACCCGACGCACCGAACCATCTGAAAAAGCCATGTTCAGCCGGTTGGGATGGGCTGAGCCAAATGCCCAGGGTGGATCGCGGTGTGCCCCTACGCCATCGCGTCTTGGGGGAACGAAGCACTGGGGCTGCCCATCGTTCGCTGCCAGATCGCTGTCGCGATCGCAGCCGCAATAGCCGTTCAAATCCATGTTGTGGCCAACGAAGGCGCTCTGGTCGTCGCTACCCGCCTGGCCGGTGACGTAGTAGTCTGGCTCGAGGTGCTTCTCACCAAGTAGATACGTGTTGCTCGCGCCATCGGCAATGTCTTCGACCCGAACTCGGCTGCGGCGATGGGTGACGCCGTTCTGCGTGGATCGCGGCTTATCATTCCACGGAATTGCATTGACACTGCCAGAGTTCGCTTGGTAGTCGGTTCGCCCCACGGAGCACTCGCCCGCCACGCAGGACTGGCAGTTGTCGGCCAGATAGGCCTTGGGCTTGCCCAGGTTGTAGATAAAGGGATAGGCCAGCGCTTTTCGCCGCGAGGGGCAATAGAGCAACGGCAACGGCGTGGCAGCAGCCTTATAAAGCGCCGCATCTAATCGCACTCCCTCGAGCCCGACACCTATCTCGCGAATGGCGGCTTGTTCGACGAACGGCAGGATGTTGTAAATCCAGCCGCCAGGCTGGTCATTCCCAAAGCCTAGATTCGGATCGCCATGCGTCCAATGGTGATGACCGGATGTGGGGAATTGCCGCTGCTGCTCGTGATGCGCAAGCATTCCCTGCGCGAGCTGACGGACGTTGTTCGTGCAGTGGGTCATGCGGGCCGACTCGCGAGCCATCTGCACGGCAGGCAGCAGCAAGGCGATCAGAATTGCGATGACGAAGATCGCCACGAGCACTTCGACCAGCGTGAAGCCAGTGTTTCTGCGAAACATCGCGCACCTGCTGCGTTGATTCGGCCGCCGAACTGTACTGCCGGTATAGCACACCTCGAACCAGAGCGCCAAGAAAGAACTTCTGACCGACCGCCCCGGCGCACTGCCGCTTGGCGGATTCTCGATGCATCAAGCCAATCTCGCTTTGGCGCAGCCGACGGCCCGCTTGTCTAGCCGACGACGCCCCTCTATTCTGGCGGGCAAATCAAGCGAGTTCGGTCGATCTGACGGAGTTGGATCGGCGGCTCGCGCGGTGCATTTCGAATGCGGGAGCGTGCGATGTCGGTCATTGATGCATGGGTCGTGCCGGGCAAGGGGAAGCCGTTGGTTCGCCAGCAGGTCGACCTTGGGCCGATTGGCGCCGAAGAAGTCGAGATTCAGGTCGAATACTGCGGCCTCTGCCATTCCGACCTCTCGCTGCTGCACGACGACTGGGGCGGCGCGCAATACCCCGCGGTGCTAGGGCATGAAGCGATTGGCAAGGTGGTCGCGCTCGGCGCCGCCGCCAAAGGCATTCAGATCGGCCAACGGGTCGGCGTCGGCTGGTCTTCAGGAAGCTGCATGCACTGTCGGCAATGCCTATCCGGCGATCAGCACCTGTGCCCTGAAGTGCAAGCGACCATCATTGGCCATCGCGGCGGATTCGCCAGCCGCGTACGCTCTCACTGGGCCTGGACGTTGCCGCTGCCTGAAGGATTGCCGGCGGCCGACGCAGGCCCGCTGCTCTGCGGTGGGATCACCGTGTTCAATCCGCTGGCGATGTACGCCCAGCCGACGGATCGCGTCGGCATCGTCGGCATCGGCGGACTGGGCCACATGGCGGTGAAATTCGCCGCGGCCTACGGCTGCGATGTGACGGCGTTCACCTCGAGCCCGAGCAAGTTCGACGAAGCGCGCAGCTTCGGCGCGCACCATGTCGTATCCAGTCGAGATACGGCGGCCATCAGCAAGCTGGCTCGCAGCTTGGACCTGATTCTCGTAACGGTGAACGTGCCGCTCGATTGGAACGCGTTGCTCGGTGCGCTCGCGCCGAAGGGCCGCATGCACGTGGTCGGCGCGGTGATGGAGCCCATTCCGGTGCCGGCACTGGCGCTCATCTTCCCGCAGACGAGCATCTCAGGCTCGCCCACGGGCTCGCCGGTGGCGATCGAGAAGATGCTGGAGTTCGCCGCGCGGCATAAGGTCGCTCCGACGACCGAGCATCTGCCGATGAGCCAGATCAACGATGCGTTCGCCAAGCTGCAAGCCGGCAAGGCTCGCTACCGGATCGTGCTCGACGCAGACTTCTAGAAGCGATCCGCCTGGCTGCCCTCTCTCGCGATGAAGCGGTGTCGGCGCTCTCTCTACGCGCCCGTCTGCACGGCAGCCGGGGGCTTGTGATCGATTTTGCGCAGCGGTCCTGCCCGCTAATGCGGCTGCGCACTGGTTTGGCCATCCGTTGGCAGAATGCCTTCCTCCATGCAATAAACTGACACTAAGCCACTGTCCTTTCGATGGTTGCGACGAGCTGGCTTAGGTCCTAAAGCGATCCGCGGTAGAGATTGCAAGCAAATGGCACGTCGCTTGCATAACTGTTGCAACGACGGTAAGGCTGCGGCTGAATGAACAGCGGTCGGGGCCGAAACAGAGAAGAGCACCGTCACGGGGTCGGATTGCGAAGAGGCCATTGCAAGGTCACCACGGAAACGCTTAGAGAGAAACAGGTTTCGACCGGAACATCGGAACAAGTTGAGGCCTCCAAGCGGGCCGGTGAACAGCCGGCTTCCTTGACCACGGGGCGAGTTGGGTCGCTCGGGAAACCGAACATCCAACTCGCCCCGCTGCATTTTAATGCGGCAAATTTGAACACCTGCATTAAAACGCAACAGTGAGCCGGCCCTAGGGCATTCAGGTCCGAATTCGGTCTGCTTGCGGTTCGTAAACCAGACGCGTGCGTGTTTGGGACGGCCGATGTAAAACGAATAGATTGCGGCGATGCCTTGGCCCGCGCTGTTCGGCGCGAGCAGGTTTCGCTGTTCCCCTCTTCTGGGCGTTAGCGCTCTGGAAACCCGCGCGATGTCGCTCGTTCGTCGTCTTGGGCGCTCGGGTCCCTTTGCTCGCTACCGGCGAGCTGGGTGGCGGTGCTGCCTGGCCGCTGTCGGGGGGGCTCTCTTCTTGAACCCCGTGGCGCCGCCGCAGGTTTCGCTCGCCGCCGAGGCCGACGTTCGTCCAGTGGCCAGCAGCGATAACAAGCCGGCCAAGCTCACCGAGATCCGCACTTTCGTCGATGAGTCGTTGCGCGAGGCTTGGAAGGCCGCCAAGGTCACTCCGTCGCGCGAGGCGACCGATGCCGAGTTCTGCCGACGCCTGCACCTCGACCTGCTGGGCCGCACTCCCACCGTCCAGGAGCTCGCCGCCTATGCGTCAGATAACTCTCGAGATCGCCGCGAAAAGCTGGTCAACAAGCTGCTCTCGCCTGCGTACGGCGAAGATTACATTCGCAACTGGACGACCATCTGGACCAATCAACTGATCGGCCGAGCCGAAGGGAATGGTGACGAGCGGGCCACGGTCAATCGCGAAGGCTTGCAGCAGTACCTCCGCGGCGCGGTCGGCGAGAACAAGCCCTACAACCAGATCGTGCGCGAGTTGCTCACGGCGACCGGCACGAACGCCCCGGGGCGCGAAGGCTTCAACGGCGCCGTGAACTTCCTCTCCGGCAAGCTCGGCGAGGGGGGAGTGCAGGCGACCGCCAGAACGGCGCAGTTGTTCCTCGGCCTGCAGGTGCAATGCACGCAGTGCCACAACCACCCGTTCAACGAGTGGAAGCAGAATCGCTTCTGGGAGCTGAACGCCTTCTTCCGCCAAACTCGCCCGCTGCGCCGCTACGAGAACGAGCGGCTACGTTATGTCGAGCTCGTCGACGAAGACTTCATGGGCGAGGGCGAGCGGCAAGCTGGCGAAGCGCCGATCTTCTACGAGTTGCGTAACGGCAAGGTCGCGGCCGCCTATCCCGTGTTCGTCGATGGCGCGGCCCCCAGCAAGGACGTGAATGGCGAATCACGCCCGATCCAAAGCGGCCTGCTGGCCGACATCAATCGCCGCCAAGAGCTGGCCAAGCTCGTGCTCGATTCGCCTGAGCTGAGCCGGGCGATGGTCAACCGGATGTGGGCCCACTTCCTCGGCTACGGCTTTACGAAGCCCGTCGACGACATGGGGCCGCACAATCCGCCGGTGATGCCGGAACTTCTCGAGCGGTTGGCCAGCGAGTTCCGCCAGCGGAACTACGACATGAAGGAGCTGATTCGCATCATCGTGCTCAGCGAAGCCTACTCGCGTTCGAGCGCAGCCGGCCGGGGCAATCTGAAGGACGATCCAACCGCCGGCGCGAAGCCGCTGTTCAGCCGCTTTTACCTACGGCAGATGCGGGCGGAAGAGCTGTACCAGTCGCTGCTGGTGGCCACCCAAGCCGATCAGACGCGCGGCACGCTCGAGGAGCAAGAGCGCGCCCGTCGCGAATGGCTCGAGCAATTCGTGAAGGCGTTCGGCACCGACGACGACGGCGAAGCCACCACCTTCGATGGCACGATTCCGCAAGCGCTCATGATGATGAACGGCGAGCTGGTGAAGCAGGCCACCAGCACCGAGCGCGGCAGCTACCTGTATCGCGTGGCCGCTGATGACAAACTGAAGAACCCCGCCAAAGTCGAAACGCTCTTCTTGGCCGCGGTGGCGCGTCGGCCGAGCAAAGTCGAATTACAGGCCGCCAACGCCTTGCTCGTCGCCCGCGAAGGCAACGCGGCCGCTGCACTACAGGACTTGTGGTGGGCGCTGCTCAACAGCAACGAATTCATTCTAAACCATTGACCCTTTGGCTGATTCTCTCGAAGCGCGAAGGCTTGTTGTCATGAACCGCTCGGCCGTTCCCCAGGGCATGTCTCGTCGGCACTTCCTCTCGCACTTGGCGGGCGCTACGGCCTTGGCAACGCCGGCAACGTCGTTTCTCACGTCGCTGCAGGCGGCCGCGCCGGACCTGAAGAAGCGAAACAAGTCGGCGATTCTGCTGTGGATGGGGGGCGGCCCGGCGACGATCGACCTCTGGGACCTCAAGCCTGGCGCGCCGACCGGCGGCTCGTTTCGCCCGATTAGCACCGCCGGCGAAGGGCAGATCTGCGAGCACCTTTCGAAGCTCGCGCCGCTGATGGACAAGCTGACGATCGTGCGTTCGATGAGCACGCGCGAAGCCGACCACGACCGTGGCCGCTACTACATGCACACCGGCTACGCGCCGAACCCCTCGATCGAGCATCCCAGCTACGGCGCGGTGGTGGCTCATGAACTGATGGAGTCACGCGGCGGCTCGCTGCAGATTCCGCCCTTCATCTCCGTCGGCGGCGGCTCTGTCGGCCCTGGCTTCTTGGGCATGACCTACGCGCCGTTCGTGGTAGGCTCCGACGGCGACGTGAAGAACCTCGAGATGGGTTTGGGCTACGAGCGGCTGATGCAGCGTATGCAGGCCCTGAACCTGATCGAGAAGCAGTTCGTTGGCCAAAATCGGGGTTCGGCGGCCACCGATCACGAAAAGGTGCTCCGCAAGACGCTCGAGTTGCTCACCAGTCAGCAGATGGCCGCCTTCAAGCTCGATGGCGAGTCGACCCAGGTGCGCGAGCGCTACGGCCGCACCGGCTTCGGCGACGGCTGCTTGCTCGCGCGGCGGCTGGTCGAAGTCGGCACGCCGTTCGTCGAGGTCGATCTGGGCGGTTGGGACACCCACTCGAACAACTTCACTGATCTGGCGCGGAAGCTGCCGGAAATGGATCAGGCGATGAGCGCGCTTGTTGGCGACCTGGCCGAACGCGGGCTGTTGCAAGATACGGCCATCATCTGGATGGGCGAGTTCGGCCGCACCCCGCGGATCAATGGCGACGCGGGCCGCGACCACTGGGCACGGAGTTGGAGCGTTGTCGTTGGCGGCGCCGGCTTCAAGGGCGGAAAAGTCATCGGCCAAACCAGCGCCGACGGTACCGAGGTCGAGAGCGAGCCCTACAGCTCGGAAGACTTGATGGCCAGCGTGCTCAAGTCGCTCGACATTCCGCTGACGACCACCTTCCAAAGCCGCAGCGGCCGCCCCATGAAGATCGCCAACTCCGGTAAGGTGATCGGCGAGCTGTTTGGGTAGTCGGGTATTTGTCTCACTGCGAATTTTCCCCTTCGAACAGACCGTGTGGGTGCCTGGGGTCGAGCCGACAGGCGAGCCCCCAGATAGCCACGGCGATTTCCGGGGGCTCGCCTATCGGCTCGACCCCGGCCACCCATTTCCCGTTGATCTGCGGGAAAAGTTAGGCTGCCGGCCCCCGAAACCGTTGCCAATCGACCGCCAAGCGCCGCATGCGTGCTCGCAATGTATGCGGGTTGATTCCGAGCAATTCCGCCGCGCCGCTCGTGCCTTCGATTCGGCCGCGGGTGCGTTCTAGAGCCGCTTCGATGTGTCGGGCCATGGCCTGGTCGAGCGTGTAGAACTCGTCGTCATCGTCGCCGTGATCTTCCACAGGCTTGGTCGAGCGTAGCCGTGGCGGCACTGCGCCCAGCGCCGCCGCCACCGCCAGCGACTTGCCTTCGCCGAGCAGCGCGGCCCGTTCGATGACCGAGATCAACTCGCGCACATTGCCCGGCCATTCATAGGCCTGCAGTAGCGCGAGATCCTCGCGCGTGACCTCGCAGGTCGGCAGACCAAAGCGTTTGGCCGCGGCGCGCGCGAAATGGGCCGCGAGCGCGGGGATGTCATCGGTCCGTTCGCGCAAGGGCGGCAACCGCACCGGAAAGACTGCCAAGCGATACCACAGGTCTTCGCGAAAACGCCCTTCCGTAACCATCGATTGCAGGTCGCGGTGCGTGGCGGCGATCACCCGCACGTCGACGTGGATTTGCTTTTCTCCGCCTACGCGCTGCAGCGAGCCATCTTGCAGCACGCGTAGCAGCCGCACTTGGGCGGGCAGCGAAAGCTCACCGCACTCGTCCAAAAACAGCGTGCCGTTGTGGGCACGTTCGAACCACCCTTGCCGTAGCGCAAGCGCACCGGTGAAGCTGCCGCGTTCATGGCCAAACAGCTCCGAGTCGACGAGCTCCGGCGCGATCGCTCCGCAGTTCACACGTAGAAAGGGACCGTCGCCGCGCTTCGAGCGCGAGTGAACGGCGCGCGCGATGACCTCTTTGCCGGCGCCTGTCTCGCCAAGCAGCAGCACCGGCACGTTTGTGCGGGCGACGAGCGACACGCGATGCATGACCGCACGTAGACCGCGCGCAGCGCCGACGATGTTCTCGGCCAGATCGGCACGACCGAGCGAAGCCAGCAGAGATTGATTGTTCGCCTCGGCTTGAGCGCGTTGCTCTGCCTGACCATGGGCACGGCGATCGTTTTCCACGGCTGCGGCGAACACCGCAGCCAGTTCGCCCAGGCTTGCCGTGAGTTCGGGCCACCAAGCCGCGCTGCGCGGTCCTCGTACGCGCAGCTCGCCGGCGCCGTCGGCTTGGATCGTGAGCGGCGTCGCCTCGATCCGCTGAACCCTTCCATTCGGCTCGTGGGGCTCGAAGCGATCGCTCGGCGTGTGCTCATCGGCGCCCGGAAACGGCGTTAGCTCGCGCGCCGAGGGGAGGGCGAGCAGCCATTCATCGGCCTCTTCGTCGCGCCAGGGCGTCACCACGCGGTCGCGCAACTCGATGACCGAAGTCGTGCGCCGCGCAGGGTCGAACCAGTGGACCGTGAGGTCGGCGGGCAGCTCGCTCGCCAGACGCGTCAGGAGCCGCTCCGTCGCGTCGCCATGTTGTGCCCGCACGCAGGCCTGGCGCCACAAATCGAGCAGGAGTTCAGCGGTGATAAATGACGGAATGTCCATCACGGGGCACGGACGGGTGAATCGGGCGAGTAATCACGGCGTGTGGGGAACGGTCTTGAGAGGATTGCAGGGAAAAGACTTACGACGATGTTAGCACCGCCCATCGAATTGGCATGGCGGTTGCTTTCAATTAATGTCGACTATGTTCAGCATAGTGATGAGGTATAATTGGCTTGTCAAGGCCAGACCATGATTTCCGCTCAGAAGGCAAGGGGCCCGATGACTGCCCGATCGCAAGCGACCAACGGATTGCTGGAATCCGAGCCCGTGCTCGAATTCATCCGCCGAAGTCTCTCGGACCTGGGACACGGCCACCTGGAAGTGGTGGTGCATGAGGGGCAGGTGGTGCAGGTCCGCCGGACGGATCGCACCCGTTTCCGCGATGGAGTGATTCAGATGAACCCTAAGAACGAACGGACGATGCAATGAAGCCAATCTTCCGGCTCGCCTGCTGTACGCCCGCGTGCCTGCCCTCGGCAGGCGCCCGTCGCGTTCGTAGGCAACAAGCAGAGCTCAGTGGAACCGAGCAAAGGTCATGGTCCTCAGCACAGCAACTCTTCCTGAATTCAACAACGTACTCGCCCTGCGGTTAAAGGGCGCGCTCGATCGCATGCCGCTCCTGCAACTGCGCAAGCTCTCGGTGGCGGTCGCCGACGCCGCGGTCACCCTGCGCGGCGAACTGCACACTGCGTTCGAAAAAGAGGTCGCGCTGGCGTGCGTGCGGCGGATCGCTCCGGATCGTGCCCTGGTCGATGCAACCGTGATGTCGGCGACGCCTGACTTGGCCGCTGGAACTCCTCAGCAGCCGCGCTTGGCCTGGCTCGAGCGCCGCATCAGCGCCCCGCGGCCGCATCACCGGCCTGAACCCTCGGTTTCCGCGGGCAGTACGCGGCAGAAGGCCTTCGCCTACTAGCACGGTGGGCGGCAACGCAGAGGTTGTCTTTCGCCTGGCTCCCGGAACAAGCCAGTCGAACGACGTGTGGAACGGCTCGTGGCCAGCTCGGCGAACAGTCCGCTTGTTCGCTGGGCTGGCCATGGCCGCCATGCGGGGGCAAGTGATCCGCCTTAAATTCTTGGGGCAGGGGCTATGAAGGTGTAGACGTTCAGCCCGCTAGGGTCCGAGGGGGCGGCACCAATGGAAAGGTTTGTGAACTGCTACGGCTCAGTCGACAACTGCAACTAGGCAGCCGCTACACTTCGCATCCGCTCCGCGCTAATCGCCTCAACCGCCCTGGTGGCGTCGAGCCGAGCCCGCAACACCTCGATGGCCAATTCCGGCGTCAAGCACTCCGAAAACTTGAGCGGGTTCTCCGCTGCCCCCAGCGTCAGCGGCACGATCTTCTCCACGAGACGGCCGCGAACGTATTCCTCGGCCTCGGACAGCGTCATGCCCGCCGGGAAACCAATGCTCAAGTTGTCGCTCGGCGGCCGGCCGTCGCCAAACAAGTGCTCGGAGAGCACGCGATTGGCAATACCCCCGCCGAACGTCCACCATTCGATCCGTCCGGACTGATCCCGCACCAGTGCCGTCGAGTCCGTCGCAACCCAACTGTATCCCTCTCGCAGTTCCCGCATCTTTGCTAATGCTCGCTGCGACCAAAGGGGCGAATTCGTTTCTTCCGCCAACACCCGCCTGACCGCTTGGCAAAGTTCCCAGCTCAGAAACTGTCCCTGGCCGATCCAGCGAGAGCGGCCGCGGCCCTCGGCGGGTTCGACATAGGCGAGTCTGCGATTCCAGTCGAGATGCGTCGTCTGCCAAGCCCGACCGGCGAGGACCAATACGGTGGGTCCTTTCTCGGGCTTATAGAACGTCGACTCGTGCACGCTCCCCAGCTCCTTCTGGCCGAACAGCACTCGAAAAAGCGGCGGCGACGTGAACACCGACAGTAGGTCCATGAAGTGTCGTCGCCCATACTCCGCCTCGCCATGGGGGGCGAACGATAGGATCTCGTTGTCGCTCCACAACACACCGGTGGCGATCAGGTGCGACACCATTTCTTCGATGGTCTCCTGCGGCATTTGAACGAAGGCCGGCACATCCGCCACCCAGTTCAACCATGCACGCCTGCCAACCCCACCTTGTTGCAGCACCAGAGCCATCAACTGCTGAGCCAGTACGTGGTAAGGCTTCGCGGGTGCTCGAACCGGCTCGACATACCCCGCCTGCCAAAGTTCGATCACCGCTGCGGCCCGTAAAAAGCCCTCGTCGTTCGTGGCGAGAAACAGGCAGTTCGCTCTCACTCCCGGTCGCCGCCCGGTTCGTCCCATCCGCTGCAAGAATGAGGAGACTGTTCCGGGAGCATCGATTTGAATCACCCGGTCGAGACCGCCAACGTCGAGGCCTAGCTCCAACGAACTGGTGGCCACGATCACACAATTCTGCCGCTGGGCAAATGCGTGTTCGGCCTGCCGGCGTTCATCGACGCCCAGCGAACTGTGCGACACGAACGTTTCGACGTTGCGTTCCCGCAGCAGAAGCGTCAGCTCTTCGACCTTCGCCCGACTGTCGCAGAACACCAGGCGTTTCTCTCCCACATGCAGCAGGGCGATGATCTTGGCGGCGTTTTCGAGCGAACCAACGAAGTCGAGCTGAACGTCGGGGGCGAGCTTTTCGCTTGGCGGCGGCGAAATGACCTGGCGATCTCGGTCTGAACCGGCGGATAACCAGGCGAGCATTTCTTGCGGATTGCCCACGGTTGCCGAAAGTCCAATGCGTTGCAGATCACAGCGAGCGAATCGCTGGATGCGAGATAACAGCGACAACAAGTGCCAGCCGCGATCGTCGCCCGCAAAAGCATGTAGCTCGTCGATCACCACACATTTCACGTCGCCAAAGAGCTGCCTGCGGTCGGACTTCGTCGATACGAGCAGGGCCTCCAACGACTCGGGCGTCGTCAACAGGCAATCCGGCGGGTCCACAAGAATTCTGCGTCGGTCACCCTGGCTCGTGTCGCCGTGCCAACAAGCAGCGCGCCTCCCCACCAGCTCGAAGTAGCAACGCAGCCGCTCGTCCTGGTTATTGAGTAGGGCCCGAATCGGGCTCACGTACAGAATTGACAGCCCTCGCCTGTCTTCGGCGAGAACCTGTGAGATGACGGGGAAAAACGCGGCCTCAGTCTTGCCGCCAGCGGTGGGTGCGAGAACAACAACGTTGGCTCCATCGAGCACCGCGTCGATTGCCAGGCTCTGCACCGGTCGCAGCTCCCGCCAACCGAGCGAGTTGACAATGTGGTGCTGCAGGGCCGGGTCTAGTCGATCAAAGGCGGTCACGGGTCAAGCTCGATTTCATCGACGCCTTGGGCCTGAGTTTCTCGCTCCACCGCCGTCATCTCGCCAGCGTTGATCGTGAGCTGGTAGTGCTGTGTCGGCTCGAAGTTGTCAAACTGGTCAACGCGGTCGAGTACGTCGGCCACGAGCTTCTTCAGAAATAATCGAGGTGCGATTCCCACCTTGCCGCCCAGTTTGCCTGCAACACGGCCGGCCAGCATCTCTACGTAGCCATCGTCGATGAGTCGCCGGATGCGATCCGGGGAACTTGCATCGGCCAAATAGAGGTCGCGAACCTTGATTCCTACTTCCACGAGCCGCTCGTGGTCGAATGACGAGAGCCGCAACTGCACGGCTCGCGGGTTGTCGAAGCGGGCGTCGGTTTGAAAGTCGACGTGCAAGCGTTGAGCGAGCGGCTCTAGGCGGCGAACGCCCTGCGGCCCGTCGAAGAACGCTGGAGTTCCAGTCGTTAGCAAGTAAAGATTTGGAAATCGTCCACCGTCGATGTCATCAAGCAACTGACGAAGGGCATTCAGCCCCTTTTCTCTCACGTCTCCCCGCACCCGTTGCAACGTCTCGATTTCATCGAGCACGAGAACGAGCCCCGAGTAGCCAGAGTCCTTGAGGATCAGCAGCAGGCCGCGCAGGAAGCTCAGGGCGGCGAAATGATCCACGTCCCCCTTTACACCCGCGATACGCTTCACGCCGGAGGCGATGTGCGGCTGCCCGGCTAACCAGCCAGCCAAGCCTTCCGCCGCAGCGTGATCGTCTCCTCTCTGTGCCGTACGATAAGCTCGCAATGCGGCCGCGTATTGCGGTGTAGCGCGAGTGATCTCGACGAGCCGACGCTCCAGCAGATCGTCTGTTCGACGGGCCAAGGCCGCCTCGTCGTTCGGATCGATCGTCCCCTCGGCGAGAACCTCTGCCTCTAACCCGTAAAACCAGCCGTCGATGATCGATCGAAACGCTCCCAGAAAACAGTCCGCGGTAGATAGCTGCTCCATCGCTCGTCGATAAACAGTCTCGAGCCGATGCAACGGCGTCTCGGTTTCGGAAATCTGCACCTCGGCAGTCGCAAAACCCTTCCTCTTGGCCTGTTCCTGAACCCAGCGGCCAAAGAAGGTCTTTCCGCAGCCGTAATCGCCCCGCACCGCCTTGAAGACCGACGAACCCTGGGCCACATCACCCAGCTCCTCGCTGATGACGGTTTCGAACGATGCAAGCCCAACGGCCAAGAAATCGAGGCCCCGCTGCGGCACCGTCCCTTTCCGCAGGGCAGCAATAATCTCCCGTCGCCGTTCGCGGCTAACATCCATCGGGCTACTCCAAGGCGAACTGGCGTTTGAGCTTCGGCACGTTCAACTCAATCCGATTCTCTGCACGTCGAAAGACGAGAACTTCATAGCCGTCGACGTTGAGAAGCCTCTGCAGATGGGCCATCAAAC